>Ga0308160_10000565_pt1 | contig 68357 bp, 102 predicted proteins | sample PhyFR1_FD_201036 | JGI IMG/M metagenome (GOLD analysis project Ga0308160, IMG submission 201036) | Phyllosphere microbial communities from UC Gill Tract Community Farm, Albany, California, United States - DLSLF.R1 | ecosystem: Host-associated > Plants > Phyllosphere > Unclassified | place... | reverse complement strand
CTGACTGCCTGCCGCGGGCCGTCAGAGCGGAGTGGGCGGGGAGAAGAACGCGGTTTGGGAGGGTGGCGAAGACGAGGAGAATGGGATGGGCTGCCGTGCGATTGCCGGGAGGGGAGCGAGAGGGGGGGAGGGGGTGAGAAGGGGGCAGGCGTATCATAGTCTTCTCTTCTAGATCTTTGGTCTGGGCTCTTCCATTCTTTCGAGCGTCTTCCCCCCCCCCCCTCCCCATCCCCCCGGCAGGACATCGCTCTGCTACGGGCCCAGGCGAGAGCCATCGTCTGCTCAAAGGGGGACCAGCTGAAGACTTGGCTCTGCCAGGGGCGGTCTTCTTACGGAGCTCTTTCTTGGCCCCCTTTTCAAGCCCCCCCCCCCCTCCTAGCTGAGGAGAAAGAGCGCGGGGGTCACAGGCCATCGAAAAAGTCGAGGTCGGCAGCCGAGAGGCCGCCTCCTCCTCCTCCTCCGACTCGGTTCGACCCTGCTGCTGCTGCTGCCGATGCGACGGGCGGACTCCAGGCGGCGGCCGCCTTCGCTGACGAGGTGCCCCCGTTGGCCATCGGCTGGCTGGCCGAGCTAGGTGCTGGCGCTGCCGCGATGGGTCTGACTGAGGCTGCGAGCGGTCGGAGGAAGGCGGCCTCGGACGGGAGCCCGGCCGCCGCCGCCGCCGTCGTCGTCGTCGAGCCAGCAGCGGCAGCAGCAGCAGCAGTAGCGGTAGCCATCCCGGCCTGGCCGCCGATCGCCGCTCGCGGCGGCTCTGCATCGTCCATGAGCGACGACCGGGCCGCTCGAGCGCCGCCGCCGCCGGCGGCAACCGAAGGAGCCGGTCGAGGCGGAGGAGGAGGTGCGAGGGGCAGAGGAAGCGGCTGGACGGGCACGGTCGGTGAGGTCGACCACCCGCGGTGGGTCGTTTGCGAGGCCGTCCGAGCGTGGGAGACGAGGGTCGCCATGTTTGAGATGGCCACCGGCGAGCCCGCTGCCGCTGCCGTCGCCGCTGATGTCGACGAGAAGCCGGACCGAGGCGCCGTCGGGCTCAAAGCGAGGGAGGAAGCAGCAGCATCGGCCGTCGTCGGCGGCCAACGGGAGGCAGCTGCCGAAAGGGCCTGAGCGTGCCTCGGGCTCTTGCTAGGTGGCTCTGGTGCGCCAGTGGACGCCGTCATCGACGGAGCCGTCATCGACGGCGGCAACCGGGCGGGCGAGTGTATCGGGATTTGACCAGCAGGCGCAGGGGTCGACGCAAACGTGTCAAAGTCGTCGAAGCCGCCGGCATCGAAGCCGCCGGAGGTCGGTAGAGCCGGCACTGGGAAGGCAGTCGACGATCCAGAGAAATCGCCAAAGTCGTCTTCCTCGTCGTCGACGGCGCGCGTCGATGCGAGCGGCAGCGTAGAGTTGGCCGTCAGCGCAGGGAAGAGGGGCGAGGGACCACCGGCCGGTGATTGCGTCGCCAGAGTCGGGGGTGCCATCTGCGCTGCGGGGGAAGCCGAGCGAGACGGCGCGATGGGCGGTGCGAGGACCGACGGCTGGGGCGCCGGCTTCGCGGCCGCCGATGCGGGACCGGCCGTCGAGCTAGCCATGAAGTCGTCCCAGTCGTCGTTGGCAGCGGCTGTCGGGGCGCTCGGGTCTGCAAAGGCCGAGTGAGCCGGTGCCGCCGCCTTCGATGGAGGAGGTGGCAGTGGTGGGGATGGCTCATCGAAGGAGAGGAAGGAGAGGTCGTCGAGGGCAGCGGACGCCGGAGGACGTGGCAAGCTGCTGGCATGCGAGGCTGCCGAGCTCGGTCTCGAAGGGACCCGGCCAGGAGGCGGAGCCAGCGGCTTCGGCAGAGCGACGCTCGACTTTGGGCTGAGAAAGTCGTCGAGAGCCGCCTGCTGGCCACGAGCGACGACGGGGACGCCAAAGCCAGAGAGGAAGTCGCCCTGGTCGGACGAGAGGCCGTCGTCGTCTGCTTGCCTACCTCCCTCAGCGCCTTGAACCTCAGCGAGGAAGTCAAAGTCGCCGGCCGACAGCTCGAGCGGGCCTTTGCCCGCAGCGGTTGCGACGGCAGTCGTTGGCTTGCGCGAGAAGCGACCGAGAAAGCGAGAGACGGCCGAGGGTGCAGCTGTCGTTGAGGCTAGGCTGCCAGCGGCTTCGGCCGCGACTTCGATCGGTGGCTCCGAGCTCAGCGAAAGCGAAGGCCGGGGCGACGCCTGGACAGATGCTGGGGCTGTGGGCTGGGCCGAAGAGGAAGGCGAAGCTGCACGGTCGACCGACGGACGTGTGGCAGACCCGGCCGTTGACGGCGGTCGTTCGGGCGCGAGGGTCGCTTTCGAGTTGCTGCCAGCATCGACCGACCCTCCGCGAGCCGAGACGGGCTGCGCGCTGCTCCGCCGGCTCCAAGCGCCGAACCAGCCGCGCTTCTCCTCGCCTCCTTCGGAAACATCGACCCTGTCCTCCTCCTCGCCGAGCCGGGATCGGTCCCACCACTCGTCGGTCAGCTGCGGGCTTGACGACGCCGAGGGACCGGAGGCTGGCAGCAAGGGTCGTGTTCGTCCGGTATTGAGGAGCGAGGCCGAATTCGACAGTCGAAGCGAGAGCCGAAGCGCAGCAATGAACTGGGCGTGCGTCGCCGACGAAGGGTAGGCCAGCGTCGTACTCTCTGGCGGCGCGAGCATCTTCGGCAGCAGGTCAACGCTGGTGGTGTTTCAGGGTCAGTACGTCGACAAGAGCATGCGACGTCCTCAACGACTAGGTAAGGAGCTTGAAAGGGCACGCACATGTTGTGCAGGTCCTCCAGCCGCAGGTTCAAATGCTCGTCAACCTCGGTCAGCCCGGGCGCCTCCTCCTCTGCTGCTGTCGCTTGGCTTGAGGGCGGTCCGCCTTCGGCATCGTCGACGCCCTCAGACTGCGCTGGAGCGGCTGGAGACGCATTGCTAAGCTTCGGAGCAGCCGGATCCGGATGTCGTGTGCAGGCGAGCTCAGACCACTGGCCGGTCAAACGCTCAATCACCTCGCGCGGCTGCGTGCGCGGTCCGAATAAGATCCGTCAGCTACCGGCGCATGGGGAGGCGTACGAGCTCTGACAGGACGTACTGCCCGCTGAGCGCGGATCGCTGCGCGCCGTCTGGCCTCTGCCCACTCATCCTCGACGATCTTGGGTGAGGCAGCCTTGGCGCCCTCGTCGACCGGCGGCTCGACCGACCAGGGTACGTCGCCATCGCCTGCGTCCGCTCGCAGGACCGTCGACGAGCCCCAGCCGTCGTCGTCGTCGTTGCCAACGGCTGCGGTAGCGGCCCATGGGTCGTCCTCGGCGCCGGCGCCCGCGAGGGTCGAGGAGGCGAGGGTCGGCGGGGAGGAGAAGGGCGCAAAGTCGTCGAACGAGTCGGACGACGCAAAGGCGTCTGGCGGGTCGGCCGACGGGAAGGAAGGCGATAGAGGCTTAGATAAGATGGGAGAATCGGATGGCAGAGGAGCGGATGGCGGCGGAGGCGACGACGCAAAGGGCGACGGCTCTGCTGGCGGGCTCGCCGTCGGGACTGGCGTTGCTGTGGCCGGCGTGATAAACACGGGGGAGACGGCGGCCGAGGCAAAGCCCTCCTCGCCGTCGACGCTGTCGATGTCGTCCTCGCCATCTTGGATCGACTGTGCGAACGACGCAGGCGTCGGCACCGACGAGGGCTCGAACTCGAGCTCGGCGACTGGCGGCGCTGCGTCGGCGTCGTCGCTCCCCGAGGCCGCGCTCGCTCGAGCTGAGGAGGTCGAAGCCCCCCAACGGCCCGACACAGCGTCCTCGGCGCCGCCCCAGCCGCCGTCGTTGAGACTGCCGCCCCAGCCGCCGTCGTCATCGTCGTTGATGGTTGTGGCCGACGATTCGAAGCCTTGAACGGCGGCGAGCCTAGCTGGAGATGGCAGGCGGTCGAGCGTCGGCAGGGTTGAGCCGCTCGCTCCAGCCGTTGGCAGGTCGTTGGCACTCGACCTTGAGTCGTCGGCGGCCCAAGGCGAGCCCCAGGGGTTGTCCATCCGGGCCAGCGAGCGTGCCGGAGCTCAGAGGGCGTCCGGAGGGGAAGGGAAGGTCGCGGGCTGGGCGTCTTGAGGCGAGAGAGATCGTGATCGTCGTCGGCGCGCCGCCCGACGCTGTGCCCGCGCCGCCGCCGCCACGCGCACGCGTGCGTACGGTCGTTTCGTATTTCGGTCGGCCGGCGTGTGGGACAGTCCACCACCGTGTGCGACGACAGTTCACCACTAAGAGACTCTGCGAGCTCGAGCTCAGGTTCAGAGACGGAGGGAGGATGCGCTGGCGCACTGCAGGCGGTATGAGGTCCAGACGAGAGAGAGAACCAGATCATCGGCATCCCTCCCCCATCTCCCAGTCCGGCAACGACGGCGCCGCTCTCATGGCCGCATCGGCCGAAGCCACTTCTCGGCCGCCTCAAACTGGGCGAGGACATGGCTCTGGACCTCGATCGCATTGGGGTTCTTGCGACCTTGGTTGGCGGCAAGCGAGCGGATGGCGACGAGAACCTGGAGCATCGGGCAAAAGAAAGGGCTCGACCGTTGGTCAGCGGGCACATTGCGCGAGCGGCGCTCTGGCCCAAGCGCGTAGGATCGCTTAGGGGGGGGGGGAGGAGGTGAGAGGGGCGGGGGGGTGGACGTACGGCGTCCCAGAAGCGAAAGCCGCGCTCGACCTCAGCGCGAGGGTTCTTGACGGCGGTGAACGTCTCTTCGACGCTCTCGAGCGCGGCGTCCTTTGCGTCCTTGGCGTCTTCGGACTCGCGCTCGGCCTCGGTTATGGGCAGCCCCTCGTTATAAGCGATAGTCGCATCGAGGTATGTCTTTGCGAGGACGCCAAAGCCGGTATTGGTGTCGGCCTGGAAGGGCAGTGAGAGTGAGATGTCGAGGAAGTCGTCGCGGACCCTCCGGGCGTCGTTCCGGAGGAGCATGTGGAGCGAGGCGGCCTCGAGCAGGTGGCGGAGCGAGCGCGAGAGCGACTTGAGGAAACTATTGAAGACGAGCAGTTCGCGCGAGAGCGGGCCGGCCCAGGCCTGGCTCTTGGCTTGGAGCGGGACGATTGAGAGGACGCGCATGATGAGCAGCATCGACGTCTTTTCGGCGTCGGTGCCAAAGTGCGGGCCGCCGGACCAGGCCTTGCCCGACCAGAGGTCGCCGTGGAGGACGCCGGCCCGCGTCAGCTCAAGGGCAAGGTAGAGCGGTTCCTGGAACTTGTCGTTGACGCGGCTCGCACGGATGCCGGCGTGCAGCGCCTGAGCGAGCGGTGCGTGCAGGTGGTTGGGATGCAGGAAGCTGACATAGGGGTGACACGTGGCGAGAATCAGCCCTCCGGTCGAATCTCATGGGGCGGGCGCCACAAGGCTCACCCTCGGAGGTCGAGGAAGCGCCAGATGACATTGGCGACGATCTCGTCCTTCTTGTCGAGCGGCTTCTCGTCGGCCGGTGACGGCGGCTTGGCCTTGCGCGTGCGGGCCGCAAAGTGCTCCTCGGACGTCGCGCCAAGGCAGAGGGCAAAGTCAATCGTCGAGGACTAGGGCAGGCGAGGGAGGCGGAGAGGGTCAAGTGAGTGTGACGCATTTTGAACAGAAGAGGCGCGTCAACAAGGGGCCGCACGTTCTGCCGCCGGAGCTCCTCTTCAACGACCTGACAGGGCACGTGCCACTCGAGGCAGCGGCCGATGAGCGACAGTGTCTGCTTGTCGCCGTGTGGGACGGCTCGGCCGAGATTGGGTGGGCCTCGCCCGTTGGGCGGATAGGCGTCAAAGTAGTAGAAAGCCGACTGCCGGGCAGTTCACACCGATGGATGAAATTGGGAGGGGGGGGGGCATCAGACTGCTGAGTGGCGCTGGTCGGGGCCAGGCGCTGGTTCCTCGGACTGACCACCTTCTTCTTTGGCCAGTGGGACGGTATGAGGACGCTCGAGATGAGGGCGAGGGCCGTGCACCGTGGGCTCGTGTGGCCCTCGGTGACGACCTCCTGGACGAAGCGGCGATACTCGTTGCTGTCGCCATTGTCGAGCGGCGGCTGCTCGATGAGGATGCCCGTCGTCAGCCAGCCAATGAGTTGTGGCGAGACGAGCCCGCGGCAGATGTGGAAGTAGACCTCGTCTGGCAAGCGATGCGAGAAGAGCTCGTGCACGTCCTGCGGGACGTCGGCTGCCGTCATCGAGTTCTCGTGGGCGAGCGCGAGCGGCAAAGGCGTCGCCCGGCCTTCTTCGGCCGTCAAGACGAGTGCGTAGCGGACGGCAGAACGCGCGCGGATAAAGAGGTCGGGGAAGGCAAGCTCCTTGAGCTGGGGGTCGTGCATCGACGCCCGGACGACCTCGATCCCGCTCTTGGCCGCCTTGATGGCCTCTGCAATCGGCCGAAGGCTCGATCCAGCCCCAAGAAAGGGTGGGAAGGCCGGCGTGAGCTCGCAGCCGGCGAGGAGGCTGAGGTCGAGAAACTGATCCTCGCTCAGGTGGCCGAGCGACGAGAGCAGCTGCGGCTTGTGCACAAAGGTCAAGGTCGAGTTGACGAGGTCGAGCGAGAGGATGAGCTTGTCGGCCCCGTTGACGAAGAGCAAGGGCTCGTGCGGCCCGTAGATCGAGTGGATGTAGCCCTTGGGGTGCTTGAGCAAGTAGACGAGCTGAGGGCGTGCGGGCGGCGAAGAGATCGTCAGTCGCCCTGGTCGCGTGTCCAGAGGATCTAAAGGGGAACGCGAGACGACGGACCTGAGCGGCCGCCGTGTAGGGTGCGATGAGAAACTCGACCTGGCGGTGTCGAAAAATGCGGAGAACGACGCGCATGAGGTCCCTCTGGTGAACGGGCGTCGTGCCCTCAAGCAGGCGAACGGCCTCGTCGACCCGGCCCTGCTCGTAGCACTCCCAGGCTTCCCTCCGAAGCGCGCTCTCCCGGGGCGTGTCGACGCCGCCCCTCGTCGGCGGTCGACTAGCGAGCGGGAGACCCGACGAGACGAAGACGGGCTTGATCCGGAGCTTCTCGAGCGAGCGCAAGTCGGCCTCAACGAGGGCCGTCAGTGCAAGCGGAAGTCCGCCCGTCGTCGCGACGAGGGGCTCGCGCGTCGCCGGTGACCGCAGGAGCGTATTGAGGTAGTGAGTGAGGTCGATGCCGAGCCGCGTGTCTGACAGGGCCGAGAGGGCACATGTCTGGACAAGCTTGTGCTCTGCGAGGTGAGCTGGATCGAGAAACGAGCCGTCGGAGTAAGGAGATGGATCGGGAGGTGTAGGGAAGGAAAGTGCAAGGGGTGCTGGTTATCAGCGCCCGGTGCTTTCGATGCTTGCGGGCGGGCTGTCGTTCGGACGGACCGTCGAGGTTGCGGATCATATCGGCGAAAGGGGAAGCCCGGTGACGACCGGCAGGCTGCTGCAAGCAGGGGTTGGGGAGCGCGAGGAGAGGTGTGGGGAGAGACGCGCCCGCGCAGGAAGGGAAGGGAGCAAGGCGGGGGGGGGGGCAGCAGGGATGGGAGATGGAGGGCACTGAGGGAGCGTGGTCGAGTCGCCGGCCGTCACGCGCAGCTACGCCCCCATTTGCGTAATGCACAACGTAACACACACACGTCCGCTCGCCGGGCCCAGGGCGCCCGACTTTTTCGAGAGGACGACGCTCCCTCCGAACGACGACCCATCACGCCACGCATTCCCTCCTTCCCTCTTCGGCCTCCTTCGGCTCGACTGACCCTTCGCACTGGTCAGTCATCCGTCTATTCTCCACCGATAACCCTTCTCTACTGCCCTCGGCGCGATGACCACCGAAAACACGGCCAGCGACCCTCGGCTATCCTTCCTCCCGCTTCGAGGGCTGCTCAGCGGACGGACCTTTCGCCCGCAAGGGCTGAGAGGACCGTTCCTCTGGCGCTTTTCGACGGGAGGATGGACGGAGGGGTCGGTGTGGGAGCCAACCAACTTACACATGATCTGATCCGATCCACCTTCCCCTCCATCCGTCCGCCTCACCCTTCATCCTCTCTTCGGTCGTCTTGCCTCGCCCTGGGATTGCAACGACTAATCCGCCTGTGTCACTCGCTTGGTCTCCAGACTGTCCTCCTTGACTCTCTCCCTGTCCGCCGCCTCGCTTACCGCCCCAGGTCAGCCCTCTCTCCTCTCACTCCTTTCACCTACCCATCCCTCTCACCTTCCCCCGGATGCCATGAAGAAAACGACATCTTACCATACTCAAAAACTTGTCGATCGACGGCCGGTGTGACAGCCGGCCGAACGTGACGATCACCGATTCAGCCTTGTCTGAGCATCCCCCCTTCCTCCTCTTCCCCCATCGGACTCGCTCGCGCCAACGAGCGCCAACGAAGCTTTCGAACTTGTTTGCTGACCTGTAACATCTTCCCCCCCCCATTTCCTGACGTCAAGCGTAGACGACCTCTCCACTGACCACTCCCAATCATTCGCGCTTCATCTGTACGTCTCTCCTGTCCGCTTCCCTCCGTCCCTTCTCCCCGTCCTTTTCCCACCCAAAATGAAGAAATCTATCGATGGGCGGACATACCAACCCCCCCTCCACTTCGTCCTTCGCCTCCCCCCACACTCGCCTGTCCCTCGCCCGCAAGGGCAAGGGTAGATGGCCTGTCGACAGGGGAGAAACGGGGGTCGATGCCTCCTTGCACTGTACAAACCCGCAGGGAGGGGAGAGGGGGTCGTTGATGATTCATCGTCTCTCTGATCCCTTTCACCACACCCCAATCGCTGCCCTCCTGTCTCCAACCTCGCCGAAGGCCGATTGCTGACTCCCTTCTAACCTCCTCTCCTCTAAGATCGCACCGCGCCTCTTCCTGCCGGCCGACCTGCCTCGTACCCACCGATACCATGCCTCCCTTGCTTCCTTCTTGCTTTCGTTCTCGACCGTTGCAAGCCCATTTCCAGTGCGCTATTCTCGTCAGCTGCGGCCAGACTTGCGCAGGTGCAGGTGGCGATCGGGTCGAGGATCATCCAGAAGCAGGAAGGCAGTCGAGTCAGGGGACAGAGAGGAAACGAGGGGCGGGGCAAGAACAACACAAGGATGGACGACAGCCGCCTCAGGCAGGGCGGAGGAGGGGTACGCCAGGAAGGAAGAGGCGAGACGGGGGGTGCTAAAGTACAAGAAGGACGGATCGGGGCAAGAGGGGGAGACCTGGACGGGGGGAAAGGAGAACTGAGGACCGCGACGTGGGGCGGCTACAAAGAAGGGGCGGCAACAAGAGAGGAGGTGGCGAAGGGAGGAGGGACCGAGTAAGCGGGTTTGGAAGTGGAGTCGTTGATGGATGACCCGCCCTCAAGCGTTGGCCTCGACCTTGCGGCGCCGCTCGCCAATGTCCTCCTCACCGTCGACCTCGACGTCGCCGAGGACAAACTGCGGCCGCTCCTGCTCGACCTCGGCCTGCTCGAGCTCGCGCTCGTCGTCGTCCTCGTCCGGGTAGAGGACGCTAGCCGCCCGGCCTGGAAGGGTCGGGACGGGGCTTGGCGCCCGGGCGGGGAAGTCGACCGCAGCGGCGGCGGCAGCGGCGGACGAGCCGGCAGCGACGGTAGAGTGGTTGTGCGAGCCGCTGTGCGAATGGTGCGAGTGGGACGAGACAGCGGTGATGGTCCGCTGGAGGCCGAGCTTGGACGACGGGAGCGCGATGCGAAGGAGCGAGGTGTAGGCTGTCGTCCAGCGATGGGAGTATGCGATCAGCCGTGGTCACCCGAGCGGAGGAAAGCATGGGGTACGGAGAATGTGAAGGACGCACGCTGACGGCAGACGGGGCAGAACCAGCCCTTTGCCTTGCGCCGCCGGCGGGCCTCCTGCCGGGCCTGCTGAGCCGCATCGACCCGGACTTCGCCCGTCGGGTTGGCAGCCGTTGCGTCCGCGCCGGTCGGCGTCGCGCCCTCGGCCGCACCAGCAGCAGCGCCAGCCTCCGTCGTCTCGGCTCCGCCAAGCTCGCCGCCGCCCTCCTCGCGGCGCATGACCTTGCCCCCCGCACCAAATTCGACCATGCCGACCGCACACTCCTTGCAGACGACGAGGTGGCGGCACGGGAGGAGGACGACGTCCCGGGGCGAGACGAGGCAGACGATGCACTCGTTGGGCGCATTGGCCGCCTGGAAGAGGTCCTCGGCCTGCGAGGGCTGGGGCGGGTACGAAGCAGGCGCGGGCTCGGCGGCTGGCGCCGTCGACGACGTCAGGCCAAAGATCTCCTTGAGCTGGAAGGTGTGGTTGCCAATCTGGGCAGAGGCAATCGCAGCAAGTTAGCGACAGGTGCATCCCAGAGGGCCCTGAGTAAGAAGGAAGGGGGCCGTACGAGTGCCTCGCGACGGACGACCTTTGCCGTCCAGTAGTCCTTCTTGACGGCGGCCACCTCGGGCGCAACGACGGCGGTGGTGAGGCCGTCAGGGCCAACCTCGAGCGGAGGCTCGACGATGGCCGCCGCGGCGGGGGTAGCAGCCTCGTTCGTCTCGGCGGGTGCGGGCGTCGCCGGGTGGAACGAGATGTCAACGTGGGTCCGCTGGGCGTTCATCTCAGCGAGAGGCTCGCCTGATTGGATCGGCGAGCGGGAAAGAGATGGGTCGTCAGCACTTATCACCGAGCGAGGAGTGAGCGGTCAGAAGAAGAATGAGGAAGACGCACCCCTCTCGCCCCGAGCCTCGAGTCGGACGACGAGGCGGACGTCCTTCCGAACCGAAGGCTTCTTGAGCGCATCGTCCGGTCCGCCCTTGGACAGGTTGAGCGCCGTCATCTGAACCGTCTGGCTCTCGATGTCGTCCTCGGGCCGGCCCGGCCGGAGCCAGCGGCCCAGCGGGCCTCCCCGGCGGGGTTCGGCCTGGGCCGGCGTTGGAGGCAGCTCGCCGCCCTTCTTCGTGTTCGCGAGATCGTCCTCCGACTGGCGCTCCTGCCAGCCCTCAACCTTGCGGATGGCGTCCTGGACCTGGACCCGGCAAGCAGCAAGGTCGAGCGCTGCCTCCTCGGGGAGGGCCCACGACTTGCCGAAGCCGCCAGGGACGACGGCCTGGTAGACGACCTCCTCGGTCAGGGCCCCGTGGCTCGTCGCCGTCGGCGTGGGCAGGTAGAGATGAAGCGTCAGGAGCGCCTGGGGCGCAGAGAGGTCGTACGTAAACTTGAGGGAGTGCTTGGCCGCCGGTGAGGCCGAGACCGGGGCGAGATGGAGCGTCGGCCGCTTGAGGTTGACGAGCGACTGGAGCGTCGTCGTCGGGTGGGGCTGGAGGAGGAAACAAGGGGGATCAGGTGTCAGCGCAAGGTTGCAAGCTTCCGCAACGGCCGCAAAAGCCGGTTGAGCGGGAGGAATAGTGGGCGGCCTGACCTCGGTTGTGTTGGCCTTGGCCTTCTCGACCCAGGCCTTGACGGTCTCGACGCCGACCCGCTCGCGCTGGCGGCCCTTCTCCTCGACCCCGTCGTCGACCTCGTCCTCGCCATCCTCGCCGCCAATCACAGGTCCGAAGAGCGTCTCGCGTCCCTGGGCATCCTTCTCGCCACCGCCGGCGCCGTTGGCAGCTTGGTTGGCGCCGTTGCCGATCTGGGCGGCCGCCTGAGCTTGGACGTCGGCCGGGACGGTCAGGCCGGAGGAGAAGGGACCCCGGCGGGCGAGCGTGCGCGAGAGCGAGGACGAGCCCCAGCCGAACGACGATGGGCGCGGTTGGGCGCGGGCGGTGGTAGACATGACTGCAGGAAAGGGGGGAAGGGAGGGGGGGGGGATGGTCGATGGGGGGCGGAGGTGGCGACGAGGCCGACTCAGCGCCCGCTCGCTCGCTCGCTCTTGGCCCGCCCGTGTTCGGCCCGACGAGACGGCATTCGATCTCCTGGAGACCACGGCCAGTCTGCAGCCGACCGAGCCGATCGAGCCGCCATCCGACGAGCCCCTCGCTGACACGCACAAGCTAGAGATGCTCCCACTTCTGTCTCTGCTGCATGCCGTCGTCGTAGAGACAGAGGCCCACGAGGAGAAGGAGACGATGGGACCTCGAGCTGGGCGCTGCGGCCGCCCGCTGCATTTGCGGGGAAGGCCGCCGGCTCGACCGGCGTCCGACTCGGGCTTCGGCGCTGGCACTCGACTGCGAACTTACGACGGCACCCTCCATCATCGACGCTGCGATGATTTCTGCTCAAGGAGCATCAAGAGGTCAAGTCCGAATGGATCTTGCTCCATCTGCGCTGAGTGACCTCAAGGAGGCTCGAAGTGGGGTGCGAGAGCTTTGAGCCAGGGTCCTCGATGAAGCTGCGCGCGCCTGCCGAGGCTGGGCGGGTGCTTTGCGGGCGACCGTCGTCCTCGCTCCCACGCCAGCAGCAGCAGCAACAGCAGCACCTCCGCCAGCTCCCCTGCACCTCGAGTCCATCAGCACCAGCACGCGCGCGCTAGATGTCGTGGCTGATTCCTGCTCGTGCGTACCTGCCGCGCCCGACTGCCTCGTGTCCAGCCCGATGCTGATCTCGGCTCGTCTTCGGCGGCCTCGTCCGACCGCTTCGCCACGCGCACGCAGTGCCGAGCTTTCTCTCGTCGACACCACCGCCGCCGCCGTCGGTCGTCGAGCCTCTCGCCGGGGATGTCGACGAAGACGATGATGCGCCCCCTCCGTTTCCGCTACCCGACTCGCACCAGCGCTCTTCCGTCAGAGCTCCAGCCTCAGCCACGGCCTTCCCACCCCCGCCGCCGCCGCCGAGCTTTACCGTGACGGCGCCGCCGGCCTCCTCCTCCCTGCGCGACCCTCTCGAGTTCACCGACGACGACTTCAACTACGACTCACCTCCTCTCCGTCAAACCAAGGCCGAAACCGCCCCGGGAGCGGGGCTTGTGACCCCGACGACGACGACCAAGGTGGTCAAGACCAGGGAGAAGGTTGCTCTCGAGCCGGGCCACAGCGCGCTCGATTGGAGTCGGGTCCAGAAGAGTGGCATGTGGCAGGGCGTACCGCTGCGGGTCCGTCACTCCTTGTCCCTTGATCGGGGTCTTCGCAAAGACTGACGGTGCGCTCCATCGGCTGCGACAAAGGGCGCCGACCTCCCCTTCCATCCGATCCGAGTGACCCCTTCCCTCCTCGCCTCGCACAAGGACGCCTCGAAAGGCGACCAATGGACGGCGATCAACGGGCGGGTATACAACCTGACGCCTTACGCCAAGTTCCATCCGGGCGGCATCAAGGAGCTCATGCGCTGTGCCGGGAGGGACGGGACCAAGCTCTTCAGTGGGTCCTCTCTCGCATGCGGGTCGCTGCGGATGCAAAGAAGGGCCGCTAACGCCCCTCGTTTCCGGCTGCCTGGCGCTGTGGCATCAGTGGCAACGCATGCTTGGGTCAACCCCGAGTTTATGATGGAGGGCTGCCTCGTCGGGATGATGGTCGGCGAGTAGCGTCCTCGTCAAGATCGAGCGCGTGCATCGCGACGCGGCGCCGAGGCCAGTACGCCGCCCAAGCGACCGGCGAGACTGCCGGCTCCCATCTCTCGCCAGGCGGACGCTCATCGGATGAACCGCTGGGCTGTTGCAGCGGGGAGTTCAGCCTCCGTGACGTTGCTCGGGCGACGCGGCGGCTGCGAGGCGCGAGACTCATCCCGTGCGCGCCGGTGCGTATTTCCCGCAACTCGCTCTGCGTCGCAGCGCAGACCCTCTCTCCAGCCTTCGAGCGACGGCTCGACGTGGACGTGTCGGGAAGGGCTGCCTTGCTATAACCAGACAAACTACTTGAGCGGCTGGTCCCGCTTGCGCGCAAACTCCCAAGCCGAGCTGTCCTCCCCCGTCGCTGGGATTTCCCCTTGGCCGCTCCACTTGCCTGACGGGTCAAGGTCGTAACGCTTGACGATGTTGGGTCCGTAGGGGTGCTCAGTCCCCTGGAAGACCTTGAGCCGGGCCAGCCGCTTTTGCCGGAGCCCATTCTTGGGCAGCATGCGCGAGACGGCTTGGGCGATCACCTGGCGGGACCAACAGAGAGAGGGGGGGGGAGGCAGCGCCATTTGCATGCGGCGAGAGGCGACTAGTCAGCAGACCGAACGGACGGTTGGGTGGGAGAGACTCCTGCCAAGGACGAGCAACGGGAGCAGCTCCAGACACGCACGTCTTCCGGCCGCCGCTCCATCGTCTCGCGGAACGAAGTGTGACCCGAGTTACCGGGGAACGTCGACTGCTTGAAGTAGCTGGTTTGAGTGAGCAGTTGCCGGCAGACAGTGGTCTCGGGTCAGGATGCCTGCGGAAGAGGGCGACGACGGAGCAGGCCCGAAGGGAGAGAGCAGACGACTGACTACTTCTGCTGCGGCTTCTTGCCCGAGAGAAAGACCTTTTCGCAGTTTGTGACAACGACAAAGTCCCCGACGTCCGCTAGAAGAGGGACGCGTCAGGGGCACAGCCGGGCGTCAGCTCATCGTCCTGGAGGGACCCAGTGCCGACCTCGCAGCAGCGCACGAGGCGGGACCCTTCTCGGCGCCCGAGGGAGCAAGGGGACTGACTTCCGCGGTCAAAGATGGGCTTGTGCTTTCCCATGAGAACGATCGCGATCCGGGCAGCGACCTTACCTGTTAGAGTAAAGGAAGAGGGGCAGAGAGAGCAAGGCAGGCGGGAGCAGGTCAGTAGCAGCGGGTAGGATGAGGGCGGCCAGCCGGGCTGGCGGTCGGACAAGGGGACGGACCAAGCGTCCGGTTCTGGAGGTCGACCTGGTGCCACAGCCGAGCCGTTCCGAGCGAGTTGTTCGCGAAGACCTGCGACATGGTTGGTCCAGAGGATGGGGGGAAGGGGAGGTGAGGAAGACGGGCAAAGGGTGGTGTGGGCGTCGGAGGGGTCGCTCGGTCAGGCCGGGCGGGGGCGAGAAGGGCAGGAGCAGGGGCGCAAGCCCAGCTCGCCCATCCAACAGCCACCCCCCTCCAGTCCTTTCCATCAGCTCTGCTTCCTAGCCGCAGGTCTTTACGGCAGCCAGGATGCCCAAGTACTACTGCGACGTGAGTGGTGCCCGATATCGAAGCGGCCCAGCTCTGCTTAGATGGCGGCCAGCTGACGCCTCACCCCGCCTCCCGTGCCTGCTCTCCAACCGTTCCTCTCAGTACTGCGACGTATTTCTGTCAGTCCTGCTCTGCCTCACAAGGATCGAGCCTCGTCGCTGACGCTCTCCTTTCACGCCTCGCTTCATCAGGACGCACGACTCTGCTTCAGGTCCGTCTGTCACTCCACTGACTGCCGCCGACGCACGCGCAAGATGAGCCCCGGCCGAAGCTGACCCCTTCCTCTGCTCTGCCCTGCCGACAGTCCGTAAGGCCCACAACTCTGGCCGAAACCACCTGCAGAACATCCGCGACTACTATGCGTGTACGTACGAGCGGGTCCGCGTCCGGCCCTTGAGGCTCCTCCTGAGCTGACCGGCCAATCGCCTCGCTCAGCCCTCGGTCACGACAAGGCCCAGGACGAGATTGACCGGATCATCAACCAGCACACGAACGGCCCGCCCAGAGGCATGGGCGGGCCGATGGGCGGTATGGGCAGCATGGGCAGCATGCGGTGCGTGCCCTCGCATCCTCTTTCCGTCTGCAGGCCGGCGACGCGGCGCTGACGGATTGATCGCGGCTTCGACCGGTCGCGCACGGCAGAATGGGCCCGGGCTTCATGAACCCTCAGGGCGGCCCCTTCGGCGGACCCCCTCAGGGCGGTATGGGTGGCATGGGTCGTCCGATGGGCGCTCCCGGCCAGTACCAGCCCCAGCCGTTCCAGCCGTCGCCCTTTGGCGGTGGACCGCCCCCGCCAGGCGGCGGCCCGCCCGGTGGTCCCGGCGGCTACGGACAGCAGCACATGCCCCCGCCGCACATGGCCATGAACGGCGGCCCACCCCGGCCGACGATGCCTCCTCAGGGAGGTCCGGGCGGGTACGGCTCACCTGCGCCGGGCGGGTACGGTGGCCCGCCTGGTCCTCCGGGTGGCTTTGGCTCGCCCGCGCCGGGAGGTTACGGTTCGCCCGCGCCTGGAGGGTACGGCTCGCCTGCTCCTGGAGGCTACGGTGGAGGTGGCCCGCCTCCCCCTCAGCCGTCGTTCAACCCGCCACCGCCGGCGGGGCAGAACGGCTACCCTTCGCCTCAGCAGGGGGCCATGCCGCCGCGGCCCTCGTTCCTCCCCCCTCCGACGCTTGGTGGGGGAGCTGGCGCACCACCTCCGCCACCGCAGCAGCAGCAGCCCTTCAACCCTGCCGCGGCTGGACCGATGAACCCGGAGCGGGCACGGCTGCTCGGCATCCAGTAGCGGAGTCGATCGGCTGGTGAAGGGGACGTCGGGCGAGGAAGGCGACGTGAACGCATGTACGACCAGCACAGCAGGCGCCCCAGACGAGGGCGGCTGCCAAACAGCACAGCACGCTCTTCCTCTGCTCTTTTCCTTTGCGAGCATGGGATTGCGCCCTCTTGTTCGCTCCGTTCGAGCTGTCAGTTTCGCTGGGCGGCCGAGGCGCTTGAAAGGGGACGAGTGCCGTGCCGGTCGTCGGGCCAGACGGAGCAAAGGGCCGATCGACGAGCCCGCGGACGAAACCGCGAGCTCCGCCTCGCCTTCACGTTTCGCCAGCGGCCCCTTCCTCGAGCCGTTCCCACCCTCACTCGTCCCCTCCGCATCGGCAACTGTACTCTCGTTCTCGCTCTCGCTCTCGCTTTCGCTCTCGCTTTCGCTCTCGCTTTCTTATAAAAGTCCTCCAAGAGGACACCCCCCCAAAAAGAAGTCGCACCCCATGCAGCGCTTCCTCCGCGCGTCCACGAGCTCCCGGGCGGCTGCGTCGTGCCCGCAGCTTAGCAGCCGGTCGATGCTCCGGTCGGCCGCCACCGGAGCTTCTCTGGCTACAGCAGCATCAGGAGCTCGTAGCTCGCCTGGCTTTTTGTCTGCACTCGCTCCCCGCCGTGCCTTTTCAACGAGCGTCCGCCGGCCAGCCAAGATCCAGCCCTCGACGCCGGTCCTCGACGACGACGGCTCGCCCGCGCTCTCGCACATCCGGACGCTGGCCGTTATTGCGCACGTCGACCATGTGCGTCGCCCCTCAGCGAGGCGCCGACGCTATCTGCCTGAATACCGGGACTGACGTTCGATCACACTGCAATCTGCCACGTGACTCTCCTAGGGCAAGACGTCGCTCGTCGACCAGCTCCTCCGCCAGTCGGGCACGATCAAGAAGCTCTCGGACAACTCGCTGCTCGGCATGAGCGGGGCCCAAGCCGACGACGGCTTTGTCACGCGCGCGATGGACTCGAACGACCTTGAGAAGGAGCGAGGTAGGTCGTCTCGCCGCCAAGCTCGCATCACGGCCGGAGACGCTGACCACCTGCTCAATTCGCGTGCGCAGGCATCACGATTCTGTCCAAGTGCACGAGGTGCGCTCCTCTTCTCCCCCTTGCCGGCCCATCTTGAAGCTGTGGACTCAACTGACTCGATTGTGCGTCTCCCTTCCAGTGTCGTCTACAACTCGCACCTCATTAAGTATGGTCCACTGTGCCACTTGCCGAACGCAAGGTGGCGAGTTCTGATCCCTCATTTGCTTCTGCCAGCATCGTCGACACGCCCGGCCACGCCGACTTTGGCGGAGAGGTCGAGCGCGTACTGTCGATGGTCGACGGCGTCCTCCTCGTCGTTGACGCGACCGAGGGCCCCTCGACGCAGACGCGCTTCGTCCTCGGCAAGGCGCTCGCCGCTGGCCTCAAGTACATCCGCCCCGTTTGGCCTGTTTTCGATTGAGAGACTATCTACTGATGCCCTTCACCGCCTTTGGCAGGCCGATCGTTGTCATGAATAAGGCGGACCGATCGACGGCCAAGCCCGAGCAGGTCGACTCGGACCTGTTCGACCTCTTTGCGACGCTCGGCGCGACCGACGAGCAGATGGAGTATCCGTGCATCTTTGCCTCGGCTAAGCAGGGCTGGGCCTCGCTCAAGGCGCCCGAAAAGCCCAAGGCCGACACCGAGTCGACCAACATCGCCCCGGCCGAGGACATGATCCAGCTCTTTGACCTCATCCTTAAGGAGGTGCCGGCGCCGACACGGCTGTCGCGCGACAAGCCGTTTTCGATGCTGACGACGCAGATCGACCACGACCCTTACGTCGGCATGCTCTACCTCGGCCGGGTCGAGAGCGGCATGCTCAAGGTCGGCGACAAGCTCATCGCCCTCGCGCCAGACGGCACCAAGCAGGGCGAGGGCAAGGTGACCAAGATCTTTGGCCGCGTCGGGCTCGACAGGGCTGTCGTCGAGCAGGCCGGCGCCGGAGAGATTGTCAGCATCGCCGGCATCTCGAAGGGCGGCGTCAACTGCACGCTCGTCTCGGTCGATGAGCCGGACCCGAAGGCGCTTCCGGTGCGCCGCCCTTCGCTGATCGGGCGGCCTCAGTCTTGCGAACACTGCACGCTGACCGCGCTAGACGCCACATCTCTTTGCAGTCAACGCCACTTGACCCGCCCACCGTCTCGATGTTTGTGTCGCCGAACGACTCGCCGTTCGCCGGCAAGGAGGGCACCAAGCTGACGGCGGCCGTCATCAAGGAGCGGCTCTACAAGGAGGCCGAGACCAATGTCGCGCTCAAGATCATCGAGGACCTGCGCTCGGCCGAGTCGCTCGAGATTCGCGGCCGTGGTGTCCTTCACCTCGGCATTCTGCTCGAGGAGCTCCGGCGTGAGGGCTTTGAGCTTGCCGTCTCCCCGCCCAAGCCGGTCCTCAAGCGCGACCCAGACACCAACCAGATCATGGAGCCGATCGAGGAGGCGACGATCCTGGTCGACTCGCAGTACATTGGCGTCGTCATCGAGAAGATGACCAAGCGCAAGGCCGAGATCCTGTCGTACGACGAGGAGGACGGCAAAGTCAAGGTCGTCATGGAGGTCCCCGCCCGCGGTCTGCTCGGCTACGTCTCGGGCGGTGCGTTTCTGCGAAGGGAGCGTAGGGCTCTGCGTGCTTGGCGGCTAATCCTGCGGCCCCCGCCCCCCCTTCCTCGCTCAGAGTTCAACAATGACGTTCACGGCCAGGGCACCCTCAATCACATCTTCAAGGCGTACGAGCCCTTCAAGGGGGAGATTATCTCGTCCCGCAAGGGCTGCCTGATCTCGAGCAACACGGGCGAGGCCTCGGCGTTCGGCATCGCCCCGCTTCAGGCCCGGGGCACGATGTTTGTCAAGCCGAAGGACCAGGGTCAGTCGCCACGCATGCCAAGAACTGCCTGGCCGTCTGTGAGAAGCTGACGCGACCGTCGTGTTCGCAGTCTACAACGGCATGGTCATCGGCGAGTCGACCAAGTCCGAGACGCTCGAGATCAATGTCTGCAAGACCAAGCAGCTCACCAACATGCGCGCCGCCGGCAAGGACGACGGCATCGTGCTCGCCCCGCCGCGGACAATGGTGCGTTCAGCCATCCTTTCGACTGATCTCGATCCATAGCGGCCTGGCTGACCCCCCCCCCCTCTCTCTCGTCTCGTCTTTGTGCAGACGCTCGAGGAGACCATCTCGTACTGTGACGACGATGAGCTGATCGAGATCACGCCGACCTCGATCCGGCTCCGCAAACGCTACCTCGACCCGCTTACGCGCAAGAAGAACGCCGGCAAGGTCCAGGACATGATCGTCTAGACGACGGGCCGACCTCCGGACGACCTCGCACGCGACTTTTGTAGACCCCCCCCCCCCACCCTTGGAGCAGCCAGCCAGCGCATGCACGCACACACACATACACACACGTCACACACTTCTCCCATGAGTGCTCTCACCGAGAGGAGTCACCCGGCCCAGCTGTCGTGGCTGCCTGAGAACGTCGAGGTCTCTGCGCGAGCGAGTCGCGCGTGTCTACTGCCGCAATGCGCGCGGTACGGCGGGCGGCTGCGGAGGCGTGCGGAAGACGAGCAGCGTTGGCCGCCTAGAGACCATCAGCACCTCTCGCCTTTCCTCGACGACGCTAGACGACCCATCGCACGCAGTCAGACCTCGCAAAGCCGCCTCTCTTGAAGCCGAGCAGCTCGCTCCGCCTTTCAGCCGACCCTCGCCTCGGGCCAAGACGCTCGCGAGGCCCGTCGTCGCCCGCCGCTGTCGCTCGCGATGTCGCTCCCTTCTCACCTGCGCGCTCACAAGGACCTGACGCGAGACGAATCGACGCGCGAGTTCTTCAACATCCCAAAGGGCGACGATGCCGGCGGCCAGAAGGGCATGGAGATCAACGCCGTCCTTAGCGTCGAGGGCGAGGCTGTCTTTGTGAGTCTGGTCTCCGCCGACCTAGGTCTCGAGCTGGCGTGTCGCCTGGGCGTCGGCCCCCGGAGCCGTCGCAGGCAGGTCCTCGACTCTGTACGACCGGCCGCTGGACGGGGGTCCCCTGCGCGGTCCCTCGATGTCTCTCTTCGCTCATCGACGTCATGGCGGCGAGCCACAGGTGCCTGCGTCGGGCAACACGAGCGACGGCTGACCATCTCGCCCGGAAACCCCTTTCCCTGGCAGGCCGGCCGGCTGTACCTGCTCCCGCCTTACCTCTGCTTCATCTCGCTCGACCGTCGGTCGGCCCGCTTCACCGTGCCTCTCTTCTGCATCCGCCGGGTCGAGCGGCTCAACAGCAGGGCCGGTGTCTTTGCGCTCGGCATCGGCCTCTGGCACGGGCTTCGACTCGTAAGTGCATCCGGCCGGCGTCGACGCGCTTGCGCACGCACCCAAACACTGACGAAACCTGGCCTGTCCGGCTCTCGTGATCTTAGATCCTGCAACTTACAAGTCTGTTGCCGACGGCCGAGCACTTCTGTATCCTGCTTCGTGACGCGCTCCGGGCGCAGGTGCGTCGAATCACTAAGCATCGGACGGGGAGCCGAGCGCTGATCCAACGGCCTGCTCTCCTTCCGTCCCACAACAGCTGCCACAAATGAAGCTGCTCAAGGGCTTTACTGCCTCGCTCTACTCTGAGTTCCTGCTGGCCGAGAAGGACGAGGACCCGGCGCTGAACGGCGCCGTCGAGGGCGACGCCCGTGGCCCCGGCGGCGACGGCAAGGGCACGTATGAGCGAGGGCTCGGTGAGCTCTTCGGCTTCCCAGGCGACGCGAAGAAGCTGCGCGAGAAGTCCAAGATCCGGCTCTGGAAGGAATACCTCTCGAGTGCGTCATCCGAGCTGCAGTGCATCGCCGTTGGGGCGCTGACGTGTCTGCTTTCCGTCGCGATGGCAGCCCACGGCCGGTCCCTCACTCGTACGTTTGCGAGCCGGAAAGCGTTCCTCGCGGTAGGACGACGCCCGCCTGACCCGTGTCTTGCGACCGCCAGTGCTCCGCTACCCGCCGTTCCAGCGCCTTCTGCAGGTCGGTCTGCCGTCGCGGATGCGCGGCGAACTTTGGGAGACGTTGTCTGGCTCCATCTGTGAGTAAACTCGCGCTGTCCTTCCGGCAGACCTTCGAGCCTGACTTGCGCTCGCGACCCCTGCCTCAAAGACCTCCGCTTCGCCAACCCGGGCGTCTATCAGAAGATACTCGACGACAACAAGGGCACCGTCACATCGGCGACCGAGGAGATCGAGAAGGACCTCTACCGGTCGCTGCCAGAGTATAAGGGCTTCCAGAGCGAAGAGGGCATCGGCAGCCTCCGTCGTGTCCTGACGGCCTACTCGTTCCGGAACCCAGAGCTGGGGTGAGTCGCGTCGCCGACTTCTGCGCCGTCGCTGAGGTCTCGCTGACGTACCCGTTCGGCCCGATGCAGCTACTGCCAGGCGATGAATATCCTCGTTGCGGCGATCCTCATGTGAAATACTCCGTCTCGCCTCCTCCTTCTCAAGGGGTCCTCTGAGCTGACGTCTTGATCTGCTCTCCCTCCGGCTGTTTTCAGCTACATGTCCGAGGAGCAGGGTGCGTTGCTCTCCGTTGTCGCAGCAAAAAAGAGGCCTCGAGATTGACCTTGACCCTCCTCCCGCTGCCGACGCTAGCCTTCTGGCTGCTCGAGGTCCTGTGCGACCGGCTCCTGCCGGGCTACTACTCGCCCTCTATGCACGGCACGCTGCTCGACCAGCGCGTCTTTGAGTCCCTCGTCGGTCGCTGCCTGCCGATGATCAGCGATCACTTCAAGTCGGTCGACGTCCAGCTCTCGGTCGCCTCCCTGCCGTCAGTCCACTTGTCATGCTTTGGATCTATGTCGGCTCCCTCGATTGACGTCGGACTGCTCGCTTGTCCCGTTCGAGCCCTCAGGTGGTTCCTCAGCCTCTACATCAACTCGATGCCGCTCATCTTTGCCTTCCGCATCGTCGATTGCTTCATGGCGATGGGGCCGAAGGTCCTCTTCCAGATTGGCCTGGGTACGTCGCCACGACCGAACCGTCCCGAATCTCCCCTGCAGGCTCGACTGACCGGTCCTCGGACCGCACCGGCCCCCTCCAGCGATCCTCAAGATTAACGGCGAGGCCCTGCTCGAGGTGACGGACGACGGCATGTTCATCAAGTGCGGACCGGGGTGCCTCGTGGCTATCGAGGTCGACCTCTGTACTGACTCTGATTTTTCACACCCCGGCGCAGCCTCTTCCGCGGCTACTTTGCCACGATCGGCGACTCGGCTCACCCAGAGCATGAGGACCCGCGTGTGCGCGCTATCACGAACTTTCAGGAGCTGCTCGGTGAGCTGGCTTACCGGCGTGAGCATGCTTCCCTCGTGTCGCCGGCGGCTGACTATCGCCGTCCACTCGCTCGCAGTCGTTGCGTTCCGCGAGTTCAGCACAATCACCGAAGAGACGATCACGACCGAGCGCAAACGCTTCCGGGCCGAGATTGCCGACGAGATCGAGTCGTTCTCGAAGCGGGCGGCCGTCCGCAACCTCAAGGGCCACCACTTTACGCCGGCCCAGACGTCCATCATTTACGACAAATTCTTCAACGCCGTCGTCGCTGAGAATCCCGCTCGCGCGTCGGGCGACGTGACGCCGCCGAAGCCCGCGCAGGACGACGACGGCCGATCCGAGACTCGGATCGATCTCCGGACGTTCCAGTGCGTCGGGCGGCGCGCACTTGTCTTCTGGTCGGCTAGACGTCCGAGCCTGACCGCGTGAGCGTCCACTCGCATTCCCCCCTCCTACGCAGCTCCTTCATCTCGGAGGTCGTCACTTGGGCGCGCGAGGAGACGGTCACCATCACGCTCGGCTACCGGCGCGTCGACCGCAAGGTGGCCGAGCACGAGCTCATCAACCGCATCTTCTTCTCGTGGGACCGCGCCATGAAGGGCTCGCTCTCGCTCCAGGACATCGTCTCCGGCCTCAACTCGATCATGGGCGCCGGCCTGATGGACGCGATGGAGTGGTTCTTCGCTCTGCACGTGCGTCTGGCCTGCGGTCGCGACAGTGTTCGCAGTGCCCCCGCTGACGATCCCTTGCCTTTGCCTCGCAGGACCGCGACCGCGACGGCTTCCTCACCAAGGTATGTCGACGGCTGGAAACGCCCCTTTCTGAGGGCTCCATTCTGACCATCTTCCCCCTCTTTGCTCTTGTCCTCGCTCCAGGACGAGGTGCTCCAGCTGTCCGAGTCGCTCCTCTTCATCTTCCGAAACGAGCCCGGCGACGCCTTCCTCGCCGCCGTCTCCAAGTTCATCCTCAACGCGTACGAGTTTGGTGATGCGACCTCGCCCGATGCGACGCCGGCCGCAACCGCCTCGCCCGACGCGCGGGATGACCTCGTGTCGATCGAGTCGAAAGGCGCTGCCGCCGTCGGTCGCTCGCGGGCGAGCTCGACCGTCTCGACGCCCGGCCACCACAGCAGGCCGTACCTGTCGCTGGCGACGTTCCGGATGGTCATCCTCGCCGACGAGCTGCTCGAAGGCTTCTTCGAGCGTGATCTATCGGCCTCGTTTCAGCTGGAGCCGGTCGGCAACTACAGCAACAAGGCGGCCGAGGTGGCAAAGTCTGGCCTATGGGGCGGCTTTAAGAACCTCGTCCTCACCAACGAGAATCTGACAACGTTCAACCGGGTCCGTCGCTAGGCTCCCGTGTCCTTGCTGTTCCTGCGGCCTTTCGCTGACGCTCTGCTTCTATTGTCTCCAATAGCTGGCCGACGGCGTCGGCGCCCGGCTCGGCCGGCACGAGGTCAGTCTGCGAGGCTTGCAAGCCGTCAGACACCCTCCTGACTTGCCTTCTCGAACCCGCTCTGCCAGGTCGTGCACCAGCCGTCGATCGCCAAGGCCGACAGCGCTGTCATCCCAGTCGTCGAGGCCAGGCGCGGCTCGATGCTTTCTGCTCAAAGCTCGCCGAACCCTGCTGCGCCCGCTCCGCGGCCGGCAGTCACCTCGTCGACTGGCCTCCTCTCTGGAGAGCCATCGACAGACGGCTCCGAGCCCGTGCCGGAGCCTAAGGCGCAGATGGCCGTCGTCGACCGGGCGACCGAGGCTGTCATGGAACGCCAGCGGTTCGCGATCGACGAGGTCGGCGAGGATGATGACGACGACAACGATGTCGGAGAGGGCGAGGATGACGACGACGTTATGGACGAGGTCGGTCGCGGCGATGGCCACTCTCCCCTCTCGTGGCGGCAGGCACTGACTCACGTCTCGCGCCCTGGTCTTGCAGGTCGAAGCCTTTCTCAAGGCGAACGACGGCGAAGACACGGCCCTCACCGGCAAGGACAAGGAGGCTGCCGAGGCGCTCCTCCGGGCCGAGCCGATGAAGGAGTTCTAGGGCATCGCGTCTGTCGACGTGCGCTCTTCGCCCGGCCAGACTCGGAACGCACGGCCTGCAACACCAAGCTCGCAGCCCGGCGCCCTCGCTCTCTCCCTTGTCTTATTGACGGCACAAGCTGTGCCTGCTGCCATCTCCCGAGCCTGCTATACCTCTCCCTGCCTTCATCCCACGACATCATCTGCATGCGGATCCCCTCTGGCTTGATTTCGTGAGGGGCAGGTCGTTGCTAAGAGGCGGCGGTTGTCAAGGAAAGGGTGACAGGCCTAGTTAGGGTACGGCAGTTTGAAACTCCGCCCAACCGCCAGCCCCGCCGGCCGGCTCGCGGGAGCGCTCGGTTTTTCTTCGCCTCGGCCTGGCCAGCCCGCCCTTGCTCCCTCGTCCCTCACCTCGTTTCTCTTCAAGCACTGTGCGTGAACGTCGTCCTCGGGCTCATGGGTCTTCGCATACGGTCAGCTGACCTGCTCTCTGCGCCTTCTGTTCCGCCCTCGCTCTCTCCCTTCCTCGCGACAGTCACAATGGCTGTGAGTCTGCCTCTGTCGCCTCTGTCGACTGACCGGTCGTCCGACCTCAAGGAGCTGCCCTCGCTGACTTCTGCTCCCTCTCTCCTCTCCGCTCTCTCCAGCCCAAGAAGACTGTCAAGACCACCGAGGACGTCCCCGTCTCGTTCGGACCCCAGGTCGCTGAGGGCGAGCTCGTCTTCGGTGTCGCCCGGATCTTCGCGTCGTGCGTGCCGGCCCTAGGCCTTTTGCTCGCCCCTGATGCTTGCTCCTCGTCCTGACCGACGCCCGTCCCTTTTCTGCTCTCAGCTTCAACGACACCTTCGTCCACGTCACCGACCTGTCGGGCAAGGAGACCATCTCGCGCATCACGGGTGGCATGCAGGTCAAGGCCGACCGTGACGAGTCGTCGCCCTACGCCGCCATGCTTGCCGCCCAGAAGTGCGCCGAGCGCTGCAAGGAGATTGGCATCACCGCCCTCCACATCAAGATCCGCGCCACCGGCGGTACCGGCACCAAGACCCCCGGTCCCGGTGCCCAGTCGGCCCTCCGCGCCCTTGCCCGTTCGGGCATGCGCATCGGCCGCATCGAGGACGTCACGCCGGTCCCGTCCGACTGCACCCGTCGCAAGGGCGGTCGCCGCGGACGTCGTCTGTAAGATTGTCGCCTTGCGACAAGCCCTTACAGAAGAAGAGGGAGGAGACAGGACGTGTTCTTCCTTTGCGATCCGCCCCCATCGGCTTTTCCCCCGTCCGGTGCTATCCCAAGGAGTGCTTCCCATCCCCCTTCCCTTCAATGTCGCTCAGCCACAGGCTCCTCATCTGCAGGCCCTGGTGTGCTCTTCATGCTCCTTACGCTGCCCTCGACCCCGTGTATCTCTGCGTTGGAGCGACTGGCGATCTGCTGACTGCTGCTGACACTGTAGCGGACCAACCCGACCTCGCAGCGCCGGCCTGCTGGACGGAGCGAGGACACAGCGCCAGGGCTGCAGAAACCACGTGACCAAGTGGTCGACCTGCTCATCCTGCTCTTCCTCGAAGTGGACAATCTGCTGATTCAAAGTTACGCTGCCTGGCAAGCATGCCGTTGCCGCCGCCCTGACGATAGCGATCGTCCTCTTCGGCGGATGAGCTAGCGCCCTGCCCGAAGTACTGCTAGTCGATCACGTTGCCGGTCATCGACGAGACGGCACATCAAGCCAGAAGGTATCGGCCATGATCGAGCGGGACGCCGAAGATTCAACCGACTTGCTGCCGAGTGATCGGATGGCAGAGAGCGCTCTGTGGGGCCTTTCGCAAAGCTTGGTCTGTCGTTGGGTGGCAAGACGGAGCTGGTATGGCGGCGAGAGGAGGTGGTGAAGGAAGCGAGAAGGAGCGTGTGATGGTATAAGGGGGAGGTCCGATGCAGATTCCGAGACTCAGCGGGGCGGGGCGTGTACAAGAGCGGCAGTGAGCCGCGGCCGGCCAAGGGGCTTGAACTAAGGGGAGAGAAGACGGCAAGCCCAGCGCGCTAGCGTAGAGAAGTCAAGGACAGTGTGAATTGGTGTGGGATGACGAGCGAGGAATGGGCGTGAAGGCGGAGGCGGAGGCTGCTCAGAGCTGCTGTATCGAGTTGAGGAGAAAGGCGCGCTCGTCCATAAACTGCTCGTCTGCGGTCGGGCAAGCAGAAAGCAGCAGCATCAGCCGTTCTGCGGGCGAGAGACCGAGCTCAGCTGGAGCTCGACTGACCCTCCTTATCGCTGTGGAAGTCCTGGAGGAAGGCGATGAGCTTGTCCTTGTTGCGCGCGAGGATCGCAACGATCGGCGGCGGCTTGTTGGGATTGGCGACGAACACCTGGAGAGAAGGTTGTCAGCTCTGCCGTCGGATGTCGAGAGCAGCCGCAGCCGGCCGGACGCACCTTGAAGACGTGAAAGGCTTCGAACTGGATGTTGCGGCTCTTGTCGCGCAGGAGGTTCATCATCATCTTGAGGTTCGTCTCGCTCGAGATGTAGCGCGTCATGACCTTGTAGTTTGCCCGGTCGAGGATGATCTCGCCGAGCAGCTTGATCGATTGGCGCTTGGTGACGTAGTTGGACGAGAGGACGAGCGTCGTGTACGACGCAAAGAACTGCGGACCGGAAAGCGGGGGCCAGAAGCATCAGCGCGCACTCTGTGATGCCCCGTCGCCGATCGAGGAGGACGCACGCGGTCATAGTTGGCGTCGAGGTAGGTGGCGACCATCGGCTTGTGCTTGGTGAGCGTCTCCTTCAGGTTGCCAAAGGCGTCGCACGAGATGCCAAACGTTGTGCTCTCGATGTAGGTCGGGAACGAGTAGAACCTGAGAGGGGGCAGGCGCAGAGCATACGTCTCAGTCTCGCACGTTATGGCTTGCGCCCGAATGACCGGCTGCGTCGAGGACAGGCGGACGTACTGCTCAGAGTGCAGGAGCACCTGCGCAAGCTGCTCGTACCGGAGCATCTCCTTGAGGATCATGCCCGTGTTGAGCGCGACGTCCTCGTTCTCGTACCTGTCAGATAGAAGGGACGCAGCGTCGGAGCTGGTCAGCCGGGCGCAGTGGTCGTCGGCCAGCGAGGCGCAACGGGAGAGTGGGAACGCACCCCTTCAGTGTCGCAAAGACGATCTGCGGCCGCTTGGTGATGGCCTCGACCGTCGGGAAACGCGAGCCAATCTGTCGGCGCAGGAGGACGTTGAAGATCTGAGTGACGTCCTTCCTGGCCTGGTGAGGTAGGGCGAGTGGGCGTGGGTCGGAACAAGGGGGCACGAGAAAGTCACGCAGAGACCAGGTGCAAAGGCGATAGATCGAAAAGGCGAAGCGTGGTCATGGTCACAGCTCGGTCAGCCCTCTTGTCTAACGTCAAGCGCTCTTGTGGCGGCTCAGGAGTCACGGCCGAGCGACGCGAGAGGCAGGGACGAGCGTTGTCGTTCGAAGGGAACGCACCTCAAACTCGAAGACGCCTATCCGCTCGACGAGGAGGAGCAAGACGTCGTGCATCGTCATCTCCTGCGCGAGCTGAGCGACGACTTCGGGTGACGGGTCCGTCTCTGCTCCCGACCGGAAGGGCGTAGAATGGTGCGTCAGCCGTCGAGTTTGAGAACGAGGGCGAGAGAGAGAGGGACGGTACTGCGCGCGGCCAACCTGCGCGCGCGGGCGCGACGTTGGCTGACCTGCAGGAGCAGTCTCATTAGAAATAGACGGACCGGCATCGCCATAGAGGAGGTACTTGAGCTGGGCGAGCAGGCGTGAGAGCTCCTCGTTGGCCTACGGACCGAGTGACATGGCAGATCAAGGGAGAAGGCGTCAGCGGCCTCTCTTCTCTCTGGCTCGGCGGCGCGGGCGGCCCTCCCGTTCTTCCCTCTGCTCTCCGAACTCCAGCCAAGGACGAGAGCAACAGTAAGTGCGCGCACCTTCTTGCGGCCCTCGAAGCCGCCAGTATAGTCGACGCCGAGCCGGCCGCTCGGGGCAACGAGGTCGCGGACAGCGCGGACGAGCTCGGCCGGCGTCTTGGGCCGCTTGGCGAAGAAGTTCATCGCGGCTAGAGTTGGCTGCTTGCTGAGGTCGTTGTCGTCCCTGCTGGCGGGCCGGGAGGGAGGCTAGAGCTGAAGAGAAGAGGGGGGATGACGTCGGAGAGAGGAGAGGCCGGGAGGTCGAATGGAGGAGGGGCTTGCCGAAAGAGGGGGGGCGAGCGGGCCGGCGGGAGAGAGGAGAGGGCCGGTGACGAGCAGCGGGAGGACAGGGGCGGTCGCAGAGCGGACGATCTGGGATCAAGCTGGAGGATCAGAGCAGTAGAGCTCAAGTGTTGGCCTGGCAAGGAGATCTCGAGAACTGCTGTCGTTGACGGTCGAGGGGTGCAGCGGTCGAACGGCAACGGGCGCCTCGACGGCAGCATCTCTTGGGCGCTCTCGTCGTCGCCGGGCAAGGGAGGCGCAGCAGCACTTGTCGGAAACGTCGTCGACTTGTCCGGACGCCGTCGCAGAGCCGCAAGTCTGCCGCTCTAACTTTCAAGTGCTTCAGAGGAGAAGCGAGCAGTACGGTATTATTTTCGAGGCGTTGGCCTTGGATGACTGTCGACCGGTGATGGACGAGGCAGGGCGTGTCGAGAACCGTTCGCGGCAAGCGAGAGGGGCCCAAAGGCAGGCTCGGACGACCACTCGCTCTCGATCATTCAGCCTCTAGCCGTGGCAAGCAGGCACCCAAAGGCGACAATGACGAGGGAGCTACCGGCCTGCACGACATGGGGAGCATGTTGCGAGGGCGGCTACATGTGTTCGTTGCCCAGGGCTGGGAGCTTCTGCAAAGCGGAACCCCGCGTCGCATCGACGGCGAGAGCTGCGCCCTCACGCGTCGGCTGCCTCTCGACGTCGTCGGTGTCCATCCACTGTAGCACGACCGCCGCTCGCCGCTGTAGGTACGACGCACGCCACTGACTGACCCCGTTGACAGCGGCGTCTGCTGCCGCTGCTTGGGAGACAACCGGCAGTTCTTCGGGTGAGGGCGGCCCGCCGCCGAGCTTCCGGGGCCTGGCGGCCGAAGACGAACAAGAGGTGCGGGGCACAACAGCAGGACGAAGCGGCACACGACCTGACCCTCCCCTTCCAGAACGGAAGCTCGGGCGTTCTCCTCCTGACACTGACAGCCAACTCCCGTTCGCCGCCTGAGCCCCTCGAACCAGCTTGGCCTCGCCATTGCCCCTCCGTCCCCCCCACCGCTTGCAGCAGCCAGTCGACTGGCGCGCTCGTCGCCGCCTCCTCCCCGCCGGAGCAGCTCGACGCCCACGGGCCGACCGCAGTCAGCCCCCCGCCCCTGATCCGGCCCATTTGAGCCTCTTGCTCTAGATCGCTAGTCGAACTCGAGCGTCTGCTGTCACTCCTCCCGCTCGAGCTCATGGTCGCGGCGTCACGCCGGCCGACGGCGAGCCGGGAGCTTAGGCCACGGCTCCTCCGGACGGCTATCCTTGGCGGCACGCTTGTGACGTCGGTCCTCCTGACACTTCACCTGACGCTGCCCGGCGACTATGCTCTGCGTGAGACGCTGCTGCTGCCGTACGAACGACAAGTGCTCACGACGCCGGTCGACGTCGAACCTGGATCAGCCGGCTGGTCACTCCCTGACTTGACTGGGCCCGACCTCCGACGGACGTACCGCGTCTTCCAGCCGACACCCCAGCCTGACTATCAAGAGGTCGGGGCCGGCGTCGTGCCGGCCGACATTCTCTCAGACGGCTGCCTCGAGAAGTGGCTTGGCCAGGGAGAGGCCTGCGACCCGGACGAGGTGGCCGACAAGGCCGGCGACCTCGACGTTGTCTGGACCTGGGTCAACGGTCAGTCGTATCTTCGCTCTCTCTTAAGCCCCAGTGCACGGCCTCTTGCACGAGACACTTAGCTGACGCTTCTCAACGCTCAAAGGCTCCGATCCGGTGTGGCATGCCCAGTTTGCGCACTTCGCCGACCCGGCTGTCACCTCGCTGCCCGAGGGCTGGGGCATCCCGCCTATAAGGCACTATCGCAACAAGGTTGGTCTCGCTCTGAAAGCGACCGAGGTTTTTCCTGCAACTGACTAGCCCCGACTCATCTTGGCTTAAAGGAGGAGCTCAAACACTCGCTGAGGTCCGTCTTCAAAGAGATGGGCATCCACGGCGACGTCCGGACGTTCCACCTCGTCCTCGGTGACTGGGCGTTCGGCACGTCGGTCGTCGACGAGGACTCTCAAGCCGACCGAAGTGGCCGCGACGAGGTTGATCACGGTCGCGAGTGGCGTATTGGGCAAATGCCAGACTGGCTCGACGCCAGCCTGCTCGGGCTCCAACGCGCCGGCCTCAGCGTCAAGGTTCACCATCACGCCGAGGTCTTCAAGGACCGGACCGCCGTCAGCGAGGAGGCCGCCCTCCGATACCGGAGCGAGGCTCTGCCCAACTTCAACTCGTGCGCCCTCGCCTGTTATCTCGGCAATCGTTCCCATTTGACGTCGACTGCCCTCTGCTCGTCCTCGGCAGCTTCGCAATCGAGGCCCAGCTCATCAATATCCCCGGCCTGGCGCCCAACTTCATCTTCTTCAACGACGACTTCTTCTTGACAAGCAGGGTGCGACTAGCGAGAGCTCTCTTGCTGCTGCGGCAGCAGACTGACTACTACGCCCTTGCCCTGCTGCTCCCACGCCCGTCAGCACTCCAAGGCCGACTACTACACGCCGCTCTTTGGTCCGGTCCTAGCCTTCACCTTCGAAGCCGTCATTCCCTTTGAGGAGTTCCCCAAGACGGCGTGTGCCGACGAGTGGAGCGCCATGGTCCGGTCGAATTGGGTCCTTGGTGCGTCGATCGCCGAGCCTGCCCGCTCAAGCCACGGCGGCCTGCTGATAACGTCTTGCTCTTCATTTGCCAAAGGGCGCCGCTTTGGTGATCGAAAGCGGTTCGGGCTCCAGCACATCTCTAAGATCTTCTCTCGGGCGGTGATGGAGGAGAGCGCCCAAATCTGGGCGGTCGACTTTGCCCGCTCGACCCGCCGGCGCTTCCGCGAGGTCGAGCGTGGATCGAGTAAGGAGAGCCGTATCGGTGACCTGCACGCGACGTGGATGGCCAGCTGGCTCATGGTCGAGCGCTCGCGCGAGTCAATGCTCTGGGTGTGGGCGTACGTCTTCCTGCTCGTCTCTGACCTCGACCCGCTCGCTTTACTGATCGGCGATGCTCCTACCCCCCGCTCTAGTATCGTTCGCCTCGGAGGTCTCGATGGCATCTGGTCGACGCCCGCGCGCGAGGAGGTTGCCGCCCTCTTTGGCGTCGGCACGACCGCGCGGGACGGGCCCATCGCCGCTTTCAGTCGGACGGTCCGCAGCGCGCTCGCTCTGGACAAGCTGCCGGCGTTGCTCCGCAGCATGGGGCTCAGCACCCCTCTGACGACGCGACATCTCTGGGCGTCTTACGACGGCGCCGGACCCGAAGACCATCGGGTCACCCGCCAGGCCGAGACGATGCGGCTCGACCTCTGCTTCGGCCCGTTCTGGACCGACCAGGCAGACGTCTCGGCCGTCGAAATGTTCAAGCGCATCACTTTCATAAACCGCACCTGCGGCGACCAGCTGCTCAGCGCGCTCATTAACCGTTCGGGCAGCGCCGGCCTGTCGAGCCTCCTCCCTCCGGCCGGCATCGCACTCGCCATCGCCGAACCGCTATCGGTCGCACTTCAGCCGCACATGCCGCTGACGACGACGTGGCAGGCGACCGACTTCAACCTTCGAGTCGTCGTCCGCTCGCACGAGGCCGAGGTTGACCTCAGGACCTGGGCCCTCCGCCTGCTGGCTCGCTACCAGCATGCGTCGGGTGCGTCTCTTCTCTCTTTCTTTTCGTCTGTGATCTGTACCGACTAACACCTCCCCTTCGCTCTAACGCAGGCGAGTCCCTCTACCAGTTCACGGGCATGGTCAGACCGGAGGACATCGACGCGGTCCGGAAAATCGACGACCCCGACTCGACGGTCAGCGGGCTCGCCCTGAACGACGACATCGAGGGCGACGAGGAGGAGCAGGAGCGATCGGTCCTGGCGATCAAGTACGTCTCTTGTTTGGTGCTGCGCTCCGCCTCTCCTCTTGGCTGATACGTTGCTCGCACCTTTTCCAGGACGTACCTGCGCGGGAGATGGCCCGAGCCTGGATGGTATGAGCGCTCGACTTAGCGGCCTCATCAGGCTGCCGGCCGCAGTCGTCCTTCAGTCGGTTTCTCCTCTTCGTCCGAGAGCGCTTCGCCGCTTCTGTGCCCTCATGACTGCTGGGCCTGGCTGTAGTTCCGATCCCTCCCCAAACCTGCGCCTCTCTCGCTGGACTGCCGCAAGCGCCTGTTCCTTAGATACCCACCGGAGTAGATGCGACCTCACGAGATCTGCTTCGGAAACGGCTGCCGGATGGCAGGCGCGAGCAGAGGCTCGGGCCTCTCATGCCGCAAGTGCTGCCTGGGGTCGTCCCTCGTGCAGCCCTGCGCGCTGCTAGAGCCACTTAGGCCGGCCGGGTCTGTGCGATTCAGGGCAAGCGACGCCGAAAGCCAGCAGAGGTGGGCTGCATGCGACCGCGCGGTCGCCTCGGCCGCCTGTGCGCCCCACGCGGTCGCAGCGCGCCGCGCTGGGCTCGCCCGCTCTCGGCCGGCGTCTGCTGGCCTCGTCCGACTCGCAGCCCCACCAGCTCCTTGCCCCCATCCACCATCCCCCCCTCCCTCTAGACATCTCGAATGTCGCTCTACCTGTCGACGGCAGACCTCTCGGCCAGCTTTCCTAAACCCTACTCGGCTATCCCTCCACGTCGCCGGCGGTCCCTGCCCAAGTCGTCAACCGCCGCCGCCGGCGCCGCCGCAATCGGCCGGCCTTCGCCGCCGCCGGCGCCTCCTGTCGCCAGCTCATCCCGCCGTCTGCCAACGCCAGCGGTCGACCTCCGGCGGGCATACCAGCCGTCGCGGGCAGGCTCACAGGCCGGTCCTTCGCGCTGCGTGCGCGAGTGCTGCGAGCGCGAGTCGCTTTTTGGGCCGGATGGCAGCGACGACGACGACGACGATGCCGCCGGCCTATCGCACCCCATCGTCGGCGCGTGGAGCGGCCGACCGCCGCGCAGGCGACAGCAGGCATCAGCTCAGCCGACCTCGGCCCACTGGAAGGTCCTCCTGGCCTCCCTGCAGGAGTCGACGGCCCCGTCCTCTTCGGCGCCGGCGCTTGTCTCGGGCTCGGCCGAGTCGTCGGCCTCGTCGCTTCTGCTCACGCCGCCAGACGAGCGCCCGGCGTTCGCCTTCACCAAGGCCTCCGCCGCCCACGCTGGCCGGCGACCCGCCGCCGGACGTGACTCGCTCGTTCAGGAGCTCGAAGGAGGCTTCGAGTGGGCGCTCGGGCGTGCGATTGGGAGTCTCAAGGGCAGCCTCGCCACGGCCAGCCTGCCGATAAGGCGTCGGAGGCGATCCAGGGAGGACGCGGCCACCGCCAAGGCGGCTGGCGCGATCGTCGTCGCTGTCGCCGCCTCGGCCGCCGATGCTGCCGGTCGCAGCCCGCACAGGCCGTGGACGATGCCAGGCGACCGGCTACCTGTGCAGCCCGGATCGTGTCCCCTCACCTGCCCCTGTCCGCCGTCGCCATACCTGGTCGCCCCGGCCCAACCGCGGCCGGCGGCCCTTTCTCTGGCCAAGATGGCTGTCGACCCGGTCGCCGTGCAGCCGCGTCCCCGGCTGGCGTCCTTTTTCACGCTGCCGCCCCCGGCCCTCGCCTTCTGGCCGACGACCGGCTCGCGCGCCTCGGCCGCGGCATCCTCCGGGTCGACACCCGCAACGATCGTCCTCCCGTGGCACACTCCTCCTGCAGGTGAGGCCGAGACGTACCACTCTTCCCTCCCGCTCCTGCCGATGAGCCGGCCCCCATCGCCGACCGAGGTCCTCCGGCCCCATTTTCCGGTCCTCCGGCCGCGAGCGCTCGAGCGCTACGTCGTCTTTGGCCACATGCGTCGCGCCGGCAAGATCGGCCAGGCCGGTGGCGGCGGCGGCGAGGGCGAGTGGCGCCGTGTGCGGGAGCGAGGCCAGCCCCGGACTGGTGGTTCAGGGAGCGGACTCCGTTGGGAGGTTGCCTGCTGCTGAGCGCACCCATATTATGGCCTTACCGTTTCTGCTCATTCTCGACTCCTTTGCAAGGCGGCGACTGCTGGGCAGCAAGCTTAAGAGCCCGGGAAGGACAGAGCGCCGGATCATCTGCCGCTGCGCGCCGCACGGGCGGCCCTCGCGGCCGACGAGAGCAGGAGCAGCAGCAGCAGGCCGAACAGCCCTGGCCTGGCCTCCATCTCGCCGCCTCTCTCCGACCATCTTCAACGCCCTGCTCCAAGTCGCTCGCATCCGCTCGAGTCGCCTCTGTTCTGCCACTGCCTTCAGATCGTTGAATACGGCGGACAACCACCGAGATGGGTGGCGTCCTGTCGCTGCTTGTGGCCTACCTGCTCGGCGGCCTGACGCTCCTCCCGCTCGTCGCCCTCGCCCTCTGTGCGTGGCCGTCCCTTCCGGCCCGCTCGACAGTCGTCGTTATGCCAAGGTCCAACAGCTTACATTCCGCTGTCCCCCTCGCTCAGACGTCTACATCTCGTCGCCGTTCGGCGATCCCGACCCGGCTAAGCTCGTCAAGTCGGCCATCGCAACTGAGCAGCCGGCCTCGCCAACGCCGGGCTCGACCGCAGCAGATGGCGAGGCCGTCTCCGCCAAGCAGCCGCCGTCCAAGGGACTGCCGCCTCGCTACGGCTGGCTGACCGTCCGCAAGACGTTTAAGCCTCGAGCTCAGCAGGACAAGGACGGCGCGAGCGCGCCCGGCGGGGGCGGTGCAGCAGGCTCGGGCCCGGCCGACGCATCGACACCTTCGACGGCAGCGACCTACTCGTCTCTCCTCCTGCGCTCGGTCCGCTCGAGCAGCAGCAAGGAGCCGGCCGGCGGGTCCTCGGGCAAGGATGGTGCCTCGGCTTCGCAGCCGGCCCACTCGTACGCCCCGCCGCCCGAGTTCTTCTACGCGGCCCTCAAGGGCTCGATCCTGTACCTTTACACCTCGGAGGCCCTCGACGAGTGCCACGCGGTGCTCGACCTCCAGCAGCACGACGTCACGTTCTATCCAGTCGACGGCCTGCTCGACGGCGAACTGTTTGCGAAGCGCAATGCGATCCATCTCAAGCCGCGCAAGCGAGCGAGCGCCAGCAGCACCGAACGATCGACGGGCAGCGGCCAGGGTGGCGGCGACGGCGCCTCCGCCGAGGGCGAGAGCTCGACTGCCGACAAGCGAGAACGGAGCCCGGCCTCGTCATCGCTCCTGCATCCGTCGGCTTGGTTCATTTTCGTCCAGAGCAACACCGAGATGGAAGAGTGCGTTGCTGAGATCGCGGCACGGCGACGAGCCTCTGTGCTGCCTGCTGCTGCGCGCGAGCGACATCGACGCCTGACGTCGCACTGGCCGGCTCTCGCCCTGCAGCTGGTACCTCGCCCTCAAACATGCGTCGTCCGAGGACCCGTACGCCGCGCCGCTCGACAGCTTGACCTCGGTCTTCTCTCAGCAGGTCCGTCTCACCCTTCCTTCACTGCACGTCAGGCTTTACTGACACTGCCCGGCACCTGCGCTCACAGGACATGGTCAACCTGATTGAGAAGCTCGATGCCGAGCCAGACCAGATCCCTATGCGCTGGCTGAACGCCGTCTTTGGCCGTATCTTCCTCGGCATCAACCGCACGGCCTGGCTCGAAGCCGTGCGACTCTTTTGCCGGGCTCGACATAACTCCGGCGATGCGCTGACTATCCACCTTCTCGCTGTCACCCATCAGTTCATCAAATCCAAGCTGCACAAGAAGCTGCACCGCTTGGCGCTGCCTTCCTTCCTATCGCCGCTCATGGTGACCCAGGTCTCGCTCTCAGCCCCCCCGCCGACTTTTTCGCGGCCAATGCTCAAGGACCTGACGACCGGGGGCGAGGCCGCGATCGAGGTCTTTGTCTCGTACCCGGGCGAGCTCCGCGTCTCGGTCACGACGACGGCGACGCTTTCGCTCGGCAGTCGGTTCAAGAGCTACCAGGTCCCACTCGTCCTCGCCGTCGTCATCAAGGAGATCGAGGGCGACCTTCGCGTTAGGGTAAAGGCGCCGCCGTCGAACCGGCTCTGGTACGGCTTTTCGGGCGAGCCCAAGATGACGATCGTGCGTATGCGCGCGATCCCGATGATCCTCCTGGTGGCAGACAGCTGATTCGCACAAACTCCGTGAGCAGAATGTCGAGCCGGTCGTCAGTGCGACGCAGATCAAGTGGAGCCTGATCCTCAAACCAATCGAGAAGCAGCTGCGCGAGGTCTTCCACGAGTCGGTCGTCCTTCCTAACATGGACGACATCCCATGGTACGTTTCTCCAGACACTGCCTGGTCTCCCTCTCGGTGGTAGCTGACGCGACGGATCTGGCCGCGTCGCAGGTTCGACACGACCGGACTCACTCGGGGCGGCATCTTTGCCGACGCGGGTCGGCGCGACCCCTCTGGCTCGACCGTTGCACCATCTGTACCGGGCGTCGCTCTCGCGCCCCTCGAGACGGCAGTCGTACCTCCCGAGACACTCATCGACTCGCCGACTCCGTCGCTCTTCAACGGCAGCCTCCGTAAGCGGCAGGGTACGACGTCGTCCGTCGAATCGACCGACACCGACGCCCGGCCGGGAGGCCAAAGCATTGGCCGCGTCGAGACGGCGCCCCCGAACCTCGAGCAGCAGCAGCAGCAGCCCAAAAAGACGTGGTTCGGAGGAGGGAAGCCGGTCGCTGAGAGCATACGATCGGTCTCGCTCAAGGCCGGCAAGGACGAGGCGGTCCTGCCATCATCGGCCAGCATGGTCTCGGTCGCCTCGTCTTCAGACCAGGCGTCGCCCGATACCGCCACGTCAGATGTCGCCGGACGTGGACGGTCGGGCTCAGTCCCTACGCCCAAGGTCGAGGCAGCTTCGGGACCGCGTCCCCCTCCCTCCACGGCACCGCACCCGACCTCGCCTCTGCAACCATCGTCGGTCGAACCGCAGGTCGGCAGCGAGGCAGAGCCCTCGACGTCGCCCAGCTCGTCTCATCTGACGGCAGCATCGGTCGTCTCAGCCTGGCGCAACCGCAACACGGACAAACAGGCGCTCACCAACCTTGGCCTCGAGGCGCGCAATGCGGCCAAGAAGTGGGGCGCCACGTGGACGACGAAGCGTAAGGCAGGCACCGAGGGCGGTGCGGACGACTCGGCAGCCACCACCCAGGGCGGCCACGATCGTGGCAGCTCGGCCGGCAGCTCGAAGGATCTTTTCGGGCGCCTCGCCGCCCAACTTGCGACCCCCGCTCTTGCGGCCGGCTCCGGAGTCAACCCTCCGCTGTCGCCGCCTCAAGCAGAGGTTGCGCCGCTGACGGCAAGCCCGCGGCTGCCGAACCTGACGCGGACACCCTCACCCGGCGGCAAGGAAGCCTCGCCGACGCGCGAAGGCGGTGCGCTCGGAAGGTCATCCTCACTCCGCGCAACGGAGACGGCTGGCATCCGTGCGGTGCCGGCCGCCAGGGCCCCGAACACTGCACTGAGCGCTGCAGATCGCGATCCGTCACCCGCCTCGTCGAGCGGCTCGGCCGTTCCAGGTCGGAAGCCCTCAATTTCGACCGACGAGCGTCAGCCCATCAATCAAGCACCGGTGCGGACACAGATGAGCGCGAGCAAGTCAATGTCGATCCCATCGATCCCGATTGCGCGCCGTTCGGCAGAGCAGTCCTTCTCATCCCAGCCGGTTGCTGGAGCCCGCTCGGATGATGGAGGGGACGCGCGCTCGGTCGAGTCGGGCTCGTCGTTCGAGGGCCGCAGCCGGCTCGGCAGTGTCTACCGTCTCTGGGGCAGCGCCAGTAGCGGCGGTTCGACCCCAGCCGCAACGACAAAGGACTCGGCTGGGCCGGTCAAGGAATTCATCACCCCGTCAGCAGAAGGGCGCTCGGAAGCCACCGCTCGGCCTGCATCGTCAGGCGCCGACGTCGAGAGCCTGCCGGGCCAAATCACGCCGACGTCTGCGATCTCTGTCGGCGCCTCAATGTCCCTCCCTCCCACGCTACCCGTCCGGCCATCGCCGTCCGTCATGAGCTCGGCCTCGCGCGGTCGGTCGACGTCGACTTCGAACGCCACTCCGGTCTCAATCTCGGTCGCTCCCTCGTCGTCGGCGCCGGACGAGCCGACGGCAGCGCCGCCTGCCTCGGAGGGAGGCACTCTGCCTTCCGGCGGTCTCGTGCCAGGCGGCGTCGGTACCTCGGGCCGCGCACAGGAGACGCTCAAGCGGATCGCGCAATTGGACCGTGCGCGGGCGGGTGCGAACAACGGCCCGAGCGTGGCGACGCCGGTCCTCCCGTCGTCAATGGTGACGCCGCTCCCGGCACCTTCCGAGGAGCGCACGACCGATGCCGTCCCTGAGGATGTCGGAGAGGGCAGTCGGACGCCTCCGACGCTACCACCCAGGCCGACGACGCCTGCCCTACCACCTCGGCCAACAACAACGCCGGGCATTCAGCCGCCGCCTCTGCCGGCACGGACGTCCTCGAGTCAATCACTACAAACGCTCGGGTCGTCGGTTGCGATCCCGGTCGAGGCTTCGCCATCGCCACCCTCGCCGCCGGCTGCCGCCACTGCCGACGATCGAATGGGTGCGGACCCGACTAGCGCAGCCCTTTCTGCTCAATTGGGCACGGCACAGCAGGACGCCGCCGACGCCAGGTCGGACAGACTGATTGCCACGACCGCCGAGCTCGGAAGGACGGCGCCTGGTAAGACTGCTTCAGTTCATCCTGAGCAGCCGCCGGCTAGCCGCTCGCGCTCCGATTCGGAGACGCGCTCGGTCGACGGACTCTTTACGTACGACGAGCACTGAGCGGCGGTCAGGGATCTTGACTTGCTCTCCTCCTGCTTCTCCCACCTTTCACGATAATGACCCCTTCCCCTCTCTTCCCATCGATGGTCGCCCTGTCGTGATGACGGTCATCTGGCCGGAATGAAGACAGGAGTCGAGCATGCCAATTCGGGCTCAGAAAGGGGCTGTACATGATGGCAGGGCCACGTTGGGTCGCAAGGCTACAAGAGGAGGACAGCAGACTGGGGTCGGCGGGAAGGCAGCAAGTTGGCGAGGCGCGAGCTGGAGGGAGCGGCGGCGCGGTAGATCAAGCGCGACGTCTAGCCGACGACGGACGATGGCTGACCCTCCTTGGGACCCTGACCGGCGGAAAGAGATCGTTCGAGGGTCAGCACGAAGCTCTAATCTGGAAAGGGTCTACGTGGTCAGGGAGACGCACCTTGGAAGGGTTCTGGCCGGTGACGGCGACCCCCTGGCGCTCACGCTTTAGCTGCGAGCTCCGGAACCACGTCCAGCCGCCGACAAGAAGGACGACGACGGCGATACCGCCGAAGATGCGCTCGGCCCCGCCCGGACCGTTCTGCGGGGTCGAGTCGGGCAGGGGGTGACCCTCAAGCTGTGGAAGGGAGGACGAAAGGAGGTAGGGGTGAGAAAGGCGTTCAGGATCGGGGCGGGACGAGATCGGGGTGTGGGCAAATGAGATCGAGCATGCGCCCGGGCGCAGCGGCCCGCCTGTCGTGTGAACGCACCTTGGGCTGCTTGGGCTGGATGGAGATTGCCCGGCGCTGCTGCCGCGAGGCCTGTCGGGTGAAGGGAGAGCAGAGGACCAGTCAGTTTCCGTCCTGAACCCGCCCCGATCTCCGGGGGCCTCGACTCGAGCGACTCGGACATGGGGAGGGAGGGGGGACAACGCACGGCGACGGCTCGGGGCGCGAACGGCTGGCGGCCGACGAGGGGTGTCCGGAGGACGGGCGCGGTAGCGCGGAGGAGCGTGCGGGGAGCGAGAGAGGACGACATGATCTGGGGATGAGTGCGATGGTGGGTGAGGGCGCGAAAGAGAGAGATGGCCCGGAGGCGGGCTGGCCTTTGAGTCAAGGCGGCACCAGCCAACAGCAGCAGCGGCGGCGGCGGCGTCATGCGCCCGATCGCGCCCGCTGCTGCGCGCCAAACCGACGCCGAGCTGCCGATGCAAGCCAGCCGGATGGCCTTAGCAGCGACTCCTCCTGCGGGGCCAGCAGCGGTCGAGGGACGTCGACCCGGGCTCGGAGCATGACTCCCCTGGCGTGTGCCCCGCCGCCCTCTCGCCGCCATCGATGGAGTGCGCGTCGGTCGTCCGGGCTCGTCCACCAGCGAGCGGCCGCCGACAACAGCCGCTCTGCAAGGAGTCGAGACGCACTACTCTCATCGCCGCCTGCCTGCACGTGATCGAGGATAGCTTGGGGTGCATAGGTATACAAAAGGGAGAAGGGGGGCGAGCGGGGTATACATGGGATGTGCAGGGGCAAGTATGGGGATGTCCGGTGATATGAGTGAGGCGTATGATAAGAAAATCTACATGTGGTGGTGCGAGTGATGCGAGTCCTGGAGGTCGTCAAGCAGGCCGCCAAAGGCAGAGTCGCCGCCGCCGCCTCCTTCCCTGCCAACGGCGTCGACGTCGTCATCGCCGCCGCCGCCGGCAGAGGGCCCGCCGCGGCCGTCGTCGTCGATGGCGGCAAAGTCAAAGCCGTCGCCGACGAGGTCGAGGCTGATGCCAGCGAGCTCATGCCGGGCAAGCGACGATGGTGGCCGGACTGGATGAACAGGCTCGGGCGTCGCAGTCGCGACGCCGCCGTCGAAGCTGAGAGTGCTGTACGGCGAGGGCTGGAGGTCGACGCCCGACATGGTCGTCGGCGGCTCGGACGCTGGCCGGCGAAGCGACGACGGGTCGACGGCGTGCCCGGCAGAGTGCGAGCCCGGTGCAAGCGGTGAAGGCACACTGTTGCCGCCGGTCACGGCCGTCGCTGACGAGGGCGTCGTCGCAGGGAGTGGCGTGGGCCGGTGGGGTGAGTGGTAGTCGGACGGCCCGCCCGAGGACGGTCCGAGACTCGACGGCGTCGGCTGCTGGGTCGGCTGCGAAGGGCCAGCAGGACCACCACCGTTGGCTCCGATCGGCGGGGGCCCAGGCGGGGGTGTCCCGGTCGAAAAGTAGTCGGAGAACTCGAACGAAAGCGGGACAGCATGACCGGCCCCGACCTTGATGTCGCCCGGACCGAGTTCGGGTGCGCCCTGCGCCGAAGCCCCGTCGAGGGCCAAGCCGTAGTCGGCCGACGTTGGGTCCTCGTAGGCGTGCTGCTGACCGCTGCCGTGCGACGGCGGCGGCCGAGGCGCATATGCCCGAGGAGACGCGTCCTGCGGTGGCGGGTAAGAAGCCATCGAGGGCGGCTGCGAGTAATCACGTGGGTATGAAGACGGGCCCGCGATGGGACCCGCTGGCGACGGCGGAGGGGGCGCATGGTAAGGCGGCCCACTGCCGCCGCTTTGCATGGGCAAAGGGATCGTCCCAATCTGGCCCGAGCCGGCGTCGACGGGCGGCCCGCGCAGCGGGGCCGAGACCGGGTTCGCATTTGACGGCCCGGGCGCGGCGCTGGAAGGCGGCATCGGCGGAGGCGGACCGTTGTAGGCGACCGACTGGAGGAGGGAACGGTTTGGGAGGTCAGCGTCTAGCAGGTGTCGGATCGAAGCCTAAAGGACGCACGTATTTCGAGATGATCTTGGTCAGCGCCTCGGCGAGCTTCTCCCACTTGAAAACCTTGACGTCCTTCTCGATGTGCCGTGGCTTGGGGTCGGGGAAGCCCATGATGATCTCGAAAAAGTCTTTGGTGTCGTCTTTGTTTTTCGAGATCGTGTCGGGCTTGAGGCCCTCGAGGTTGCGCCGGATCCGGTTTTTCTCCTCAACGGTAAAGCGATTGCCAATGATAGCCTCGAGCAGGTAGATGGTGTCGACCGAGGTGACCTGCGGAGGATGGTCGGGGGTGAGATCAGCAGAGGGGACGCGAGCGACGAGGAGCGGACCGAGACGCACATAGCACTCGTTCTTCTCGAGCCGCCAGATGCACGAGATGACGATCGTGTCCTTCTGCCACTCGGCCTGATCGACCGGCTTGTAGGCGACCTCGATCGTCGCCCCAACCTGCTTGCGCCAGAACTGGACGAGGCGCCGACGATTTTCAAACTCGGGCCGCGACCAGCCGAGGGCCATCGCCTCGAGGTTGCCGTGGAGCTCGAGCTTGGCCTTCATCGTCGTCGTGACCGCGATCCCGCCGCCGGGGAGGATGGCCGTCGTCGTCGTCGGTGCGGCATCGAGCGAGGCGTTGCCGCTGCTGCTGCCGCCGCTGCCGCCGCTTCCCGCGGGCTTGGGCTTCTTGGTCGGCGGGCCCTTCGGTGATTTCGGCTGTAGGTTGCGGACGAGCTGGCCTGGCAGCGGCGGAGCGGCGAGGTTGGCAGTCCGGATCGGCGCGGGCGGGCCTTTGGGAGGGCCGGGCGAGTAGGGCGGCTCGAGCTCGCCCCCGCCCGGCGGCGGGGCGAGGATCACGCTCGGCGCTCCCGACGGTGGCGGCGGCGGCGGGCCCCAAGCGAGCCCGCCGTTGGCCGCGTGCGATGGGTGCTGGCCGTAAGGGATCGCCTTGTCCGGCCGCTTAGCGTCGTACGCTGCCCGTGTCGGCGTGTGGAGCAATGAGGGCGACGGCGGCGTGCCGTGCGGGTAGCCCCGGACCGAGGTCATGAGGTGCGGCGGGGCTGCTCCCGGGTGGCCGTGGTGGGCCGGCGGGTAAGGCTGCTGGCCCGACGGGTGCGGATGCCGCGGGGTAGGGTGCGAGTGAGAATGGCCGCCATCCGGGTGATAGTCTGTCGTCGACGGCCAGGAGCGTCAGTCTGAGCAATCGCAAGGGGAAAGCGCAGCTCGCTCGAACGGAGGAGCGACGCACAACCGCCCTCGACCTGGACCTCAAACCCGCGATCGTACTCTGACGGCCCGGCGTAGGGCCCATAGTCTTGATGGCCGCCGCCGAGGTAAGGTCCCCCCTGCTGCTGCTGCTGCGGTTGCGGCTGCTGGCCGTCATACTCGCCTCCGTAGGGCCCCAAAGGCTGGGCGCGATGGTGGTAGAACTGAGGCGACTGGCGCCGGGGCGAGAGCAGAGGCGAGCCTGCCCGCTTGGAGGGCGCGACGTGGTGAGGCGGAGCGTAGGGCGCCTGCTGCTGGGACTGCGGGGGCCGTCGCTGCTGCTGCTGGTAAGGTGAACGGTCTGTGCGAGAGCAAGACGAGAGTCGTTGAGCGGAGCGGACGTCAGCAGAGCTCGAGTAGTACGACGGGGCTGGCGCAGTACGGCAGGGACCGACCGTCGGCAGGTGCCCAGCTCGTCGCGCCGTGATAGTCAAACTCGCCGTACCAGACGCGCTGGAGGACGTGCTCGGGCTGGCCGTGGACCTGATTCGGACGCAGGACCTCGCAAAAGAGGTAGACGCGGCCCGCTTGCTCGCCCGGCTGGACTGAACCGCGGTCGACGAGCTCGTCCCACGAGGGCACCTCGCACCGGAGCAGCAGCTCCTGGCCTGGCTGCTGCTCGACCGGTGGCCCGCCCTGCGCTGGCGCCGGCGGGAGCGGCTGAGGATGCGGGTTGCGGGCGACTCGGGTGGCGACGGGGTATGAGCCGAAGCAGAGCCGGATGACGTTGGACGTCTGCGGAGCGGTCGGCTGAGGGAAGAGCCGACAGGCGACGACGAGTTCGGCCGTTGGGCCCAGCCCGCCGAGCGAGGCCGGCGTGTAGCTGTGGATCTTGAGAAAAAGCGAGTGATGAGGGACGGCCGGCGTCGGATGCTGGGGGGCGTGCTGCGGCTGCGGAGGCCGTTGACTTGGCGGCATGTGGTGGTGCTGCGACGAGGCCGGGTAGCCGCCCGTCGACGACGAGGCTGGGTGTTGCATCGGCGGCGGGGGCGGGGCGTAGTACGATCCGCTGGTAGCGTATGGCTGCTGATGGCCATGCGTCGACGGTCCCGGCGCGTACGATGGCGAGCTTGGCGGCAACCGGCCTGTCGGCTGCGGCCCGTGATGCGGCGAAGGAGCGGCGGCGTGGTACATGGCCGAGCTTTAGGGGTTGCCCTTGTTCGTCACTGACGAGCGCTGAGGGAGCGACTTGTAAATATCGATGGCGAGGAGAGCGGGCGATAGGTGATGGCGACGCGACAGGCGGGTCCGATGGAGATGCAACTGGACGAGAGAGAACGGGATTTGACGTAGGTCGAGACGGTTTCCGGCGGCCTGCTTCCCGAGATGGGAAGGAGTGAGGATGGAGATGGAGGAGGAGGACCTTCGCCTGCGAGGGTTACACACGAGAGATTAGGGAAGAGGTGTAGGTTGGGTCGGTAGGAGGGTCGGGCTGCTCGAATGTGAGCAAGCGAGCAAGGGGGTCGATCTGAGACAGCGCGAGATGGCAAGAGGGCGGAGGGCAGGGGTCAGCGACGGAGAGTGACATGTCGACGCCAGCGAGGCACCCCATCACCCTGCCATGCCCATCGACCAGTCGTCCTCCTCGCGAGGACGACGACGCGTCGTCTGTAGCAGCATGTCAGGCATGCCGGAACTGCGGCTCAGGGGGGCGTGTGAGCTCCCGGGAGCCGGGCCGGGTCGGCAGCAGCGGTGGCATGCCCGGCCGGTCAAGACGGGCTGATCGGGCGACCCCACGCGCGCGAGAGACGGGGAGCTCGTAGGACTGACGGTCTTTTAAAACGAAGGTCGGGGCCAAGGGTGGGACGGGGAGGTAGGTGAGGAGGTCTCGTAGAGGTGTCGCAGAGGAGAGGTGTGGCCGGGGTGTCGAAGGGCGAAGGGGAGGGGAGAAGGGCGTGTTGCGGGCGGCCGGGCGAAAAGGCGAAACAGGACGGGGCCGGTGTGTGAGTGTGTGTGAGGGAGGTCTCTGAGCTGGCCCGTGCGAGCTGGCTGGGCTGGCGTGGGCGCGGGCGAGCGAGAGGGGGAGGGTACGTGTCGGAGGGCAGCAGACGGGCAGACCAGCCCGCAAGGGGGGGAAGAAGCAGCAGAAGGGCCGATGGGGTCAGACAGGCCGGACGTCTCACCCACCGAGGGGAATCACATAGGGCAAGCCCCAGCAGCCGGGGCGACCGGTCAGCTGCCCGCCGCGACAGAGAGGTCCGTCGCAGGTGCCGGATGCGGCGGCGGCGGGAGGTGAGCGCGGCTTCGGGTCCCTCGTTTGCAGCCGGGGGTTTCCGTCGTGTTGCGCGAGGGCGGGACGGGGGGGGAGGAGAAGGGGGAGGCGAAGGGCTGAGGGTGAGGCGGGCGGCCGGATGGGGGAAGGGCCGGCGGTCGAAGGGGCTGGGCCCAGGGGCCGGAAGCGGCGGCGGCGACCGCGCAGGAGGGTTTGGGCCGACCGCCGTCGATCGCCCAGCGGCGCCGATCTCCTCTTGCTGCTGTCAAACGCCAGACTTGCATTTGCGAGACGAACCGTCCGAGGACGCGACTGACCTTCTCGAACGTCGACAGGACGAGGCTCGCCTACTATTGGTCGGTCCATCGCGAGGCTGGCTGACGACACGACAGCGACAGGCGTTGAATCAAGGAGCTGCGCCCAACGCTTCAAATCAAAGCCCGTCTCTGCCCGCGGGACAGCCTGCCCTGAGGGCCGACAGGGAGGGCGACTGATGCGCACCAGGGCAGCGGCGTAACACGATGCCGGCCGCCCGCTCGCTGTCGCTATACCGGCTGGTGGCCGCCGATGTACCTGCTCGGTCGCTGCTAACCCCCTCTGCCTGCTTCCATACGCCCCGCAAAGCCCCGCCAAAGAGGGGAACACCTACCCGTTGCTGCCGACTGACCTCCCTAGGTTCTCACGCTGGTCAGGCGGCGGTCGGCCGCAGAGGACGGAAGCCCAGCCCGCCAGTGCCGGCCGCTGAGCTCACTGCCCGCTGCGCGTCCGACTTCCCTCACGCGACGTTGCTCGCGTCCGGCCGACCATCGAGCCTACGCGAAAGCGCGCCCGTCCAGTCTACCGGGTCGACCGTCCTCCGATGCGGCTCGACGAGCTCGCCAGGCCATCGTAGGAAGACGGGCAGACGCCCTCCCCCTCCCCTACAAGAGCGAGCGGGAGGGAGAGGCAAGGCTGACTTCTCTCTCTCACCCACCCTGCCCATCTACCCAAAGCACTCTTCAGCTCGCCGGTTCAACGCCCCTCTCAGCCTTCCCAGTCGATCCGCCTCAACCAGCTCAGTTGCCTTCCCCACGATGACCCCCACCCTCCGATCGACGCCCGCCGCCGGCCCTGCTCCTCGTGCGTCCCGACTCCCCTGCACTCCACTTACAACTCGCAATTGCTGACTCCCCTCCCTCGCCCGCTCTCGCTCCGCGCCGCTCGCAGGTCACTCGACGGCGAGCAAGCCCACCCGCGCCCGGCTTAACGCCTTCACCCTCTCGCACCACCGGCCGAGCGCCGAGAGCACGCCTATCCCTCTCCGGCTCCGGTCGTCCAAGCTCATCCGCTCGCCAGAGTCGCCGTTCCACAGGCGGAGCGTCTCGCCCTCGCCCGAGATGCCGTGCTCGGCCCTGCTCTGAGCCCAGGGTCGAAAGAGTCGTCGGTTGGCCCCTTGGCTTCGCCAGCCAGTCTTGGCAGCCGACGACGGCAACTCTCTTCTACCTGCATCAAACTACGCAGACCATCGGCTTGCTCTACGAGCGGACGCCCACTGCCTCGAGCATCCGACCGACGATTAATACCGGACGGACGGACGCTCCTTGCGCTGCTCAGCGCGCCCGACCCAAACTTGTTCGCAACCGTCGCAGCAGGAGGCTCCCTCCGTACTTGGAGTGGCCAGCGTCCGATGGCCGCCCAAACAGGTCAAATGATCAGCAAGCGGAGGGTCCCTCACCCGCCCTCCTACGATGGCCCCCCCGAGCATTCAGTCCAACGGCCGGCCCAGTGCACCCTCCAACCCGTTCGCGCCGTCTGCGATATCGGCAGGCCGGCCTTCTGGACGGCACGACCACCCACACACACACGTCTGGCATGCTCTCCTGCCACGCGCGGACGCTAACAGCCGAAGCTCTCGCTGCCCTGCCCACGCGCCGGCTGTCACGCTGCTCGACGTCGCGACCTGCTCAACGCGGTCGTGGCACAACGTCGTGTCTTGATCCATGCGCACGTCCCTTCAATTGCAACCTGCTTGCCTGCCCAGCTGCGAGATTGAGTCAAGCCAGCAGACAGCGACTCTGGGCTCTTAAGGCGGCCGGGGGCGAATGATCAAGAAAGACGACATGCAAACGGAGAAAGGCCGGAAGGGGAAGCAGAAGTGAGCGGCAGAGATACAAAGGCGGGATTGTCGAGAGGCGCGCGAGGTTTGTTGGAGGTGCGAGGGGGGAGCACGAAGAAGGGAGAGGGAGAGGGGGTTAAAAGGTTGCAGGCGACGACCCGCCGAGGGGGCGTTCACGCTAGCCCCGGAGCTTGGACCAGACGACGAGGCCGATGAGGACGACGAGGATGGCGATGATGGCGTACGTCACCGCCTTCTGCTGGTACATCCTCCAGACCATCTTCTTGAGCGTCCCACTGGCCCGGTCGATACTGCCGTCAGCCTGAACGAGGACGTCGCGCGAGTGCTCGATCTGCTCGCGCTGGCCCCGGAGGTTGCGAAGGATGTCGGCCCCGACGTCTTCGGTCTCGAGTGCGAGCCGCTGGGCGCCTTCGAGTCGGCGCGAGCCGTCCGAGAGCTGCGAGGTACCGGCGAGGAGCCGGGTCCGAGCCGAGTAGTCGGACGAAGAGGACGGCGGCAGGTCCGAGTAGGGCTGGTCAGACAGCGACGGGTCCGAGAGGAGCTCGGAGCGGTTCGAGGCCGCTCGCGTCTCCCTCTGAGGGCGCAACAGAGCCGGGGAGGATCGAGCATTCAGCAACGTAGAGAGCAAGCGAGCGAGCACACCTCCTCGCCGCCTCTGAGCTAATAACGAGTTCAATCTCGCCAGGGCAGACGCAGCGGGAGAGAAGGGGTGGTCAGGGCAGGCAAGACGCACCAGCTGCTTCTTCAACCGATCGAGCTGGGCCTTGCAGCCCTTGAACTTGGTGGCGTACGCCGGTCTGACCGAGGTCGGTATGCTCGCGAGTTCGACCTCGAGCTGCGAGAGAAGCTCGTCGGCCTCGTCAAGGTCGGACGCAACCTTGCGGAGGAGTGTCCGGAGGGGCTCTGGCCGTGGGGAAGGCGGCGCAGCAAGTGGCGGCGATGAGGAGCGGGAGAAGCGGATTGAGACGGCCATGACGGGGCGCATCAAGGGTCGAGCGATGGATCGGAGCGGAGGACGAGTAAGATTTTGGTGTGAGGGCGGATGGCGTTCAGGAGGAAATGTAGAAGCGATGGGGAGAGGTGAGGGGAGACGTCAGTCCTCGCCCGACTGAGAGGCATGGGGCAGCGCAAGCGAGCCCAGCCGCCTCTCCTTCCCCCCCAGGCCCACTCTGCCGCCGCGAGCGACCGCCTAAAGTCCATGCTAGGCCTAGGCAGCACGCGGATGAACGGTGTCGGTAGGAGGGAAGCCTGAAACAGGACGGACCTCCTGCGAGCTGCTTGCCGTCCTGGGCGAGGAGGGTCGAGAGCTTGGCGGTCAGGCCGGCAAAGTCGCGGGCGTAGGCCTCAAACAGGCCGGTCGGGGATTGACTGGCGAAGGGTGGGAGCGAGTGAGTTGGTGTGTACGAGAGAGGGAGAAGAAGAGGGAGAGAACTGACTCCATGGCTGGGTGCTGCTTGGGGGCTGTGGGTGGGAGAGGGAGGGCTCAGGTGCTGCAGATGGCCTGCTGGCCGTGCGCGAGGTGTGGAGGGCCCGCCCGCCCGCGCTCGATCGCCCCGCCGCGCCCTCCTTTCACTCTCTTTCTCCGTCGTCGGTCGTCGTCGCCACCACCTCCTCGACCATCACCCCCTTCCCTCCTTCAGTCACCCTGATGGACGTCCTTCCACCGACTTCATCGACCCAGCAGCAGCAGCAGCCGGTCGTCGCCGGCCAGCAGCCATCTCGCCCGTCGCGCGGACCCCGTCGGGGAGCGCGTGCCGGCGGCGTTGGAGCAAGTGGCGACCGACCTGCCCCGTCGCCCCTGAGCGTCCCTCGCGGTCCTCCTTCGGTTGCAAGCGGCGCTCAGCAGCAGCAGCAGCGTGGTCCGGCTCGTCAAGGAGGAGCAGGAGGACCCTCTTTGAACGCTCCTCAGTCGCAGCAGCCGGCCGGCGCAGGTGGCCGCCGGCGCGCCAACTTCGGCGGCCGGCTCACGACGACGGCGACGACCGACGGACCCTCTTCGTCGCCATCCTCCTCCTCCGCCGGCCCTGCCAACGTCGGTCCCGCTCCTCCAGGCAAGCGCACTCGGAACCGCTCGTCCAAAACCTCCTCGGGGACGTCGACGCCGACCGCCAAAGCTCAACAACAGCAGCAGCAGACCTCGCGCTCCGGCCCCTCCTCAGCCGCCACCGGCGGCGGCCCTCGAGCGCCGCCACCTCCTCCGCCCGCCGAGGACGCCTCGCTCGCCACTCGACTCACCTACAGCCTCTCGCACGCGCCCTTTGCCGACTGCTCGATCTGCTTTGGCTCTATCCACCCCGCTCAGCCGACATGGTCTTGCGCGCCCGCGCCGAGCGCTCCCGGGCCGACCAAGGAGACGCCCGTGAGCGCGGCGACGACGTGCTGCTGGGGCGTCTATCACCTCAAGTGCATCAAGGAGTGGGCTGAGGGTAGCATCAGAGGCGGCGAGGAGGGAGGCTGGCGATGCCCGGGTTGCCAGGTGCGTCGTCTTTTGCACGACCCGCGACCTGCTTTCTCGCTCTTGCGACTGACGGCCTCATCCCCTCTTCTTTCCGTAGACCAAGCGCTCGCTTGCCCCTAGGCAGTACACTTGCTTCTGCCAATCGACCGTTTCACCCTCGCCACCTCGGCTCGCAACCCCACACTCGTGCGCGGCGCCCTGCAGCCGGCCCCGGCCGGCGTGCGCCCATCCGTGCCCGCTCGACTGCCACCCGGGCCCATGTCCAGCCTGCAAGGTCGAGCTCCGCCTCGCCTGCGGCTCACATGGCCAGGCCATGCTCGTCCGCTGTGGCGGCACGTCGGGTGCGGGTGAGCTACTCGCCGCCGGTGGAGGGTGCGGCAAGCCCTGCGGCAGGCGGCTTGCCTGCGGAAAGCAAGACCACATCTGCGCCGAGCCGTGCCATGAGGGCCCGTGTCTGCCTTGCGCGGTCGAAGAGGTCCTTACGTGCTTCTGCGGAGCCGATTCCCGCGTCGGATCATGCAACGAGCTCGCTGAGCAGTCGGTCGTCTGCACCAGCGGCCCTCCTCTATCGTCGTTGTTGATGACCACCATCACCACCACCGACGATGACGCCGACGCCGCTGTTGCGACGAGCTGGATCGGCAGATATGCCTGCGACAGGCCTTGCCCGCAGACGTTTTCGTGCGGTCTCCACCCGTGCGACTCGGCTTGCCACCCGCACCCGGCCGGCGGCCTCACCTGCCCGCGCGCGCCCGAAGTCATCACAGCTTGCCCTTGCGGCAAGCTCCCCCTCGCGGCCTTCCCGCCAGGTACGCCCGGTGTTGACCGGACGAGCTGCGCCGACAGCGTGCCGACGTGCGGGGCTGTCTGTGCGCGCGAGATGGCGTGCGGCCACCCGTGTGGTCTGGCGTGCCACGAGGGGCCCTGCGGCCCGTGCAGGGCAGAGGTCGTCCTCCCTTGCCGGTGTGGCGAGTCCAAGGTGCGATCCTCATCCTCCCCCCCCCCCCCCCCCCCCTTCCCTTCGAGGTTGGCATATAGTCGGCTGACGCCCCCACCTCGTGTCCGTGTGTCCCGCAGGTCCGCCGGTTGTGCTGGCAGCGGCAGGAGGAAGAGCTCCGGGGCGAGAGCGAGGTCCGATGCGAGACGAAGTGCGTCGTCCTGCGCTCGTGCCGTAAGCACGAGTGCGGCCGCGTCTGCTGCCCTCTCGCATACAAGGCCGGCGGCAAGGCCAAGGGCAAACGCCGGCAGCAGCAGGTTGACGAGATGATGGACGAGCTCGCGCTTGCTGGTGGCGAAGACGAGGGCGAATGGCACACCTGTCAGCTCGTCTGCGGCAAGCCGCTCGCCTGCGGCAACCATGCCTGCCCGGCACTCGACCACAAGGGTGCGTTCCCGCCCGCGCCTCGCTCGCTTGACCCGCCGTCGCTGACCCTCTTGCGCGCGACGCCCTCGCTCCAGGCCCGTGCCCTCCCTGCTTGATGGCCTCGTACGACGAGCTTGTCTGCCATTGCGAGCGGACGGTCATCCTCCCGCCGATCGCCTGCGGCCGGACCTTCAACTGCTCATACCCTTGCGTCCGACCACCGCCGACCTGCGGCCATCCCAAGGTCGCCCATGCTTGCCACGAGAGCGAGCGCTGCCCGCCTTGCGTCTTTCTGACCGAGCGCCTGTGCGCTTGCGGCAAGAATACGGTCAAGGTTCGTGCCCTCCTATCTTCCTCTCTCTCTCTCGGCTCTCTCTGCCATCGCAGCTGGCTGACACCAGTATGCGCGTGTTTGCTTCAGAACACCCGCTGCTCGCAAACAAAGGTCTCGTGCGGCGTCGTCTGCGGCGAGCTCCTCGCCTGCGGCTGGCACCGCTGCGAGAAGACGTGTCATGGATCGGGTGAGTGCGAGGCCTGCACGAAGCCGTGCGGCAAGCCGAGGCGGTTCTGGTACGTTTCCCTTGCCACATTCTCCTCTGCGGCACGCCCCGAAAGAAACTGACATGTGCGGGCGGTCCCGTCCACTTTCCAGCGGCCACGCCTGCACCCAGCCTTGCCACTCGCCCGCTTCGTGTGACCTCTCGATTGCCTGCGGCGCGCGCGTCACCCAGCGATGCGCCTGCGGCCGGCGCGAACAGCAGGCCGTCTGCTCCGCCTCCTCTAGCTCGCCTTCATCCAAGGCAGCCGTCGTCCTCAAGTGCTCGGACGACTGCCACAAGGCGGCGCGCAACGAGCGGCTCGCGCTTGCCCTCGGCATCAGCCCCGACCGGGCCGACCGAACCGGCGTCGTCGAGTGGTCCGCTGAGCTCCAGGCCCAGGGGCTCAGCCTCGGCTCGAGCTTCGTCGGACTCGTCGAGAAGGCGCTCGGTGAGTTTGTCAACGGACCCCGGGCGACTCAAATCCTGCCGCACATGCCGCTCGGCCGGCGTGAGTTTGTCTGCAAGCTCGCCGAGGCCTACCGGGTCGACACCTCGCTCGTCGACCAGGAGCCGAGCCGGTCTGTCCAGCTCCGCCGGCGAGTCGACTCACGCGTGCCGACAGCAACCGCCCTCCTCTCGGCCGCCATCTCCGCCAGCCAGGCCCCGTCGACGACACGCTCGCGGCTCAACACTTCGCGGCCGATTTTAACGGCGACGTCGACCGGCCCGTCCGCTTGGGGTGCTGCCGCGGCCGGCTCGTCCGCCTCGAGCGCCGCGAGGCCGGCGCCGCTCGTCGCGCCCGTCCCTCGCTCATGGGGGACCGTTCCGTCCGCCCGGGCAAGCGCGAGTGCGACGCCAACCGTGAGCCGAACTGGAAGCCCTTACGTCCCACCCGGTCGAAGGGCCGACGACGGGCCCTCTGCACCTGCTCCGGGGCCGACCTCCGCTGCGCCAGCGCCCGCGGTGCCTGCTCCGGCGCCAGTCGCACCCGCCTCTGCCGCCGCCGCTGGTCCCACCGCTGCGCCGGCCGAGGTCGACGACACGTGGGAGCAGTCGGACGACGAGGCCTAGTCTTTCGTCGTGCGGGTCCCTCATCGGCCGCTGTGCATCTCGTATACAAGCGGCATGAGATGTCTTTGAACGCAAAAGAACAAGAGAGACGAGCAGAAGCGCTGGGGGAAGAGCGAAGCAGACTGTCACGGCTCACGACGATGAGGGAGCGGGGATGTGTGCCATCGCCCTGATCTCGATCAGCGCCTCGGGCGCAGCCAGCGCCTTGACGCCGACGGCGGTCCAGAGCGGCCGGTGGTTTGGGAAGACGCTGTGGAGGGTCTGGATGATGGCCATCTGGGCGGCCTGGTCGAGCTCGATGACGTAGGTCGTGATCTGAACCCAAGAGCATGGACGTTTCACAAGAAGTCAGCTTCTCGCCATCGTCGCCTCAGCCGCACGGCAGGGTGCTCGAACGTCGCACCTCGACGACGTTGTCGAGCGTCGCACCGCAGTCCTTGAGGGCGAGCTCAATGTTGGCAAACGTCTGCTTGACCTGCGCCTCGATGCCCTCGCGGAAGACGAAGCGGTCGCTGATGGTCGGGTCGCAACCGGCTAGAAGCGAGCAAGAAGAGACGCATCAAGGTCAGCGATGGGGCGTCAAGCCTTCCCATCGTGCTCGTCGACATGCTGCACTGGCCCGGCCCAACTGAGTCGAACGCACTCTGGCCAGAGAGATGGACGGATGTCCCGCCGGCGGGGATCGCGACGCTCTGCGAGAAGTGGAAGTCGCGGGCCATCCACTCGCCCAGTCCGGGGTAGCACTTGAAGTCGAGGTGCGACATTGTTGGGGACAAAGGGAGGTTTGAGATGGAGGAGGGCCGTTGATGTCGAGTGTGGCTGTCCTGCTGACTGCAGTGCGACGCTAGCGCCCCTTCCGCTTTATGAGTCCATTCCTCGACCGTCTCCTCCTTCCTCAACAACCCACGGATGCAAACTGACTTGCCCACGACCCCACCGAGCCCCTTCGTGAAGCCTCTGCTCGGTCAGCCGAGGACGCCAAGGCCCTGTTGTTCTCGAACGTCGCCGTCCTGCCTGCAGCCGCTTACCCTCGCGAGACCCCTGGGGCCGAGCCTCGGCCGCCATCGCGCTGACACCCCTGGCCGAACCTCCACACCCGCCCGGCCATCAACGCTCGACCGTACGGGGCCAAACGTACGCTGAACATCCTACGCGAGAGAGACGAGACGGCACGCGTGCCCGACATCGCCTCTCCTGCCTCCACCTTCTGTCCTCGAAGATGGATGCATCAGCACCGGCCGGGCCTCGGGATGCTGAACGAAGGTCTCCAGTCGACGGTCGTCGCCCCCTGCCGTATAAGAGCAAATCCGGCTCACCGACGGCCTGTCTTGCCCTTCATCTTCCTACCCCTTTGAACTCAAGCCCCTCGCCATCACCACTCTCTCCGAACAAACACCTGCCATGTCCCTGCCCTCCAACTTTGACAAGGTAAGCCGTGCCGCTGCAGCCTTTCCCGTTGACCGTCAGTGACATCGGTTGATCACGACGGCCTTTTGCCCATGCCCTTCCAGAACTCAACGGCCGAGGAGGTCGCCGAGCACTTCAAGGACCAGATCCGGGGTCAGAACATCCTCGTCACCGGAGCCTCGCTCAACGGTCTCGGCGCTGCCTTCCTCAAGGCCATCGCGCCTTACTCGCCGGGCCTCCTCGTCCTCGCCGGCCGCTCGCACAAGGCCCTTGCCGAGTCCGAAGCCGAGCTGCTCAAGGAGACGCCCGGGCTCAAGACGCGTCTGCTCATCGTCGACTTTGCCTCGCTCGACTCGGTCCGCAAGGCGGCGGCTGAGGTTCTCGCCTACGACGAGAAGATCACGATCAGCGTCATGAACGCCGGCGTCATGATGACGCCCGAGGGCAAGACGGCCGACGGCATCGAGACGCAATTCGGCGTCAACCACGTCGGGCCATTCCTCTTCACCAACCTCCTGCTCGAGGGCGCGACCAAGCCAGCTCCGCCGCGGAGCGTCATCGTCTCGTCCATGGCCCAGATCTACATGGCCGACGGCATCAACTTTGACCAGCCAGGCTACTTCAACGGCCAGAAGGACACCTACGGCAAGATCGAGTCGTACGCCCAGTCCAAGGCCGCCAACGTCCTCTTTGCCGCCGCCCTGCACCGGCGCGGCTGGGAGGCCGTCTCGCTGCACCCGGGCGTCATCGCCACAGGCCTCGTCCGCCACATGACCGACCAGGATTACAGGGATGCAGGTCAGTCGACCGTCACTTAGCCGGGCCCTTTGCGCGCTCGCGATGACTAACGGCCCGCTTCCTGCGTCTTCGCTCCGCGCAGGATGGATCAACGAGGACGGCACGCAGAACACGGACTACGAGTTCAAGTCGCAGTCCCAGGGCGCCGCCACGTCAGTCAATCTCGCTTCGACCCTCTCGAGGCATCTCATCGGTGGACTGACGCGCTCCGCTTCCACAGGCACGTCGTCGCCGCCTTTGCGCCCTCGGCCGACCTTTTCCCCGCCGGCGCGCCGGCACCTTACCTCTCCGACTGCCAGGTTCGGCTCGAGGAGCTCGCAAAGAAGGCGGCCGGGGCCGATCAGGAGGAGAAGCTCTGGAAGCTGTCGGAGGAGCTCGTCGGCGCGACCTTTGCTTGATTGCCATGCCATCTGCCGGGCGATCACAAGAGGGAAGCGGTCACATCGGCAGCAGACTGGGTGCAGATTATTTGGATTTGAGGTGAGATTTATGTCCACCCTGACCTCTGGGCTGCTGGCCGTCGAAGGAGGATGGGGAAGTGATGGAGGCCCTCTCGAGGCCCGACGTCAAGCGACCGCGGCGACGTCTCTTGTGCTGCTGCGCGCCAGTTCGACCCTCGCCGGAAGGAGCAAGCAGCAGCCGAGGGGTCGACCGCTCCTTCTCCTTCTCACTCACCATCACCGACATCTAGCGCCTCAAGTCAGCCATGCCGTCGGTCGCCCCGCCACTCTCCTTTGCGAGCAGCTTCTGGTCGCACGTAGGTTCCCCCCGTCTCCTTCACGTCCCCGCCGGCCGACCTGGGTGACCGCACGGGCGGCGCGCGAGATGGCCGTCACCAGCTCGACCCCCCCCCCCCTTGCCTTCCTCGGTCGGCTGAGAAGGGCGATAAAGGTCATCATGCTGACGCCTGGCGCCATTCTACCTCGCTCAGGACTACCGGACCGGCCTCGAGGTCCTCTATACGAAGCTCGAACAGGTTCGGCTCCTCCTCCTCTCTCCGGGGATCTCCCCTGCCAGCCAGGCTGCCTTCCTATCATGAGAGCTCACGCCCCGACCGTACCCCTCCTGCCCTCCCCCTTCACAGGGCGTCGAAGAGAACGAGCAGATCCTCGACTTTCTCAACCACCGTGCGGGCTCGACCAAGGAGTACGCGCTAGCCCAGATCAACCGCACCGGCTCGACCGGCAAGAAGCCAACCGGCTTCGGCCGGGACGAGGGCGCCGGCTTGCTCTTCACGTTCCGTGGCCTCGAGGGTGAGCATTGTCGCTTGAGCCTTTTTGTCTCATGAGGTGACGTCGAGCTGATGGGCATTCTACGTCTGGCTCCTCACAGCCCAGGCCAAAGCGCAAGGCAAGGCTCACCTCCAGCTGGCACGCTCGCTCTCGGACCTCGTCGAGCTGCCGTTCGCCAAGTGGACAGACGAGCATCACAGCCGACTTGCCGACTCACGTCGTGTCGTCCTTGACAGCTGGGTGGCTGCATGGGAGACCCAGCGCGAGGACGTGCGCAAGCTCAAGGTGCTCCGTGGCGAGAAAGCGAGGAGCGCGGAGGTTGCAGAGGCCGAGTGCGTCGCGATCGTTAGGGTCGTCCTTGCTAGGCACCCACTTGCGACCGATCGCTGACCGTGTGACTTTCACGACGCGTCTCCAGGGCTCGGTTCTCCGCTCCCGGAGGCCAGGTTCCCGGGCCTGAATCGGCCAGCTCGAAGAGCTCCGGGGCTGTCATCGAGCCCCAGGCCGGGCTGCGACGCTCGATGACAGTGAGTGGTCCTCCTTCGTTGCAAGCAGCAAGACGTGCAGCAGAGCTGACGTCCTCTTTCCCGCTCAGCTGTCTGAACGCATCACGAGCAATATCAAGCGGCAATTTGGCGAGACGGCGCCGCCTGTCGTGCCCGAGAAAGATTCGTCGTCCAAGGCATCGAGCCCTTCGCCGCCAGTCTCGGCCGGTCTCCAGCCGCCAACTGTCACCGACGCAGCCCCAGAGAAGCCAACGCTCGCAATCAAGACGGCCTTTCGCGCTCCTCCATCAGCTGCAGCGACCGGCCCGCCGACCTTCCTGCTCGCGGGGCTCGCCCTTCCGGCCTGGAAGGCGACCGAGCTCATCGACAACGCGCGCGAGACGCTTGCGCTCCGGACGATCCACCTGCCGCTCCTCGGCGAGTATCAGGGCTGCTTCACCGGCTACGAGCTCATCGGATACCTCCAGAAACACGTCGAGGGCTTTGGCGGCGACGGCGAGATGGCGACCGAGGCGGCGCGCGAGCTCGTCGAGCAGCTCGGCGTCGTCCGCCGCGTCGTCGCCGTCGGCAAGGGTACCTGGGGTCGGGATGAGGAGTACTACCAGTTCACCGACAAGCCGCTCCGGCCCGAGGCCGAGCCGAGTTCACCAGCTGTGGCGGCGCCTGCCGCCTCGCTACTCGCCCGCTCGGGCTCGATTCTCTCGGCGACCTTTGGCTCCTCCGCCAGTGGCAGCGGGTCCAGCCAGCCGGCCGTCGCGCTGCACATCCGCGCTCGGCAGGAGGCCGACCACATTGAGGGCGTCTACCGGACGGCCGTCCGCAAGCTCGACCGGACCCGCATCCGGATGGAGGAGGTCGTTCAAGAGGGCCTCGTCGTCCTCCAGCGCTGGGAGGCCGACCGGCTGTCGGCCGTGCGGACCGTCCTGAAGGAGTACCAGCGCCTCCAGGCCTCCCTCCCTGGTGCGCTCCAGCCGTCATTTGAAACGAGCGAGCTCCTACTCGACGCCTACTCGCCCGCTTCGGACCTCGATGCGCTCATCCAGCGTTACCGGACGGGCGCTTTCCGACCCCAGGTCGACGTCTACGAGCCCTTTGCCGACGCCAAGGCAAACGTCGTTTTTGGCGGCGATGTCTACCGTTGGGCCGAGAGCATCGACTGGAAGCTGCCCGGCGAGAAGGAGCAGGAGGTCGAGGACAGCACGCTGCTGCACCCGGTCGTCAGGGCCCTGCTCAACCGGCTCAAGACCGGATACGCTGACCTCCCGGACGACGATGGTTAGTGTCGAGCGTGGCTCCGGACGTCAGCATGTGTCGCTGACATACATTCGCGGGCAGAGAGACGCAAGACGTGGATCTACGAGGTCCCGCTCCAGGCAACGCACGCTCTGCGTGATGCGCTCATCTCGCTGCCAGACGGAGCGGCGACTGTTCCGGAGGCCGTCCTCCAGCGCGACCTGCCGGTGATCGCAGCGACACTTCGGTGCGCCTCGGCGGAGCCGTTTGAGACGAGTGGCAGCACGCTCACATCGCTTTCGCTGCCCCGACAGACTCTGGCTGCTTGAGCTTGGCATCCCGCTCGGCCCGGACTATGACGATGTCAAGGCGGTGTACCCGTCGGTCGGTGCCGGCGAGAAGGACGGCCAGACGCAGCGAGTTGAGGAGCTCAAGAGCCTGCTCTCACGGATTCCGAAAGTCAGGCTCGTCATCCTCGACGGCATCTTCAGCCACCTGCGAAGGTGAGCTCCGAACCTCTCTCTGCCTGAGGACTTCGTCACGCTACGCACTGATGTCAAGCGCGTCTCCTCAGTCTCATCGACGAGACGAGCAAGGCCGAGGAGCCCGACGAGACGTATATCGCCAAGCTCGGACACTCGTTCGGACGGGCCATCATCCGGCCCGACCACGACACCTCGCTTTCTATCGAGGACCGCGCACCGGCCGCCTGCGTCGCCGATCTCATCCGGTACCACGGCGACGTCTTCCCCAGCGTCATCGCCGCCCGTCGGGCCGAGATTGACAAGCCGAAGCCGGCGCGCCGCAACACACGGCCGATCGATCGCCGGCCGTCGCGCTCCATGCGTACGTCGTGTATTTTGTTCACATGCAGCTTTTCCGGTCTGCAGTCAGTTGACCTCCTTCTCGCCCGACCGCAGTCACGGACGACGAGCGGGCCAATGTCCAGGCGCAGCTGATCGCAGGCGGCGCCAAGTCACCGGGCCTGCCGGGCATGCCGCCCTCGCCAGGTCGGCGGACGGTGCCGCTCAACGAGAATGCTGCCCGTCACGAGTCGGACGAGCAGATCCGCGAGCGGGTCGAGTCGTCGAAGCGTGTCTCGCTCGCCAAGATTCGCATCCAGAAGGAGCAGGACGACGAGCTGCCGGCCGGCTTCATGGTGCAGCCGCCCACGCCGGTCGTCGGCAACGGGCCGCAGCCCGCCTTCCAGCAGCACGAGGACAGCGCCTTCACCCCGCCCAAGGAGAGCGCCGAAGCCAAAACGGACGCGCCGCCTGACATTTCAGCGGCCGCTTCGGACAAGCCTTTCTCTCCTCCGAACGACGACGATGATCGGCCGCCCGCGTTTGCGCCCCCGAAGGACGAGGACGACGATGAGCGACCGCCGACATTTGCGCCACCGAAGGATGACAACGCTGACGATGCGAGCCCGGCCATCCGCCCGATATCCACGGCCGACAAGCCATTCTCGCCGCCCGGCGAGGACGCGGCCACCGAGTCGCCCGTGCCTCGCAAGCCGAGCGCAGAGCGCAAGCCCGCCGCCCTCTCGGTCGGTGGCCCGCGAGGACCCCGTGTCGGTGGGCCACGCGGCGCACGAGGTGTTACTCCATCGTCTGGCTCAGCACCCACCGGCGGGGTCTGAGCGTCGAACCCCATGTGAGTCGGCCGCTGCTTGATGGCTTGCATTCTCTCCAGGGCCTGCTGGGCTGATCGGTCGTGTTCTGCCTCCAGCCTTCTTCCTTGCAACCTTACGACCCCCTTTCTCCCTCTCTGTGATACCACCCTTCTTCCTCTATCCATCCGCCCTGCTTGTCTCTCTGCTTCGGTTCCTTGCTTGGATGCGCGTCGTCCGGTCGGCACCGAAGGGGGCCGGGACGGGGGGCGGGACAATGTGAAACGCTTCAGGGGTAACCGACGAAGCAAGGGCGGATCGACTGGCTGCGCCCCTGTCCGCCATCGCTCGCGCCTCCGGCTGCCTCTCGCCTGACGACCACACACCGCTGACCCCTTCCCACTGCTAACGCTGCTCCTCCACGATGGCACGCGCCCAGCTCCCCCGTTCGGTTTGGCTGGCCATCCTCCAGGCCCTCGGCTACCGTGAGCTTAAGGTTACCCAGCTCGTCTGCCGGCTCTTTCGCGACCTCTACGCGGACTGCTCGCTCGACGAGGCGACGTACCGGAAGGGACCTGCCGCGGTCGAGACTCAGCCGAGCCGTCGAGCGGCCAATGACGCCGAGGACGGCTACGACAGCGACGACGACGATGAGAACTACGTCGCACTCCACACGCTGCTCGATGCCGACGACGCCGCGCACGGCTTCCCTCACGCTCAGTGGTACGGCTCGACCTCGTTCGACGAGATCGCCATCGCCGGTCCGCGCAAGGTCCGCACCCTCCTCTGCCAGAACCCGGCCAAGGACGAGATGGCAACCGTCCCGGCCTTGCGGCGGCTCGTCGTCGCCCAGAACTGGGACGGCATCGAGCCCGAGCCGACCGAGCTCGTCAACCCGCACGGCGTCACCGTCGGCCAGGTCGTCCGGGCGTGGTGCGACCTGATGGAGCAAGCGCTCGAAATCGACGAGGACGACACGGTCGCCAACGCGTGCGACATCCTGTCCTCCGGAGTGACGCCATCGAATAGGACATCGACACCGTGGCTGCGACCGCGACCAGCCCGTCCCGGCTCGAAATGGGCATTTACGCCATGCCCTGGGCGGCGGCAAGCCTCGGCAGTGGCACTCGTGGCGCGTCCAGGATGTTCGACAGCGACGACGACGAGGATGACCGCTTCGGCGGCGGCGACGACCAGCGCGTCTTCTTCCCACGTGCGTTCCAAGCCATCTTCATCCCCGCCCTTCAGTATCCACTGATCAAGTTCGGCTTTGGTGTGCTGATCCCAGCCGGCTGGGCGGCCGCGATGCCACGCATCCAGGCCGAGAACTCCCGTTCCGACAGCTTCCCGGGCGGAATGTGAGGTGAAGGGCCGGTTGCTGCCTGTACACCCGGCTGCACTCCGCGCCATGCCTTCCTCCTGAGTCAATGAGCTTCCTCTCGCGAAAGTCGAATTGGATCTGGCTCTCATGACCGAGCGTCCGTGTGTGTGTGGCAGACGTGCGACTGCCGTGCTTCTCCTCTTCGAGAGCTTTTGGAGCGGCTTCTCTCGCCGACTCCGTTGAATTGACCTATCCCTACACTGTGACTCTCCATGCTGATCATACTACTAGCCCTCTCCGAGGAGCGTAGTTGGACGGCCGACAGCGACTAAGGAGAGACCGTTTGGACGAGAGAGACGGGCGTCGACATGACCGGGCCAGGAAGAGCCGTCGCCTGGACGCTCGATAGTCGGCCGACAGATGAACGACCCGCTACCTTCTCCCCTGGCATCGTCGGCAGGCACGACGAAATGGAACTCAAGGGACAGGATCATGCGCATTCCTCTACTGTAAGCGTCTGTGATCGTCCTCCCTCTCTTTATCTGCCCTTGCCAGTCGGGTAGGCGGCCGTCGTCTCGTGCATCGTTCGCGGCTCGGGCTGAACGAGCACACGGGCGGCGGCGGCCATCGGGTCGAAGTCGGCCGGCCGCTGGGCGAGGTAACCCCGCTTCTCCCTGAGCGAGTGAGGGCGGCCAGCAGGAGAGAAGTCAGTGCGCATAATGAGGCGACAGAGGGCGGACGGAACGGACCAGTTGGTGTAGTAGAGGATGTCGCGCTTCTTCATCGGGAGCGCGTCGGGCATGCGCAGGTAGCCCTGGTACTTCTCCGGCCGGATCGCCTGCCGGAACGAGAGCCGGTTGTGGTAGACGGCGGTGACGGTTCCGCCCGAGGCCTCGACGGCAGCAATCGCCGCCTCGGACGCCCGATGGGGGACGAGCGTCAGCGGCTGCTTGAGCTTTTCGAACTGAAAAGGCAAATGGAAAGACGAGAAGGAGGTCAGCCTTCCCACGCGAAGCACGAAGTTGGGTGAGGAGAAGGGTCGAAACTGACGCCCGAGGCGACGAGCTTCCAGCCGTTGGTCCGCTTGAAGTGCGAGACGACGCCGGCCTTGAAGATGTGCTCGACCGTGATGGGCTCCGTCGGGTCGAGCCGGCGGAGGTCGATGTATTCCTGGAGCGTGCCGAGCGAGACCGGCTCGTACTGCTTGCGCTGGCTGCAGATCCAAGATGGGATGATAAGCGTTCAGCCCCTCAGCCTGCCGGCATCCCGCTAAGTCGCGTCCAGGAGAGACACGTACAAGTTGAAGAAGCCCCGCTTCGGGTACATCCGCGTTAGGGGCGTCTGGCCGCCCTCGAACGCCCGGGTCGTGCCCCGACCGGCACGCGCGCCCTGACCCTTCGTTCCCCGACCTTTGCCCTCACCATGCTGGGCGCCCTCACCGCGACCGACGCGGACTTTCTGGGAACGTCGGAGTCAGGGAGCGAGGAAGAGGCAAGCCGGCGAGGAGAGGTGCGAGTGAGAGATTCGACGGAGGGCGCGGCAGCGACGAGGTCGAGACGTTTGAAGAGGCACACAAGCAAGAAGGACGGCATGATGAAGGAGGAGCGTTGTCAGTGACGATGGACAAGACAACGTTAACAACGGCCGGCTCGGGCAGAGGTCGGGGCGGCCGATGGGCTGCTTCTCCCTGGCGAGGTTCGGACGACCAGACCAGAAAGCTGCCTGAGCTGTAGACCCCTCGCCACGGGCCGACCATCATTCGCCCAGATGCAACCGATGTGGGAAGGAGCACTGACCGTCTTGCGAGCACCCCTGGTCGATCGGACGCTGCCGGCCGAGACGAGCGAGACGTGCCGCTGTTGCGAGGCGGAGCTCGGGAGGGCGGCCGTGCGCGAGGACGAGCCGGCGGCGGCGGCGGCGGAGGACGAGGATGGGGCTGACGCCAGGCCGACGGCTGACCGCAACGACCTCAGGAGAAACGACATCGGAGGAGAGAGCTGGGTGGGGAAGAGAGGGAGAGGCGTGCGGTGTCGAGTCGGGTCGAGGGGAGGGCCAGGGTGAGAGAGTCGTAAGGGGGCGGCGAGGTCGGGCGGGCGCCGTCGAATCATCTCGAGAGGTCCCCTCGTTTCCTGTCTAGTCGCATCGGCCCTCGCTCCCGCCAGTCCATCTCGCCCCTGGCGTCGTCGCTCGCCCTCAGCTCTCGCCCTGACCTCAAGATAGAACCGAGCGTCCTGCAGCCCGATGTCGTACGCCGCCTCGCCGCCGCCGCTCCAGCACCCGATCCCACGGGCACCCTTCCACCCGCCCGAGCCGCCGCGGACGCCGTCGAACGCCAGCCCGGCGACGACCGACCCGGCCAGCAGCTCGCCCTACGGCCACCTCCAGCAGCAGCCGTCGTATGAGCGCTACTCGAGCCCGCCGCCCAACATCGGCCAGGGCATTGGTGGCGGCGGCGCCAGCTTTGGCGTCCAGCAGCAATCGCAGCAGAGCTACGCAGGAATGCAGGGTGTGTGCTATATTCCTGCGCTGGCCTCGAGAGCTCGGGCAGCAGGACGCCTGAGACTGACGACCCTGCCTCGCAACCTCCTCTCGGCGGCTCCGAACCTTGACGCACCCCCTCGCTTTGTCGCTCACCTTCACGTCATTGCTTACCAGGCGGCGGCTACTACGCCCCTCCCCAGCCATCGCATCACCACCAGCCGCTCGGCTCCATGGCGTCGTCCTCGGCGTCGTCCTCAGCTTACCCGCAGCAGCAGCAGCAGCAGCGCGGCTGGAATCCGATGGCGTCGGCCATGGGCGCGGCGGGCATGAACGATGCGACGGCGCAGATGGGTCTCCAGTTTGGGAGCCACGTCCTCGGCGCGGGTCAGAACTACGTCGAGCAGACTGTACGTTGGACGGCTGCCTCCTTGATTCCAGGCCCAGCTGCCCGCTCGTGACGAGGTGCGCTGACGAGGCTACCCTGCTGATTCCCCTCTCGTCCCGACACGACAGTTCACGCGTCACCTGCCGATGCCGCTGCTTAAGCACTCGTTCGCCGTCTCGAACGCCTACGTCCTGCGCAAGCTTGGCGTCTTGCTCTGGCCCTGGCGCCAGCGGACGTGGGCGAGGACGGTACGCCCGCCCGCGTGTTGACTCTAGGCCTCTCGAGACAGCGCAGGACTGACCCGGCTGCCTGGCTTTGCAGGTCCGGCGGAACGCTGAGGGTCAGGGCGAAGGTTGGGCTTCGCCACGCGAGGACATCAACGCGCCCGACCTTTACATCCCGAGTTCGTCCTGCCAAGCTCCGGTGCACCTGCCGCTCCCTGTACTGAACAACGTCTTTCGTTGCGCTTGCCGGGCTCCGCAGCCATGTCGATCATCACTTATATCCTCCTCTCGGCCCTCCACACCGGCCTCCAGTCGCGCTTCCACCCCGAAGTGCTCGGCCTCACAGCGAGCAAAGCGCTCGGCGTCGTCCTGCTCGAGTTCATGGCCCTCAAACTGGGGACGTATCTGCTCGACGTCAAGGGCGGCGGGGCGGGCGCGTGGGAGGTCGGCTTCTACGGCGGCTACAAGTTTGTCGGGTGCGTCCTCGTCCCCCTCTATCGACTAGGGCGTTGAGGCTCGCTTGCGGTGTCGTTCTGACCTGGACCCCCTCTCTCTGTCGCTCTCCGGTTTGCAGCATCATTTGCTGCTTGGTTGTCGACCTGCTCTCGCCCGGTCGGCTCGTCTGGTGGTCCGTCTTCCTCTACGTCGTCGCCGCCAACGCTTTCTTCCTCGTGCGTGATCCTCCCTCTCTCTTGTGGGCCGTGTCGCGTTTTGCGGCTTGCCTTTCGAACGCACGGAGCCGCGCTTCCTGCAAGACTTCTGACAGTGAGCCGCCCCTACATGCGACCGCACAGCTCCGCTCGCTCAAGTACATCCTCCTCCCGGACCCAGCGGCCCAGGCGTTCGACGTCTCGCCCTCGCCCGTCGCGACCGTCACCCACGGCCAGCGGACGACGCGCGTCCGCTTCCTCGTTTGCATCGCCGTCGGGCAGGTTGCGCTCATGGGCGCGCTCGTCTGGGTGTAGGGAGTTCTCCCTCGCTTTTGATCGAGATCGAGCGACTGCTGGGCTGCAGTCGACGACGACAGAGGGGAGGGCGGACGCCCCTCGCGGCGGTGTGAAGACGGCTGAGACGCTGGACGATGATCCCTCTGATACCCAAAGGTCCCGTTCCGCCATACCGCGCGGGCCAAATCGTCCTCCTACGTAGAGACCGCTCGACGAGTGCATGAGTGGCCACGTCTCGGGCACTCGATGCTGGAGTTGGGTTAGACCCGCTTTGGTTCGGCTCGAGGGGATCATGGCAGACTGCTGACCCGGCCCCCTCCACGTAAAGACGTCCGTTGCACCCCTCCCAGCAGCGCAACACCGCCCGCGCTCTCTCGAAGACCCTCCTACTGCTCCTGCGATCTGCGGATGACGCGGCCCTCGAGCTTGACGAGCCGGCCGATCGGCATGCGCTCGATCGCGGCCGACGTGTCGAGCGCGCGCTGGTGCATGAAGCCCGGCGGCGCAGGCGCGTATCTTGCGACCACTGTCGGATGGAGACCGAACCTGTGATTGAGCAGGAGGACGAGCAAGCATGGAGAGCACCAATGACCGATCGGGAAGAGGTCGTGGACGAGGAGCGAGGTGTCAGTTAGGGTTGGGGGCAGGTCAGGCGGTTCGCGCCGCCAAAAGGGTCGACATTCTCTTCGCGAGGCGCTCGAGGAGGAATGACACGCACCGCTTGGAGAGCTGGTTGACCGAGTTTTTGATGGGGTCCGCTCGCCTCAGCTCGGCCAGCTTGCGCTGGATCTCGCGCGTCGGCTTGGGCGAGACCCAGCTCGACTGCTCGGCCTCCTTCGTGCCGTCGATCAGGCGGTCGACTCTCGGCGCCATGAAGCCGAACCCTGGCACCTTGGCCCAGCCGGCCGGCATCCGTCGGCCGTTGGGCGACAGGTTGGGCTCGAGCGTCGTCACCGACCGGACAGAGGCGACCGAGGGCGCCGGGTTGAAGACAAAGGTCGCGCCCCCGTCGTTGGCGCCGGGCGAGGACTCGGCCAGGGGCTCGCTGAAGCCTTCAGGGTGCATCTTGGCCTTGTACTTGGGCGGGTTGGGCAGCCGAGGGTGGTGGATGACGGTCCGGCGCGAGAGGGGCGCGCTCGAGCAGCAGGCGGCGGCCGTCGAGCTCGAGCTTGAGCTCGAGGCCCGGAGCGAAGGGAGGAAGAAGGCCATGGCCGGAGAGCGGCGGCGGCGGTTGCGGCTGCGAGGGCGGACTAGGAGTGTTGCCAAGCGGCTGGAGGCAGCTGCTGGACTATGAGATCGAGCGCGATGCGTTCGAAGGGCGCGTGAAGAGCGAGGAGATTGTTCCGGTCGAGAGAGAGAGAGCAGGAAAGAGAGGGCGGAGGGGCACGGCGAGTGGGGACGGCGGGTCGCCCGGGTCGTCGGGCGGACGAGGCGGCGAGGCCGTGCGCGCGTACTTGAATCCCTCGAGGGGACCGCGGTCGAGTGGTCGCGGGGGAGGACTTAGACGGGGGCGAATTTCTCGACGACGGTGCAGCGGGCGCGGGCGCAGGCGAGGCCGCGGGCGAGCGCGCACGCAGGCGCGGGCGAGAGGGAGCGGGCAGCCGCCAGGCAGCAGCAGCAGCCCAGCCGCTTGGGAGAGACCTCGAACCAGCAAGGCCACCGCACACCCCGCCCCTCCAGGTCCGTGCGCTCGTCCCCATCGCCGCTCGCTCGGACGACAGGCGTCCAGGCGTGCGCTTGAGCTCTTGCTCGTCGTCTTTGCAATCGCGCTGACGCTCCCTCCTGGGCCTCCTCGCTCTCGCCCGCAGCTTCCAGCCCGACCCGACCTCGTTCGGATCCCTCGTCCAGCAGCTCCGACCCCTCTCCTCGGCCCGAGCTCCCGTCCTCCCAGCAGCACGCACCAGCAACACCCTCTTCTCTTCAACCTAGCATGAGCTTCCGTGGACGTGGAGGAGGAGGTGACCGGGGCGGCCGCGGCGGAGGCTTCTCGTCCCGCGGAGGTGCGTGCCGGGGCTGCTTTGGCCATGCTCTTGCGCAGGAGCTGGACGAAGTGCTGACTGTCTGATCCTCCTCTGCCCTTGTGCACTCTCGCTCCTGCAGGCCGTGGTGGAGGACGTGGTGGCTTCCAGCAGAGCTACGGCCCGCCCGACACCGTCCTCGGTGCGTCGTCCCCGAGCTGCTGCCGCGCCAGGGAGTGCCAGGCCGCCGCCTGGGCAAGCCCGTTCCTGACGCCCGCTCGTCTCGCCCTCCCTCCTCGCAGAGGTCGGCACGTTCATGCACGCGGTCGAGTCCGAGATGCTGTGCTCCAACCTGCTGCCGACCAAGGTGCCCTACTTCAACGCACCGATCTACCTCTCCAACAAGACGCAGATCGGCAAGGTCGACGAGATCCTCGGCCCGATCAACGAGGTCTTCTTCACCGTCAAGATGGACGCCGGCATGACGGCCGCGAGCTTCAAGAAGGACGACAAGGTCTACATTGGCGGCGACAAGCTGCTCCCGATCGAGCGCTTCCTGCCGAAACCCAAGGCGGCCGGCGGAAAGGTTGAGAGTGCGTCCCCGCTTCTCTCCCGCTTCGAGGGGGTCGACTACAGCGCTGACCGACGTGCGTCTTCCTCCTTTTTCTTTTCGGAAGAGCGCGGCGGCGGCCGTGGCGGTGCCCGTGGTGGCCGTGGTGCGCCCCGAGGCCGGGGCGGCCCTCCCGGCCGTGGTGGCGGCCGTGGCGGTTTTGGTGCGCCGCGTGGCGGCAGCAGCTTCGGTGGCGGCCGGGGTGCGCCTCGCGGGCGGGGCGGCTTTGGCGGAGGAGGTCGCGGTGGTGCGCCGAGGGGCCGGGGCGGCTACTAGAGGATCCCTGGCCGGTCGGTGGTGGATGCGACGTGTTTTCTTCTCTCTCTCTCTCCTTGCGCGGCTTTTGGCGGCGAGACGGACGTGCGCGGCAGACGGTGGATGAAGGGGGGTAGCGCAGAGGTGGCGCCGGGTGTGTCATTGCAAGGGGAAGACGTACGGGATCGTGATGCGAGAGAGTGAGAGGTAGCGCGAGAGAGAGGAGACGGAAGAGAGAACAGGAAGGGAGGCC
>Ga0308160_10000561_pt1 | contig 68650 bp, 58 predicted proteins | sample PhyFR1_FD_201036 | JGI IMG/M metagenome (GOLD analysis project Ga0308160, IMG submission 201036) | Phyllosphere microbial communities from UC Gill Tract Community Farm, Albany, California, United States - DLSLF.R1 | ecosystem: Host-associated > Plants > Phyllosphere > Unclassified | place: USA... | reverse complement strand
ACTTCCGCATGATGGTGTTCAACTACGCGAAGAACCTGACCCTGTACCGCATCACCCTCAACAACAGCGCCAACTTCCACGTCGTGCCGAGCGGCGTCGATGGCCTGACCGTGTGGGGCGTGAAGGTCCAGACCCCGTCGCTGGCGGCGTTCGCGAACCCGGCAGGTAACGGCAACCCGCTGTACACCGGCGAAGTCTTCACCGAAGACAACGTCAAGAACACCGACGCCTTCGACCCGGGCTCGGCGTCGAAAGCGACCTCGGTCGCCCTGACCACTGGCTCCACCGGCAAGTCGGCCGCCAAGATGTCCTTCGACGGCTACCTGAAGAACTTCGTGTTCGCCTACAACTACGTGTCGACCGGCGACGACGACATGGCGTTCAAGGGCAGCCAGAACCCGTCTCCGGCCGGCTCGGGCCTGCTGGCGATCGACGGCAAGCGCGACGTCCGTTCGGACCGCAAGTACGGCATGGTCGTGGCGCACAACCACATCTACTACGGCCACGGCATCTCGGTCGGTTCCGAGACCAACGCCGGCGTGACCAACATCGAGGTGTACGACAACTCGTTCAACGACTCGGAAGAAGGCCTGCGCATCAAGTCGGACTACGCCCGCGGCGGTGAGGTCAGCAATGTTCACTACAAGAACATCTGCGCCAAGAACGCCCAGAACGCGCTGCTGTTCACGCCGTACTACTCGACCAAGGCGCTGCCGACGGCCGGCCCGCTGTTCCCGAACTTCCATGACATCACCATGGAGAACGTGCGCATCCAGGGCAAGACCGCGGTAAAGCTGCAGGGCTTCCAGGCCAACACCGGCGGCTTCGGCAACCCGCAGTACCCGCTGGTGATGACCATGACCAACGTGGTCGCGGACAGCCCGGACGACATCACGCTGACGACCTCGGACGCAAACCTGACGATCAAGGGCGTGAACCTGCCGCTGCTCGCCGACGCCAACAACCGCAACGTGATCAACGGCGTGCCGACCAAGGCCGTCGATCCGAGCAAGGTTGTCGACTGCTCGAAGGCGTATGTGGACTTCCCGGCCATCGGCGCGTCGAACTTCTTCGGTTCGACCTGGGATTCGCGTAAGTAAGCACGTCGACAGCGCGTAACAACGTCGTCCCCGCGCAGGCGGGGACCCATGCTGAATGTAGCGGAGCCATACTGCTTGCATTGCGACTGCGGTCGCTCAGCATGGGGAAATGGCGCCAGTGGCGCCATTTCGCTTTCGCGGGGACGACGCATTTGAAAGTTAAGGATTACTGATGGAAGCACAAACGGTCTACGCGATCGGCGAATGCATGATCGAGCTGCAGCGCAGCCCCGCGCATGCGGGCATGGATTACCGCTTCGGCGGCGACACGCTCAACGCGGCGGTCTACATGGCGCGCCTGCTGGACCCGGCAAAGGTCAAGGTCGCCTACGTGACCGGCCTGGGCGTGGACGGCATGTCGGCCGAGATGCTGGCCAGCTGGGAAAGCGAAGGCATCGATACGCGATGCGTGCAGCGCCTGCCGGACCGTCTGCCGGGCATCTACATGATCGAGACCGACCCGAGCGGCGAGCGCCGCTTCCATTACTGGCGCAAGGATTCCGCCGCCCGCCACTGGCTCGAAGCGCCGGAAGCCGGCAAGGTGCTGGTGCAGCTGGCGGCCGCGCGCATGGTCTACCTGTCGGGCATCAGCCTGGCGATTCTTTCCGAAGCCGACCGCGAACTGCTGATCTCGGCGCTGGCCCAGTGCCGCGCGCGCGGCGGCAGCGTCGTCTTCGACAATAACTACCGCCCGCGCCTGTGGGAAAGCGCCCAGGCCGCGGCCGGCGTCTACCGCCGTGTGCTGGCGCACACCGACATCGCGCTGCTGACCCTGGACGACGAGCACGCCATCTACGGCGTCGAGACTGCGCACCAGGTGGTCGAGCGCACCCGCGGCTACGGCGTGCGCGAAGTGGTCGTGAAGTGCGGCGCCGAACCCTGCGTGGTCTGGGCCGAAGAGCAGCTGCACGAAGTGGCGCCGCAGCCGGTCGAGGACGTGGTCGACACCACCGCGGCCGGCGATTCCTTCGGCGCGGCCTACATGGCGGCGCGCCTGTCGGGCCAGGACCCGGCGGCGGCGGCGCGTGCCGGCCACAAGCTGGCAGGGACCGTGATCCGCCACCGCGGCGCGATCATCGCCCGCGAGCTGATGCCAACTTGATACGGACCGCGAAAGCACGCATGTCGTCCCCGCGCAGGCGGGGATCCAAGTTCGTCGATCCGTCGAAACGCATGCAAACTTGGGTTCCCACCTTCGCGGGAACGACGTAGCAAGTTAAACTTTCAAGCATGAATACGCCGACACCCCCGACATCCGTGGCCGAATCCGGCATGAGCGCCTCGCGCCGGGTCTATCTGTGCCTGCGCCAGCGCATCGTCGAGATGAGCATGCTGCCCGGCGCGCGCGTCGTCGAGCGCGACATCGCCGAGGAGTTCGGCACCAGCCGCACGCCGGTGCACGAAGCCGTGCAGCGCCTGGCCGACGAAGGCCTGATCGAGGTGATCCCGCGCTCCGGCACCTTCGTCGCCCGGATTCCGCTGGACCAGCTCGAAGAAGCCAACCTGGTGCGCCACGCGCTGGAGACGGCCGTGATCGAGAAGGCCGCCGAACGCGCCGGCCCGGAAGGCGCGGCACGCCTGCGCGCGATCCTCGCCGAGCAGGAAGCGGCAATCGCGGCCAAGGACTTCCGCGCCTTCCACCGCGCCGACGAACTGTTCCATGCGGCGCTGACGGAATTGTCCGGCTATCCCGGCGTGTGGCCGATCATCCTGCAGGCCAAGACGCAGATGGACCGCTATCGCCAGCTGACCCTGCCGCTGGAAGGCCGCATGACCGGGGTACTGGAAGAACATCGCGCCGTGGTGGCCGCCATCGAGGCGCGCGATCCGTGTGCCGCGGTAAATGCGATGCGCGAACACCTCGACCACGTGATGCCAGTGTTGGAAATCACACGAAAACTGCGTCCGGAATTCTTCACAAGCCACCTGAACGACCGCCCGCTACGGTAAAATTGCCGTACGTCAACTAGCACCATCCTGGTGCACATCCGGCAGCAGGAACGCAGCAGAAAGCCCACCATGAAAGTATCGACTCGACTCCTCATACTCGTCGGCGCCGCCGTCTTTGCGCTTGCCGCGCTCGGCGGTCTCAGCCTCTATACCCTGCAGCGTGCGATGGTGCACGACCGCGAAGCCGAAGTCAGCAATATGCTGGCGATGGGCGAACACCTGGTCGCCCACTATTACGACGAACAGAAACAGGGCCGCATGACCGAGGCCCAGGCCCAGGCCGCGGCCAAGGAAGCCCTGACCCAGCTGAACAACGACGGCAAGAGCTACTTCTGGGCGCGCACGCCGGCCGGCCTGAACCTGGTGCATCCGAAGCCCGAAAACATCGGCAAGATCGCCCAGGGCGAGACCATGGACGGCCGTCCGGACGCCCAGGCCTACCGCGAAGGCCTCGCGGCGAACCGCGTCGCGCTGGTCACCGTCAAGGCCAAGCACCCGAAGACCGGCCAGATGGTCGGCAAGCTGCAAGGCGTGATCGCCTTCGAACCATGGGGCTGGTGGATCGGCACCGGTTTCTTCAGCGACGACATCGATGCGCTGTTCTGGCGCTCGGCCGGTGTGTTCTCGGCGGTGTTCGTGGGCGCGCTGGGCCTGATCGCGCTGCTGGGCTGGCGCGTGATGCGCTCGATCGCCGGCGCGCTCGGTGCCGACCCGGCGGTGGCCGCGGCCATCACCCGCCGCATCGCCGACAAGGATCTGTCGCGTCCCGTCTACCTGGCCGGCGCCAGCGACAAGAGCCTGCTGAAGTCGATCGCGCGCATGCAGGACGAGCTGTCCGGCACGGTGCGCCGAATCCGCGACCACTCGCGCACCATCGCCGAGGCGTCGCAGCAGATCGCCGCGGGCAATATGGACCTGTCCTCGCGCACCGAATCCCAGGCCAGCGCGCTGGAAGAGACGGCGGCGGCAATGGAAGAACTGACCAGCACCGTGCGCCAGAACGCCGAGCACGCGCTGCACGCCAACCAGCTCGCGGTGCGCGCCTCGCAGGCGGCGCAGGACGGCGGTTCGGTGATGAGCGACGTGGTGCGCACCATGAGCGCGATCGAGGAATCGAGCAAGCGCATTGCCGACATCATCGGCGTGATCGACGGCATCGCCTTCCAGACCAACATCCTGGCGCTGAACGCGGCCGTCGAGGCGGCGCGCGCGGGCGAACAGGGCAGGGGTTTTGCGGTCGTCGCCGGCGAAGTGCGGAGTCTGGCCCAGCGCTCGGCCACGGCGGCCAGCGAGATCAAGAGCCTGATCGGCGCTTCGGTCACGGAAGTCGGCAACGGCAGCCGCCTGGTCGGCCAGGCCGGCGCGGCGATGCAGGCCATCGTCGGCGAGATCGGCCAGGTCAGCGCCATCATCGGCGAGATCTCGAGCGCGAGCGGCGAGCAGACCCAGGGCATCGACCAGATCAACCAGGCCATCATGGGCATGGACGGCGTGACCCAGCAGAACGCCGCCCTGGTCGAGGAAGCGGCCGCCAGCGCGCAGTCGCTGCAGGAACTGTCGCGCGAACTGGCCGAGCTGGTGGCCGTGTTCAAGCTCGAGGACAACTGGCAGGGCAAGCCGGCGGCAAGCCGCGAACCCTCGCTGCGCCTCGCTGCCTGAGCGATCATCGCAAGCCAGCGCCGTTCCTCTGGAAACCCCGCGTGCCACCGGTTCGCGGGGTTTTTTTTCGCCTATTTGATAACATGGGGCCTTGTTCACCTTTTACGATTGCCGCCATGCCAAAAAACAAGCGCCCAGCTCCCCGCAAACCTGCAAAACCCGCGGCGGAGTCCGACCACGAGGCGCTGGCCCAGAACCTGGTCGATCTCGCGCTGGAGATTACCGAGACGGACCCCGAGGACCTGCAGGCCGCCGCGCGCATCCCGCAACACGAACAGGACCTGCTGACCCGGGTCCGCCGCGCCCTGCGCCGCAATCACGACGAAGTGCTGTACGGCGCCATCGAAGCCGCACGCTACACGGATCCCGAGTGCTGCCGCTACCTGCAGGAGCACATCGAGGAAGAGGCGGCCACGCTGCGCCTGCGCGACGACGATGGCGCCGAGCTCGAGATCGACGCCTTCATGATTCCGCTGTTCGTCAGCAGCCAAGGGGGCCTCAAAGCGGCCGAGGTGTTCCAGGACGACGCCGCCTTCGAAGAACTGAGCGACAGCTTCCGCCACACCGGCCTGGCCAGCGCCGACAGCCGCGTTGTGCTGGTGCGCTACCTGTACGACCTGGACGAGGTCGACCACATCGGCTACAGCGACCTGCAGCAGATGCTGAAGGAAGCCGCGGCCACGATGCGCAGCAAGAAGCTGGTCGCGGCGCCGAGCATCGAAGCCAGCATGCGCGGCTGGCACGCCAGCGGCTACGGGCCCGAGGACGAAGCGATGGAGCTGCGCTTCCTGCTCGGCTTCTCGCTCAAGCACGCGGACGATCCCTTCTACAGGGTGCCGAAGGACGAGGCGGCGGCCGATGCCTATTTCGAGGGCCGCATGGCGCGCTACCGCATGTGGGCCGGCACGATCCAGCCGCTGCTGGCGCGCAGCCTGTCGCCCAATCCCGGCGGCATCGAACTGAACTTCCTGTACCAGGACCTGTTCTACGGCGCCAAGGGGGAGGGCGTGGCCGAGCTGGGCATGCTGGCCCTGCTGTCCGAAGTCAACACCCGCCTCGACGAGCTGGACATGGAACCGGAGCGCATCAAGGCGGTGGTGGCGCCGGTCGACCTGGGCGACCACGCAGCTCTGCGCATCAACCTCTACCGGCTCGACGGCGGCGCGCCGCTGGCCTCGATCGACAAGCCGCTGGACCTGGCGGCGGACCTCGAAACCGAAATGGAAGACCTGTGCGACGGCCTCGGCACGATCGCGCTGGACGGCGTGCTGGTGGCGCGCGGCTTCGACGAGGGCGGGCAGCCGGAGGGCGCCGAGGCGTATCTGAGCGATTGATCGGCCTGGGTGGCGAAGGCGGGCTTAATTGCCTCGCGTTCGCCGCTTTATTGCCCGATTCCTTCCCCGGAAACAGGCTTTTTCTGCTCTTCCGTTCTCCATCTAACCCTGCGCACGCTTGAGTGCACGATGTATTTTCGTAGTGTTTTTTCTTGATTGATCGTAGGACTAAACCTACATTTTTGACTGACAGTCACAAGTCTCCTAGGGGCGACAAAAGCATGCGGGTCAAATTCGTTACCGCTTGTCAATATTGCAATTGGTAACCGAAAATCTTGGCGATTTTGCATGTTACGATTCTCGGGTCCGGCACCCCCGAAACTTGGCGCGTCCAAGCGCACAAGCCAGTTTCGCGCCGGCTGAATTCCAGATCAACGAGAACGCCCGAAGGCGAAAGGAACTTGTAAAATGCCAACCCTGATCGTGTTTTGCCACCTGCGTTGGGACTTTGTCTTTCAGCGTCCCCAACACCTGATGACGCGTCTGGCGGAACACTACCGAATCCTGATCGTCGAGGAACCGGTCTACCACGAAGGGCAGGCACACCTGAAGAAGACGGACGTCGCGCCGAACATCACGGTGTGCCAGCCGCATACCGCAATCCACGCGCCTGGTTTCCATGACGACCAGATCCCGACCCTGCAGAACCTGCTGGCCGACCTCGTGCCGCAAGGCGAAAAGCCGGTCGTCTGGTTCTACACCCCGATGGCCCTGCCGCTGCTGCAAAGCTTCGAACCTTCGCTGGTCGTGTACGACTGCATGGACGAACTGGCCGCGTTCAAGAACCCGCCGAAGCAGCTGGTGCAGCGCGAAAGCGCACTGCTGAACATCGCCGACCTGTGCTTCACCGGCGGCCCGAGCCTGTACAACTCGAAGAAGGAACGCCACGCCAACGCCCACTGCTTCTCGAGCAGCGTCGACGCCAAGCATTTCCAGAAAGCCCTGGACCGTTCGTACAGCCACCCGGACCAGGCCAGCATCCCGGGGCCGCGCCTCGGCTTCTACGGCGTGATCGACGAGCGTTTCGACATCGACCTGATCCGCGAAATGGCCGCCGCTCGTCCGGACTGGCAGATCGTGCTGGTCGGCCCGGTCGTGAAGATCGACCCGGCGCACCTGCCGCAGGCCGCCAACATCCACTACATGGGCCAGCGCACCTATGAAGAGCTGCCGAAGTTCCTGGCCGGCTGGGACGTCTGCCTGCTGCCCTTCGCGATGAACGAATCGACCAAGTTCATCTCGCCGACCAAGGTGCTGGAATACATGGCTGCCGAGCTGCCCTCTGTCTCGACCCCGATCACCGACGTCAAGGTCCCGTACAGCCACGTCGTCGAAATCGCCGCGACCCCGGCCGAGTTCATCGCCGCCTGCGAACGCATGCTGGCCCTGAGCGACGAGCAGAAGGCCGACCTGGCCCAGCGCATGCGCACCGTGGTTGCCGGCACCTCCTGGGACAAGACCGCCCAGGCGATGCACGAGCTGATCCAGACCACCGAGCCGGGCAACAAGGCGCAGCGCCTGAGCGCCGACGGCAACAGCTACACCGGCGCCGAAGCCGGCAACGTCAGCCCGCTGCCGGTCAAACAGCCTGTCGCCCCGGCCGCCGCCATCGGCGCCGAGCCGAAGAAGGCCCAGGCCGCCGAATAAGCTGGCGAAGGCCCAAAAACAGCCGCCCCGCAGCAATGCGTGGGCGGTTTTTTTGCTTTTATGGCAAAATGCGCGGATGAGTATCCTGCACCGCCTGCCTTACGAGTGGCTGATCGGCCTGCGCTATACCCGCGCCGGCAAGCGCGCCAGCCGCAACCGCTTCCTCTCCTTCATTTCCCTGATCTCCGTGGCCGGGATCGCGCTCGGCGTCGCCGCGCTGATCGTCGTGCTGTCCGTGATGAACGGCTTCGAGAAGGAGGTCACCGCACGCATGCTCTCGGTGCTGGCCCACGTCGAGGTGATGGCCGGCGACGGCGCCATGCCCGAGTGGCGCGCCGTCGAGCAGCAGGCCCTGCGCAATCCCGCCATCACGGCGGCCGCGCCCTTCGCCGAGATCCAGGGCATGCTGCTGCGCGAAGACACCATGAAGCCGGTGGTGATCCGCGGCGTGCTGCCCGAAGCCGAGGTCAAGGTCTCGGACATTGCGCAGCAAACCCATGCCCGCAACCTGGACGCGCTCAAGCCCGGTTCGAACAACGTCGTGCTGGGCAGCGAACTGGCGCGCGCGCTGGACGTGAAAACCGGCGACAAGGTACGCCTGCTGGTGGCGGCGCCCGGCGCCTCCGCGCAGCCGGGACAGATCTCGACCCGCCAGCGCGTGTTCACGGTGGCCGACGTCTTCGATTCCGGCAACTACCAGTTCGACTCGGCCCTGGCTTTCGTCCACGTCGAGGATGCCGAATCCCTGCAGGGCCTGAGCGCGCCGGGCGGCCTGCGCCTGCGCCTGGCCGACATGTACGCTGCGCCGCAAGTGGCCATCGAGCTGGCGCGCGGCCTCGACCAGCGCATGTTCGTGCGCGACTGGACCCGCGTGAACGCGACCTGGTTCGCCGCCGTGCAGTCGCAGAAGCGCATGATGTTCGTGATCCTGACCATGATCATCGCGGTGGCCGCCTTCAACCTGGTCTCGACCCTGGTGATGACGGTGCGCGACAAGCAGGCCGACATCGCCATCCTGCGCACCCTGGGCGCCTCGCCGCGCTCGATCATGCGCATCTTCGTGATCCAGGGGACGCTGGTCGGCGTGCTGGGCACGCTGCTGGGCGTGGCCATCGGCGTGCTGTTCGCGCTGAACGTCGACGTCATCGTGCCGGCCATCGAGCACGCGTTCGGCGTGCAGTTCCTGTCCAAGGACATCTACCTGATCAGCGAAGTGCCGAGCGATCTGCGCTGGGGCGACGTCGGCCGCATCGGCGGCGTGGCGGTGCTGCTGGCTTTCGTCGCGACCTTGTACCCGAGCTGGTCGGCCGCGCGCCTGCAGCCGGCAGCGGCCCTGCGCTACGAATAGGAGGATGCAGGGCGGGACGATGCAGGGCGGGTGAGAATTCGCGTACCTCTTGGGGTTGCCAACTGGTAAGCTCTGCGTTTGTGATGAACAACGCAAGGAACCCCAGGATGCGCCGCATTCTCGCCCGCAGCATCGTCAGCCTCGCCATCGCCGCCGCCTGGCTGGCGCCCGCCTTTTCACAACCCGCTTCTCAGCTCGCTCCCCAGGCCGCCTTCGACCCGAACGCCGCCATCCCGACCGGACCCGGGGTCAAGATCGGCAAGCTCTCGAACGGCCTGACTTACTACATCCGCCAGAACAAGGTGCCGGCGCGCCGGCTGGAACTGCGCCTGGTGGTCAAGGCCGGCTCCATCCTCGAAGACGAGGACCAGCGCGGCCTGGCGCACTTTACGGAGCACATGGCTTTCAACGGCTCGACCCACTTCCGCAAGCACGAAGTGGTCACCTGGCTGCAGTCGATCGGCGTGAAGTACGGCGCGGACCTGAACGCCTTTACCTCTTACGACCAGACGATGTACGTGCTGCCGGTCCCCACCGACAAGCAGGAAAACGTCGACAAGGCATTCACGATCCTCGAAGACTGGGCCCATGGCGTCGCCTTCAACGACGCCGACATCGACAAGGAGCGCGGCGTCGTTCTCGAAGAGCTGCGCACCCGCAAGGGCGTGGGCGAACGCATCAACAAGGTGCTGATGCCGAAGCTGTTCAACGGCTCGCGCTACGCCGACCGCGCGATCGGCGGCACCGACGAATCGATCCGCGGCTTCAAGGCCGACGCGCTGCGTCGCTTCTACCGCGACTGGTACCGGCCCGATTTGATGGCCGTGGTGGCGGTCGGCGACATCGAGCCGGAAGAACTCGAACGGCAGATCCGCAAGCACTTCGAGCCGCTGACCAATCCGGCGGCGCCGCGCCCGCGCGACTACGTCGAGATCGCGCCGCTGGCTGCGACCGAGGCGCTTGCCGTGACCGACCGCGAACTGCCGATGAACGCGGTGTCCCTGCATTACCCGGTCAGCTACGCGCCGGACCGCGGCACCTACGGCAGCTACCGCGAGCGCCTGCTGGAGCGCCTGGTCGGCGGCATGCTGGCGCAGCGCCTGGTCGAAGTGGGACAGCAGCCGAATCCGCCTTTCGTGGCCGCCAGCAGCGGGATCCAGCAGGTAACGCCGCGCTACCGCGGCTATGCGGCGCGCGTGGTCCTCGGCGCCGGCGGCAGCGCGCCTGCCCTGGCCGCACTGCTGCAGGAACAGCAGCGTGCGCGCCAGCACGGCTTCGGCGGGCCCGAGTTCGAGCGCGCCCGCAAGAATCTGCAGCGCAGCGAGGAGCGCAGCTACAACGAGCGCGAGGGCACCACCTCGGGCACTTATGTGGCCGAGTACATCCGCAACTTCACGGCGAACGAGCCGCTGCCGGGCAACGAGGCCGAACACCGCATCGTGCAGGAGATGCTGGCGGCCATCACGCTGGACGAGGTGAACGCCTTCGCGCGCAGGATGATCCCCGGCGACGACAAAAAGCTGGTGATCTATGTCGGCGGCGAAGCGGCGCCCGCGCCGGCACCTAGACAGCTGCTGGCCGAGGTTGCCGCCGGCGAGAAGGCGGTGGTCACCGCACGCGAGGAAAAAGCGGTGGCGAGCCGCCTGATGGCGCCACCTGCCGTACCCGGCGCGATCGTCGCGGAGACCGTCGACAAGTCGCTCGGCATCACCCGCCTGACGTTCTCGAACGGGATCAAGGCCATCCTCAAGCCCACCGGCTTCCAGCAGGACCAGGTGCTGCTGGGCGCGCGGCGTTTCGGCGGCCAGAACCTGTTCGACGAAAAGGACCTGGTCAACGCCCGCCATGCCAGCGCGCTGGTGGCAGCCATGGGCCTGAAGGATTTCAGCCCGCTCGAACTGCGCAAGATGCTGGCCGGCCGCAATGCGAACGCCGGCGTGCAGCTCGGCGCCGACACCGACGAGATCGGCGGCGTGGCGGGCAGCACGCCCGAGGAAATCGAAACCATGCTGCAGATGCTGTGGCTGCGCTTCGACGGCGTGCGCCGCGACGAAGGCCTGTACAAGTCTTACCTGGCCAAGGAAGAGGAAATCCTGCGCCACCGCGACGCCACCCCGCAGGCGCGCTTCGGCGACGTGCTGGTCGATACCCTCTACGCGAAGCACCCCTACGAGCCGCGCGCCACCGTGATGGCCGACCTGCCGAAGGTCGACCTCGACCGCAGCATCGCGATTTACCGCCAGCGCTTTTCCAGTGCGAAGGGCTTCACCTTCGTCCTGGCCGGGAAGTTCGACGTGGAGAAGATCAAGCCCCTGCTTGCGGCCTACCTGGGCACGCTGCCGACCCCGGACCTGCCGCTGGCTTACCGCGACGTCGGCCTGCGCTACGCCACCGGCGTGGTCAAGCGCGAAGTGAAGGCCGGCACCGAGCCGAAGAGCACCCTGGCGCTGAGCTTTAGCGGGCCGGCCGTCTGGTCGCCGGACGAGCAGCAGCGGCTCTCTGCGCTGGTCGAAGTCATGAACCTGCGCATCGTCGAGGTGCTGCGCGAGAAGATGGGCCTGATCTACAGCGGCAGCATGAGCGGGAGCATCGTTCGCACGCCGTGGGAGCATTACGTCATCGGCACCGCGCTGCCGACCGGCCCGGACCAGGTCGAGCGCATGCGCACGGCCCTGTTTGCCGAGATCGAACGCATGAAGAAGGAAGGGCCGGACCCGGCGGAACTCGACAAGGTCAAGCGGAGCTGGAGCCAGTCCTGGCAGAACAACATGCGCAGCAATGCTTACTGGGTGTCTGCGCTGGGCAGCGCGGAGCTGTACGGCAGCGATCCGCACCGCATCCTCGACCAGCTGCAGCGGGCCGGGAACATCACGCCGGAAGACATCAAACTGGCGGCGCAGCGCTACTTCAACACCGGCAATTACGTGGAGGTGCTGCTCAATCCCGAGGATGCGAAGGCGGCCGGCAAGCTGGCCCAGCAGCGCTGAGGCCAGCGATGCGACGCTTCCGCCCATGCAAGCTGTTCGCCGCCGGCGCCATCGCGGCCGCGCTGGCACTGCCCGCCGCGTCCCAGTCCGCTGACTTGCCCGCCAAGCTGTCGGCAGTGATTCCGCCCGGTCCGCAGGTCAGGGTCGGAACACTGGCGAATGGCCTGCGCTACTACATCCAGCGCAACGGGCGTCCGGCGCACCGGCTCGAGCTGCGGCTGGTCGTGAAGGTCGGCTCCATCCTCGAAGACGAAGACCAGCTCGGCCTGGCCCACTTCGTCGAGCACATGGCCTTCAACGGCAGCACCCATTTCAGGCGCCACGAGCTGGTCTCGTGGCTGGAGTCGATCGGCGTGCAGTTCGGCGCCGACCTGAACGCCTACACGTCGATGGACGAAACCGTGTACCTGCTGCCGGTGCCGACCGGCGACAAGCGGCACGTCGAGCAGGCCTTCACCGTCCTCGAGGACTGGGCGCACGGCCTGAGCTTCGATCCCGCCGCCATCGACAAGGAGCGCAGCATCGTGCTGGAGGAAGCACGCACGCGCAAGGGTGTGGGCGAGCGCCTGCGCCGGCAGCTGCTGCCGAAGCTGTTCAATGGCGCGCGCTATGCGACGCGCGACCCGATCGGCAGCGAAGAGGTGCTGCGCAGCTTCCAGCCCGACGCGCTGCGCCGCTTCTACCGCGACTGGTACCGGCCGGATCTGATGGCCGTGATCGCGGTCGGCGACATCGACCCGCTTGAAGCCGAGCGCCTGATCCGCGCGCATTTCAGCGGGCTGGTCAACCCTGCGAACGAGCGACCCCGCACTTACGAAGACATTCCGCCGCAGCGCGGCAGTGAAGCGCTGGTGCTGACCGACCCCGAGCTGACGGTGCGCCAGATCGCCCTCGATTACCCGGTCCGCTACGAGCCGGATCCCGGCACATACGGCAGCTACCGGAGCAAGCTGGTCGAGCGCATGTTCAACACGCTGATGGGGCAGCGCCTGGCCGACCTGGCGCAACAGCCGGATCCGCCTTTCGTCGGCGCCAGCAGCGGCCTCGATCGCCCGACGGCGCGCCACATGGCCTATGCCGCCAGCGTGACGTTGGGCGCCGCCGGCAGCGGCCCGGCGCTCGCGGCGCTGCTGCAGGAACACCGGCGCCTGCGCGACACCGGCTTTTCCCGGGAAGAGCTGGAGCGGGCGCGGAAGAACATCCTGCGCTCCTACGAACGGGCCTTCAACGAACGCTACACCACCGACTCGGCCACCTACGTGGACGATTACCTGCGCCACTTCCTGAACAACGAAGAGATCCCGGGCATCGCCGCCGAATACCGGCTGGCGCAGGCATTCCTGGCCGGGATCACGCTGGAAGAGCTGAATGCATGGACGCGCAAGACCATTCCCGACGGCGCGGACAAGCTGGTGGTGTACATGGGCGCCGACCTGCCGCAGGCGCCGCCGCCCTCCGGCCCTGCGCTGCTCGCCGAGGTCGCCGCGGCCGAACAGGCGCCGGCCGCCGCTCTCGAAGCGAAGCGGCTGCCCGCGCAGCTGATGGCCCGTCCGGCGGTACCGGGCCGCATCGTCGCCGAGACCAGGGACAGGGCGCTGGGCCTGACCCGGCTGACGCTCGCGAACGGCATCCACGTCGTCCTCAAGCCGACCCGCTTTCACAAGGACCAGGTGCTGCTGAAAGCCGAGCGCTTCGGCGGCCTGGAACTGTTCGAGCCGGCCGACCTGCCGAGTGCGCGCTACGCCTGCATGCTGGTGACGACCATGGGGATGGACGGGCTTTCGGGCAGCGAGATCACCAAAGTGCTGGCCGGACACGGGGCCAGCATCGCCACCGACATCAATTCCATGACCGACAGCGTGTCCGGCAGTTCGGGCAGCAGCATGGACGACATCGAGGCGATGCTGCAATTGCTGACGATGCGCTTCGGCACGCTACGGCGCGACGAAGGCCTGTACCGGTCCACCATGCGCAAGCAGGAAGACATGCTGCGCAACCGCGATGCGATGCCGGAAGCGCGATTCGAGGACGCGGCCACTGATACGCTGTACGGCAAGCATCCCTACGCGCCGCGCGCCATCGTGGCGGCCGACCTGGCGCAGGTCGACCTCGACCGCAGCCTCGCCCTGTACCGCCGGCGTTTCGGCAGCGCGAGAGGCTTCACTTTCACCCTGGTCGGGAACTTCAGTGTCGATCGCCTGAAGCCGCTGCTGGCGGCCTACATCGGCAACCTGCCGGCGGGGGAACTGCAACTGGGCTACAGGGATGTCGGCCTGCGTTTCGCGGAGGGCGTGGTCAAGCGCGAACTGCGTGCCGGCAGCGAGCCGAAGAGCCAGGTATCGCTGCACTTTACCGGGCCGGCATCGTGGTCGCCCGACGAACAGCTGCGCATGGATGCGCTCATGGAGATCATGAACCTGCGTATCACCGCCATCCTGCGCGAGAAGCTGGGCCTGATCTATGGCGGCAGCATGAGCGGCGAAATCGACGTGGTGCCTTACCAGCACTACTGGATCGCCGCCCACCTGCCGACCGGCCCGGAAAAGGTGGAAGCGATGACCACGGCCCTGTTCGCGGAAATCGAGCGCATGAAGAAGGATGGTCCCGATCCGGCCGACCTGGACAAGGTCAAGCGCCATTGGCGCGAGGACTGGCCGGACAAGCTGCGTTCCAACGGCTATTGGCTGGACGTGTTGAACGGTGCGACGCTGTTCGGCGTCGACGCCCAAGGGCTGCTTGTGCGCCAGGCGCGCGCCGATGCAGTCACCGCCGAGGACATCCGCCAGGCCGCGCGGCGCTACTTCAACACGGAGAACTACGTGCAGATGGTGCTGAATCCGGAAGATCCCGGGCCGGCGGGCAAGCCGATCCTGGCCGGGGCGGCCGCAGCCCGCTGATGTACAGCTCGATGCGTCACAGCTCGATCACCAGCTCCGGCCGGAACGCCGCCTGCTCGCCCTTGTTCGCATAGCCGAGCGGGTTGGCGACCACGCGGCAGCTCCGCTTGCGGCCATCGATCTCGCCCTCGACCAGGTAGTCGTTGGCGCAGTGCAGGTGGCCGTGCATCCACACGTCCGCAAAGGGGATCAGCGCGTCCATGCTGTTGCAGAAGCCGGCCGTGCCGGGCGAGACGCCGTAGCGCGGGTCGGCGCTGCGCAGGCTGGGCGCGTAATGGGTGACCACCACGGTCGGCCCGTCGAAGGGTTCCGCCAGCGCGTCGCGCAGCCAGTCCTGGCAGGACAGGGACATCTCGCGCTGGCCCTCGGCCAGCACCGGTTCGCCGCCGCGCAGGGTGGTGTTCTTGGCGAGATAGTAGTTGGCGGCGCGGAAGGCCTTGCCGCGTGCCTGAAGCTGCTTTGCCAGGTCGGTTTCCTGGCCGGCAACGGCGTCGAAATCGGCCCACAGCGTGCTGCCGATGAAGCGCAGGCCGTCTATCGTCAGCACTTCACGGTCCAGCCATTCGATGCCGAGCTGGGCGCAGACGCGCTGCAGACGCGCATAGGCGTCGTCGTATTCGAGGCTGTCGAATTCGTGGTTGCCGGGGACGTAGAGTACCCGCGCCGTGGATTGCGTGCGTTGCGGGGAAAAGCGCGCCAGGCCGAAATCCTCGTCCTGCAGGCGGCTTCTGGCCTGGTAGGAGCCGATGTCGCCGGCCAGCACGATCACGTCGGTGCCGGGGTGGATGAGGGGTTCGAAGCTGGGATCGCGCTCGAGGTGCAGGTCCGAAAATAGCTGAATTCGCATGATCGGACCAGTATAGCGGCAACAAGCACCCCGCGTCGGCGCGGAGGCGGACGCGGGGTTGGGCTAGGGGCGGATCAGGCCAGCGGATCGATCGCGAAGGCCGGCATGCGGGCGTTCTTCTGCGCGGCTTCCAGGAACTTGTCCGAGGTGGTCAGCGCCTCGTTGATGGTGACGTCCATGTCGAGGTAGCGGTAGGTGCCGAGGCGGCCGACGAAGGTGACGTTGTCTTCCTGCTTGGCCAGGTTGACGTAGCGTTCCAGCTGGGCCTTCTCGCGCGCCTGGCGGATCGGGTAGTAGGGCAGGTCCTTCTCTTCGCACTGGCGGCTGTATTCCTTGTACATGATCGAGCCTTCGTGCTGCTCCCACGGCGAGAAGTGCTTGTGCTCGGTGATGCGGGTGAAGGATTCGGCGTTGTCGCAGTAGTTGATGACGGCATTGCCCTGGTAATCGCCCTTTTCGCGGAAGACTTCGAAGTCCAGCGTGCGGTAAGGCAGGCGGCCTTCCTGGTGCTTGAACCAGGAATCGATCGGGCCGCTGTAGAACACGTGTTCATAGTCGACCTTCGAATCCGGATCGAATTTGGTGTTCAGGTGCACGGTCACGCCCGGCACGTCCAGGATGCGCTCCACCAGCACCGTGTAGCCGTCTTTCGGCATGCCCTGGTACTTGTGGTTGAAGTAGTTGTCGTCGTAGTTGAAGCGCACCGGCAGGCGTTTCAGGATGCTGGCCGGCAGTTCGCTCGGCTGCAGGCCCCACTGCTTGATGGTGTAGGTCTTGAAGAAGGCTTCGTACAGTTCACGGCCGACGAAGCGCAGCGCCTGTTCTTCGAAGGTGGTCGGGTTCTCGATCGACTTGTCGCCGAGCGATTGCATGAACGCCTCGGCTTCGGCCGGACGGAAGGTCTTGCCGAAGAACTGGTTGATGGTCAGCAGGTTGATCGGCAGCGTGTAGACGGCGCCGTTGGTGATGGCTTTCACGCGGTTCACATAGGGCATGAACTCCATGTAGCGGTTCACGAATTCCCAGGATCGCTCGATGTCGGTGTGGAAGATGTGGGGGCCGTAGACGTGGACCATGACGCCGGTTTCCGGGTCGCGCTCCGAATGGCAGTTGCCCGCCACGTGGTCACGGGATTCGAAGACTTCGACCTGGTAGCCCGCCTGCGCGAGCTGGTTGGCAATCACGGCTCCCGAGAATCCCGCGCCGACGATGGCGATATTTTTTTTCATCTGTTTTATCCTAAAGTTGTGTTGGATCTACGCGCTTGCGGAGGCCGCAAGCCCTGAAGCTGGGTGCTGGATAAGAACATGAGTGCGACGAAGGGCTGCCTGCGATGGCAACCCGCCAACTTATGGTGCGTACGCGGCCGGCTGGGCTCGAGCTCGCTCGCGAACCGTATTGACATATCGGTCGGGCGAAGCGACGCGGGCGCGGCGTTCAATATCGTGCCAAAAATATATCATTAATCACCCGTTCGGCATCGCACAATTGGATGCGTTAGCGTGCGAACGGAAAGGCGAGGCGGGCTCGATAATAGCCGTGATGCGTCACAGCTATTGTTGAGTGAAAATGAAAACTGCCGGCGCGAGGCCGGCAGTCGGTCAGGAACTTACAAAAGCCGGGAAATCAGCGCTTGTCGTTCTTGTGGCTCTGCGAGCCGGCGCGGGCATGCTGCTCCGAGGAGCCGCCGCGGCTGCCGCCATTGCCGCCACCGTTGTTGCCGCCCGATTGCTGGTTGCCGCCGTCGTTCTTGTGGCTTTGCGAACCGGCCTTGGCGTGCTGCTCGGGCGAACCGCCGCGGGTGCCGCCGTTGCCGCCGTTGTTGCCGCCGCCGTTACCGCCCGACTGCTGGTTGCCGTCGTTCTTGTGGCTCATCGAGCCGGCGCGGCGTGCTTCTTCCGAGGTGAACTCGTGGGCATTGCCCGAAGCGTGGGCGGCGCGGCCGCCTTCAGCGGCGATCTCGCGCTGCTTTTCCGGGTCCATGCCTGCGAAACCGCGGTTACCGTTATTGCCGTTCTGTTGGTTGTTTTGTGCCATGATCATTCTCCTTTATGAATGGTTGCCATGCGTTCCTCGGTAGCGAGGAGTTGGATTCATCTTATGCGGCACGCATAAGCGCGTGTATAGGACGACTTATGGCTGGCCTGTAGGATGAGTCCGGCGACCTCTGCACTCAATGCCGCCAGGCGGGACCGGCCGGCGCGCCGACCTGGGACGGCAATCCGCCAGGCGCATCGGCCAGCTTGACGATCGACAGCGGGTGCGCAAAGCGGATTCCTTCCTTTTCGAAGCGCCGGTAAATCTCCAGGAAGATGTCCTGCTGCGCGTCCATGTGCAGGATGTAGTCCGGGCTCCGGAAGTGGTAGACCACCTCGAAGTTCAGCGACCACTCGCCCCACATGAAGAAGTGGGCGCGCTCGAAATCGACGTTCGGCTTGGCCGTGACGATCTCGCGGATGATGCGCGGTATGCGGCACAGCAGCTCCTCGCTGGTGCCGTAGGCAACCCGCAGCACGAAGGCCACGCGGCGCGTCTCCATGCGCTTGTGGTTGTGGATGCGGCTTTTCAGCAGGTCGCCGTTCGAGAACACCACCTGCTCGCCGCCCAGGCCGCGCACCCGGGTCGTCTTCAGGCCGATGTGCTCGACCGAGCCGAGTACGTCGCCGACGATGATGAAGTCGCCGATTTCGAAGGGCTTGTCGAGGGTGATGGAGAGCGAGGCGAACAGGTCGCCGAGGATGTTCTGGACCGCCAGCGCCACCGCGATGCCGCCCACGCCCAGGCTGGCCACCAGCGCCGTGATGTTGACGCCGAAGTTATCGAGCACCATCAGGAACACGATCACCCACAAGGTCAGGCGCAGGCTGAAGCCCAGCACCGCGCTCGAATTGCGGCGCGCGCCGTCCTGGCCCTGGCGCAGCTGGTCGCGCCAGGCGCGCAGGCCGACGTCGCCCCACACCGAGACCTGCAGCAGCAGGGCCGCCACCGCGATGCGCGACACGAACAGCTCGCGCGCGCGTCCGAGTTCGAGGAAGGTGCTGCCGAAATACACGGCAAAGGCGACCATGAACAGCAGGTAGGTCCTGGACAGCATCGTCACGACCAGGTCGTCGAGCCGGGTCTCGGTGACGGCCGACCTGGCGCCCAGGCGCCGCAGCACCATCGCGCGTACGAAGGCCATCGCCGCCGTCGCCAGGACCGCCACCGCCAGGGCCAGCGCCCAGTCTTCGAGGGAATTGCCGAGGAAGGAAAAGCGGCGCAGCGGCGCCAGGAAGGGAATACTCATCGACAAACTCCGATTCATTCTGCATATCCGTCCTAGTGTGGAGGCGGCCGTCTGGCCGCAGCGCACAATTGACTTTCAGCAGCTTGGGGCATACATTGCATTATTTGCATCATCTTTTCCGCATGGTTAAGGACCGCACCAGCATCCTCCTCGTCGACGACCAGCCCGCCAACCTGGCGGTGCTCGAAGCTACCCTCGTCGGGCTGGCAGGGGAGATGGTGTCCGTGACGTCCGGCGAGGCGGCCTTGCGCGAGGTGCTGGCGCGCGACTTCGCGGTGGTGCTGCTGGACGTGCGCATGCCGACCATGAACGGCTTCGAACTGGCGGAGCTGATCCGCCAGCACCCGCGCACCCAGGCCCTGCCCATCATCTTCCTGACCGCCGGCGACGCCGAGGACTTCCCGATCGAGCGCGCCTATGCGCTGGGCGCGGTCGATTACATGACCAAGCCCTTCAACACCACCGTATTGCGGGCCAAGGCCGGGGTCTTTATCGAGCTGTACCGCAAGCGCGCCCAGCTCGCCGAGATCGAGGAGGAGCGGCATCGCGCCGCCCTGAAAAGCCGCGACGAGCAGCTCGCGCGCAGCGAGCGCCAGGCGCAGGCGGTGCGCGACCAGCTGGTGCGCGAGCTGCAGGCCGCGAGCGACCGCATGCGCGACATCTTCCACCGCGCGCCGGCCCTGATGTGCGTGATGACGGGGCCCGAACACGTGGTCGACATGGCCAACCAGCGCTTCGTGGAGCTGGCCGGCGGCCGCGAACTGGCCGGGCTGCCGCTGCGCGCGGCCTTGCCCGAACTCGAGGGCCAGGACTTCCTCGAACTGATCGACCGCGTCTACCGCAGCGGCGAAGCAGTCGATGCCAGCAACGCGCGCCTGCTGCTGCGCGCGTTCGCGCCGCGCGCCGGCCTCGACGAACACTTCCTGGATTTCGTCTGCATGGCGCTGCGCGAGCCGGACGGCAGCGTGTCGGGGGTGCTGCTGCATGGTGTCGACGTTACCGACCGCACCCGCGCCAACGCGCTTGCCGTCGGCCAGCGCGGGGCGCTCGAACTGGCCGTCACCGATGCGCCGCTGGGCGACGTGCTGGACGTGCTGGCGCGCACCGCCGAGGATTACAGCGGCGGCGCAGCGCTGGCTTCGGTCCAGCTGGTGACCAACGACGGCCAGCACTTGCGGCACGCCGCCGCGCCTTCGCTGCCGCTCGAATTCCAACTGGCCCTCGACGCCCTGCGCATCGCGCCCCTCAGCGGCACGGCCGGCACCGCGGCCTGGCGCGCCGAACCGGTGGCCAGCCCCGACATCGGCGCCGATCCGGTATGGGGCGAGAAGCGCGACATGGCCCTGGCCTACGGCCTGCGCGGCTGCCGCGCGCTGCCCATCCTGGCGCCGTCCGGCGCCGTGCTCGGCACCTTCAGCCTGTATTACCGCGACGTCGGCCTGCTGGCGCCGCAGGAAGAAGCGGCGCTGGCCCTGCTTGCGAACACCGCCTCGCTGGTGATCGGCCAGCGCCACGAAGCGGCCGAACGGCAGGCCGCCGAGCACCGTTCGCAGGCGATCCTGGAAAGCATGAGCGAAGGCTTCATCGCGCTCGACGCCGAATGGCGCATCACCTACGCCAACGGCGCGGCCGAGGGCCTGACCCGGCGTTTGCGCGAAGACCTGGCCGGCGGCCAGTTTTGGGACCTGTTCCCGGCCTTGCGCGACGGCGTCCACGGGCCGGTCCTGCGCCGCAGCGCGCTGGAGCGGACGCGCAGCCGTGTGGAGGTCTACGACGAGGCCCAGGCGCGCTGGTTCGAGCTCAACGCGTTCCCGACCGAAGCCGATGGCATCGCGCTCTACTTCCGCGACGAGACCGACCGCCGCCGCGCCGAGGAAGGCGTGCGCCGCCTGGCCGCGGTGGCCGAGCAATCGTCGGACTTCATCGGCATCTTCACGCCGGACGCCGGCGGCATCTATCTGAACCCGGCCGGGCGCCGCATGGCGGGGCTGAGCGCGGACACCAACATCGCGGCCTGGCGCATGCTGGACTTCTTCCCGCGCGAAGACCGCGCCTTCGTGCGCGACCACATGATGACGGCCCTGACCGGCGAGCCGGCGGCCTGGGAGGGCGAGCTGCGCCTGGCCCAGCCGCAGGGGCGCGAACCGATTCCGGTGTACTTCAAGGGCTTCGCGGTGCGCGACGCCAATGGCCAGAACATCGGCCTGGCCACGATCACGCGCGACATCACGGCGCAGAAAGCGGCCGAGGACGAACTGCGCAGGGTGGCGGCCGACCTCTCGGAAGCCGACCACCGCAAGAGCGAATTCCTGGCCACGCTGGCGCACGAGCTGCGCAACCCGCTGGCGCCGATCCGCACCGGCCTCGATCTGCTGCGCATGGCGCCCAAGGATGCGCAGGCGGCCGCGCGCATCCACGGCATGATGGACCGCCAGCTGGGCCACTTGATCCACCTGGTCGACGACCTGCTCGACATCGCCCGCATCACGCGCGGCAAGATCGAGCTGAAGAAGGAGCCGGTGCTGCTGCGGACCATCGTCGCCACCGCCGTCGAGACCAGCACCGCGCTGATCCAGGCCCACGGCCACGAGCTGCGCGTGGAGCTGCCGCCTGAACCGCTCGAGCTGGAAGCCGACGTCACGCGCATGGTGCAGGTGCTGTCCAACCTGTTGAATAACGCCGCCAAGTACACGCCCGGCGGCGGGCGCATCGGGCTGTCGGTCTGGCGCGAGGACGGGCATGCGGTGATCGCGGTCTCCGACAGCGGCATCGGCATTCCGCCGGACGCCATCGGCTCGGTGTTCGAGATGTTCACCCAGGTGCGAGGCAGCCTCGATCGCGCCCAGGGCGGTCTCGGGATCGGCCTGTCGCTGGTGCGGCGCCTGGTCGAGCTGCACGGCGGCCGCGTCAGCGCCTTCAGCGGCGGCCGCGCACAAGGCTCGACCTTCACCGTGCGCCTGCCGCTGCGGCCCGGCACGCCGCATGCGCCGGGGACGGTCACGCTGCCGGGCGCGCAGGAGCAGGGCGCGGCCGGTCCATTGCGCGTGCTGGTGGTGGACGACAACCTCGACGCGGCCGATAGTCTGACCGCGCTGCTCGAGGTCCTGGGCCATACGACGACGGTTGCGCACGACGGGCCGCAGGGACTCGCGGCGGCCTGCGCCTTCGTGCCCGATCTGGTCTTGCTCGACATCGGTCTGCCCGGCATGAGCGGGCATGAGGTGGCGCGCGAGATCCGCCGTACCGCGGCGCTGCGCAAGGTGGTGCTGATCGCGCTGACCGGCTGGGGCTCCGAAAGCGACCAGCGGCTGTCGCAGGAAGCCGGCTTCGACCAGCACCTGATCAAGCCGGTCAGCCTGGAAGCGCTGGAGCAGGCGCTGGCCGCGGCCTCGAGGGGCCTGCCTTGAAGCAGTCTGCCAAACCGCGCGACGTCTCCTGCGGCACCCTGGTGGTCGACGCCGCCGGCCGCCTGCTGATCTGCCACGTGACCAACACCGCCAAGTGGGACATCCCGAAAGGCCTGCAGGATCCGGGCGAAGACCCGCTGGCGGCGGCGATGCGCGAACTGTACGAAGAAGCGGGGCTCGTGTTCGAAGCGGCGCGCTTCATGGACCTGGGCCGCTTCGAGTACCGGCGCGACAAATGCCTGCACCTGTACAAGGTCGAGGTGGGCGACGAACTGCCCGACCTCGGCCACCTGGTCTGCCGCAGCTTCTTCCCGCACCATATCACCGGCAAGCCGACGCCGGAAACCGACGGCTTCCGCTGGGCCACGCGCGAGGAGGTCGGAAAACTGTGCTGGCCGCGCATGGCCGAGCGCCTGCTGTCTCTAGACTGGTGACCCCAGGCGCGCCAGGACTTCTTCGATCGCCGCCACGGTTGCGGGCTTGGTGAGATGGGCGTCGAAGCCCGCGGCGCCGCTGCGGGCGCGGTCCGCCTCGCCGCCCCAGCCGGTCAGGGCCACCAGGCGCACGCCGTCGAACTGCGGATCGGCGCGCAGCTTCTCCGCCACTTCATGACCCGACAGGCCGGGCATGCCGATATCCAGGAACACGATCTGCGGGCGCAGGCTGGCGACCATGCGCAGCGCCTGGTAGCCGTCGGCGGCCACCGGCGCGCTATGGCCCATGGTTGCCAGCAGCGCCGCCAGGGTCTCGGCGGCGTCGCGGTTGTCGTCCACCACCAGCAGCTTCAACGCCGACGGCGTGGTGCTTTCCGCGGCGGGCGCGCGCCCGGCCGGCACCGGCCGGCTCGGGCCGGCCAGCGGCAGCCGCACCGTGAACATGCTGCCGGCGTCGATGCCGCGGCTGGCGGCGGTGATGGTGCCGCCATGCAGTTCGACCAGGCTGCGCACCAGCGACAGGCCGATCCCCAGCCCGCCCTGGCTGCGCTGGTCCGGATGCGAGACCTGGGTGAACATCTGGAAGATCGCATCCAGCGATCCGGCAGGGATGCCGATGCCGTTGTCGGAGACGACGATCACCGCCTGCCCCTGTTCGAGCTGGCGTTCGACGGCGACCACGATGGCGCCGCCGCGCGGCGTGTACTTGGCGGCGTTGTTGAGCAGGTTGCTGACGACCTGGGTCAGGCGCACCGGATCGGCGACCAGCTGCACCGGCGCGGCGGGGAAACGCAGGTCGAGGCGGTGGCGCGCCGTTTCGATCAGCGGCAGGCTGGTGTCGACCGCGGCCCGCACCACCTCTTCGAGATCGATCCACGCGGGTTTCAGCTCGATCTGGCCGCGCGTGATGCGGGCCACGTCGAGCAGGTCGTCGACCAGGTGCACCAGGTGATCAATCTGGCGGTCCATGATGTCCTGCACGCGCGCCAGCGACTGCGGATCCCCTTTTGCGCGGCGCATCAGCTGCAGGCCGCTGCGGATCGGCGCCAGCGGGTTGCGCAGTTCGTGCGCCAGCGTGGCCAGGAAGGCCGTCTTGCGGCGGTCCTGCTCGGCCAGGTCGTCGGCCAGGCGGCGCAGTTCCAGCTCGGTGCGGCGCCGTTCGGTGATGTCGGTGAACAGCACCACCACCTTGCGGCTGCCGGCCGGGCCGACGCGCGCGGCGTAGACGTCGAACCAGCGCTGCAGCCCGAGCGCTTCTTCGATGAAGTGCACCGGTTCGCCGGTGGCGGCGACCCGGCCATACAGCTCGAACCAGCGGCCCTCGTGCGCCGGCATCAGGGTCCGCGCGGTCTTGCCGACGGGGTCCGTCAGGCCGGTATGCGCGGCGAAGGCCGGATTCACTTCCAAGTAGCGGTAGTCGATCGGCCTGCCGTCGACATCGTACAGCAGTTCGATCACGCAGATGCCTTCGTCCACCGAGTCGAACAGCGTGCGGTAGCGTTCCTCGCTGGCCTGCAAACGTTCCTCGGCCTGCTTCTGCACCGTCACGTCGATCACCACGCCGCGCAGCCGGGTGGCCTGCTGCCCGCTGCGCTCGACCTGGGCGCGCGCCAGGACCCAGCGCCAGCCGCCGCTGCCGTCGCGTACGCGGTAGGTTGCGGCGTACGACGTGCCGGTGTCGATCGCCTGCTGCAGCCGCGAACGGAGCGCCGCGTCGTCGTCCGGGTGGACGGCGGCAAAATAGGCGGACAGCGGGGTACTGTCCGCCCGATCCGGGTCGACGCCGTAGACGAGGGCCGTGCGGCGGTCCGCCACCAGGCGGTCGGCGCCGATGTCCCAGGTCCACACGCCGACCTCGGCGGCGGCGATCGTCGCTTCGAGGCGCGCGCGGGTCTCTTCCAGCGCCTGCTGGGTGCGGGTGCGCTCGGCGGCGGTGGCGTAGGCATCCAGGTAGAAACGTGCCTTGGACTTCAGGATCGGCGGCGAAATCGGTTCGTCCAGCACCGACAGCGCGCCGGCCTCGTACAGGGGCTCGACCGGAAAATCGCGCTGCGGCGGCACGCCGATCGCCACCAGCGGCGTCGGCGGGAAGGCCGCGCGCAGGCGCCGCAGCACGCCGGCGAAAGCATGGACGTTGTCGGCATAACCGGCCAGGATCAGGGCGAAGCCGGGCGCGGCCGTGTGCTGCAGGGCTTGGTCGGCGCTGCGCACGCGCAGCACGTCATAGCCGAGTTCCGCGGCGACGCTCGCCACCGCCGGATCGACGTCAGGGCGGTCGCAGACGAACAGGACGCGGCCGCGCGTGGGCTGGGGGCTGGCGGCAGCGTCGTGAACGGCTTGCATGGGGGGTCTCGATCGTCGATGGTCCATGCAATGTAGGAGCAGTCCCACAGAAAGTCAACCATCGGCCGTGCGCGCCGCTTGCCGGCTTGGCGGTAGGATGGCGACCCAGGAGGAGAGATCATGAGCAAGGCTATTGAAGAAAACGTCGACGTCGCCGCCATCATGGGCGGCATTTACGGCGACGGCATCATCGCCCGCAAGGGCGCGTTCACGAAAGAGTGGGTGGGGCAGCTGAAGGAAGACATCGAGACCTTGTTCGCCGAGGCGCGCGCACGGCCGGGCGGCGCCCTGGAGCGGGGACCGGCCCGCTATTACGTCGAGGTGCATCCGGAGCGGATCCGCGGCTTCGTCGAGCTGGTCACGCATCCGTGGGTGACGGCGGTCTGCCGCGCCGTGCTGGGGCCGGACTACAAGGTGGTCGAGGCCGGCTTCGACATTCCGTTTCCCGGCGCGATGCACCAGCCTTGGCACCGCGATTTCCCGTCGCCGGAAGCGACCCTGGTCGGGCGCCGACTGAATTCGCTGGCCTTCAACATCACCACCGTCGACGTCACCGAGGAGATCGGCCCCTTCGAGATCGCCCCCGGCACACAGTGGGACGACCTGGCGGGCGGCGACCTGATGTTCCCGGATAAATCGCTGTATCCGCGCTACGAGGCGCGCGCCCAGCGCAAGCTGCCGCAGGTGGGCGACATTTCGGCGCGCTCGGCGCTGACCATCCACCGCGGCACCGCCAACCGTTCGCAGCTGTCGCGCCCGGTGTTCGTGCTGGGCGTCGATGCGCCGGATGCGCGCAACGCCGAGAAGCACGACCTGCAGGTCACGCGGGCTTACTGGGAGGGACTGCCGGAAGAGGTGCGCAGGCACCTGACCTGCCGCGTGGTGGATTCGCTGGAAGACATCTACCAGGCCCACACGATCGAGGGCCTGCGGATGGGGATCACGATGTGATTACGCGCCGCCTTCCGGCTTGTCGGACTTGAGGGAATCGGCCAGCGCGTCGGAGGCGATGCCTTTCGGCGCCTGGCCGACGCGGCGGGTGGAATCGGATTGCTGGTCGAGATTGACTTCCTCGGCCACTTCGAAGCGGCCGTCGGCGGCGCTGTTGTCCGTGTTATCGGCGGATCCCGCCGGCAGCAGGTCTTCGGAGCGGCCGTTCTGTTCCTGGTCCGGGGTGGCGCGCTGCTGGTTCTGCTGGCCCTGCTGATTTTGCTGGTTTGCCATTGCTTCCTCCTTTTGCATGATCGTCAAGCGATTATGGCGCAGGGGGAAGGGCGCGGGCGCACGCTTATTTCTTCTTCCGCTCCGGCAGGTTCTTTTCCAGGATGGCCCACAGGATCAGCCCATAGGCCAGCAGCCGGATCAGGTAATGCAGCGGCGAATCCTCGTTGTCCTGGTAAGTCAGGGCCGAATACACCCGGTGTGCGCCTTCGATGCCGAAGGACAGCGCGAAATACAGGAAGAAGCGGTCGCGCGTGTTGCGCCAGAAGCGCAGGAAGAACAGCGCGATCACGCCTGAGCCCATGGCGATGGCGCCGGTCAGTATATCGTTCACGTTCTCATTCCTTCTCGTAGATCAGGCCGTACAGCAGGAGCAGCATCGACACCAGCGCCGCGATCAGGCGCACCGGCAGGAAGTTGATGTCCGGCCCAGGGAAGACCACCTTGTCCAGCACCAGGAACAGATTGTTCACCGTCATCGCGACGAAGGACCAGCCGCTCCAGAACAGGAGACGGTGGCCGGTGCGGCGGTAACTGGCCAGCAGCAGCCAGGAGCAAGCCAGCGCGGTCAGGGCACAAAGCGAGTAAATGGTAAACGCCACTTAGGAATCCTTTCGCCATTTGAAGGCATCAGCGAACTGCTGGGCCTTGCGGTCGAGGGAAGAATGGATGAGGTGGGTAACTTCGACCAGATGGGTCGAGTACAGGTCGGCCAGGCGGTCGATGCGCTCGCGCAGCGCGTCTTCGCGCGGCCGGTAGCAATAGCCGTCTGCCGCATTGGAGGCGGGCGCGGCGATACCTGCACGGCACAGTTCGTCCAGCAAGCCTTCTGCGACCTTGTCGCGCACGTAAAGACGGCGCGCGAGGGTATCCCGGCTCCAGCACCGCGCCGGGTCTGCCCGCATCAGCAGCAGGGCTTCAAGGAAGGGCACCGAGGGTATGCTGGTCAGCACGAAGCGCCGGAGATCCTCGGGAATGGAGAAATTATCCATCGCCGTTATATTTGCTCAAATGCACTTTAGCTTTTGGAAAGGGCGAATTCTATATCATTCCGATTGGAAATGGCGCTTTGTATCGTGCGTAGGCGCGATTCCATGCAATGCGGGCACGCAAAGACTACTCGGCTACAATGGCGGCACGATTGATCTTTGTATATCACCATGCTTCAGAAGTTGTTCGCTCCACTTGTTTTATTGTCCAGTCTACTCGCCCTGGGGGCCTGCGACCGGCATGCCACGTCGGGTTCCCGCCCGAATGCGCCGATCGCCGGGACCGCATCGGATTCCGTCCGGCGCAGTCCCGAGACTTGCGCCGACCATTATCTCGACGGCCGCGCACCGCAAATCCAGAACCCCAAGCTTGCCACGGCGACGAAAGAGCTGTGCTTCAAGGTGTTCAGCGTCATGCATTCGGGCGTGACCCGAACCCCGCTATGGTCGGCCGAACACCTCGAAGCGGACGAGGTCGAATCGGCGCAGCAGCTGACGCGCGAGAATTCTTTCCACGCCGAGACGCGCCTGCCGTCGGGCCAGCGCGCCGAACTGGCCGACTATGCGCGCAGCGGCTTCGACCGCGGCCACATGGCGCCGAATGGCGACATGCCGGACCGCGACGCGCAGCGCGACAGCTTCAGCCTGGCCAACATCGTGCCCCAGGACGGCGAGAACAATCGCCACCTGTGGGCCGGCATCGAAGGCGTGGTGCGCAAGATGGCGAAGAAGGAAGGCGACCTGTACGTGGTGACCGGGCCGGCCTTCATCGGCAGCAACCTGCGCAAGGTCGGCCAGGTGCTGGTCCCGACCCACCTGTACAAACTGGTTTACAGTCCGCGCCAGAAAGCCGGCGCCGCCTGGTTCGTCGAGAATACGGCGGACGCCAAGCCGAACGTGATCCCGATTCCCGAACTCGAACGCATCATCGGCATCAATTTACTGCCGGCACTGGGCGAGGAGGAAAAGGGCCGCATGCTGAAACTGCCGAACATCCGCCAGAAAAAGGGCGACAGGAGAGACTCATGAGCGACAAGCACGGCGCACAAGGCTTCGTTCCCTACGCGAACGAAGCCGACGTGCTCGAAATCGGCCACCTGATGCTGGAGAACCGCCTCGACCGCATCACCATTTCCGGCGACGTCGACCTGACCGCCGACAAGCAGGGCCTGGAAGCGGCGCGGCGCCTGCACGCCCTGCTCGGCGAGGTCGTCGCCAGCCTGGAGAAGCGCGACCTGCCGGACCGGCTGCCGCCGCCGCCGGTGGAAACCGTCGACAATCCATTCGCATAACATTGACGGGCCGCAAGGCCCGTTTTTCTTTTTGTACTGTCAAGGTTTGTAGAGAGTCAATGGTGCGCGGGTTCATTAGGCTTTTGGGGTAACCTCGATTGCTCTAGCGTCGCGATATCAAGGAGACAAACCGTGCCAATTGACCAAGTGCAACCAAACGGACAGGACAAGCTGGTAGTGCCCGTGATCCGCGAGGAAGTGCAGGTCGATAAACGGATTGTCGACACGGGTCGCGGCGTGCGCATCCACAAGACTGTCGCCGAGCTCCCCTGCCACATCGACGAGCGCCTGTTGCGCGACGAGGTCGAGGTCAGCCACGTCCCGGTGGACCGCATCGTCGCTCTCGACGAGGCGCCCGCCACGCGCTACGAAGGCGAAACGCTGGTGGTGCCGATCCTCGAGGAAGTGCTCGTGGTCGAACGCCGCGTGCGCATCAAGGAGGAGCTACGCATCACCCGAACCCGGCGCGAGGCGCACCACGCGGAAACCGTCATGCTCAAGTCCGAGCAGGTCAGCGTGGAGCGCTTCGAGGAGCCCGGCGACCGCCCACCTGAATGAACTGTCAATCGGAGGATCCATCATGCAACATACTCTAGTAGCGGTTTTCGACAACCGAAGCGACGCCCAGAATGCAATGGACGAGCTGCTGGCCTCGGGCTTTTCGCGCTCCGACGTCAATGTCTCGAGCGCCGACCCGACCGGCCAGACCGACAGCCTGACCGGCAGCACCGCCCGCACCGACGACATCCATGAAGAAGGCATCGGCGCTTCGATCAAGCATTTCTTCACCGGCCTGTTCGGTTCCGACAACGACGAGCACGCATCGCGCTATTCCGACGTCGTCAGCCGCGGCCACCACGTGCTGACCGTGGTGAGCCAATCGGAGCCGGAAGTCGAGCGCGCCGCCGACGTCATCGAACGCTTCGGCCCGGTCGACATCGACGAACGCCACGACCTGAGCGGCTCGGCCAGCTCGCTGGACCCGGCCATGCTGGCAGCGGGCGCTTCCGGCGGTTCGTCGCTGAGTGGCGCGTCCGGCGCGTCGATGCAGTCGGGTTCGTCGGGCTCCCAGTCCTACACCACCGGCTCGCTGAGCGGCGAAATGGGCGAACGCAATTCCTTCGCGACCCAGGACCTGAACGATCCGGTGCCGAAGGGCCAGACCTTCCAGGAGCCGATGGGCGGCACCATGCGCGCCGGCGACTCGCTGCAGGCCGGCGGTTCGAATGACACCAACATCGGCGGCAATACGCTGGACACCTCGACCGGCCGCACGCTGCAGGGCGGCTCGAACCTGCAATCGGGCTCGCTGCAAGGCAGCCAGACCCTGCAGGGCTCGAGCGACGCTTCGCTGGGCGGCACCATCCAGACCGGCTCGATGCAGCGCGACATGGGTGAAATGCTCAACGAGCAGCAGCGCAGCACCGCGATCCCGGTCGTGCAGGAAGAGCTGAAAGTCGGCAAGCGTGAAGTCCAGCGCGGCGGCGTGCGCGTGTTCTCGCGCGTGGTCGAGACCCCGGTCAACGAAAGCGTCAACCTGCGCGAAGAGCACGTGAGCGTGGAACGCCGTCCGGTCGACCAGCCGATCTCCACCGCCGATTCGACTGCCTTCAAGGAACAGTCGATCGAGCTGCGCGAGCGCGCCGAGGAAGCCGTGGTGCAGAAATCGGCCCGCGTGGTCGAGGAAGTCGTGGTCGGCAAGGAAGCCACCCAGCGCCAGCAAAACATCAGCGACACCGTGCGCCACACCGAAGTGCAGGTCGAGAACCTGGGCGTCCAGGACAACGACGACTACTACCGCAAGGACTGGCAGAGCAACTACGCCAGCCTGGGCGGCAGCTACGACGACTACGCGCCGGCCTACCAGTACGGCAGCCAGATGCGTGCGGATTCGCGCTACCAGGGCCGCAACTGGGACGACATCGAGTCCGACCTGCGCAGCGACTGGGACACCCGCTACGGCTCGGGCGGCAGCTCGACTTGGGAAAAGATGAAGGCCGCCATCCGCCGCGGCTGGGACAAGATCACGCCGGACAGCGATTCGGATGACTCCTACTACCGCAACCACTACAACAGCAACTACGCCAGCTCGGGCGATACCTACGACTCCTACTCGCCGGCCTACCAGTACGGCACCCAGATGCGCAGCGATTCGCGCTACCAGAACCGTCAGTGGGACGACGTGGAATCCGACCTGCGCAGCGACTGGACGACCCGCTACGGTTCGAGCAGCGGCTCGACCTGGGAGAAGATGAAGGCCGCGGTGCGTCACGGCTGGGATAAAGTGACTCACTGATCCCTGGTCACAGCACCATGAAAAACGCCGGCAGCAGCCGGCGTTTTTTTATGTCTCAGCGGGTGAAATCACTGCGCAAACACCTGCGCCGCCGGCGTAATCCGCACCGCCTCCGGACGAATCCCCAGCTTCATCGCGCCGATGGCCTTGTCTTCATCCAGCAGCTCCTGCGGCTTCTGCGCGTCGTAGCTGATCGGCGAGAACGCATCGCTGACCAGCTTCTCCTTCAGGCCGGCTGCATCCTTGGTGATGAAAACCACCGACAGGTTCTGCGCCGACAAATGCTTGCGCATTGCCGCATTCACATCGGCCGCCGTCAGTTTCGACAGGCCGTCGCGCATCATCTGCGTGAATTCCGGCGTGCGGTACCACTGCGCATCCAGTGCGTAGCCGAGCTGCGCGTCCTGGGTGGCAGTCATCACGAACACGTTCTTCATCAGGTAGTCGCGGGTCGCTTCGAACTGTTCCTGAGTCAGGCCCTTGTCGATCAGCTTGCCGAGTTCGGTGAGCGCGATGCGCAGCGCCATGTGGGCGTTCTGCGGCGCCACCGGGCGGATCCAGACTTCGAAGATCTGCGACTTGCGGCCCAGGTTCGGGCTCGGGAAGAAGCCGAACATGCCGCGCGGGAAGGCTTCGATGTAGGCATAGTCGCCGTAGTTCATGCCGCGCAGTTCGCGGATGCGCTGGTACAGGTAGGAGTTCGAGGCGCGGTGCTCGCCCAGCCAGGTCTTGGCCAGCCACAGCGCCGGGAAGTCCGGATGGGCGCGGTTGACGGCTACGGCCAAGCCGAAGGAAATCGCGGTCGCGCGGGTGTTCTTCTCGATGATCTCGACGTCCAGACCCTGCGGCTTGCGGCCCTGCGGCGCCGTGATGCGCGGCAGGCCGGCGCCCTCGGGCAGCGCGGCCAGGCGGGTCTTCAGCTGGGCGGTCATCTCCGGGCTGACGTCACCCGAGATGCCGACGTGGAGTGCGCCCTGCGCATAGGCCTGGCGGTAGAAGTTCTTCACGTCGTCGAGGGTGATGGATTCGATGCCTTTCACCGTGCCCAGCACCGGGTGGCCGTAGGGCGTGCCGGCAAAGATATTCGCCTGCAGGCGCTCTTTGCCGAACTCTTCCTCGTTGTTGTCCTTCAGGTCCAGCACCAGCGCGTTCTTCTGCGCGTCCTTCAGGCGGCGGAAATCGTCTTCGCGGAAGCCCGGGGTGAGCAGCTGGGGCAAGGCGATGTCGAGGAACTGGTTCCAGTTGTCCTTGTGGATGGTGCCGGTGAAGGTGGTCATTTCCTTGTCGGTCTGCTCGCCGAAGCCGCCGGCGATCGGGAACAGGGCCTTGGTCACCTCGTCGTACTTGCGCTCGCTCGAACCTGCGCGCGCCACCATCGCCGCGGTCAGCGCCGCCAGGCCTTCCTTGCCGGCCGGATCCTGGCTTGATCCCGCCTCGAACAGCAGCTTGAAGCGCACCTGCGGCAGGACGCTCTTCTGCACCAGTACGTCGAACTTGGCGTCGCCGGCCTTGGGCGCCATGGCGGCCAGCTTCGGCAGGTTCTCGATGCCGCTCGGGAGCGCCGCGTGCGACAGCGTGGTCACGACCATCGATTCGTCGACCAGGTATTTGCGCGCGGCGGACTGCAGGTCGGCCGGGGTCAGGGTGTCGATCAGGCGGAAGTAGCGGTTGATCGTATCGTAGGAACGGTCGTAGTGGACATAGGACGCCAGGGTCTGGGCAACGGTATCGGTGTTGTCCAGGGTGCGGATCAGGCCGTATTTTTCCGAGGACTGGGCATCAAGCAGGGCCTGCTTCGTGACCGGCGTGTCGCGCAGCTTCGAGACCGTCTCGAGGATGGCGTCGCGTACATACAGCGCATCTTCCGGCTTCTTGACGCGGGCGGCGATCGTCACCAGCGACGGATCGACGCGCGCCGGGGTGTAGTCGAACAGCTGGTCGACCTTCTGCTCGTCCTGCACCAGGCGTTTGTACAGCGGGGAGGTGCGCCCAAAACTCAGCGACAGCAGCATCGACAGCGCAGCCTGGTCCTTTTTGGTATCCGAGAAGGCCGGCGCGCGGAAGGCGACGGTCACCAGCGGCAGGGTCGGGCTCGGCCATTCGACGTGGCGGTACTGCGCGCCCTTCGGCGCCGGCTCGGCAGGCACGGCGACGTTGTAGGTGCCGCGCTTCCACCCGCTCCAGTACTTCTCGACCAGCGCGATCGCATTCTTCGGATCGACGTCGCCGGCGATGATGATGGTGGTGCGCTCGGGGCGGTACCAGCGGTCGAAGAAGACCTTCGAATACTGGTACTGGTTGGGCATGTCCTCGATGTCCTTCAGGAAGCCCATCGTGGTGTGTTTGTAGGTATGGGTATCGAAGGCGGCGTCGCGTTGGACCTCGAACAGCTTCTGCATCGGGTTGGCGCTGTTCTTGTTGTACTCGCCGAGTACGGCGCGCGATTCGGTCTTGAACGCGGCTTCCGAGTAATCCAGGTGCTGGAAGCGGTCGGCCTCGACCTTCAGGACGGTTTCCAGATCCTGCTTGGCGAAGGTCGTGTAGTAATTGGTGAGGTCGTCGCTGGTGTAGGCATTCTGGCGCGCGCCGGCCTTGGTGATGATGTCCTGGTACTTTTCGGGCGGGTAGGCTTTGGTCCCGCGGAACATCATGTGTTCGAAGAAGTGGGCGAAGCCGGACTTGCCCGGTTCGACTTCGTTGCGCGACCCGGTCTGCACCGGGATCGTGACCGACACCAGGTTGGGGAAGCCGGTCGGCACCACGATCACCTTCAGGCCGTTCGGCAGCTGTTTCTCGGTGGCTTTGAAGGGCAGCACGTCGGATTTGGCCGGCGCCGGCCTGGCTGCAGGCGCAGCGAAGGCCGGCACGGAAATGGCCAGCGCGGCCAGCGAACCATACTTGAACAACTGTGACAAGCGATCTCCTCGGGAATATGCTGTGCGCGACAGCATAGAGGATTTCTCGCTATTCCGACAGTGGCAGGCTGATCCGGTTACGGCCCATGTGCTTGGCGCGGTAGAGGGCGGCGTCGGCGATCGCCACCAGTTCCGACGCTTCGGTATCGGACGACGGCAGGGCGGTGGCGGCGCCGATCGACACCGTGACGAGCTCGCCGGCCACGCGCTGGTTCGGCACCTGAAGCTGCTCGACCCGGGTACGGATGCGCTCGGCCACGCTGGCGGCGCCCTTCAGCGACTGGTTCGGCAGGATCACGGCGAATTCCTCGCCGCCGTAGCGCGCGACCAGGTCGTTGGCGCGCATCTCGCTGGAGACGGCGGTGGCAATGCGTTTCAGGCACTCGTCGCCGCCGAGGTGGCCGTTGGCATCGTTATAGGCTTTGAAATTGTCGACGTCGACCATCAGCAGCGACAGCGGCTGGCGCTGGCGCAGCGCGCGCGCCCACTCGGCCTGCAGAGTGTCGTCGAAGCAGCGCCGGTTGGCCAGGCCGGTCAGGCCGTCGCGGGTGGCCAGCTGCTCGAGGGCGATCTGGGCCATCTTTTCGTCGGTCAGGTCGCGCAAGGTTTCGATCACCGCAGTCAGGCGGCCGCGCTCGTCGTAGATGGGGCTGGCATCGGCGGCCAGGTAGCGGCGCCGGCCCACGCGCGGCATGTCGAACCAGCTTTCGGCGGACAGATGGGCCGGCTGGCCATGCGCGCCGCGTGGATGAAGGACAGGGATGTCGCCGGCACGGTCCTGCACCACCAGGTCGGCGAGGGTAGGGCGCTGCTGGTCGAAGAAGCTGCGCCAGTGGTCGCGCGTGCCGACCACTTCGGCGGCGCGCATCCCGGTCAGGTGTTCACAGGCGCGGTTCCACAGCATCACGCGGCAGCTGGCGTCGAGCACGAACACAGGGACGGCCAGCATCTCCATCAGCTGGTAGGCGAAGGCGCGGTCGCCGCCCTCGCTGGACGATTCCATCAGCCTTTGTATCGTGCTTGTACTGGTGCTTGCGCTCGTGCCCGCCATTGTGCCTGTCATGTGCCATCCCCGATCCGTCTGTTGAGCAACTAATTGACTGCTGACAAGATCGGATTGTGCGGCACGGCCCTTCTTGCCTTATTGATTTAAGGCAAGAAGATTTTGGCAGAGGAATTTTCTGAAGCAAGGCTGGGAAAGCGCCCCGAAAGCATCATCCGGGCTCGGCGGCACGCGCCGTGCTGCGCAGGCTGGTGCCCAGATGGTCGAGGCGGGTGCGCAGCAGCGCCAGCCGGTTGCGGGTGCTCTGGTCGGCGCGGCAGCGTTGCTGGATCTGCGCCAGCTCGGCCTGGATGACGATCAGCTGGCCGGCCGGGTCCGTCAGGCCTTTACCGCTGGCGCGGGCCGCCATGCGCGCCAGCAGCAGGTCGGCTTCGGCCAGGGCATGGTCCGCGTGGCTGCGGGCCGACTGCTCGCGGCACAGCGCGGCCTCGAGGTCGGTGATGCGGTCTTCGCGGTGGACCCGGCGGAACAGCGTCGCGAACAGCAGGCCCAGTCCGAGCAGCAGCACGGCCGCGATGCGCAGGCGCTCCGGCCGCGCGTCGATCCGGACGCTGGCGCCGAGCCAGACCAGACCGCCCAGCAGCAGGGCGCCGATTACGGCATACAGGGCTGTTTGCATCGCTTTGTTCATGGCCGGCCTCCTAAAGACGTAGGAACTTTCCGCTACGAAAAGGTACGTCTTTCCGAGCGGATAGATTTTGCCGAGTGTCAACATCTGTGGCGGTCTTCTGCAGCCGGGGCGCTGCACGGTATAATGGAAGGTTGACGAGAGGCTTAACCGGACTTTTACCGTGACTTACAGCATCAAAGAAATTTTCTATACCCTGCAGGGAGAAGGCGCGCATGCCGGCCGTCCGGCCGTGTTCTGCCGCTTTTCCGGCTGCAACCTGTGGACCGGACGCGAAAGCGACCGCGCCAGCGCCGTGTGCCAGTTCTGCGATACCGATTTCGTCGGCACTGATGGCGAACGCGGCGGCAAATTCAAGGACGCGGCCGCGCTGGCCGCCGAGATCGACGGCCTGTGGCCGGCCACCCATGCTGCCAGCAAGTACGTCGTCTTCACCGGCGGCGAGCCGCTGCTGCAGCTGGACAAGCCGCTGATCGACGCCATGCATGCGCACGGCTTCACGATCGCGATCGAGACCAACGGCACGCTGCCGGTGCCGGAAGGCGTCGACTGGATCTGCGTGAGCCCGAAGATGGGCTCGAAGCTGGTGGTCGGCAAGGGCAACGAGATCAAGGTCGTGATTCCCCAGCTCGGCCAGGACCTGTCCGCCTACGAGGCCCTCGACTTCGACAATTTCTATGTCCAGCCCATGGACGGCCCGCTGGCCGCCCAGAACACGCGCCTGGCGATCGAGACCTGCCGCCGCAATCCCAAGTGGAAGCTGAGCATCCAGACCCACAAACTCCTGCAAATCCCCTGATTATGTTGACCATTACCCGCAAGCTGGAATTCGATGCCGGCCACCGCATTCCCGACCACAAGAGCCAGTGCCGCAACCTGCACGGCCACCGCTACACCCTGGAAATCACCCTGACCGGCGCTGTCATCGATACCGAAGGCAGCTCGGACAACGGCATGATCATGGACTTTTCCGACATCAAGTCGCTCGCCAAGGAGCACCTGGTCGACGTCTGGGACCACGCCTTCCTGGTCTACGAGAAGGACGACAAGGTGCGCGTGTTCCTGTCCAGCCTGCCGGGCCACAAGACCGTCATCATCGACCGCATCCCGACCGTCGAGAACCTGGCCCAGGTCGCCTGGAACATCCTGAAGGCGGCCTACACCGACCGCTACGGCACCGGCCTGCGCCTGCAGAAGCTGGTGCTGCACGAAACCCCGAACTGCTGGGCAGAAATCACCGATGTTTGATGCGTCCGCACCCGAGCCGGTAGCCATGCAGCGCGACGGCGACGGCGCCTACATGGCGCTCGCGCTGATCGAGGCGCGCAAGGCCTGGGCCGCGGGTGAGGTGCCGGTGGGCGCCGTGGTGGTCAAGGACGGCGAAGTCATCGCCGCCGGCTTCAACCAGCCGATCGGGCGCCACGACCCGACTGCGCATGCAGAAATCATGGCTCTGCGCGCGGCCGCCGAAAAGCTCGGCAACTACCGCCTGCCGGGCTGCGAGCTGTTCGTGACGCTGGAACCTTGCGCCATGTGCTCGGGCGCGATGATGCATGCGCGCCTGGCGCGCGTGGTCTACGCCGCCACCGACCCCAAGACAGGAGTCTGCGGCTCGGTGCTCGACCTGTTCGCGCGCGAGGAACTGAACCATCACACCGAGGTGGTGGGCGGCGTCCTGGCAGAAGAGGCCGGCGCCATGCTGAAGGGCTTTTTTGCGGAGCGCCGCGCGGCGCGCAAGGCGCCGATCCAGGCGTAACGCCCCGTTCCGGCGAAGATGGTATGCTGGATTCATGCCATTTCGGCTGAAGTCCAACCGCCATCATGCCTAGCCTGAACGCCAACGGCATCCGCATCGCCTTCGATACTGCCGGCGATCCGAAAGCCGTCCCCCTCCTGCTGATCTCCGGCCTCGGCTTGCAACTGACTGCCTGGCCCGATGCCTTCGTCGAAGGACTGGTCGAGCTCGGCTTTTACGTGATCCGTTACGACAATCGCGATACCGGCCTGTCGACCAAGTTCGAGCATGCCGGCACGCCGAACCTGGGCCTGGCCTGGCTGAAGTCGCTCGTGCGCTGGCCGATCCGCCCGCCTTACACCCTCGAAGACATGGCCGACGATGCGGTCGGCGTGCTGTCCGCGCTCGGCGTCGCGCGCGCCCACGTGGTCGGGATGTCGATGGGCGGCATGATCGCGCAGGTGATGGCAGCCAAGTTCCCGTCGCGCGTGCTGAGCCTGACGTCCATCATGTCGAGCAGCGGCCGGCGCGGCCTGCCGGGGCCTAGCCCCGCCGTCAAGCGCGCGATGATGCGCTGGCCGAAGCCGGCGGACATGGAAGGCATGGCCGAACACGGCGTGCGCCTGCTGCAGGCGATCGGCAGCCCGACTTATCCGACGCCTGAAAAACAGCTGAGGCGCCGGGTCGAGCGCGCGCTGCGCCGCAACTGCTGCCCCGGCGGCGTGGTGCGCCAGATCCTGGCCGTGGCCGCCAGCGGCGACCGCACTGCCCAGCTGCGCACCATCGCCGCCCCGACGCTGGTGATCCACGGGGCCGCCGACCCCATGGTGCCGCCGGCCTGCGGCGCCGATACCGCGCAGGCGATCCCGAACGCGCGCCTGGAAGTCATCGAAGGGATGGGGCACGACTTGCCTACCCAGCTGCTGGAGAGACTGCTTGCCTTGATCGACGCCCATGCCCACGGTAAGATGGCGCCAGACTCGACACCACCACGCCTCTTCGTCAAACAGTGACCCCAAAAAAACTCGGCATCGCGATCGTCGCGCCGGGCGGTTATGCGCCCGAGCCCGACGCCATCGCACGCGGCATCGCCCGCCTCGAATCCCAGGGCATCCTGGTCCACAACTACTACGAGCACGATGAACGCTACCTGCGCTTCGGTGGCACCGACGCAGCCCGCCTGGCGCAGCTGAATGCCGCCGCAGCCGATCCGGACGTGCAGATCGTGATGGCATTGCGCGGCCAGTACGGCATGACGCGCCTGCTGCCGCACATCGATTTCGACCGCATGGCCGACAGCGGCAAGATCTTCGTCGGCTATTCCGACATCACCGCCTTCCACATGGGTTTGTACGCGCGGCGCGGCGCCATCAGCTACGCCGGGCCGATGTTCTCCGGCGATTTCAGCGCGGCCGAGCCGGTCGCCTTCACGCTGGACGATTTCTGGCGCTGCCTGGCCGGGCCGACCCACACGGTGGCGGGGCAGGGCGAAGGCAATCCGCAACTTGAGGTCGAGGGCACGGTCTGGGGCGGCAACCTGGCGATGCTGATGTCGCTGGCCGGCACCGAGTACTTCCCGCAAGCGGCGCAGCTGGATGGCGGCATCCTGTTCCTCGAAGACATCGCCGAGCACCCCTACCGGGTCGAGCGCATGCTGCTGCAGCTGATGCAGACCGGCATCCTCGCGCGCCAGCAGGCGATCGTGCTGGGCGATTTCTCGGGCTACCGTCTTTCGCCGGCCGACAACGGCTACAACTTCGACGAGATGCTCGCCTACCTGCGCGCGACCCTGCCATGCCCGGTCCTGACCGGACTGGAATTCGGCCACATTCCGCGCCGGGTGACGATTCCTTTCGGCGCGCGCGGCCGCCTGGTGTCGCAGGACGGCGCCTGGCGCCTCACGCTGTCCGATTACCCGACAGTTCAGCCAGGCTGATTGGTGAGAATGCGTTAGATTTCGGCGGGCGCGATCCCGTCTGTCGTGCTGGGTGGCTGGGGATTCTTCAACTACGGCAGCGATTTCCAGGTGCTCGATCTCGACAGCGGCAAGCTGGTGCATGCCTTCGTGCCCGCGCCGCAGGTGCCCACGCGGCGCGCGCCAAAGCCGACCCGCAGCGAGGTCAAGCTGCCGTCCGGGGCCATACCGCAACTGCTGGAACTCGCCAACCGCATCTGGGCCGAGCCGCGGCCCATTCCCTCGCGCGATGCGACCGATACGGCCTGGGACCTGTGGCTGATCGACGGCAAACAGATCCGGCATGAAGCGGGCGCCGGTCTGCCGACCGGATTGGCCGCCGAGTGGATGCGGCTGGTCAACAAGCTGCAGGGTACACACGATTCGTCGTTTCAGGAGCCCATACACGGCACACGCAACCTTCGTCACGTTACGGAGACTACTCCTCAGTGGTAAAATGCGCGGTTAATCGAAAACCCCTGCAGGAAGGTCAGTCCAGTGCTCAGTACAGCCAACATTACGATGCAGTTCGGCGCCAAGCCGCTCTTCGAGAACATCTCCGTCAAATTCGGCGACGGTAACCGTTACGGCCTGATCGGCGCCAACGGTTGCGGCAAGTCGACCTTCATGAAAATCCTCGGCGGCGATCTCGAACCGTCCGCCGGCAACGTCTCGCTCGACCCGGGCGAACGTCTCGGTAAGCTCCGCCAGGATCAGTTCGCCTACGAAGACGTGCGCGTGCTGGACGTGGTCATGATGGGCCACACCGAGCTGTGGAATGCCATCGCCGAGCGCGACGCCATCTACGCGAACCCGGAAGCGACCGACGACGACTACATGAAAGCCGCCGAGCTCGAAGGCAAGGTCGCTGAATACGACGGCTACTCGGCCGAAGCCCGCGCCGGCGAACTGCTGCTGGGCCTGGGCATCGCCACCGATCTGCACCATGGCCCGATGAGCGCCGTGGCGCCGGGCTGGAAGCTGCGCGTGCTGCTGGCCCAGGCCCTGTTCTCGGATCCGGACATCCTGCTGCTCGACGAGCCGACCAACAACCTGGACATCCACACGATTTCCTGGCTGGGCGACATGCTGAACCAGCGTAACTCGACGATGATCATCATCTCGCACGATCGCCACTTCCTGAACTCGGTCTGCACCCACGTGGCCGACATGGACTACGGCACGCTGAAGGTCTACCCGGGCAATTACGACGACTACATGGAAGCGTCGACGCAAGCGCGCAATCAGCAGCTGTCGAACAATGCCAAAGCCAAGGAAAAAGTGGCCGAGCTGCAAGACTTCGTGCGCCGCTTCTCGGCCAACAAGTCGAAGGCCCGCCAGGCGACATCCCGCTTGAAGATGATCGACAAGATCAAGATCGAGGAATTCAAGCCGTCCTCGCGCGCCTACCCGTTCGTGCGCTTCGAAGGCGAGAAGAAGCTGCACCGCCTGGCCGTCGAAACCGAAGGCCTGAGCAAATCCTACGACCGCACGCTGTTCAAGAACTTCTCGATCGCCATCGAAGCCGGCGAGCGCGTGGCCATCATCGGCGCCAACGGCGCGGGTAAAACCACGCTGCTGCGCTGCATCGGCGGTCACGAGATCACCGGCCTGGATGGCGACACCGGCCGCATCAAGTGGGCCGAGAACGCGAATCCGGGCTACATGCCGCAGGATCCGACCGAAGAGTTCGCGACCGACCTGAACCTGACCGACTGGATGGGCAACTGGACCAAGGAAGGCGACGACGACCAGGCCGTGCGCTCGATCCTGGGCCGCCTGCTGTTCGGCGGCGACGAAGTCAAGAAGTCGGTGCGCGTGCTGTCCGGCGGTGAAAAGGGCCGCATGATGTACGGCAAGCTGATGCTGGGCCGCCATAACGTGCTGCTGCTCGACGAGCCGACCAACCACATGGACATGGAATCGATCGAATCGCTGAACATCGCGCTCGACAAGTACGCCGGCACCATGATCTTCGTTTCGCACGACCGCGAGTTCGTGTCCTCGCTGGCCACCCGCATCCTCGAAGTCAAGGAAGACGGCATCGTCGACTTCCAGGGCAATTACGAGGATTACCTGAAGAGCCAGGGTCTGAACTGAGTTTTATTTTGTGACGCGTCACATCAAAGGACTATGAATAACATCGTTCCGATCAAGACCTTCGAGTACGACCGCCCGGTGGGCGGCGTGTGCTCGACCTCGGAAGCCTGGGCGCGGGTGCCGTCGCCCGTCGAGGCGGCCGAAAAGGAAGCACTGAAGGACCGCATCCGGCGCCTGCTGAAGGAAAAGGATGCGACCCTCGTGGCCCACTATTACGTGGACGCCGACCTGCAGGACCTGGCCGAGGAAACCGGCGGCTGCGTCTCGGACTCGCTGGAAATGGCGCGTTTCGGCCGCGACAATCCGAGCAAGACCCTGGTCGTGGCCGGCGTGCGCTTCATGGGCGAAACCGCCAAGATCCTGAGCCCGGAAAAGACCATCCTGATGCCGGACCTGGACGCGACCTGCTCGCTGGACCTGGGCTGCCCGGCCGACGAGTTTGCCGCCTTCTGCGACCAGCATCCGGACCGCACCGTGGTCGTCTACGCCAACACCTCGGCCGCCGTGAAAGCGCGCGCCGACTGGATGGTGACCTCGTCGATCGGCCTGGACATCGTCGAATACCTGCACAAGCAGGGCAAGAAGATCCTGTGGGCGCCGGACCGTCACCTGGGCTCCTACATCCAGAAGAAGACCGGCGCCGACATGCTGCTGTGGCAGGGGTCCTGCCTGGTGCACGACGAATTCAAGGGCGTCGAACTGGACCTGCTGCGCGCCGAATACCCGGATGCGAAAGTGCTGGTGCACCCGGAATCGCCGGCCAACGTGGTGGCGCAGGCCGACGTGGTCGGCTCGACCACCCAGCTGATCGACGCTGCCCGCACGATGGACGCGACCACGTTCATTGTCGCCACTGACAACGGCATCCTGCACAAGATGCGCGCCGCGGCGCCGGGCAAGCATTTCATCGATGCGCCGACCGCCGGCAACAGCGCCACCTGCAAGAGCTGCGCGCACTGCCCATGGATGGCGATGAACGGCCTGCAGAACCTGGCCGACGTGCTTGAAAAGGGTAACAACCAGATCCACGTCGATCCGGAAATCGGCAAACAGGCCAAGCGCGCCATCGACCGCATGCTCGACTTCGCCGCCGCGAAGAAGGCCAAGGCCCTGCCGACCGGTTCGCTGGAGCAGGAAGCGCAACTCTTCAATGGAATCGGTCCGGCATGACGACACTGCGTAACCCCCACGCCGAAGACGGCGCCTTCGACGAGAAACTGCAGGCCGCGTTCGAACAGAACCTGCTGGCGGCGCTGCTGGAAGACGTCGGCACCGGCGACCTGACCGGCAAGCTGGTGCCCGAGGAACCGCGCGCGAAAGCCCGCGTGATCGTCCGCGAGGAGGCCGTGCTGTGCGGCGCGCCCTGGTTCGAAGGCATCATGCTGGCCGTCGACCAGGACATCGCCATCGACTGGCAGTATGCCGAGGGCGATGTGATGGCCGCCGATTCCGTTGTCTGCACGATCGAAGGCTCGCCGCGCTCGCTGCTGACGGCCGAGCGTTCGGCCCTGAACTTCCTGCAACTGCTGTCCGGCGTCGCCTCCGCCACCCGCCAATACGTGGACGTGGTGGCCGGCACCCGCGCAAAAATCCTCGATACCCGCAAGACCCTGCCGGGCCTGCGCCAGGCGCAGAAGTACGCGGTGCGCGTGGGCGGCGGCGCCAACCAGCGCATGGCGCTCTACGACGGCATCCTGATCAAGGAAAACCACATCGCGGCAGCGGGCGGCATCACCCCGGCGCTGCGTGCGGCGGCGGAACTGAACGCCGGCGTGACGATTCAGGTGGAAGTGGAATCGATCGCCGAGCTCGAGGAAGCGCTGGCGGCCGGCGCCGTGTCGGTCCTGCTCGATAACTTCGACCTCGACATGATGCGCGAGGCAGTGCGCATCAACGACGGCCGCGCGCTGCTGGAAGCCTCGGGCGGTATCAACATGCAGACCGTGCGCGCGATCGCCGAAACCGGGGTCGACCGCATCTCGATCGGCAGCCTGACCAAGGATGTGAAGGCGACCGATTACTCGCTGCGTATCATCGGCTAAGGACCTTGATCCACCATCCCTGCAGAAACGATGATGGCGAGCTGGTCGTCATCCACCGTCCCAGTGCGCCGACGGCTTCCGAACGCTGGGGGCAGCCCGGCGCGCTGGCGACCGCCGTGCCGGTCTGCGGGATGCCTGCCAGCCTGAACGGGATTGCGCTGACGCCGGCTTTGTCGGTTCCCGATGCCAGCGAGGCGGTCGATGAGCCGCCATTCCTTCTTCCGCCCGGTTTGAAGGCCGCAGCCGGTGCCGTCGTCGTCGAAGATGACGGCCGCGTCTGGCTGGTATCGCCGACCAATGGCTTCGGCGGCTACAGCGCGACTTTCCCCAAAGGACGCGTCGATGCCGGCGGCACGCTGCAGCACACCGCCATCCGCGAAGTCTACGAAGAATCGGGCCTGCTCGTGCGCCTGGAAGCGCACCTGATCGACGTGCGCCGCACCCAGACCTATACCCGCTACTACATCGCCAGGCGCATCGGCGGTTGTCCGTCAAGCATGGGCTGGGAGACCCAGGCCGTACACCTGGTGCCGGCCGATCGCCTGGAAGAAGTGGCGGTGCATCCGAACGACGCGCCCATCATCAGCGCCCTCCGGGACTGGATGCAGGCTTAAGTGCCACTTTCGCTGGCCCATGCCAGCCTTTCTTCCTGCCGGCTGCGCAAATGCACCGGTTCGCCGACCCGCGTCGCGATCGCATCGACCGCCGCCAGCACCTGATCCAGGTTCGCATAGTGCGTCATGTGGCCGACGCCGGGCTGCAGCTGCAGTTCGCTGTCCGGGATGCGTTCGTTGAGACGTTCCGAGTTGTGGCCGGGGTCGACGATCTTGTCCTGGGTCCCTGAGAGAATCATGGCCGGCACCTTCAGCTCCGGATAACGCTTGGACAGTGCCATCGCCGAGGGCACCATCAGCGCCGTCTCTGCCGCGCTGGCGCGCAGCTGGATCGGCCGCGCGGCCATCCATGGCGAGAGCTGGCGGAAGGAATCGGCCACCGGCATCGGCGCAAACACCTTTTTGGTCAGCGGCCGCCACATCATGCGCGTCACCAGCGGCGACACCGTGTAGCGCATCAGGTCGCCGACCACCGGGATCGCCGGGCCGGCGGTCATCACGTCCGCGCGCACGCTCGGATAGTAGTAGCCGGACAGCAGCACCAGGCCGCGCACGAAACTGGGCGCATCCAGCGCCATCGACAAAGCGACCAGCGTGCCCCAGGAATGGCCCAGCACGATGGCCGATTCCACGTCCAGTTCCTGCAGCGCATGATGCAGCAGGCGCGCCTGGGCCTGCGGCGTCCAGACCTTGCTGCGCGGCCGTTCGCTGTAGCCGAAGCCGGGGCGATCGAAGGCGATCACGCGGTAATGCTCGGCGGCGCGATCCAGCAGGCCGCTGTGGACGAAATCGTTGGCCAGCACGCCGTTCCCGTGCAGCAGGACCAGGGTCGGTCCTTCACCCTTTTCGATGTAATGCAGGCGCACGCCGTCGACTTCCACGAAGCGGCCCTGCGGCGGATTTTCGGCCTCGGCCTGCTGCGTTTTCGCGCGTACGTAAAAAAAGGATGCCGCCAGGCCCAGTCCGGCCGCGATGGCGCCGGCTTGCCAGCCTTTGATGGTATTCGTCACAGTGTTCCCCCGTCGAGTTGAATGGATGGTGAGTGGTGTTTGTCTCCAGAGCGTGTCCGTTCGAGCAGTTCGAGCACAAGGGGCAGGAGCCGCTCGCTGGACTCTTCGATTTTGATGTCGAGAAGATCGTCGGCGCGCGTTCGGCCGAGGTTGATGGCGGCGATCGGCTTCCCACTGGCATTTGCCATGCGGCAGAAGCGGAATCCCGAGTAGACCATCAGCGAGGAACCGACCACCAGCAGCGCATCGGCGCGCTCCATCTGGTCGAGGGCGATGGCGGTGCGCGCCGGCGGGACGTTGTCGCCGAAAAAGACCACGTTCGGCATCAGCGTGCCGCCGCAGCAGGTGCATTGCGGCAGGCGGAATTCGGCCAGCTCGGCCGGCTCGACCGAGGCGTCGCCGTCCGGCAGCGGCGTGGCGTCCGCATGCAGCATGTGCGGATTGGCATCGGCCAGTTGCCCCTGCACGAAGGCGCGCGGGAACAGCGCGGAACAATCAAGGCAGACCACCGAGTGAATATTGCCGTGCAGCTCGAGCACGCCGTGGCTGCCGGCCTGGCCGTGCAGCCCGTCGACGTTCTGGGTCAGCACCGAACCGATGTTGCCGATCTTTTCCAGGCCGGCGATGGCGTAATGGCCGGCGTTCGGCCGCGCCTTGGACAATACCGGCCAGCCGATCATGCTGCGCGCCCAGTAGCGCTTCTGCACGTGTTCGTACTTGCGGAAATCCGGCCCGTGGATGGGCGGACGGCCGCGGCGGGTGCCGTCGCGGTCGCGGTAATCGGGGATGCCGGATGCGGTGGACAGGCCGGCGCCGGTCAGCACCAGTGCCCGCGGGTGGCGGTCCAGGAATTCGGCGAGCTGGGCCGCGTGGTCATGGACGGTAAAACCTTCTGCCATGGTGGTGTTTCCTCGTTGGGCTTCTTCCCTCGAGATCGTAACACCTTGCCTGCAGGCTGGTCGCGCAGGAGCGCGCCTGGCAATCAGCGCCGGCTGGACACCACGATGCCGCCGACGATCAGCGCGAAGGCCAGCGCATGGTAGGCATGCGGCAACTCGCCCAGGAAGGCGGACGAGAGCAGCGCCGCGAACAGCGGCGTCAGGTTGACGAAGAAAGCGCCGATGCCCGGCCCGGCGCGGCGGATGCCGGCGCCCCACAGTGCGTAGGCGAGCACGGCCGGCCCCACGGCGACGAACAGCAGGGCCGCCGCCAGCTTGCCGCTCCAGGCAATGCCTGGGGCGCCCACCGACCACTCGATGCCCGTGAACAGGCCCGACCACAGCAGCCCGTAAGCCACCTGCGTCGCCAGGAAAGCGGCCCAGTCGCCGCGCAGCTCTGGACTGTCCTTAGGCTGCAGCAGCATCCAGCTGTAGAAGGACCAGGCGATGGTCGCCAGGATCATGTACAGATCGCCGGCCACCAGGCGCAGGCCGAGCAGCTGGTGGACGTCGCCGCGGCACAGCACCACCAGCACGCCGACGATGGAGAGCGCCGCGCCCGCCACCTGCCATCGCCGCACCGGCGCGCCGAAGAACAGGCGCCCGACCAGCATCATCCAGACCGGCATGCCGGAGGCCACCAGGGTCACGTTGATCGGCGTCGAAGTCTGCAGGGCCAGGTATTGCAACGAGTTGTACATGCCGATGCCGACCAGGCCCAGCAAGGCATAGCGGCGCCAGTTGCGCAGGGCGCCGCTGCCGTCGCGAAACATCGCCCTCCCCAGCGGCAGCAGGATCAGCAGTGCGATCGCCCAGCGCAGCAGGTTCAGCGTCATGGGCGGCACGGCTTCGCGCACCAGGCGGCCGACGATGGCGTTGCCTGCCCATAGGAGGGGCGGGACGGTCAGCAGGAGGATGGTGGAAGGGGAGAGTTTTTGGTTCATGCGAATGTGAAACCGTCGTTCCCGACCTCGCCGGCCGCCTTGGCGGGAACCCAAGTTCGTTGCCGACTAGTTGCAGAAGCTAGGTCAATGCACGCAAACTTGGGTCCCCGCCTCCGCGGGGACGACGTTTACGCGCTGCGGAGACTAACGCCGGCGGGGTGTCAAAACGCTCGGCAGCGCCTTCGGCAAGGTATCCGGATAATCCCGCGAATAATGCAGACCACGGCTCTCGCGCCGCGACAGCGCACTGCGCACGATCAGTTCCGCCACCTCGACCAGGTTACGTAGTTCCAGCAGATCATTGGTCACGCGGAAGTTGCGGTAGTACTCGTCGATCTCTTCCTTCAGCAGTTTGATGCGGTGCTGGGCCCGCTCCAGGCGCTTGGTGGTGCGCACGATGCCGACGTAATTCCACATGAAGCGGCGCAGTTCGTCCCAGTTGTGGGCAATGACAACTTCTTCGTCGGCGTTAGTGACACGGCTCTCGTCCCAGGCCGGCAGCGCAGGCAGGTCGACGCTGGGCGCGGCAGCGATCTGGTGCGCACAGGCGCGGCCGACTACCAGGCATTCCAGCAGCGAGTTGCTGGCCAGGCGGTTGGCGCCGTGCAAGCCGGTATAGGCCGTCTCACCGACCGCGTACAGGCCCGGGATGTCCGTGCGCCCGGCCAGGTCGGTGACCACGCCGCCGCAGGTGAAGTGCACCGCCGGCACCACCGGAATCGGCTGCTGGGTAATGTCGATGCCCAGCTCCAGGCAGCGCGCGTAAATGGTCGGGAAATGTTCCTTGATGAATTCCGGGCTCTGGTGGGAAATGTCCAGGTGGACGTAATCCAGGCCGCGCTTCTTCATCTCGAAGTCGATGGCGCGCGCCACCACGTCGCGCGGGGCCAGTTCGCCGCGCTCGTCGTGGGCCGGCATGAAGCGCGTACCGGCAGCCAAACCCGCTTCCGGCGGCAGCTTCAGCAGGCCGCCTTCGCCGCGCACCGCTTCGCTGATCAGGAAGGATTTCGCATAAGGGTGATACAGGCAGGTCGGGTGGAACTGGATGAATTCCATGTTCGACACGCGGCAGCCGGCGCGCCAGGCCATCGCGATGCCGTCGCCGGTGGCGGTGTCGGGATTCGTCGTGTACAGGTAGACCTTGCCGGCGCCGCCGGTGGCGAGAACGGTGTGCTCCGCTTCGAAGGTCAGCACCTTGCCGCTCTCTTCATCCTGGACGTAGAGGCCATAGCAGCGCGGCTGGCCGACCAGGCTCGGCGCGCCGCTGTGCACGCCGGTCGGGGTCAGCTTGTCGGAGGTGATCACGTCGATCGCGCAGTGGTGCTCGAACAGCGAGATGTTCGGGTGCGCGCGCACCTTCTGCTCCAGCGTCACCTGCACCGCATGGCCGGTGGCGTCGGCGGCGTGGATGATGCGGCGCTGGCTGTGGCCGCCTTCGCGCGTGAGGTGGAAGCCGAGCTCTGCAGTCTCGTCGCGGGTGAAGGGCACGCCTTGCTCGATCAGCCACTCGATCGCTTCGCGGCCATGCTCGACGATGAAGCGGGTGGCGGCTTCGTCGCACAGGCCGGCGCCGGCCACCAGGGTGTCGGCGATGTGCTGGTCATGGCTGTCGCCGGAATCGAGGACGGCGGCGATCCCGCCCTGCGCCCAGTTGCTGGCGCCATCGAGGAGTTCGCGCTTGGAGATGATGGCCACCTTGCGGGTTTGCGCCAGGTGCAGGGCGACGGAGAGGCCGGCCAGGCCGCTGCCGACAATGACAACATCGTATTTCATAGTGGTGTGGAGCGCTCGCTACGAACTCGACGCCCCTGAGATTTTGTAAAGAGGCATCACTATAGACGATTTGCTGCCGGATTGTTGGTGTGGCATCGCGCGCATTTAACGTGATGCATCACGATTTCTCAAGACCTTTTCATACACGCGTTTGTAGCGAGCCGCCGTCAGCTCCCAGCTACGGCGCGTCCTCATGAATTCGCGCGCCGCCGCCCCTAGCGCGTCGATGCGCCAGGGCTCGGCCAACAGTTCCTCGATCGCCTTGACCAGTGCCGAGCGCTTGCCGGCCTCGAACAGGACGCCGCTGTGCCCGTGCACCAGCAGCTCGCGGTGGCAAGGGAGGTCGGAGGCGACCACCGCGCAGCCCTGCGCCAGCGCATTCAGCAAATGCCGGGATGGCTCGAACGCGGGTTTGCACCCCAGCCCCGGAAAAATCGCGATGTCGGCGCGCGGCAGCACGTCGGCGGCGCGCCGGTAGGACAGCGGGCCGGAAAACACGACATGCCCACGCAGCGAAGGATGTGCCAGCCGCGTATCGAAGCGTGCTGCATCGCCGCCGCCGCCGGCAACCAGCAGCCGCAGCGCCGGATGCCTGCGCCGCAGCTCGGCCAGCGCCGCCAGCAGCAGTTCCAGGCCATCGTCCGGCGCCAGCCCACCCGCATAGGCAAGCAGCGGCGCGCCTAGCAGCTCGGGCATCCTGACGCTGGCCAGCCGGCCCGGTACCAGGTCCGGCGCCGGCGGGATCACGGCGATCGTCCTGCCGACAAGTCCCTCGGCGCGCAGGGCTGCCCGGACCTGGGCGGTACCGGCTGCGATCGCCTGTGCCGCACCCAGTGCCCAGCGCTCGGCACGCGGAAATGGATACGCCGGCGCCGCCTGGCCGCGCCGTTCCGCCTCCACCACCAGCGGAATCCGCGCCAGCCGCGCGACCGGCCAGGCGGCGACGGCGTTGGCGCTGGGCAGATGCACGTGGATCAGGTCGGGCCGGGTCAGCCTCGCCACCTGCCGCAACCGCAGGGCCAGCGCCGCGGTCGACATCGCCGCGCCGAGGCGCGATGCTGGTTCGATCGAGCCGAGCAGCGGCATGCGCCTTCGTGGGCCCGAAGTCCGATAAAAATGCCAGCCTTCGCCGGTCGGGTCGCCACCGGTGTGCGCGGCGCCGGTCAGGTGCACGGTCTGGACGCCCTGGGTGCGCAGGCCCTGCAGCAGCGCCTGCGTGCGGCGGCTGTAGTCGCTGCGCCGCGGCGCAGAATGGTCGAGCAGGTGCAGGACGCGCATCAGGCACTTCGCTCAGGCGTCTCGGACCCCGTCAGCGCATCGTAGACGGCCAGGTAGTCGCGCGCCATGGCCGGCATGCTGTGTTTGGCGATCACCTGGCTGCGCGCGCGGGCGCCGTGGCGCGCGGCCATTTCCGGAATGCGGCAGTAATCGGAGACCGCCGCGGCCAGCAGTTCCACCGACAGCGGCGGCACCAGGATGCCGGTAAAGCCGGCGTGCACCAGTTCGGCGTTGCAGCCGACTGCCGTCGCGACGACGGGCAGGCCGCTCGCCATCGCTTCCAGGATCGCGTTCGCGCGGTCCTCGCGCAGGGACGGCAGAACGAACAGGTCCATTGCGCGCAGCAGCTGGGCGGTGTCGCTGCGGGCGCCGGGCAGCCAGGCGCGGGCGGCGGCGCCGGCGCGGTTCAGCATCGCCTGGCATTCGGCGCGCGCGGGGCCGTCGCCGATCAGCATCAGGCGCAGGCGCTGATGGGCGGGATGGGGCGAGGCGATCAGGCGCAGGAAGGCGTCGACCAGCTGCACCTGGCCGGCGCTGTCGTCCATGCGGCCGATACTGCCGATGACGAACACGCCGTCATGCATGAAGCCGGGCGGACCGACCGCCGCCGCGGGACCGAGGCGTGGATGGAACTGGACGCTGTCGACGCCGTTGGCGATTTGCGTGACGCGTTCGGGTTCGGCGCCGACCGCCTCGACCAGCCAGCGCTGGAGGTCGCTGCTGACGACGACGTAATGATCGACGAAAGGGCGCAGCAGGCGCCGCAGCGAACGTTCGCCCAGGCTGGCCCGGCCGTGCCACGCCAGCTCGCGCCCGTACTCGCCATGCACGCGCAGACGCACGCCGGCCAGCGCCGCCACCAGCTGGGCCGGCAGGCCGGCGCGGTTGCGGGTCTGGATCAGGCTCGGCCGCAGATTGCGCAACACGCGGTACAGGCGCAGGTAATGGGCGACGCTGCCATGCTGCTGATGCAGATTGAGGATCTCGATACCTTGTTCGCGCAGGCCGGCTTCGTAATCGCCCTGGTCATGAAAGCAGACGATGGCATGGCGGTAGCGCTCGGCGGGAAGGTGGCGGATCAGGTTCAGCAGACCGCTCTCGAGGTTGGCGCCGGCCAGCGAATCGACCAGGTGCACGACCAGGTGCGCACGCGCCGGCGTACCGGCATAGGCCGCGTCTGTCAGGCCCGCATCGTCCGCTGCCGCCCGATGTGGCGGCGCCATGCCGGCGACTTCCGGAAGCGACTGTGCATGGCGGTGGATGGGGTTCATTCGCAATAAACTCCGGCGCTAAACCGTGATTATATTGCCGCCCAAACCGCGGGTTTTCGCGCTTTCCGCCACCGTTGATGGGCCTCAAAAAAGCTGTGCTTCGATGGTTCGGCGCCGCACCGACTGCAGTTCCTGCGGTCGCTACCATGCGCATGACTAGTTCACAACGAGGACCGCACATGAGCACGCAACACGCCGCAGAAGTGGCCAAACTGGCCGAGAAAATCAAGCACGTACGCTTTCCGATGTTCACCTGGCAGGATCCGCACGGCCACCTGCTGAGCCAGCCGATGACCCAGCAGCAGGTCGACGACGAAGGCGGCATCTGGTTCTATACCTCGACCCTGACCTCGCTGTGGGAATGCATCGGCCACCGCCCCCAGGTCAACCTCGGTTTCGCGGACCAGGACAACAGCCTGTACGTGTCCGTCAGCGGCACCGCCGAACGTGTGGTCGACCGCGAGCGCATCCGCGCGATGTGGAATGCGGCCGTGCAGGCCTGGTTCCCGGCCGGCCCCGAGGACGAGCACGCGGTGCTGATCCGCGTCGACCCGCATTCCGCCGAGTACTGGGACCAGAACGACAGCAAGATGGTCCGCATGTTCGCGATGGCCAAGGCCGCCGTCACCGGCGACAAGCCGGATCTCGATAGCGAGCACCAAACCATCCGCCTGGAGTGAGAGCGTTCCTCTCTTGCAATAAACCTGCCTGCTGACGTACAGTACACGCTTCTTCAGAGGAGCGGCGATGGAGCAGGCAGGGCAGGGTCGATGAGCGGGCCGCTGGATTCGCTGGCGGGCGTGAGCGCGGCGCTGGCCGCGACCGAACCGCTGGAACTGGCGGCGAACGTGTTTACGGCCGTCGCCATCGTCCTCGCCGGCCGCAACAACGTCCACACCTGGTGGACCGGCGTGGTCGGCACCGCGCTGTTCGGCCTTCTCTTCGCCCAGAACCGGCTGTACGCCGACGTCGCGCTGCAGGTCTTCTTCATCCTCACCGGCCTGGTCGGCTGGTGGAAGTGGCTGCGCGGCCGGGAGGGCGAGCCGCTGCCCGTCACCCATGCCGGCGCGGGCAGCCTGCTGTGGATCGTCCCGCTCGGCGTCGGCGCCACCGCGGCCTACGGCGCCATGCTGCACCATTTCACCAACGCCTACGCACCCTTCGTCGATTCCGCCGTGCTGGTCTTCAGCGTCATCGGCCAGCTGCTGATGATGCAGCGCCGCGTCGAGAACTGGGGCTTCTGGCTGCTCGTGAACACGATCGCCACCCCGCTGTATTTTAGCCGCGGCCTGCACCTGACCGCCATCCTGTACGCGGGCTTCTGGATCAATGCCCTCGTTTCCTGGCGCAACTGGCACAAGCTGGCCGCGCCGCCGCCCTCCCTGGAGAACATCCGTCCATGAAATTGAAAGCAATCGCGGCCGCGCTGGCCGTCCTCGGCGCATTGGCGTCCACCGCCGCTTCGGTGCAGGCCGCCTCGAATGAACGCGTTGTCGCTGTCCGTGCCGGCAAGCTGGTCGACGTGGTCGCCGGCAAGGTGCTGGAGAACCAGACCATCCTGATCAGCGGCGAGCGCATCACCGCCGTCGGCCCGAGCGCCAGCGTGCAGGTGCCGGCCGGCGCCAACGTGGTCGACCTCTCCGGCTCGACCGTGCTGCCGGGCTTGATCGACGCCCATACCCACCTGACCGGCGATCCGCACCAGCATGGCTACGCCTCGCTGGGCGTGTCCGACATCCGCGCCGCGATGTACGGCGCCCACTCGGCCCAGGTGACCCTGAACGCCGGCTTCACCACCATCCGCAACGTCGGCGCCAGCGGCTTCGGCGACGTGGCGCTGCGCGACGCCATCAACGACGGCGAGCTGCAGGGGCCGCGCATGCGCGTGTCAGGCTACGCGCTCGGCATCAAGGGCGGCCACTGCGACAACAACCTGCTGCCGCACGACTTCCATTACGTCGACGGCGGCGTGGCCGACGGTCCATGGGCGGCGCGCGCCAAGGTGCGCGAGATGGCCAAGTACGGCGCCGACACCATCAAGATCTGCGCTTCGGGCGGCGTGCTGTCGAAAGGCGACGAGCCGGGCGCGCAGCAGTACACGCTGGAAGAGATGAAGGCCATCGTCGACGAAGCGCACAAGCTGGGCCGCCGCGTGGCCGCCCACGCCCACGGCGCCAGCAGCATCCGCGATGCGATCCTGGCCGGCGTCGATTCGGTCGAGCACGCGAGCCTGGTCGACGACGAAGGCATCCGCCTGGCGCGCGAGAAGGGCACCTACTTCGTCATGGATATCTATAACGACGATTACATCCTGCAGGAAGGCGCCAAGGCCGGCATGCTGCAGGAATCGCTGGACAAGGAGCGCGCCCTCGGCCAGCTCCAGCGCGACAACTTCCGCAAGGCCTTCAAGGGCGGCGTCAAGATGGCCTTCGGCACCGACGCCGGCGTCTACCCGCATGGCGACAACGCACGCCAGTTCCGCTACATGGTCCAGTACGGCATGAGCCCAATGCAGGCGATCCAGGCCGCGACCATCAACGCCGCCGACCTGCTGGGCTGGAAAGACCGCATCGGCTCGGTCCAGCCGGGCAAGTATGCGGACCTGATCGCCGTCGCCGGGGATCCGCTGAAGGATCCGGCGGAACTGACCCGCGTGAACTTCGTGATGAAGGGCGGGGCAGTCGTGAAGGCCGCCAAGTAAGATTCCATTCGTACGAATCCTTTCTCCATCGCGTGCTAGGCTGAACGTCCACACTGCGATGGAGGAAGCGATGTCCGAATTTCAGCACCCCGAATACCAAGCTTGCATCGAGGCCTGCTACGCCTGCGCGGCAGCCTGCGACAACTGCTCCACGGCCTGCCTGCAGGAAGACGACGTCAAGATGATGGCGCGCTGCATTGCGCTCGACATGGACTGTGCCGCGATCTGCAGGATGGCGGCGGCATACATGGCGCGCGGCAGCGAGTTCGCCGCGCAGCTGTGCCGGCTGTGCGCGGCGGTTTGCACGGCCTGCGCCGACGAGTGCGGCAAGCACCAGATGGACCACTGCCAGGCCTGCGCGCAAGCCTGCCGGCGTTGCGCCGACGCCTGCCTGGCGATGGACAGCGCCGCCTGATTCAGTGCGCCTGAATCAGTTCGCCTGAGTCAAGGCTGGCTCGGCGGCGCCAAGTCGTCTTCGGACTGGTTGCCGCCGGTCTCGGGCGTACCGAGGCCGGTCTGGCCAATGCCGGCCTGCTGGCTGCGCGTGTCCTGGGCGCCGCGGGCGGTCGCGGTAGCCGCGGTGCCGGCGCCTTCGGGCGCCGTCGCAGCATCGACCGAGTGCTGCAGCTTGTCGCCCTGGACCTTGTTGCTGTCTCCCGATGCCGCCACCTCTTCGTCGCGTGGCTTGGTCAGCGCCTCGCCGCCGCTGCCGCCGGTTTCGGCCATGGTTTCGTGGGTCGGGGTGGAGCCGGCTTCGCCGCTGGTGGCGCCGCCGATGCCCAGCGTCGCCGAATCTCCGCTATTGCTCTGGTTCGCGTTCATGGTACCTCCCTTGGCATGATGAGCGATTATCGGCGGCTTGCCTCGCCTCGACTGTCGGTGCACGCAGCGGCGGGCTGTAGGAGGCTGGCGCAAATGTCTCCCTCCCGGTAGCATGTTGCCAATAATAAGCGGCAATCCGCATCGGAGGAGACGTGACAGCACCCCTGGCAGCGCAGCAGCATGCAGTCCTGATCGTGGGCGGCGGGTTCGGCGGCATCGGCATGGCGGTCATGCTGAAGCGTGCGGGCATCGAGGACTTCTTGATCCTCGAACGTGGCCCGGAGGTCGGCGGCGTCTGGCGCGACAACACCTATCCCGGCGCCGCCTGCGACGTGCCGTCCCACCTGTACTCGTTTTCCTTCGAACCGAATCCGGACTGGTCGCGCCGCTTCGCCAGCCAGGACGAGATTCACGCCTACCTGCGCCGATGTGCCGACAAATACGGGCTGGCCGGGCACCTGCGCTGCAATGCGGAAGTCGCGGAAGCCGCTTTCGATCAAGCGGCCGGCCTGTGGCGGGTGCGCCTGCGCGACGGTCTTGAACTCGCCGCGCGCATGCTCATTACCGCGACCGGGCAACTGAGCAACCCTGCGCTGCCGCAGATCGAAGGTCTGGCCAGCTTTCGCGGTCCGGCTTTCCACTCGGCGCGCTGGGACCATGGCGTCGACCTGGCCGGCAAGCGCGTCGCGGTGATCGGCACCGGCGCATCGGCGACCCAGTTCGTGCCGGCCATCGCGGAGAAGGCGGGCCATCTGAGCGTGTTCCAGCGCTCGCCGGCCTGGATCATGCCGCGCCCCGACAAACCCTATCCGGGCTGGCAAATGGCGCTCTTCAGGACCATGCCCTGGGCCATGCGCCTGCATCGCGGCATGATCTATGTGCAGTACGAATCGCGCGCGCTGGCTTTTACGCGCATGAAATGGCTGCTGAAGGTCGCGGCAGGGATGCCGTTCCGCCGCATGCTGGCCCGGCAGGTGTCCGATCCTGCGCTGCGCGCGAGATTGACGCCGGAGTATCCGATCGGCTGCAAGCGCATCCTGCTGTCCAGCGACTACCTGGCCACCTTCAGCCGTCCGAACGTGGAGCTGGTCACGGATGGCATCGCCCGCGTTACCGCGGACGGCATCCAAACCGCGGATGGACGTATCCACGAAGCCGACGTCATCGTTTACGGTACGGGCTTTGCCGCCACACGCTTCCTGGCGCCGATGCGGATCACTGGCCGCGGCGGCCTCGACCTGAACACCGCTTGGATGGCCGGCGCGTCAAGCTATCTGGGCATGAGCGTGCCGGAATTCCCGAACTTCTTCATGCTCTACGGACCGAACACCAACCTCGGCCACAATTCCATCGTCTACATGCTGGAGAGCCAGTTCGCGCACGTGCTGCGGGCCCTGGAGGGGCTGCGGCGTACAGGCGCCGATTGCATCGAGGTCCAGGCCACGCCGCATCGCGCCTTCAACACGGCCGTCCAGGCGCGTCTGGCAAAGAGCGCCTGGGTCGGCTGCCGCAGCTGGTACCTCGACGAACAGGGGCGCAATACGGTCAACTGGCCGGGCTTCAGCCTGAGCTACCGCTGGCTGGCCAAACATGCGGGCATGCACGCCTATCGGTTCACGCGTCCCGGCGCGGCGCCGTATGAAACCAGAGTGCTGCCACCGCCATCGCGCCTGGAAAGCCCGCTCGCGGCCCAGAACCGTCTGCTGCTGCGCGCCGTGTTCCGTCCGCTGGTCGGCCCGCCGCTCAGTTTGCGGGCGCAGCGCCGGGTCGTCGATCTGCTCGGATGGCTGATGCCGGCCGCGCGCAGGGTGCGGCGCGAGAAACGCATGCTGGGCGGGGTGCAAGCCGAAGTGGCGCTGCCTGCCGTCTCGAGCGCCGAGGCGGCGCCTGGCGCCATCCTCTATCTGCACGGCGGCGCCTTCTGCCTCGGTTCGCCATGGAGCCACCGCGGCCTGAGTACGCGGCTGGCGCACGCCGCCGGCATGCCGGTGTGGACGCCGGACTACCGGCTGGTGCCCGAGCATCCTTACCCGGCGGCGCTCGACGATGCCGTCGCCTGTTACGACGCACTGCTGGCGAGCGGCCTGCGGGCGGACCGGATCGTGGTCGCCGGGGATTCGGCCGGCGGCTCGCTGGCGATGGCGCTGCTGTTGCGCCTGAAATCGCGTCAGCGTTCGCTGCCGGCCGGTGCAGCGCTGCTGTCGCCGATGGCCGACCTGAGCCTTTCGCATCCGGATGTTGAGGCCCGTGCGGCGCAGGACCCGATGCTGCGCGCAGCCTGGATCCGCCAGGCGCTGGCCGTCTACGCCTGTCCGCCGGATGCGCCCGAGCACGCGCCGCTGACGGCCGACCTGGCGGGACTGCCGCCGCTGCTGATCCAGGCCGGCACCGACGAGATCCTGCTGTCCGATGCGCAGCAACTGGCCGCACGGGCCGCCGCCAGCGGCATCGCCTGCCGCCTCGAGATTCACGAACGGCGTTGGCATGTGTTCCAGCTGCAGGCCGCGCAGCTGGCCAGCGCGCGCTCGGCGATCGGGACGGTGGCGGAATTCGCGCGGGAGCGGATCGCCGACAGCGGGGAAGGGGAGACGCACCCTACCGCACGCCTCGCCGGGCGTGAGGAGCTGCCGGTGTCCGCGGCGCCCTAGGCCGATCCTGAGCCGAAACTCAGACCGGAATCTCGGAAGTGCCGCCGCCGGCGCTGCCGAAATCCTGCAGCTGGTCGAGCGTCAGCCGGCGCTCGTTCAGCGCGGTGACGATGGCCTTGAGCTGCTCCGGGTCCGGCTGGATGTAGATCATGCGCTGCTCGACCTGATGTTCCCAGTAAGGCGTGTAGGGAACGTCGGTTTCGGCCATGACCTTGGCTTTGAAGCTGCCGTCCTGCAGTTCGCCGACCAGGGTGATGCGGGTGGTGTCCGGGGTGGTGTTGTTGACCGTGATGCTCATGGGTTCTCCTCGATGATCCGTTCGCTCGGGTGCATTGTCCCGTACGTCTGCCTGGAGCGCCAACACGGTTCGGGAACATGGCTCGAACTTAGGCCGATTTCGGTATGGTCAGGGTGAAGATGCTGCCGGCCCCGGGCCCCGGGCTGGACGCCACCAGCTGTCCGCCATGCGCTTCGACCAGCTGCCGCGCTACCCACAAGCCAATGCCGAGGCCGCCTTCCACGTCCGGGGCCGCGACGCCATGCTGCACGCCGCGGCTGAACAGATCGAACAGGCGCACCGCCGCCTCCGGATCGAGGCCGATGCCGGTGTCTTCGATGCTGACGGCGACCGACTCGCCCAGGTCCCGGCACGACACGGTGGCGGCGCCACCTTCGGGCGTGTACTTGATGGCGTTGCCGAGCAGGTTGGTCAGGACCTGGGTCAGCTTGCCGTAGTCGGCGTCGACCGTCAGCGGCGCTGCAGGACGCATGTGGCGCAGGCTTTGCCGCTTGTGGGCGGCCGCCGATGCCAGCGACGCAAGCACTTCGTCGACGAGGGCGCCGATGTCGCAGGGCTCGCGGCGCAGCTCCATCCTGCCGTGCGCAAGGAAAGCCAGGCCAAGCAGGTCGTCGACCATGCGCGTCATCTGTTTGACCTGGCGCTCCATCAGGTCGACCGCGCCGGGTGGCGGGCTGTCGCTGCCGGCACGCTTGAGGAGGGCGACACCCATGTTCAGCGTGGCCAGCGGGTTGCGCAGTTCATGGCCGAGAATCGCGATCGCCTTGTCTTTCTGGCGTTCGGCCAGCACCTGACCGGTCACGTCGTAGGAGACGACGAGGGCGAGCTGCGGCCGGCCGTCGTCGTCCTTGAGCGGCATGCCGTAGGAGCGGTAGTGGCGCTGATTGACCTCGTGCGCACGTTCGAAGCTGCCGCCGTCGAGCACGGTACGGTAGTCGGCTTCGTGCTGGTCGGCCAAGGAGGAGGGCACGGCCTCGCGCACCGTGCGGCCTTCGAAGTGGGAGGGCGCAAACCCGGCGGCTTCGAGTTCGGCGCCCTGGGCGACGAGGTAGCGCATCTCGCGGTCGACCACGAACACCGCACCGTGGGGCAGTTCGCGGGCGATCCGCCGGTACAAGTCGACGTCGTTCGCGCGGCCTGGGGCAAGAAGGTGATTCGAAGCTAGGTGGGAAGCGTTCATATCGCGCGATCGGAAAAGGTCGTTGGCGGTAGGGACAGCGTGCTCGAATTTTATGACGGAAAAAGGGCCGTGGCACGGCGGCAGAAATATTTTTGCAAGCCGGTCTCTGTCTACCAAGCCAATCCTTAACTCGACATTACCAAATATATTGTCGAGTTCCAGCTCGAGCGTGACAAAGTGATATACTGTACATAAACACAGCCCTTTTCAGCCGAACCATGCCGAACTTTACCCCAATCGACCTGGGCCCGTCAGCACCGGAAGAGATCACGACCGGCCCGAGCGGGCGCATGCACGTCAAGATGTACCGCCTCGCCGATGACGCCATCACCGAGGCCACCACCGACATCGAACTGGCCCGCGAGTTCATCGCCCACGGCGAGCTGAGCGCGAAATCGATCCAGAATTCGCAGAAAGAGCTGTTCCGCTTCCTGACCTGGTGCCGTGAAGAAGCCAAAAAGACCCTGGCCCAGCTGAACGTCGCGGACCTGAACAACTACAAGGAATTCCTCAAGAATCCGCCGCCCGACTGGATCTCGAAGACCAAGTGGCCGCGCAACGATCCGCGCTACCGGCCGTTCACCGGGCCGCTGTCGGACCCGAGCCGCCGCCAGGCCATGATCGCCGTAAAGGGTCTGATGGGCTTTGCCGAACAGACCGGCTATCTGCGCCGCAATCCCGGCGCCCTGGTCCGGAACGTGAAAGCGCCGTCCGCCAGCCGGATCACGCGCTACCTGACCCAGGGCGCGATTGCGCTCGCGCTCGAAACCGTTTCCAGCCGCCCGGCCGACACGCCGGCGGCTTTCAGGCGCCGCGCGCGCGACCGTTTTCTTTTGATCGCCTTTGCGCACACCGGCGCCCGCCTGAACGAGATCGTCAGCGCCTCGATGGGCTCGATCTACACCGAAGGCAACGGCCGCTGGTGGCTGGACGTCCTCGGCAAGGGCAACAAGCCGCGCCGCCTGCCGGTCCCGCCGGAAATGCTGGATGCCTTCCAGTCCTACCGCCAGGCTTTCGAGTTGCTGCCGCAGGCCAGCCGTACGGACCGCACACCGCTGGTCCTGTCGAGCCGTTCGCGTGAACCGGCGCGCATCACCGACGAAGCGGCAGCGGAAGCGATCAAGGCAGTGTTCGCGGATGCTGCGCGCGCCGCCGACGCGAAAGGCGACCAGGATACCGCGGCGACATTGCGGCAGGCGTCGGCGCACTGGCTGCGCCACAGCATGCTGACCAACCACGCGAACAATGGCGTGCAATTGAAGACGCTGCAGGACACGGCGGGGCATGAAAACATTGCGACCACGGCAGCTTATCTGCACAAGACCGATAACGAGCGGCACGATGAAATCATCCGTTCGGTGAACGGGAAGAGCATCCTGTGAGCTGTGCTGCCCCTTGCGGGCGGCTTTACGGATAGCGCATTTGACATAATATAGATTATGCGCACTTTGCCTCGGTTGATCTGCATCGTGCCCGGCCGCGTTCAGTGCTCGTACCTAAAACTCCATACTCAGCGCACCTAAATATGTCGACTCGGCGTAAAACGGTCTTTTTTAACGTAGCGTCTACATGTTTAGGTACATCTTCACGGCCCCCTTACCACGTCACTAGTTTTAGGTCCAAAACCGCTACATCACGGCCTCGGCTATTGGTACGGCATCAACGTCACGCCGAACTGTACGCTTTTGCCGGGCCGACCTACAGCAGTCGTCTGTTTGCAGTGCGGCGGAGCCACTATTTTTTAGCTATTCAGATTTCAGGGCGCTCACGGCGGATCACGACTGTCGCACTGATCTTCGAACGATTCCAACTCGGCTATCACTTGAGAAAAAATTTTCTTCCGATCCGCAACATCCGTTGGCAAATACGCGAACGCTACCAGGGACAACGGGTGCACACCTAGAACCGCTGCAATGTCGTGGATCTTTGTAATCGTAGGGGCTTTGATCCCGCGTTCCAGACTGCTAAGGTAGGTTCGACTCGAGACTAGTGAAAAGTCTTCTTGTGTCAAACCTCGACTCTTCCTCGCCTTCTGCAGTCCTGTTCCAAATTGTTTGAGCATCCCCACGAGCACCTCCGCACAAAATGCACGATGTACTCATGGCGAACACTTTAGGACTACAATCTATAGTGTTCATTCTTTGTTGCAAGGGCGTTCAAGTGATTACCACAGACAAAGCACATGAAGCACCTATGTTCTCGATGGGACCAGGGATCGCGACTTGGCGTGCAGCTACGCTGAGCTTAGGGATGCTCTACGTGTTCATTAACTATGCATTTAAAGAAGACCGCCATTGGGTTCATCAGACAATGATCCTATGGGACCCCCGCGACGTATTGCAGTTCTGCCGCGATTGCAACGGCAATAAGTCTCTTAAAATTTTTGATATTTCGCTACTTGAGCCTTACCGCAGGGGGAAGGTCAAAACTTGGCGCTGGACATCGGTTTTAAACATTCGGCTATATGTCGAAGATGATGTCGAGATGCCCGTCTACTTCACTGATGCCGGCGAAGCCGTCGGTTTGACGCGCGAAGAAGCTAAGCAGAAGATGAAGTCGCTTTACAGGGCTGGACCAAGATGAAAAGCATTCTATCCGGGGCCACGCTCACAACTGAAGTCGAGTGGTCTGCCACCCTGTTTCGTCCGAAAGCCGGCAAAAAAGCGTCATACTTTCCTTCGAACGCCGGCGTGCGGTGAAAGAAATGTGTGACTATTCACGAAGTAAACGTGTAACTAGTCGACAGCGGCGAAGCAAATGTTTGACTGCTCCAGCTGGTGACTTGGTGTTGAGAAAATCGAGTATCTGGCGTTACTAGCGGCTCGGCGCATTATGGAGGACCGGGGTTGGACTACAGACGACTAAACTCATCGAGCCCCGAGTCATCGCGACGTAAAGATTCGCAGCATTTAAGTTCGATGCGTCAAGGATTACAGCAACCTCGGCTTCCAGTCCTTTCAGCAAAAGCGTACTTCCGACTGCGCGCCGAGGTAACGAACGACCTTTGGACCGGCCCTCCTCCCGCGTTCGAACGACCGCCTGCATGAGGTCACATGTGCCCGAAGCGGCCAAGCGTAGCGCTTTGATCGCGGCGTGAAGTATCGCCGGCCGATGAGACCGAACATTGGGCGCTGCACACCACGCTTCAAGCAGGCTGGCAGCCCCACGAAACGACGGAGCGGCCGTGAAGTGGAGCGACTCGTGCTCAGTTGGCGTCGGCGGATTTCGCGCGGTACCTCGGCGCAGGGCATCGAATCGGCGCCTCATTTCGGCCGCGCCGAGGTTCGTCATCACACTCCCGGCAAATTCTACGAGAGTATCGAACGCCTGCGGGCTCTCCAAGCAAAAATTACGGCCGAATGTTATCAGGTCCCTCAAGTCCACTGCTTCTACAGTAATAGCGCCAGGGGTCTGACCGGCAAGGTCACGTTGGCCGCGTGGATTTCGGGCGTCGCCGATAACGAGAACGCGTCCCTGGGATAGTGGTGGCGTCGTTTGCGCAGCGGTTAGCCTTATGCGGTGATCATCCGGCAGTCCAGTCTGGATCCAGCGCACATGAGGCGGAGCATGACGCAGGTCTACTGGATCTCCCGTGATCAAGGCTCTGCGAATTTGAAGAAGCCAAGTCCCCAACGGTTCTGCATTGGCATTGCGCCACCGCCAAGGCGTCGTGAGCGTTCCCACCGAAGGGAATGTTGTCAATACGTCCCTCTCCCAATGTACTAGCTCTCCTCCGAAGTCGAAGATCGCCTGTAGTGGATCGCCAAGTACGCAGGTGGGGAGCAGTCGGGCCAAGCCCTGCACGATATGGTGCTGCGGAAGGGAGCAATCCTGATACTCGTCGACTATCAAGTGCGCGTAACTCGACAACAAAACATCGTTGAGATGCCCAGAGTGCAGGAGCTGGCCTGCCGCGGCTCGGATCGCGGCGTAATCCTGTTGGGGAGAGTCAAGGAGAAGAATTCTTGGGTCGTGGCCACTTCGACCGGGGAATTTCGCGATGATACGCATTGCCCATCCATCGATGGTAGCTAACCGGTACGCCTCAGGTGGGACTCGCGCGCGTTCTAGTCGGGCGCGCAAAGCCGCTACGCCTGCGTTGGTGTGTGTGAGAACGAGGACAGGCTTTATCCCAAGGTGGTTGCACAGCGACGATTTGATCAGCTCGGTTTTCCCGCAGCCGGCCGGAGCTGTAATCGAACCGCGGCCAACTGTAAGCAAGTTGATGCTGGCGTCATTCATGCTCGGCCCAGTTAAACACTGAGTAGATTCGCGTTTGGAAGTCAGGCGCACACTGCGGCAATACCGGGCAAACGATGTGGCGCATCACATGTTCCATCCAGGTAATCGACTTGAACCAGCCGTTCTTACGCGTTCGTGCCGCCTGACCGAGCAGAGCGCGAGTTTGTGAGCACAGGAAACCTGTTTGGGCTTCCGCCCAGATTGCGGCGATGTTGAGGTCATTTCTCGACACAGTACGGATTTGTGCCTCGACCCTCTCTTCATGCAGTTCTATCGCATAAGTGATCAACGATAGACAAGTAGCAACCGGTAGGCTTGCAAAAAGTTCGTCTTCGAGAGCCCGGCCTTGTGTCCATGTCAGCAGCGCACCGCCCTGCTGAACGAAAGCGGCCTCGATCTCTTGGGTTGGCAGCTTATCATTGTCTCGGAACACCATGGCCCGGTACCCAAGCCTCTGCAGCACCTTAGCGCGCTCGTATGGCGTGTCTGCCGTGCGCCCGCCGCAGTCGAAGGTCGCGACGCCCAGTGCAGATAACGAGGGGTAACCGCTTTCGGTACGAAATTGGTCAATACCACGGATGAATCCGATCTCACTCGCACCTTCGCAGGCGATGACTGAACGTGCGAGAAAGGCTTCAGGGAAGCACCTGATTGTTCCTTGGGTGTCGTTGGCTGTGCCGACGACCAGTACAGCATGTTGCCCACCGACCGGGCGGACGACAAACAACTGGTCGCCCCGCAGCTCCTGTAGTGCCACAGGAGAGTGAGTGGTCAAGAAGGCCTGCAGGGGAGGAGTCGAGTCCTTGGCGCCAAGTGAGCCCAGGAACCGGATAAGGCGGTGTGGCTCGAGTCCATATTCGACCTCGTCGGACAAAATGATGTGTGCGCTATTTGCTGCACGTCGTTCCAGGCCTGCGATCAGTAGTCTTGTCGACCCGGTTCCCAGGCCATGCAGGGGGATGCCGCGTTCATTGTGTAATGCAATGCTGCCGCCGCTGAACGTGACACCATGCACGTCGAGAAGAGCACGTGCGCGGCTTCCAATACCGACGCCCAGCTCGCGTGCTGTTTGGCCTACGACATCGAGCGCGGCAGCCAACTGGTGTTGGGCCTGCTCACCGAATGTCGACCGTGCATCCCGCGCGGCGCTTATTAACGCAGCGGAAGCATCTGCCCGCTCTTCGGATACACGGTTGAGGACGGAACCGCGTTGCCAACATAAGTGGTTCCCTGACGTGGCACCAATGCGTGTCGGTGAAAGCTTTTGTCGATCTTTCCAAGCCAAACCGCGAAAATTGTCATGCTGGGCGGTTCGATCGGAGTAAAGGCTCCAGACAGCTTCCAAATCGCTGCCAACCGTAAGGTTCAAGCAGATTACAGTCTCGGCGCCGTTTCCCGGCTCGTCATCGATGTCGCCGGTGAGAGCATGATATCCACGCAAGTAATCTCCGTAGGCCTCGACACTTTTCATCGCTTCATCGAGGTTTCCTATCGTAAGTGTAATGCTTATCGAATCATCAACATTCAGGTCATAAAAGTCTGCATCGGTGATTGGGGCACTGCGCCGAGCGCATAAGCATAAATCGATCGCATCAAGGATGGTTGACTTACCGCTGTCGCCAGGCCCGATGAGGCAGTTAATCCCGGGGGACGGATGCCAAGTCAAATGGCGAATGGAACGGAAGTTGAAGATCTGTATTTTTCGAATTGTTGCCATGAGTGCCGTCCATGTGACCACTTTTTATTAACTGCTGGCAAAGGATAGCTTGGTATTAGAACGCCGGCAACAAACCTTGAATTGTTGCGTTCATAAGTTGCTGCTGCTGAGGCGCAAGCGACTACAAGTAATAGTCAACGGATGGGCGGCGTTTCGCTGAGGATGGGTCGCGTGAGGTAAGCAAACGACAGATCAGACGACATTATCAAGAAGACCCGTTTACCCGAGGTCTTGGCCCCTGTTCTTTTAAGCCAACATTTGCCCCCAAATCCGTTAGATTTCTCTCTAAACCTATCGGTTTCATTGGTTTACTTAAGGTAGGCTAAGTAAACTAGCGGCAATTTATCGGTACAGATATACTCATATCTGTACCTTTAGATCTCTGAGTTTTTGTGACGCGTCACGCGTCTCCGTTCATCTGAAATTGTGCAGTTTCTTGTGCAACCATTGAAAGTCCCGCCTTGAGCCGACAACCCTTTTCGCTCAGCGACGACCAAGCCGCAGCGCTACTGATCGCGTTACGCCCGATCGCCGAACGCCACACTTCCAACGCTCGATCAAATCGTCTTTTCGTTCGCGACTTCATCCGGGCCGTCCATGGCGTCACTGGGCGCACCTACAGCCCGGCCATCTATAGGCGGCTGCTGAGCGCCTACGCACCGGAACGGCGTCCATCGACGACGACCCTGTCGCTTGAGAAAGAATTTGTCGAGCAGGAGCTGGCGACTTCAGTGCCACGCCACGCATACGCGGACCATGTTGTTGCGGCCGCAGCCACACCGGCGTCACCCCATCCGGCGACTGCAGCGGAGTTGGCTGCGTTGATCAAGAACGCGGTCGATGATGCACTCGCGCGTCGTCCCGGTGCCGGCTCAGTACATTGGCAAGGCGAACATCAGATGGCACAAGCGCATATCGCCGATCTGACTGCCAGGCTCGCGGCTTCCGAACGTGCCCTCTCGGAAGCCCGTGCTACCGCCTCGCGTCTTGCGGCCGACCTGCAGCTCGCTCAAGAGATGGCGTCCAGGTACCAGGAGCAGCTGGCCGAAGCCGAGCAAAGCGCAAAGGCGCATGATGAAGCCCATCTGCAGGCGCTTAAAGATGTTGCGGCTGCAATGGACGAGATAAGAAAATTCGCGATGCGTAGCATTGACGACATCCGTGGCGAGACGCGTGCGGAGCGAGATCGACGCGTACACGTTGAGCAGTTACTGAAGCGGAACGAAAAGATGACGGAAGTGTTTCGACAGATGGCTTATCAGCGCGGCGGCAGCATCCCACCAGAATTGCGTATCGAGACGAAATGAAGAATGACCTGACTGTTGATAACACGTCCAATGGATCTGCCCTCGCCATGCCGGTGGGGCATTCGCTGGGCGACGTCGCTGATGACTGGGCTGCGATCGACGTATGGCTGAAGGCCGTCGAGGGCAACAGCCGCAATCGGTCGAAGGCAACTGTGAATACCTACCGGTTTCATTTGGCGAAACTACGCTGGTTTTGCGAAAACGTTGTCGGACGCACCCCTTCCAACTTTAGCTTGCAGGATGTCGAGGCGTTTCGCGACTTCCTGGGCAAGCTGCCGGACTTTGCCGTCTCGATGGGCGAGCCGGGAAGCGCCGAGTACACGCCCTTTCGTGTGCCGCCCTCTCCCAGCAGCCAAAGCGACATACTGCGTTTTACGCGCGCGATGTTCGGGGCGCTCCATGCTACCGGCTACATCAAGCTGAATCCCATGGCTTTGACGAAAGCGCCGGCCTCGCGTGAACTGAACGTTTCCCGAGCAATCAATCTGGACCTGTACGATACTGTCCTACAGGTGATGGACGCGCAGGATCGTGAGGGTCTGCCGAATCGGCGCGGTTACCTGCGGGATCGATTCATCCTCGTATGCTTGCGAGAAGCTGGATTGCGCGCGTCCGAGCTCGTCGGCGCCAAGATGGGCGCGTTCAGGCAGTTCGCCGATCCGAAGGCGCGCAGGACGTACTGGGTGTTCGACGTCGTGGCCGACAATGCCAAAGGCGGCAAGGCGCGCACCGTGCCGGTGACAAAGGTGTTGATGGACGCGCTCATCATGTACCGAATGGGATTCGGATTGCCCGCCTATCCCGCTCACGGCGAGACCACCGCCCTACTCCTGTCTTCACGGACCCGCAAAATGGAAATGGCCGCGGGATCGATCAAGCGCGCTGCGGACAAGCGTCTATTCGGCGCCTGGGGCAGTGTTGGTTCCAGGCAGGGCCTGCACAAGATCGTCACCAAGCGCCTCGAAGACGCTGCTTCGTATCTAGATGATCACGGCGATTATCAAGGAGCATCTAGGCTGCGTGATGCGTCGTCGCACTGGCTACGGCATACGTTCGCAACCGCGACGCTGCTCAAGGGGCAAGATATCCGAAGCGTCGCCGCCCTGCTCGGTCATAGCAGCGTGAACACGACAATGGCCTATACGGGACAACAGACGCTCGACTTGGTGCGAGCCGCCGAGGCGGCAGAGCCAGACGCCCTGGCTGTGGTCGAGTCGGCAATCTGAAAGCGTGTAAGGCTGGTTTCCGTTGGCATTACTGCTACTTTGGCACGTTGGCTTGACGTTGAGCCGCCGAATTTGCACCTTCTATTCACAACAGAAGCTTTCGATCGTGTCGAAAGCACGCTAAGCACCTCAGTGGGTTACTACATACTCAACCTCGGCAAATGAGACGAACGGAAGCTAGCTCGTGCCTACCCTACAGGCCTCCGATCACGCGCTTCAGGTGCTGTAGCCGATCCTGATTAATGCAGTAGCAGACACGCTGCACATCCGACGATCCCTCGATCAGCCCTGCTTCCTTCAGGATCGAGACATGCTGGGAAATCGTCGACGGCGCCAGCGGCAATACATCCGTCAGCTTCCCGAAGTAGCATTCGCCATAATCGATCAGGTGGCGGAGCAGCTGGATACGCGCAGGATGCGCGAGTGCCTTGCACATGCGTGCCAGATCATCGGCATCGATTTCCGTATCACGCACACGAGGCGTAGTTGGGGGACAGCAAGATTTGGACATAGGGTTTGTTCGTCGTTTGGCGAACGCAGAATAGACGTCAGGAGACACTCTTGTCAAAAGCTTTGGCGTACTGCCGCGATGGTTCAGCGGCAACCGCTCGAAGGTAGAAGGCAAGCGAAGCGGCAGACATGGCGAGCAGCACGAACAGCAGCACCGAAGGACCGCTGTCGTAACGCAGGATTGCTGCCGCGGCCAGCGGCCCGGCCGCCTTCGAAAGCAGCGACGGACCTGCCATCGCACCGGAGATGGCGCCGTAGTTCTCGCGGCCGAACAGCGCTTGCGGGACCGAGCCACGCACGATTGTCAGGATGCCGTTACTCAAACCGTAAAGCACGGAGAAAGAAGCCGCCGCCCAGGCCTGCGAACCAAATAGTACGAGGACGAGCAAGGCTGCAGGGAGCATAGAGAAGGTCAGCTTGCCTACCGTTTGCGGCGGCGTATTCCGCCCGAGCGTCATCTCCCCAATACGCCCAGCAACCTGCATTGGACCGATCAGCGTGGCCAGCATGACCGCCAGCGTCGTGGATTCGCCCAGGTGTCCGAGCAGTGGGATCAGGTGGACCGACATGGCCGAGAAAATGAATGCATTGGCCGAGAATGCCAGTGCCAGCATCCAGAACGCCTGGTGCCGCAAAGCTTCCGCCAGGGTGTGGCTCCGGGGCGCACCGGCTGGATCCCTCAACTTGCTGCGGGCCG
>Ga0308160_10000560_pt1 | contig 68752 bp, 104 predicted proteins | sample PhyFR1_FD_201036 | JGI IMG/M metagenome (GOLD analysis project Ga0308160, IMG submission 201036) | Phyllosphere microbial communities from UC Gill Tract Community Farm, Albany, California, United States - DLSLF.R1 | ecosystem: Host-associated > Plants > Phyllosphere > Unclassified | place... | reverse complement strand
CCGCCGCTGACGCCCCACTTCTCTTGCCCCTCCGCCCTCGCAGTGGTTCTCGGACGCGCTCATCCCCTTCTACCACTACGTCCCTGTTCAGAACTCGTACGCCGACCTGTTCGATCTCGTCGCCTTCTTCAAAGCCCGGCCTGAGCTGGCCCAGGCGATCGGCGACAACGGCCGGCGCTTCGTTCTCGAGAGCTGGAGCTGGGAGAGCATGCAGGCGTACTACTTGCTCGCCCTGCTCGAGTACGCCCGCGCACTCGCCGACGACCGCGAGGCGATGACCCTTGTTTATCCTTAGAGCCTCCCTAGACGACAAAAAGGTCGCCACTGCGTCCTCTGTTGAATTATACAAGATCTTATCCCGGGATTGCCTGTGAGCCGTCGCACTTTTGCAGGCATCCGCTCATTCGATTGCATACCGCTCAGCCAGAGAGGAGATGGAAGAGGTTCCCTTCCCACATCTGTAGATGGAGCAAAGGAGATCGTCGTCAGCACCTTTCGCAGCCTCCGCAGCCTTAGAGAAGAAAATGATGGACGAGAGTCTCGAAATCGGCGAGCGTCAGGCCGGCCTTGCCAGTCGTACTCGAGTACAGCTGGACCATCTCCTTGACCTGCCGTCAACAAGAAAGGGAGGGACCGTCAACGATGAGAGTCGCATCGCTCGGCCGGTGCAGGACGGCGCCGCACCAGATCGGCGGAGACGTGCGATTCCTTGAGGTCTTTGACGACGGCTGCGACCATGCCGACCGTCAAGATCTTTTCGTCGACAGCAGGACCAGGGCTCGGCGGGAAGAAGAGTGCGAACGCCTCGCGTGCGGCGCGCTTCTCCCCTCGCGACAGCTCTGGCCGGCCGCCCGAGGCGACCAATGACCCCCGCGAGGTTTTTGTCCGCCTGCCCTTGGCACTTCCAGACGTCTTGCCGCTGCCTTTCACTTGACGACTCGGCTTGGAACGCTCGAAGTCATCCGAGGCGCTGCTCGTCTCTTCCGAGCCGTCGGATGGGAGCGATGGCGTCGGCGAGCCTTGGGCGACAGACCGCGTCGTCCGTCGCGTGCGGCGCCGGGCCGGGTTGCGGAAGTCGAGCTCTGGGTCCTCGGCCTCGTCGCGGTACTCGTCCTCGTCCGGGTCGCTCAGGCCCGAGCTCGCCGCCTCGTCAGAGACCGCTCCTGTCTCGTCTTCGTCGTCTCCGGCGCCGCGAGAGGCGAGGAGGACGGCGCAGACGCTCATGAAGTCCTTGCGACTGACGCCTCGGCGCTCGTGCGGGCCGTCGCTTCCGGCCTCGGCGTCGTCGTCGCCATCCTCCCCAGCCCAGCCCTCGGCCGACTGCCGGAAAAACTCGAGCACCTCTGGATCCGATGGAGGGAGACCCGCCAGTTGAAGAGCTGCTGGGATGAGCGACAGCGGGAGATGGGTTCTGGCCGGAGTTGCGTATTCGTCCGCCGCGTCATCGGCAGCCGTCTCGCCGACACTCACGTCGGCTGCAGGCGGCGGCGGTTCCGAGACGAAGCCGCCAGCGTCAGCATCGCCGTCGTCCAGTGGGAGGAAGCCACCGCCGTCCATGTCGTCGTCGACGACGAAGCCGCCACCTGCGTCGTCGTCGTTGTCAGGCGGGAGGAAGCCGCCGCCGGCCTCGTCGAGTCCAGGTGGAACGAAGCCTCCGCCGCCGGCGTCGGATGCGGGAGGTGACTCGATGATGCCGACCTTACGGCGCTTCCTCCTGCGGCGCGGATCCGAGTCGTCTGCAGCCGATGCTATTGTCTGGCCAGCCATGTCGAAGGCGCGTAGTAGGCGGTCGCGCTGTGCTTGCGAGAGAGCAGCGACCTCGGGCTCGTCCATCGCGACGTCGCCCTCGGCGGCCGGATTCTGGGTGCGACGGCGGGGAGGCTGCAAAGGCAAGGTCTTACAGGTCAGTGAAGAGCGGGCGCCGCTGCCTTGGCACTGTAGGATGCTAACGAAGCACCATGTTGCGCTTTGGCCCGGGGATGCCTCTGACGAGGTGATAGTCTGTGGGACGGAGGGCAGCGCCGCCGGACGCGCAGCGCAGTCCAGGACGGCGCAGGCCGCACGCGATGGCTCGCACGTACGCACGGGGCATCCTCGCCACTCTAGCTCAAGCTGGCTCATCAATGCCTTCCAACGAGTCGATTCGCTGACATGTGAAGTACCTCCCCGCAACGCTGTCGCCCATCGCGTTGCACCGACTGCTCCTGCACATTGAATTCGAATTCGGGTGAGACACGGTCGCCGTCATGCGCCTCCTGAAACGCACAGGTCTCTCTGCGATGAGAGAGTGCCATCAATCTCGGTCGAACGTCGGCGACAGCGGCAATGGGATATGAGCCGCTCGCTCGGCCGGATCAGGCGTCCCTTTGCCGCCGGTCGAGGTTGCCGGCGTGCCCTGGAGCGAGCCCTTGCGCGAGGGCGTGCCGAGACTACCCGCTGGGCTCAACGGCGGGAAGGCACTCTCGGCAGAAGCAAACGGCTGTTGACGTCCAACGACGTACGCGTGTGCGAGCGCGGGCGACGATTGAGGCGAGGCCGAGGAGAAGGAGGCGTAGGAAGGCCTGCTCGGTGGCTGGTAGGCGTGCGGGAAGCCTGCAGAAGATTTGACCGTCGACGGGGCGACAGCGGCGTGCGAGTAGGACCCTGGCGTGATCTGCGATCCTAAAGCAAGTGAGGGCGAGACAGATTCCTGCAAGACTGGCGAATTGGCGTGCACGGCCGTAGCCGAAGGCAGAGGCGGGAAGGCTGCGGGTTCGACCGGTGCCGGGTCATCTCTGTCGGCAAAGACAGCCGTGTACGGGTCGGCATGCGCATTAGCCGCCAGGAAGCTGCTCTGGGCGTTGTGTGCGTGGCTGTTGACGCCCATGGAGCCGGCCGACGATGACGAGGGAGCATGCGGATTCTGAACTGTGAAGGAGGGCGATGACCGATGGTACTGGTACGGCCCGGCGTGGTTGAGCGGCCGGAAGGGGACGGCTGAGATCTGCAGTGGCGACGTCGACGCTCCCGGCTGCAAGGCTGCGTCCGCCCCAGCAAAGGCGATCGTCGGTCCGCCCCGTGACGTCGCGCTGCTCGCCTTCCACTGGCCGCTGCGCGCGTTGCTGCCTCCCTGAGGGGCACTCGCTCGAGCCTGGGAGGCTGGCCGGCCCCGAGCGTGCTGCCCGCCATGCTCCCCTCCGCCTCGGACTGCGGAGCCTGTCGACGAGCCTTGAGCGTAGACGACGTCGCGCAGGATCGGATGCGCGCCTGATGCGATGTCGGCCTTTTCCTTGGCGATCGCATCGAGCCGCTCGTTGTAGGTCAAAATCTGGGTTGTCAGCCGGTCGTGCTTGGTGTTGAGCTTTGAAGACGTGGAGAGCAGGTCAGCATGCTGACACAGCTCTGCGTGGGGCTACAGTCTGGCGACGCACCTTGTCGAGCTTGCCAACCAGCGCGGCCAGCTCTGTCTCCCACTCTCCGAGCAGGCGCTCGTTGGCGCCCACGATATCGTCGCGTTCGCGCTCGACCTCAGCGGCCTCTTGCCGGAGCGCGTCCCATTCGGATTCGCGCTCCTTCTCGCGGGCCTCCAGGCCAGACTCGCCTCCGCTGGTGCTCCCCGCGACTTCAGCCTCCAGCATCTCGCGCTCGAGCTCGACGTCGTCCTTGCCGCCGACGAGACGCTTGACGCTCTCGCCGAGCGCGAGCGCCTTCTGTCGCGCGCGCAGATCACCGGCGGCGTTCTTCTCAGCCGCCTTCTGGAGCGCGCTGATGTTGGCGCGAAGGGCGGCTTCCGCCTTCTGTGACGTCCGCCGATGCGACTTGAGCTCGCCCGCGAGGTGAGCTGCGTGGGCTTGCGACTCGACGAGCTGGCGATCAAGGAGCGCGTAGAGCCCATCCGGGGATGTCGGCATAGAGGACTTGTTCGCGGTAGCGTTAGGGGCTTTGGCTGTTGGCGAGGCGAGTGTCGGTGGCGGACGGGCGGCTGCGAGGGCGGGACCGGCGACCGAAGCGGCGACGGCTGTTGCAGACGAAGCCAGAGCCTGAGCCATGGCGGGCGCGGGGAGGCCATTGACATTGCTGGATGACGAGTTTGCCCGCGATCTCGACCGGAGTGAGTTGGCTCGCGAGCGCGAGCGGACAGCCGAGGTTCCGACCAGCGAGGCCACAGCGGTCGACTGAGCTGAGACTCCGGCGGCACCGACGCCAGAGGTAGTCGCCGAGCTCGGCTGAGACGTCGAGAAGGAATTGGTTCGAGACATCGCTGCGCTTGTCGAGGCATCTGAAGCAATGCACGACTGAATGAGTGACGGACCTGTCGTTCGAAGGGCCCGTCAGGAAGAGCAGACGTACCAATCGTGAGGTCGGCGAAGCGTCCGTCTTCATCGCCGACCAGGCCGAGCTCGACCACGTACTCCCTCCCGGGGCTGGCAGAGGGACGTCGGGATCAGCTCTTGTCTGAGCGCTGAAACCTACTCTCGATGCTGGAAAGTCGCGGGGGCGAGAGCAAGCGAGCGACGGGGAGTGGACGCACCCGAGCCCGTAGATGACGACGACGGCCTCGTCCTCCCCCTCGATGACATGGGCAGCCACGCTCCGCCAGGGACTGCCGTTGACGGTCACGGCGAGGCCCTTGCTGAGGAGCGTAGCGAAGTGTGGGCGGCTGCCGCTGCAGGAGGGGCCGGCCGAGCTCTCGCCGAGGTCGACCGGCGACGAACCGAGCAGCTCGGACCCGCGCTGATATAGCGGGTAGTGGACATGGCCGCCTCGGGCTGCGACAGACGGCACCGAGCGCTCGATAGCCTCCTCCTCCTCGCCGTCGAGACCGTCGTCCGGGTCCTCAAGGTCGGTGTCCGAAGCCTGGCCTCCGGCCGAAGCTTGCGAGAGCTGGTGCGGAGGGAGCTTCGCCGAGGCCGCTCTAGCCTTCTTCTTCCTCGCCCACTTGACCGATCCAGCCGGTCCGGCCGATGAAGGCTCCGGGGCGTGGAAGTCGTGTAGGCTGCCAGCCAGTCTTGGCGAGCCGAGCGGCGTACCATTTAGCGGAATAGCGGAGAAGTCGTACGCGAGCGAGAAGGTGATCGAGAGCGAGGTGACCTGCAGGATCTGCAAGGCGAGCAGGCGGGGCCACGAGCCGGCGCCGGCAGCCCACCGCGCGGCGGTCGTCGTCGGTGCGGCCGACTTGACTGAGGACGCCGGCGAGGACGGCATGCTGGGTGCAAGAACGGATGGGAGACGACGGCGAGGGGTCGCAGTGGAAGGAGAGTGACGGTCGAGGCGAGCTCAGGGCGAGGGAGCGGCGCGACGGGCCAGCCGGCCGGGCGACCGCGGAATCCATCTGCGCGTTCGACTGAGTTCATGAGTACTCGCTTCGCACTCCCTCACGCTCGCTGAGGCAGACCAGGTAGGGTTTGCCGTTCCAAGGGTATGCGGGATTGACTCGGGAGCGACCCAGCCCCCACGCCTGCGCCCGGGCATTAGCCTTACGCGCAGTTAGGAAGTTGCGGAGGGACCAGGTCATGAATCTGACGCTGGGAGACGGTCCCTCTGAAGTGCGCTCGGGGACCCCTTGAGTCGCCAAGAGTGGTGGCCGCGATCCAGGGGGATCTTTGAGCAGGGTAGATGAAGCAAGCCCTTATTGAGGCTGGGCATCCGCCTCGGCTTCGGCAGTGCCGTCGCGAACGAGGGTCGGCCGTGAGACGTCCAATTCACCCAAGAGTCAAGCGCTTCTCGACCGGTCGAAGCCTTGGAGTATATCGAGCGGAAACGCTGGCACAACTTAGAGCTGTTGAACCGGTCGATCAAGCTGCGCGTTTGAGGTAGACCTCGATGGAGCGATCAAAGCCTGGGCAAGGAGCCTCTTCGTGAGCCACGCCGATATCATGCGCAGACGACGAGACAGCTACGTACCTGCCTGGTTGGCGTCGGTCGACTTCTGGTCGGCGACTGCGCCAGCCTCGCGCAGGAGCGTTTCTCGCTCGAAGCCAAGCGCACCGAGCACCTGGCCAAAGTCGGTCGGCCGCAGCTCGAGCTCGGCTAGACGGGTCTTGGGGACGGCGCCTTGCGTCTTCTTGACGGCGTCCTTGTAGGTCGCCCATGACTGAGGCTCGAGTACGAATCGGCCGCCGGGGGCGAGCACGCGGTAGGTCTTGGCGAAGAAGCTCCGAATACCGTCGTCGCCGTGATGGAGGTGGACCCACTTGGTCAAGCTCAGTCTGTTGAGCCGATGGCGTCAGGAGTCAGCCTCAACTCCTCCGATCCGACGCATCAGGCACGCACGCGAGTACGAGATCGTAGCCGTCGACGTCTGCGTCAATTTCGTCCATCACCCAGTCGGCAGCGACAAAGCGGACGTTCGCCGGAAAGGTCTGGTTCTCGCCAGCAGCAGCTTCACCGGCCGCTGCCGGTGGGACGAAGCCGTGCTCCTTCGGAAGCGCGACCGGGAAGTAGTCGGCCGAGCCGGTCGTCGGCTCGCGCAGCGACTCGACGAACGCGAGGTGCGTCTGCGCCTTGCGGACGAGGTCCGGGTCAATGTCGACCCCTGTCACGACCGCCGCACCGGCGAGGCCTGGAGCGGAGAGAGCCGCGCAGGGATCAGAAGAACGGTCAGCGCAACGTTGGGCCTCATCGTGCTGGCCTGTAAGGCGGCGGGCGTACCCAGTGCGACCGACGGCAGGCCGCTGTTGGCGCCGATGTCGAGGACTCGTCGGCCGGTTACCCAGGCTTCTGGCAGGCAGGCGACGCGCCGGTCGCCGAGCAGGACCGAGGTCCCTCGCTTGGCGTAGTAATTCTGGTAGTTGCCATAGGCGGGCGTGCTCGGCGCCATGCTCTCGTCGGTGTGTTGTCGAGGTCGTCGTCGGTTGTTCGGAGGCGGGGAGTCCCCAGGCTGCCGCCGTTCCAGCTTGGTCGGCCCGCCTATCTCGTGCTAAGCTGTCGACTGACTTTCATCAGCGAAATCCCCGGTCATCTCTCGCCTCGAGCTTTCGCCTGCAAAACCGCTGCAAAGCCAGCTGCTCTTGATCCTGCTACTGCACGCGACGTCGTCCCCCTATCATGCTCCGGCGGGCACCGGCCGTCGCGCTCCTCCTCGTCGGCTTCGCCCTGTTTGGCCTGTCGAGGCTCTATGTCCAGGAATCGGCCCCCAGGTGCGGCCCCTGGTCTGGCCTCCAGACCTGTCTGTCAAATGCGCCGCTGACAGCCCTCGGCTCATCCGTCGCAGCGCCCGGATCCGAGACAGCCTCGTCGAGGGCGCCAGGTATACGGCCACGGCCGTTGGGGCCGGCTTCTCCAACCAGCTCATCGGATACATCATGCTGCTCCAGTACGCGCGCAAGGCCGACCGCGTACCCATCCTCGGCGACTTTGTCGCGCGCTCGAACGACAACATTCTGACGAAGGGCCTGGTGGCACCCTACCTCCTCTTTGTGCGTCGCCCATAATCTTCGCTTGGCTGGATGTTCTACTGGCTGACGAGCTTTGTCGTGCTTGCAGGAGACCGTCTTTGACCTCTCGGCCTACACTGCGGCGACCGGCCAAGCAGTGACGACGTTTGCTGCATTCAAATTCCCGTCGTCGACGCCCGAGACGCTCCAGTGCTTCGCGAGTGGTCACCGCACCGAGCAGCCTCCTCTACATGGCGTGACGGCTGGCCCAGCATGGAGCTCGTGGTCGACGGCCGAGGGCGTCGACATGGACGTCTGGGATGCACCCCCGTCCGTCAACGTGCGGTGGGGTCCCAACCTAAACGTCAGCAACTTGGTCAATTTCAGCGAGGACCCGCTTCAATGGGAAGCTGCTATCAGTCAAGCAAAGGAGGACCGCAAGGTGGCCGAGGCGCTTGGAGAGGTGGAGCCTCGACAGTCGTCTGCCGTGCCTGCGCCAGAGCTCGCCTGCTGGAGTGACGTGCGCAACCTGCTTCGACTCTGCTTCAGTCACTTCCCAACGCTGACCCATCTCGAGTTCTGATCTCTCTCGCAGTTGTACTGGGCGTTCGAGACCGAGGACAAAGACGAGCGATGGAACGCATGGCCTGCATGGGACGCCGCAGGGACTCACCTCCGCTTCACGCCCGCGCTCAAGAAGCTGGCGGGCGAGTATCTTCGCCGTGTCTTCGGCGATGAGCCTCGACCTTTCATCGCCATCCGTGCGTCACGACCTTCGGCTGCAGGCGTCTTGTTGAGTCGGTGCTGACCGCGTCCTCCGGGGGGACCGGCTTCTTCAGACGCTCGGCACGGCGACTTCGGCTGCCCGAATCAGAAGTCACCCAGGCCGGCCTCCGCCCAGGACGGCGCGTCCTGCTACCGTGCGGCCTCCTCCTATCTGCCGACAGTCGAGTCGTTCCGGACTCGACTTGCAGACGAGCAGGACGTCAAGGTCTCGGCAGACTCAGTCATCGTCTTTTCAGACGAGATGGACGAACGATGGTGGGAAGGAGTCGCCGCCATGGGTTGGAAGCGCATCGACCATGACAAGGTTGGCACGACGAGCCGCCTCGACAACTGGTGGCCGGTACGTGGTCTGATTCTCAGATGATCGGGGCCTGACCGCCGTCTGCCGACTGACTGGACCTCTCTTTCTCCTTCTCGACCTGATCAGACCCTCATCGGTGCGTCTCGTCTAGCCGGCGTTGTACCATCCGATGACGTTCCGTTACTGATGTCTCCGCCGTCCTTTCCACCAGATATGGTCCTTATGAGCCAGGCCAAGGGCTTCATCGGCACGCGCGGCTCCACATACTCACTCCTCTCGTCCCGGCGCGTCACAGATTGGCAGCAGGGCATCGTCGCGCTGGAGACGCGTTGAGCCGCGCGCACTGCCCGTCCTCCACATGCTGCTGCAGCATTTCCTTCTAGTATCCTTGTCTTGTCTAGATGCCCATCCTGTAGCGACCCGCGAGTTGCGGGCGAGACTCGCCCGGCCCGCTGTGAAAAGCCTTGCTCCGTGACGAGCCCGTCCTCGTCGGCCGCGGCCGGCTTCAGCTCGGGGGGAGAGGCGCACCCGAACCGAGACGGCCATCAGCCAGACCCCTCGATCACACCCCTTCACACGGACATGTCTTCTGCTCCTCAGCAATCGCCCGGTGCCAGGCCAAAGATCGCCTACGCCATCTTTGACATGGTCCGTCGTCTCGCCGGGCTTCTGCCCTCCGAGGCGCTGTCAATCCGTCGTCGGAGCTGACCGGCCGGCTCGCCCGGCGCGACCGTCCCTCGACAGGATGGCACGCTGATCGACACGGAGACGGTGAGCACCTGCTGCTGCTCCCAAGCAGGATGTCTATCGATCTCTGACGCTCGGCTCTTCGCCTGCTGCGGCAGATCTACACGCGGGTGACGAACGACATCCTCGCACGGTTCGGGCTGACCATGTCGTGGCAGGTGCGCCCCCCCCCTCCTCGGATGCTTCTGGCGTTGTGTATGGGCCCTCCTGCTGACCTCGTCATTTGCCTGGACAGATCAAGTCGGGCATGATGGGGAAGCCGGCACTAGTTGCTGGTCCGTCCGATTCGAGCTCGAGGTCTCTCCTTCGAAAGCGACGGGCAGCTCGAGCTGAGCATCTTGCGCTCGCCCAACAGCTCAGCACCTGTTTAACTCGTTCCCTCCTGGATCCTTCCCACCCGACTACACGCCCGAAAAGTATGTTGCCGAGAGGAATGCGCTCCAGGACGCGTCCTTCAGGGTCGTTGAGCCGCTGCCGGGCGCAGTTGAGCTGCTCGAGAAGCTGCTCGCAGCCAAGATCCCGATCGCTCTGGCGACCGGCAGCACGGTGGAAGGTGTCGCCCTAAAGACGGTCAGTCAAAGCTTGCGTCGGAAAGTTGCTCCCTCTTCACTGAGGTTCAGCGGTTGAAGAGGTGCTACCTGCCGACCCCTCCAGTCGCATCTCGACATCTTCAAGCACTTCCACCCGCACGTCCTCACCTCCAACTCGCCCCCGGTCCCGCCAGCGACGCAGCCAACGAAGGGCAAGCCGCACCCGGACATCTTTCTCGCGGCCGCGCGCTCGCTCGGCTTCAACGTCGGCACCGAGGAGGAGCCTGCCAACGACGACGAGCGGCGCGAACGCGCTCGGGGCCTCGTCTTCGAGGACGCGCTGCCAGGAGTCGAGAGCGGTCTGCGCTCGGGAATGAACGGTCCGTCCCTTCTGCTAGCCGAAGCTACCGCGCCTTCTCCCCTTTCCTTTGGTCTACGAGCTCATCCTCTCAATCGCCTCGTCTCAGTCTGTTGGATTCCGGATCAGGAGCTGCGCGAGCTTCATCCTAACGACGACAAGGGCGCTCACCAGGTCCTGACGACGCTCGACGGCTTTGACGTCTCTCTCTGGGGCATCTGATGGAGGTGTCGGGCTTCCAGTGCGACCCACGAGGCTCTCGCGATGGCCAGACGACCCGGATACAAACATGATATAGAGAAGCAGACAAGATTGATAGGAGAGGATATGACGAGGGGATTAGAGAAACTTCTGCTGAGGACAATGCGTCCCTCTACGACTCGGGAGCATCCTCCCCTAAATAAGATACGAAGCCGTCGTGCCAGTACTGTGCGACGATCGATAAGCCCACGACTGATCAGCAACAGGGTTCGGACGAAGCCGCTGGCAGAGAGACGTACCTCGGCTCGCCGCGCGTTGAGCATCGACACTGTAAGAGACGGTCAGGGTCAGACGGGTCAGAGGTCCAACCGGCAATGGGCAGGGCAACAGAGGGACAGACTGGTTGACTCTGCTGTGCCGATGACGGCGGTTCCCATAGACAGCTGCGGTTTGGAAGGGATGCAGATCAGTGACATGTGCTTCGGCAGGGCTAGGGCAAAGGTGCGCACGAGGACGTTGTCCATCAGCATCGGGTACCTGCCGGCCAGGAGAACACTTGTCAGCATTCTGGCGGGCACAGACTGCAACGAGCAGAGGCCCGTCTTCCGGCGGAACGTGGGACGCACCAGTCGCCGTACTCGTGCCGCATCCTGAGCTCCTCCTCGTCGGTGATACGCTTCCAGCCAAGCTCCCGCGCCGCCTCGAGGAAACCCTTATCACGCTCGTTGGTTGTGAAGATGACCTGAGCGTCGGCGATGCCGCGCTCGTCGAGCAGCCGCTTGCGCATATTGGCGACCTCGTGGGCGAAGGCCGGGAGGGAGAAGCACGTCTTGTCCGGGTTGGCTTGGCAGCGCGGCAGGAAGTCGCCTACACGCGGTTGATCGAGCAGCAGCAGTCAGCATGGTGGTCGGCCTCACTCAAGGCAGAAGAAGTGACCGAGCGAGGGGGACGGACCGTGGCGGATATGGACGCTGATGAAGTGAGGGATAGGCGCGCGCTCGTCGAGGCCAAACAAGCGCCTGACAACCTCCTGCCCGCGGGCTGCGACGGTCGGGTGCCAGTAGATGTACCGGCCAACTGACTCCCAAGGGCCAAGCGCACCCTCTCCGGTCCGAGGCGCCTCGAGTGGAGCGGTGGCGTTGAGCTTGCTGGATGGGGTGTGCCAGGAGTCCCACATGCCGACGCTGACGCTGATGGCCGAATGGAAGACTGCAAGCACGAGCAAGAGCACGAGTCAGGCGGGCGACCGTAAAGAGAAAGACAGGCAGTCGGAGACGCAACGGTTGTCCTGAAGGTCAGAGGCGGAGGCGGGCAGGCGAATAAGGCGTTAGCATCATGTCGGAAGGAGTTCGTGTTGGCGAACTCACGTGGCACGCGATCCACTCGCTCGGCGCAAGGTCGCCCTTGTCGTACGCCGGCACCGACTCCAGCTCCTTCTCGACGAAGCCCTCGGCTGGATGGGCGGCGAGGACCTGGCTCATGCCGTCGAAGAGCGGGACAAGGTTCCAGAAGCCTTGCTGCATGGCCACTGGAGGAAGGACGGTGAGGTCGGGGCCTGTCCGGTCGAGAAGAAGACAGCTGAGCCAGTCAGTCTGAGGAGAACCGGCGTCCCCCCCCCCTCCTGAGGTCGCCAGGACGTTGCCTGTTTGCTAGAGGCACGCACGGAGCCGCAGCCGGTCGAGTGGGTTCTGGTACGAGACCCTCGACTCTCCCCAGCAGCCGAGAGCGACGAGTTCGCGTTCCCGATCGACTCGCCCGCCGCCCGCCGGCATCCTCTCGACCCCGACCTCGCCCATCAAACGAACGCCGCCGTCATCCTGCGGCCAGCCTCGGCCGCCGGCGCTCGCGTCCCGGTTTATTTCGAGGATCTCGCCGATGTCGATCATGCCGCGGAGCGAGTGGCCGAGCGGCGTCGTGCGAAGCGCGTCGAAGAGCCGGGGCAGGTCAAAGATGGCGTCGAAGGCCATGTGAGGTAGGTGAGGCCGGACGAGCGGACCGAGACGGTCAACTCTGCCAAAGTAGAAGGGCAGGATGGGCGTCCGGTCCGTCAAGAGGGCGAGATGGATGGCTGCGAGGAGAGGTCTCACGGACGGGGTCAGCACTCAAGGACGACGACGAGACGAGGGCAGGCGGGACCCACTGTGGACGGCACCCATGAACTGATTTGAGAAGCCTTCGCTCTGGCCGGACAGGATATATCGTTCGTCGGGCAGAAGACGATCTGCATCGGACCCAGCAGAAGGAGGAGCAGTCGGAAGGCTCAGCTGCGCCCATCTCGCCCCCCTCGACCGGGAAGGCGGCGACGGACCGGTGAAGTTCCAGCGCTCGTGCCCGAGTTCATCGTACTCCTTTCTGCCCTGGAGGACGGCTGCCGTTACCCGAGCTGGGTCGGGTAGCGCACTTGTCGAGCCGCCGCCGCCGAGGAGAGGATGGTTGGCCGCCCAGCGGGTGAGCCGGCCGACGCCTTCGCTAGGGTCCGACAGGGCGACGAGCGCGGCGGCCACGAGAGCGACGAGGATGAGGCAGGCGATGACCCGGATGGTCGGCCGCGAGCCGGATCGGAGGGCCGCCGGCAGACGACACGACATTGGGTGCTGCTCGGGCTGATGGAGGAGACGGGGTCGAGCGGCTCCCGCCTCGTGCCTGCAGTGCGCGACGGGCTGTCGCATGCCGGCTGGGGCGCCGCACCGAGCCGCAAGAGCAGACAGACGCCTGGCAACGACGACAGCGTCCTATACACGTTGACCTCGCTGCTTCTGCTGACGGCCCCCTTGGAAGTCTCATCGACCCCTCGGCAGAGCCCGGTGCCTTGGCAGGATCCTCTCGAGCTCACCGCCGGCGTCCGGGCGCGGCCTGCCGGGCGTCTCGCCCGGCCACATTCCTCTGGCGGTCGCTGCTGACGACGATGCTGCCGGGTCGGTGCTGTGAGGCGGCCATCATTCAAAGGCCACGCCAAATCTTTTTCGTGGTAATACCGTCACAGCGACGGCTCAGGCCCATCACTCTCGAGCTGGCGTCGCTTCTGGAGTCGGCCTGTCGGGGCGAGAGCTTACCAGTGTCGGCGGCACACGGGCGCACGGGCCGCTGCCTGACGCCGCGCTCGGCCTCCACGGGCGAGCGGCGGCTGCTGCTCGCTCGTTGTCTGCTCCCCGCTCCTGCCCTTGCCCTCCCCGTCGGCTCCCGTCCATCCAGCCGATCGCCCACCAGCCCACGAGCCCCGACCGACGAACGGCATGCGGCGGGATCAAGCCTCCGAGGCCTTCGTCGGAGAGAGGTGGCGACGCCGCCACGGCCTCCCCGCGTGGTGAACCGCACTGACGTCCCGCCATGCTTAAGAAGGGCGAGAGCTGACAACCTGGAGGCCTCGCGAGCGACAACTGACACGGCCGCCGCACCGCTCCCTCCGCCCACCTGCAACACGCACAGCATGACCTACTCGAAGACAGACAAGGGACGGCACCGTCTCCGCTTGAGCCTTCACCTCACGACGTCCTCGTCGGCCACTGCCACCCGTGATGCGCTCTTCCCGCCTGCCGGCGAGCCCGACTCGCCCGCCGCCCGGCCCCCTCGCAGACGGCCGAGCTCCTACCCTTCATTCTCGGCCATGCTCCCTCCCGACTGGCAGCTGCCCGACGAGTCTCCGACCCTCGAGCGGCCGAGCGCCGTCATCACCTCGCCCCCATCCCTTCCGGGTCCTGCTGGCTTGCCCTCGCCAGCGCACGCCAAGCCGTCGCTCACGTACAAGAGCCGGCCAGAGGGTTTCCGCCTCCTGACGACGGCGACATCCAAGCTCCGGCCCTTGGGCTCGGCCATCCTCTCCAGCAGCGGCTCGAGAAGGCGCACCAGCCGCACGCGTACCGTCATCATCGCCCTCAGCACGGTCGCCCTCGCCACGCTCCTCTTCCTGGCAACGGCTAACGACCGACCAGGCCTCGATCTCGCCTTCGCCGTCCGGGAGACGGTCGACCGTCTCGGCTGTCTTGGCCGGCATGGGCGTGCGCAGCTACTCAATGCAGCGTCAGGGGGCGACAAGACGGACGCCGGCCGATGGGCGACAGAGACATATTCGTTGGCCGAGACCAAAATTCTCCTTCATGCTCCCGGTCTGTCCCAATCTCTGTCTCCTCTCTCCCGCGTCCGCCGTCTGTCCGTCGACTGACGACGTTGCCCTTCCGATTTCCTCGCGCATAGGCTGGACCACCTTCGAGAACCTCTACCAACTCAATGGCACACTTTACGTCGTCTCCTCGCGCCCAGACAAGCTCCCTTCGCTTCGGAAGATGATCTCCTCTGGCGCGCCGGTTGGCAACTCGGACGAAGAGAGGGCAGCGACGTCAGTCGCCGACCGTCATCGACGCCAGTTCAGAAGCAAATCGACTAACAAGTGGTACCACCTTTCCCTTGACTCCGCTGCGACGCAGAGAGCCAAGCGAGAGCGACATGCAGGTCATCACGCCGGCCAAGGCGGCCATCCTTTTCTCGAACGACGCCGCTCCACAACCTCTTCATCTGACCGGACACTCGTGGATCGTCAATGTGAGAGCGCCCTCCCTTCGCCGTTCCCGCGGTCGGCCGGTCACCCTGATGCCCTCACTCTGCCTGTCGGACGCGACCGATCTGCAGGATCCGGTCCAGTTCCTCAATCACTAGTGAGTCGATACAGTTCTTACTTCACAACGGTCGCTCAGAGGACTGACGCCCCTGCGCTGCTGGCCGTTCCTGCAGCTACCACTGGGCCGCGGAGCTCGTCTATGGTGTCTGGCGCTCGACGGTCGCCCTCATCGAGTCGGGTAGCATCAGCGCCGACGGCACGGTCGAGCCGACGAGCCGGCTAGAAATGCCAAGACGGATGGTGCTCCGGCATGTCGTGGGCGATGCGTGGCAGGACTATTCGGGCATGAACGCCCTGCTCGTACGTCGCCCGCCGATCAGACGCGAGTCTCTTGCTTAGTACGCTAATCAGCCCCCGTCTTGCCTCTCCCTGATGCGCCTCCCATGCAGATGCGCGCTGTCTTCCCGCGGACCGAGCTGATCTCGGCCGAGGTCGCAGCCAAACTGGCCAGCAGCGGCCAAGTCGTCATCTACGAGCGCGCGATCATCGCCGACCGAGCTGCGGCGTCGCGGGGCAACCAGTTCGAGCGGACGTCGCGGACGAGCTCGTGCGCCAATTTCATCTTCGCTTCGATGACGCCGGCACAGAGCACTGATGCCATCTGACTTTGTACGCTACAGGGAGGCTTTTATGTTTCCCTCCAAGGCCTGGTGGTGGGCGCCGATCAGGCGAATGATGCTCAATCACATTGGCCCGGGGCCCGAGGTCGCAAAGCCGGGCAAGCCGACGCGGCCAGTCATCACCTACGGTGCGTCCCTTCCCGATGCGACAGACTCCCTCGAATGCCTCTGGAACGGCGCTGACCTCGCTTCCGTGCTCCTACCTCCAGTTTCGCGCCAGAATTGGAACCGGCGGAAGCTCCTGCAAGCCGACCACGAAGCGCTCGTGCAAGCGCTCGAAGACGCCAGTGAGGAGGAGGGTTGGGAATTTGTCGTCGCCGACATGGAGACGCTCAGTCTCGAGGAGCAGGTCCGGCTCGCGGGCAGGACGACCGTCATGATGGGCGTCCATGGCAACGGTCAGTCGCTGCTCCTTTTCCCTCGCTCGTGGACAGCCAGTTGGATGGCTGACCAGGACGAGCGCTGCGACCCACGAACGAAACCAGGCCTGACGCACCTGCTCTGGATGGAGCCTAAGCCGGCGTCGACCGTGCTCGAGTTCTTCATCCCGGGCGGCTGGGCGATGGACTACGAGTTCACGGCGCGCTCACTCGGCCTGCGTCACTATGGCATGTGGGACGACCGGTGCGCCCTCCTTTACTTTTCCTTTCTCGACCCGCAGCATCCGCCTCGAGTCTTTGGACTGACTCTCTTGCCGTCTGGTCTGCAGCGCAATGACGGCGCCCGACACACCGCCAGCGGCCTATCCGGAAGGCTTCCAGGGCGACGCGATCCCGATCGACGCCGAGGCTGTCCTCCGCATCGTGCGAATGCGGCTCAACTACGACGAGGAGGCCGACGACGGCTGATGCTCTCTGCTGCTTGCATTCGGCCCACTTCTCCTGTTGGAGAGCCCGTCGGCCGGCATCTCCCTCCTCCACAACTGTAGTCTTAGCCCATCCTTCGGTTGTATGCCTCTATGTTGACCCGTCAGATCCATCACTACACCCCCGCCGGGCTCGGCGCGTCAAGGAGAAAGAGCCGTGAGGGGTACCGATGAGCCGACCAAGGCGGACGACCTGCGCGTGCGACGACGTTTGGGCCAGCGGGGGCGAGAGGCACCAGTCTGATGCATGCCGCACGAGGTCAGCATAAACCAGGTCCAGTCGGTCAGCGTGCAGAGATCGTCTAGCACTTCCTCCTAAACCGACCGAAAACATGTCGAGGAGGCGGTGGGTGGGCGCTCGTCGGCGGGCACAGACGCTTGCCCGAGTGACCGTTACGGGCGAGGCCGGGCTCGTACGAACCGCCGCCCGACGTCGACCTCGTCGCCGCACCATCGCACCGCGCCCCTCTCTCCGCAACCAAGTCTCTCATCGCCATGTCTGACGCTGCACGAAAGACGTTCGAGCTCCTCAACGACGTCCGGCCGCTCGACCCGCAGGACGAGATCCTTCTCCACGACGCGGCCGAGCAGAAGCGCATCAACGCCGACGCGCCGTGGAAGCGCGAGTGCGTCGCCGTTTCCTCCCTTCGCCTCGGGGCCCTTGCAGGTCGTCGCTGACCTGCCGCTGCTGCCCGCTGATTGCTATATCTCAGTCCAGACTACTTCAACGAGGTGCGTAGCAGTCGCCGAGCAGCACCTGGCAGTTTCGGTCGGCACGAGATCGTCCGGCGAGTCGAGCTGCTCTTGAGCCGATCCGCAGCTGACCCACACACCTTGTGCTGGTGGCCGGCTTGAACTTCAATGTTTGCCTGACCGCAGGTCCGCATCTCGGCCATCGCGCTTATTAAGATGGTGCGTGCTGCTCTGCCGCTCCCGTGCGGTGTGATTGAGACAGAGACGTCCACTGACCCGGGCTTCCTCCTCGGCGCACCTACCTCGCGGCCCTCCGGCGTGGCCCGAACCGCCAGGTTATCCACGCCCGGTCTGGCGGCATCTATGAAATCATGGGTCTTCTCCAGGGCAAGGTTCTCAACAGGGCGTTCGTTGTCATGGACACCTTTGCGCTCCCCGTCCAGGGTACCGAGACGCGCGTCAACGCTGCGCAGGAGGCCGACGGCTACATGATTGCACACCGCGACGGCAGCCAGCTCGTGTGTCGCTCCTGGTCCGGACTTCGTCAAGGAGCAAGCACTGACTCCGACCGCGGGCTTGACAGGTCGACCGGCCCGAGCACATCGTCGGCTGTACGTCGCCTGGCCTGATTGGCGGCGCCTGCCAGTTGTGCCCAGACCGCTGACCCTCGCGCTTTGACCCTCCGCGTCGACCTCTCGTTTCGACCACTGGCAGGGTATCACTGTCTGTCACCTCGGAACCCATCGCTTTCGATGCGAGAATTGACTTTCCATTTCTCTCTTCGCCGGACGCAGCGCATCCGGGCTACGGCTGCTGGCTCTCGGGCATCGACGTCTCGACTCAAATGACCAACCAGCGCTGGCAGGACCCGTTCCTCGCGCTCGTAGTCGACCCGAACCGGACCGTCTCGGCCGGCAAGGTCGACATCGGCGCCTTCCGGACCTACCCCGAGGGCCACACGCCCTCGGGCGCCGGGACACACCAAAGCGTGCCGCTCGACAAGATCGAGGATTTCGGCGCCCATGCAAACGAGTACTACCCGCTCAAAGTTAGCGTCTTCAAGAGCTCGCTCGACAGCCAGCTGCTCGACCTCCTCTGGGAGCGTTACTGGGTCAAGACGCTCAGCAGCTCGTCGCTCGTCTCCGTGCGTCTTTGCTCCTCGTCAGACCCTATCCTCAGCTCTCGGCTGCTGACCGTCCAAACTGCGCTCCCGTGCGAGCAGGGCCGCAAGTTCACTGTCTCACAGCTGTCGGATCTCACGGCCAAGCTCGGACAGGCCGAGCCTACGCTCCAGCAATCGTCAGCACACGCCCGCGGAGGGAGCGCCCCGCCTCCAAAGCCTGCCGCCTCGGCGGATGCGAAGGATGGCTCGACCGAGTTTGGGCCAGTCTTGCGGGAGGAGGATGACAGCGGGGCGCTGACCAAGGCGGTGCGGGACGGGTCAGTCCTCGCTTTCGCTCGCTTTTATGATTAAGCAGGCTTACAAGACCCTTTCACCCCTCGCCAGCTCGCGGATCGCTATCGAGTCGCAGCATGCCATGATGGCTCAGGTGCTCAAGGACCAGCGTGCGTCAACCCCCGTTGACTGATCTCGCTCGCAGTGCACTCACGCCCCTCGTATCCTACCTTGGGCTCTACCTCCCCATCCTCTCCTTCCTGCACCGCCAGTCTTCAACCTCCCCCGCCGGACAGCGTCGATGGCTCCTGGGCCGGCTTGACGTACTGTGCTCCTCTCGATCCTATACGCGCCTCGCGCCGGCGACGACCGAAGTGCTGCACTTCGAGCGGACGCGCCCTGGCTTTGCAGCGAGCCTGTCTCGGCCTTTCGCATGCGCTGTCACTGATGGTCACCGGGTCCGGCCAGTGCCAGCCCTGCCTACCTCAAGCAGCCAATCTCATGCCTTCCTCGTTTTGTTTCGGCCCCTCGATCACGAGACGGACCGCCTTGGCTCTCATCTGATCATAAATGCCATGCGCGAGCGCATAGGGTGCTTGGAGCTGGTTGTTCCGCGCGCTCTCGGCGCCCTCATCTCCGTGGGCTGGGCGGGACACCGTTTGCTCTACCGTGACTGCCGCCTCCTGTCGAGGTCCGCGGCGCCGGCTTGACCGGCTCGTCCTCCTCCTCCTCCTCCTCCTCCTCGCGCACATTGTTGAGCGCCGTCGACTCCTCGTTGAACGAGTCGAACTGGAACACGGCAGGCGGCGAGAGAGCGCGGGCGGCAGCAAACAGTCAGCGTGGGACCGGGTTGCGCAGCCTGAAAGACACGGACACACAATGGAATCGGACTGTTGGCGAAAGAGGGACGACCGGCGCCCCGTGCCGGCTTGGAGCGGCAGGTGGTCGTAATTCTCGTCGGTCGAGAAGCGGCCACCGATCGATTGCCGAGGGTCTGTCGCAGTATAAGGGCGGGTCAGCCATCGTCGGTGGGCGGTAGGTAGTGCATCGGTGAATGTGGCCGACGTACTCATCAGACCAGCTTCGAGCCCGCCGCGGTGGTGAGGCGCGTCTGGCTCTCGGCTCAAGTTGAGCAAGTAGACGCCCATGAAGATGACGAGGAAGCCGCAGATGAGGCTGACGCTATCGGCCGCGTCGGTCGTGCCCATGCCCTGGAAGAGGATGAGCGAGGCAAAGATGGTCGCCGTCGAGAAAAAGACGTAGTAGATGGGGTTGACGACATTGGTGGAAAACGTCTCGAGCGCCTTGTTGAAGTAGTTCATCCTGTGGTGCAGCGCGCAGCAGATCGGTTAAGCCATAGGCCGAGGTTAAGAAGGGCAAGAGACATGTCGCACTGGACCATGATGGAGCCGGCGACGGCGGCGCCGAAGAGGTACGTCGTCGGGTGGGTAAACTGGTTGTCGCCCGCGAAGGTGAGCTTGATTGCGACACCGAGGCCCTGAGAAAGAGAGGTATGTATCAGACCCGCGAGCCCGCGCAGGGGCTTAGACACAGTAGCTCGGCCGGCGCGCACTTTGATCGCCATGACGCTGATAGAGCCAACGACCGAGCAGACCGAAAGGTAGACGACCGGATTCTTCTTGCCGTGCGTCGGCATGACGCGGTAGATCATGAAAAGCGAGAAGACGGTCACGAAAGCAAGATAAAAGAGGAAAGCTATGACGAGAGACGAGAACCATGTTAGGGCGGAGGGGGCGAGAAAGACGAGCGAGGCAGTCGGGGTCCACTCACTCGGCTGAACGGCGTAGTTCCAGATCTGGTCGATCGTCTCGATTTCTGGGTCCGCCGGCGCATCTGCCACAGACAAGGACGTTCTGTCAGACTTGGGGTCTCTCCGCGATTTGGCTTCAGCAAGAGACTCACGCATGATGATGACAAGCGACCCGATGAGGCACAGCGCGCAACCGCAGATGCCAAGTCGACCGAGCCGCTCCTTGAGAAATACACTTGCGAGGACAGCCCTGCACGTGGTGCGATGGTAGGGGAGCGCGCGCCACAGTCAGCTCGGCAGGTGAGAACAAGAGGAATTTGGCGAACGGACCCAATGATGACCGACAGCGCGCCCAAAGGCGTGACGAGGATTGCCGGGGCAAACTGGCGCCCGTCGAGACCGCATCAGCCTTGAGGGACAGCGATACAACAAGCGACTACAGTGCAACTTACTGCATAGGCCGAGAAGTTGAAGACTGCCATCAGAGGGGAGGAGCGGTCAGTTCAAGCCGTAAGGGTTTAAATCAGCGCACGCGCGCGTGCGACCTACCTTCGCCGACCGCGACTAAGGCACAGCGACAGGGTAGATGGTCAGCTACGGCGACATATGGCAGTCGGCCAGGTCATCTGGACGTACGTGTCGAAATGCCTGCCCACCACAGCGGGTTCTTGAGGTACGCGAGCTCATCGGCTGACAGAGTTGATGGGAGATCAGCGACCGGCGGACGCGTCCTAGCTGGCGCGACAGCGCGAGGACGCACTGGAGGAGCTTCCCCTGGCGTCCGCGGCGGCCGTCAGTCCCTGTACGCGTCGAAGTCAGATGCGTGTTTAGCTCCTCCATTTGCACGTCAAGGCATTGCGGGATCTCAGAGCGAGCTCGTCGGCCGGTGCTCTGGGGCTCGGTGAGACCGACGGTTGTCCGGCCGGAGCATTGAGCTCAGACTCGTCGTCTGGCTCCTGTCTAGCCACTCAGGGGTTCCAGCTACGCCAGCTCCCAAGACCGAGAATGATGACAGCTGGACCTCACCTTCTTGGTGATGATGAAGCTCGTGCTGAGAGGGAGGAGTAGCGATTAAGGGTCAGCCTACAGTGTCCGCGGCCATCTTCGTCGCGCGACGCAGCGAAAACGGGAGAGACGGCGGCCGCACCCGATGGCACAGGACGCGCAGATGGCGAGGGCGAGTCCGATGTACTTGTCCTCGACCATGGCAGGCAGGAACGGTGTGCTTGAAGAGAAGAGACGGGGGCCGGGAGGCGAGGGGTGGGAGAGGGTAGCTCTAGAGGGCGGTCGAGGTCGGATGAAGGTTGGCGGGGCTGGGCGGCCAGCCGGCTCGGTCCCACGCGACGAACGAAGACTGGCAGCGCGCTCCAGCTGCAGCCGACGGACGGTACGTTGCCGCACTTGAATCATACGATCCCACTCGACGTCAGAATCAACGTGGCCGGTCTCCTGCTGAATATTGTCTGCTTTTTCGCAAATGCCTCGTGGCTCTGAAGGGGGCTGGGGAGAGGCAGTCGCACGGGCGCCATCCCGCTCGCTGTGCTCGCTGTCTTTCCGTCCGACACCCCTCCTCACAGACGGTATGGTCAAAAATGGTCATCTCACAAGGGGCGAAGAGCAAACGCGTGTGGCTGAGGTGAGCCGGTGCTCTGGTCGCTCTGCGAGAGGTGCAATCTTCGAGACGCTTACCGGCCCGCCCGCGCAGCTCACGACGGCACTTCCCTCCAACACCTTGTGGTCAACACATTAAGTAGCTCATGCAATCCGGCGCTCAGATAACGCTCTTGACGGCCTCGGCCTGCTTGGCGTTGGCGCTCAGGTGGTGAATGGGCGAGCCGGCCTTCCGGGCGCGGCAGGAGGCGAGGAAGTCGTCGAACATCTGGGACAGGGGCGGGCGCGTAGAGAGCGTCGGGTCAGCCGCTGTCCGGGTGATCCTCACGTTATAAAAGGCTAAGAACGCACGGGCATCGTGTCCAGGGGGCCGCCGAACGACTCGGGGTGGAACTGGACGCCGCGAATGTCCTTGGTAGTCGAGATGACGCCCTCGACCGACGAGTCGTTCGCGTTGATGAAGAAGGGGGCCCATCCCTCGGGGAACTCGTCGAGCTTGACCGCGTACTGGTGGTTCTGCGACGTGATGAAGACGCGGCCAGACTTGATCGAGCCCGAGTCGGCGAGCGCGAGAACAGGCTGGTTGTGGCCACGATTGCCAAACGTCATGCGGTACGTCTCCATGCCGGCGGCGAGACCGATCAGCTGGCTGTGAGGCAGCGATTGGGCAAGGCGCTGGTCAGGAGGGCGAGACTGAGAACAGTCAAGGAAGCTTGCGGCACGTACCAGCCCATGCAGATGCCAAAGATCGGCTTGTCGTACGAGGCAAACGTCTTGGTCAAGTTGTCGACGGCCGGCATAATCGACTTGGGGTCGCCGGGCCCGTTTGAGAGGAAGAGGCCGTCAAAGTCGTCCTTAACGGCGTGGAAGTCGTAGTTCCAGGGCAGGACGGTGACCTTGGCATTGCCCTTCATGAGCGAGCGCAGGATGTTGGCCTTCGTGCCGTAGTCCATGACGGCGATGTGAACGTCGCCCTTCGGGTTGAGGACGTAGGGCTCTTTGGTCGAGACCTGGTCGATGAGGTTCTCGGCCGACGGGTCCCAGTACTCCTCAGCCGCGGGCGCCGGCTTGGCGACCTCGGCCTCGCCGACAGCGATCCGGCCGAGCGTCGTGCCCTGGTCGCGGAGCAGGGTCGTCACCGCCCGGGTGTCGACGCCCGAGATGCCAGGAACGCCGTGCCGGTCGCACCACTCGTGGAGTGACTCGACGGCGAGGTAGTGCGAGTACTTGAGCGCGACGTCGGTGACGATGACACCGGCGCACTGGACGCCGCTCGACTCCATCTGCGGGATGCCAGGGAACTCGGCCGTCGGCTCGTTCGATGGCACGCCATAGTTGCCGATCAGAGGCGATGTGAAGACGAGGATCTGGCCGCGGTACGAGGGGTCGGTCATCGACTCGGTGTCTGCAGGGGGGGCGATGCGGGTATCAGCAGGCGGTCGACGGCTGCTGAGGGACGTCACCGCGACTGACAGGAGGTGATGGAGGTCGAGAAGACGGTCTCGCCCCAGATCGACTTGGTGCTGCCGAAGCTCGTGCCGGTGAAAGACTGGCCCGACTTGAGGTGGAGCGTTGCCGGCACCTTAGCCGCAGCGACGGCCGAGGCGAGCGACCGGACGCCGACGGGCGAGCAGCGCCGGAGCGACGAGCGCAGGGAGGTGGTGAGGAAGGACATGGAGGGTTGGTGATGTGAGGAAGGGTTGAGGTAGGTGATTGAACGAGGGGTGCGAAGGGGCAATCTAAGGATTGCACTGGCGGTAGACTTGCTCGGAGATGTCTGCAAGGATGGGGCAAGCGGCGGAGTCGTTTTGACGGGCGGCGGAGGGCAGGGCAAGGCGATAAGGCGGGCAGAGAGGCGAGCACAGAGCGGCTGTTCAGCCTCGCGACCGCGACGCCGGCACGAGAGACGCAGGTGGCTACGTACAGTCGTCACTGGTGCGTGCCGTGTACATGCACAGGATGGGTGCTGGCGGGCGGGTCCTTGGGAGGGAAAGGGACGAGAAGGATGCTGGGACAGAGGTGTTGGTGAGGGCTGACTCGAACGGCAGCGCGTCGAGCGCCCCAGGAAAAGAGGGCCAGCACCCGCCGCCAGCCGCAGGCGGTCCTCTTTTCTGCGTCCGACTTGCTCCCGAACGCCGGCCGACCGTCGCACGCCCACAAGCACTGGCCAGTGCCATCGACTCAGCCAGCCGTCGAACAGACCGCCGATTGAGCTGAGGAGACGGGTGCGCGCTGGGGATCGAGTGCTGCAGGTTGTCACCAGTCGAAGACCGACTTTCAGGCGCTGCACTAGAGCAAGGCAGCGCAGGCGTTCGCTTTGTCAAAACAAGATACCCATGTAGATGGTGGAGGGATACAGTGGACACGAGATGAGAGATGAGAGATGAGAGATGAGCGAGGATGCAGGTGCAAAGCAAGCAGAGGTGTGTCGTGCAACGTGCAGAAGGCAGAGGTTGGTGGGTCGTAAACTGTAGGGCAGGGCACGCCCTCTTCTAGGCGCGAGCCAACGGCGGCAGTTCGAAGTTCATCGAGTTGCGGTTCGGAGAGACGAGCCGGGCATACTCGAGGTAGAGCCGGAAGACGTAGGCTGTCAGGTCCTCCTTGCGCCAATGGGTGTGGCTCCACTCGAGGCCCTGGCTGGCGATGCGCTCGGCAAGGGCCGACTCGCCCTCGGCGCCGGCTTCGTCCGTCCCGCGGAAGAAGGCCTGGATGTCGTAGATATCTGAATAATCAACCTTAACGGGCACATAGTCTGCGAGGAGTAGCGAGCGGTTAGGAAGGAGCAGCAGAACCCGGAACGGGGGAGGGCAGACTCACGGTACCAAGGCTGCACGCGATCGTTCCACCACTCGGGGAAGATGGAGCTCTTGAGGACGAGGCTGCCGGTCGATAGCAGCCGCCTGAAGCGGGCCGACCAAGCGTTGCCGTCGACATCGAGGATATAGCGGAAGCCAGCCTCCTCCTCGAAGGTCTTGACAGGCCGGAACGTGAGCTCGTCGGCAATCTCGTTGCAAGTGCCGTCCGCTTCTGAGCACTGGATCGGCTCGTAGGCGAGGCCGACGTCGAGCATGGCCCGATTGAGTTGTCCGAGGCTGCGCTCGACCGTCGCGTTGCCGAGCGACCGTTCCGGCTCGTCGTCGAACGCGAGGCTGTCGGGCGAAGGGAGGATAGACGTCCAGCCGCGAGCGTCGTCGCCGCTCATCGCCGCGAGCCGCGCTCGGTGGCTCGAGCGCCAGTCGACGGCCTTGCTGAAGAAGCCGCCGGTGTTGCGGCCGCGCCAGAGCAGCCGGTCGTCCTGCTTGTCGGTCCAGCTCGTCGCCGCGTTGCGAGGCGTCTCTCTCCAGCCCTCGACGGGGATGCCGAGGATGTCGGCGTGCAGGTTGGTCTTGGAGAGCGAGAACATCGGCATGAGCGCCGTCTGCGGGACGGGCGTGGTGCCGAGCGTGAGGCCGTGCAGGGCCGGGACCGACGGGTGGGCGCAGAGGTCCATCGACCGGGTGTGCGACTTGATGAACGACTTGCCGGCAGGTGTCGGCTGCTCACCGTGCTTGCGGAGCGGGGAGCCGTACGGGCAGGCGGCCGCCCAGCCGTTGCCATCGGTATCGGCCTCCTCGAGCGGGTCGAGGTAGGCACCGTCCTCGTAGAGGTCCTCGAGGTCCTGCCGGTGGCCGTGCGAGATAAAGCGGGTGGGGGCGTCGTGGATCGAGTAGACGGCCTCAAAGTCGGGCAGGTACTGAGCGACGTCGCGGATGAGCTCGAGCTGGCCTTTGACACGGTCGAGCGAGCCGCCGATTGCATCGCTGTCGAAGTTGACGTGCGACGTCGTCGCCTGGCCACCTTTGACGGCGAGCGTGAACGACTCGTGGCCGTCGCCAGGGGCTTGCAGGTCGGCGATCCGTCGGCGAAGGAGAGAAGGCGAAAGGGCCCAGAAAGGCTGGAGGTCGATCGAGATCCGGTCATACTCGTCCGGGAGAGCGATAGAGTGCTGCTGGACGTAGGCCCACCAGTGGTTGAAGCCCTTGGGCGGCGGCCGGCCGTGCCGGCGCTTGTACTCTGCAACGGCCTCGGACAGCGTCTTCGACTGGCGAGCAACCTTGGCCTCCCATTCGTCCTTGGCTTCGTCGATGAGCTCTGTGCGGCGGCAAGAAACGCTGTGAGTCGGCTTGCGTAAGTCAGACGGCGCGTCTTAGAGGCAGCACTCACGATAGATCGGGTGCTGCGTCGCCGGAAGGGAAGGGTCGACCTCGAGTAGGCCGTTCGCTGTGCTGCGGTGCTTCGGCGACTCAGACGGCGGAGTGAAGACTTGCAGCTCCTCCTTGCTACCAGTGAGTCGGGCCCAAATGCCGGCCGCCGAAAGCCGGTCGGGAGCGGCAGCAGGCGACCAGATGGGCGCGACGAGGTCGGCCGTCGAATGCGCGGACGGGGCGCCGGCAGCCATGAGCGTCTGCGGTGCGAGGCTGTGAAGCGCAAACCGGAGAAGGCCGAGGAAGAGGATGACGAAGATCGTGCCGACGGCTTGAGGCGAGAGCAGCCGACGCTTGCGCGAGCGAACAAGAAAGGCGACGAGGCTCGGCAGCGACAGGTGCGGAGAAGGCGGGCGCGAGGTTGTCGGGCTCGGCAAGGCTACCGACGAAGGGCTGAATGCCGACGGAAAAGAGTCCAGGAGCGACGGCGCGAAGCCGTTGCCGCCGTTGAGGTCCGGACTGCGGTCGACCTAAGTACAAGAGTAAGCACGCCGTCGTCATCAGCAGCCTGTGGACGAGCCAGACGGCAGAGCACGATCAGGGCTAACCTTGAAGCGTTTTTCGGCAAGCCAACGTTCACGGGTCGAGCGCGGCGTGGGATGAAGAAGGGCTGGCCGTGCCGCGCTCGCGCCCGAGTAAGACGGCGTCGAAGGCAGGTAGGAGGGCAGTGTCGAGGAGACGAACATCCCGGGCGGGGCAGAGCGGTCGCTGAACGGGGCGGCGGTTGATGGGGGACTCTGTTTGCCGGCGGGAAGAGGGCGGAGCTCGGCGGGGCTGAGAGGAGGAGGAGCGAAGGGAGTGCACTGCAGGCAGAGAATGAAGGGAGGAGGTAGGCGAGCGCTGTCCTCGACGGCAGGCCCTCTTGAGGGATCCGGCTCGGGCGGCGCGGTGAGCAGAATGGCAGGCGGCCGGGTCAGCCGAATGGACGGGGAGCCGACGCGGGAGGCTCGTCCCTGTGATGAGAGCTGTCTCGACGACTCCCTCGCCCGGCCCCTGGGAGGGCCTGGTGAGGCCCGACAGGCAGGTCGGCCAGCAGGAGGGCGCAGCTGGTGGTCGTGGTCTCGGGCTCGCGCCGCCCGTGTTCGAGACGGCGGGCGGGGAGAGGTGGAGTCGCCGGCTTCCCGCTCGCGTGGGCCTCGAATCGGGAGAACCCAGACCGGGTCCGGAACTTGCCAACCGGGGGCAGGCTGGCTGGCCTTCTGCCTTCACGATGCCGTCGATCTGTCGAGGAGCACTCCTAAGCCGCCGAGCGGCAGGAGGAAACGAGAGTGCGGCACCCTGCCGGTGGGGCGGTTCAAGGAGGGTACTGGAATGTCGAACGGCAAGGATCGCATCTCAGCGAAGGTTAGGCAAGTCGGACGGGCTCTTCACGGGCTCGGGAGGCAGGCGTGTCGACGGCGCGCAGTGGTCGCGCCAAGAGTCGCTCGCTCGTGGCATGCGCGCGCCGATCCCTGCTCCTCCGTCGCTCCCAGCCTGTCTATCATGGCTTTGAATATCGCACAGCGGTCGGATCTGGTCACTTGCCTGCAAGCAGGCTTCGCGGTCGAAGGCGACGTCGTCCGCTCGTCTGGATCGCCGGCCAGGCACGAGGCGTCGGCGCCGTACGACCGCCGCCTGTCGGCTCGGGTCGAGCCGCTCGCGCTCGCCTACATTCACGCCGGCGGCGATAGCGACTGCTCTTGGTTGCGCGCGGTCGACAAACGGCGCTGTCGGTGTTCAGGCCCGGTCGGGCGGTCACAATCATGGCGTTTTTCGACGATTTACCGGCGAGGTCCTCACGTCAACCCGGAGCGCATCAACTTCTGAGCCGAGTCCCTCATCACCTACAAGCCGTACTCGCCGGCCGAGCTCGAGCTCTTCTTTGATTACACGCTGTCGCTCCACGGCGCTCCCGCCGAGGACGTTGGCTCGACTGGTTCGTCCTTCCGCCCTTTCTCGGCGGCCGCCGTTCGGCCATCGGACGGGTTGCCAGCGACGAGACGGTCTTCAACCATAGGTCGTCCATCATCACCTGGGAGTTTCACGCCAAACGGCGACCGAAATATGAACACCTGGCGTTCCCAGACGATGGCCTCACTTTCTTCAAGGACATATCAAGCGCTATCGAGCCCAATCCGCGAGGCGTCTGTGAGTCTTGTGGCGCGCGCGCGCGTTCGGCCACTAAGACGACCACCGCCTGGCTGACAATGTTCTCTCGCGCTCTCTGGCAGATCCAGCCTACGTCGATGACGAGATTGTCAAGACAGACCACCACCGCCTCCTCTACGGCGATCACTGCCCGCGTCTCCAGGAGATCAAGGCGCGGTATGCTCCGAACAATTTGTCTCGCTCCCTGCAGAGCATTTCGTTCTCCTGGCGCTTCTCCAGACCGTGCATAGGCCGCTCGCTAGATCCTTCTTGTGCCAAGCTGAAGAGGTACACCGGTCAAGTCTCGAGCATCGGCCGGCCTGCTGAGACCGACCGCCCTCGGTTTCGCCGTCTTTTGCGCGCTTTGGCTTGCCCTCCGTCGACTGCGGTCCCGCCGTTAACCTGAAGGCTTACCGACGTCGTCTCGGCCTGGGCGCTCTGAAAGACGACTCGACTAAGAAAGGCTGCAGTCTCCCGATAATGATGTCAGTGTCTCAGCCCCCTTCTCAAGAGAGGAGAGGGAGATGAATATGGCCGGACGCTTCGAGCGCACAAGTAAGGCCATCCTCCCTCCGCCGTCAACGGGCCTGGCCGGCCGCTTCGTCATATCTTTCTCTTTCCAGCCAGCTGTAGTCGCCTCTGGGAAGATAGTCGAGACGGGTCATGTTACAGTCGGCCCACGGCCGGTCGACCCTCATGTCTCCATCTCCTCGTCCGTGTGGCCCTCGTTCTTCTTCAAGACAACGAGGCCCTCAAGGACGGCGGCGTAGCTCCAGTACTCGTCCGTGCCGAGCTCGGCTCGCTCGGTCGCACCGATCCGCACGGGCGTCTGGTGGGTGGCGAAACCGCTGATGCCTCGCGGCTTGCCGGCCTGTCCAACGACGTCGACGGCCTGAGAGCGAGCACGTGAGAGCGAGCACGAACGGCGACGTCAGACTTGGATGCAGGACAAAAGATAAAAGCAAGGACGGTCACGCACCTGGCCGACACGAGCGGTCACCTTGATCGGTTCCAGCGACTCATCGAGCGTGATGAAGAAGCGCGGGTACATGGCCGAGACGAGGAAGTAGATCATCCAGTGCGACTTTTCGAGGATGACTGCGATGCCGTCGAAGGAGGGCCGGGCGGGGTGTCAACAAGGCTCGGTCGTCGCGCTGCTGAGCTCGCTTGGACGTACACTGCTTGGCGTCGACAAAGGCGATGAGCGTCGCCAGCAAGCCAGCGACGGCCGGCTTGGACAGGAGCGAGCGGTCTGTGTGGAACGGATTGAGGCCGATCGTGCCTTTACCCATGTGGACGAGGCCCTGGGCGACGCGAACGACAAAGAGGCAGTCGGCCTCCTTCTGGTAGTAGCCAGCCAGCTGGCGGAGCATCTGCGCGAGCCGGGCATTGTTGGTGCCGGCGCCGATGAGGCCCATCGCAAAGATGGCGTTCATCGCGACCTCGAGGTCGTTGTCGTGCGAGTACTTGGACAGCGTGTCGAGGATGCCAAGCTGCGGGTTCGATGCCGAAAGGAGGCCGAGCGCGAGCGGGACAGCCTTGCGGATGATGGGGTCGCCGTAGTACATCTAAAACAAGGGGGCAGAGCCGTCCGTCAGGGCGCCGTACGGGAGCACGTGATAAAGCGCATGGCAAAGAACACACCAGGTGGTTGAATTGCCGCAGGCTCATCTCGGCGCCGACGTCCTCGCCCATGGCGACCATGGCGATACCGAGGACGGCGATCGCCTGGTGCGTCGGGTCTTCCTTCTCCTTGTCGAGGTGGTCGTTGCAGTGGTGGAGCATGCTCTGGATCTTGAGGACGTTGCCGGTGCCGGCATAGGCGCAGATGTCGACGAGGATCGAGGCCTGCTTGGCGATCGGATGCGCGATCGTCTTTAGAATCTCAACCGTCGCGTCCGAGGCATCCTGGCGCTCTACAGCGTGACAAAGGACGCGTGGCGATCGGCGGGTCAGCCGGCCATCCACTGTAAGCACGTCGAGAGCAGCTGATGCGCACCGATGTATAGCAGGCCGAGTCCAAGCGCCATGAAGCGCGACCACTTTTCGCTCAGCTGGTCGTCCGACCGCTCGGCCATCGCCGTCAGGATGAGCTCGGCCACCTCACCGCTCGCAGAGCCGACGAAGATGAAGCCGAGGGCGAGCGCCGTCATCGAGGCCACCTCCTGGGTCGACGCCTCGTCCGCGAGCAGCGGCGCGAGCGTCTCTAGCAGGTCCTCGCGCTGGGCGCCAGCGTAGGCCATGCCGAGTCTGCGTTGAGTACGAGGAGCGCAGGTCAATCGGTTGCGCACAGTATCAAAGGCGGCCGCTCGGAGACTGACCCGATGACGGCCGAGATCTTGAGCGACGCGCTCGGGCTCTCGACGTGACCGGCAAGAAGGGCGAATGCGGCGTCGACCTCTGTCCGGACGCCGGCATGAAGCAGGCCGGTCGCGAGGATCGCGCCCGACTTGATGTGCTCCTCGGACGAGTACATGTACTTGTCGATGTGCGAGAGACCGACGTCGGTGTCCCACAGCATCGACACGCCAAGCGACGCCGCAGCCGACATCATACCTGGCGAGATTTCGCGACGTCAGCTGGCGCCCAGAAAGGGCTCGTCACGTGGCGAGCGACGCACCGTGGTCCTTGTTCTTGTAGATCCAGCTGCTGCCCTCCTCGGCCTCAACCATGAGCTTGTCGTTGCCGAAGCCAGCGTTGACAAAGGCGTTGACAAACGTGCCAGCAAGGTTTGCCCGGGCAGAGTCGACCGACAGGGTCGATCCTGAGCGGCAGTAAGGCAAGCATCAGTCCCTGCAGTGGTAAGGACGCTGGAGACAAAAGGGAGGGTCGACGGACGGGTGTTCTCGAGGTGGCTTTTGTAGACGTCCTCGAGGCTCTTCGGCTCGCTCACGTCGAGCTCTTTGCCGTAGAAGCGGAAGAACTCTGACAGCCGAGTGTTTGAGATACAGGCCGCGAGCGTCTCGTCGAGCTCGGCCGGCTCCTCGTCCGAGCCCTCAGCCGCGACCGGCGTCACCCACTCGATCGGGACGTTGGAGCGTGCGAGCTGGAAAGCGAGCTGCCGCTTCATCGACCTGGCGGGGAAACGAGCAGATGAGTAGCATGAGCAATCAGTTTGGCAGTCACACGAGCTTTAGACGAGACCCACATATTCGGCGGCGCCTCGAACGCCCGGAGGATGAGGTCGCGGTCGCCTAGCCGGATCGCGAGGCTCATCGCCTCTGAATATCGGCTGTTCTTGGCGTAGATCTCCTGCGCGGTCCGGAGGAACTTGACGTCGTCCGGCGGCACGAGCAGCGAGACGCACCTGTCGCACCGGAGTGAATATCAGCATTGCATGGCCACGAAGGCGTTCGAGCGGCAGGGAACGGACGCACGACACCATGTAGAGGCAGACGCGCCCGAACGTGTCCTTGCCGACAAGCGGGACGATACGCTCGATCGCCTCAAGCTCGAGCAGCAGGTCGACCGCGTCGGCCTCAGCGTTGTGCGCAAGGAAGAACGGAACGATCTCGAGCGCGAGCGCGAGCAGCGTCGGCCGGTCGACGGCCTCCCACGTCGGAGCCGAAGCGCTGATGCCCGACTTGGGGCCTGCCGCGCCAACCGACTCCTTCTCTGTCGACGGCTCGGCGCTCGCCTCGGCCTTCTCGACCGGCTTCGCCACCTCGTCGTCGTCCGCTGCAGATGCGGCCAGGTATTCCTCACCGAGCTCGGCCGCTAGGTGCCGGACGTACTCATTGCCCCAAAGACCTGGGTCCTCAGTCGAACCCGAGATGAGGCGGTAGTGGAGCGTGTCGCGCCGGCCAGAGTCCGAGTAGGTCATGGCCAGGACCGAGAGAATCGAGGCGAGCAGGGTCTGTCGAGGAAGCGATGAGGCGTCTTGTCAGTGGCGAGCGCGGGCAAGCTAGTCACAGAGCACGCTGCACCTTCTCGGCCGCCAATTGCGCCGGCCACGTCCGTCGGATATCCTCAAGCGTAGCGTAGAAGGGCCTCAGGAACTTCAGGGGCTTGGGCACCGACGTCATGGAGCTCGTCGACGTCCGAATGAGCGTCCGGAGCGACTCGAGCGCCGGGGTGTAGAGGCCAGAGTTGGACTCCTACAAGCGTGGAACAGGATGAAGTGCGGAGGAAGGAGGTGGTCAGCGACGGGATCGGTGCACAAGACAGCACTTGGAGGCAGCGACGGACCTTGAGCCGCTCGACCAGCATCTCGAGCTCGCTCTTCAGCTGCTGGTCCTCCTCGGACTGCGAGAGCAGGCAAGCCACAGCAACAGGCCAGTCAGCATCAGTCATTAGGCGAAGGCTCTCGCCTGCAACGAGCAGGCTCGGTCGGGCGCACCAGCTCGTCCGCTGCCGGCTCGGCCTTGCCATCGGTCGCCTTCTTTGACGAGCTCGCAGCGGCGTTCTCGGCCGGCTTGTCGCCGTCCGTCTGCTTCTTCTCCTTGGCCTCAGGGTCCTCTGACGGCACCGAGATGGCGAAAGCGGGCTTCTCGGGTTCCATCCTTTGATGGGAGCGAGCGGGGTGAGAGGGAGGAGGTAGGGGGGGAGAGTGGGTGTGGGATTGAGGGTGTCGAGTCGAAGCGGAGGGAGGCGGAGGGGGCGATGGCCAGAGGCGTCGACGTCGTGGAGGGCGCGCGGCGTCGACGGCGTCGTGGCAACGACCGCCTCATTCATGATTAGGTCAGCGATGTGAATCCGCGCGCGCGCGGCCTTTCGCAGCCCGCCGGGCCTTCTAAATTCTGCCCTTCCGCGCAGCCCGCCAGATCGTTGGCTTTCGACCCGAGCCGTACTCGCCGGCGCAACAACCACCCCCACCCACCCTTCTCCCTCCTCTACACACACTCTCTCGCTAATATGGCCAAGATCAAGGAGCGTGGAAAGACCGGCGCCGCCAAGAATTACATCACCCGGAACCAGGCCCTCAAGAAGTGCGTCGCCGTGCTCCGAGCTCCCTCGCGGCGCTGGGCCTCGCGTTGACCTGGCGGGACTACATGCTAGCCTGGCCTTGCGACCCGACTTGGTCAGACTGCTAACGAAGCTTTCCTCACTACGCCTCGCTCCGCAGGCTCCAGTGCTCGCTCTCCGACTTCCGTCGGCTGTGCATCCTCAAGGGCATCTTCCCGCGCGTGCCCAAGTCGGCCAAGCGGGCCAACAAGGGCTCGACCGCGCCGGCATCCTTCTACTATGCCAAGGACATCCAGTACCTCCTGCACGAGCCCGTCCTCGGCAAGCTGCGCGAGCACAAGACCTTTGCCAAGAAGCTCAGCCGGGCCGTCGGCCGGGGCGAATGGGCGCTTGCCAAGGGCCTCGAGGAGCGCCGGCCGGTGTACAAGCTCGACCACATCCTCAAGGAGCGGTGCGTCGCCTGATTCTCCCTCTCTTCAGCAGCGAAGGGCAAACTGACGGAGCTCCGCGCGTTCCTGCAGGTACCCGACGTTCCCGACCGCCGTCCGCGACCTGCCCGACGCGCTCTCGCTCGTCTCGCTCTTCTCGCTATTGCCCGTTAACCCGACGCCGACATCCAACCTGCCCAAGGACTTGTCGGCCAACTGTGCGCGGCTGATGGCTGAGTGGAAGCTCTACCTGATGCGCTCGCGCGCGCTCCGCAAGGTCTTCTTCTCGATCAAGGGCGTCTACTATCAGGCCGATGTTGCCGGCGAGACCGTCACCTGGCTCGAGGCCTATGGCTTCACCCAGCACGTGCGTCGTCCCTCTTCGTCCTGCCGACGACGCCCGGGTCCTGGCATCCACTGACGGCCTCGCCTACCTCGCATAGGTCCCGACCGACGTCGACATCCGCATCCTCATGACCTTCCTCGAGCTCCACCAGACGCTGCTGGGTTTCGTCCTCTTCAAGCTGTACACCGACATCAACCTCGTCTACCCGCCCCCGCTCGATGCGGCCAAGGAGGCTGCCGGCGCCGGCTTCGACTCGTTCGTGCTCAAGGCCAAGAAGGACGGCGATGATGAGGACGAGGCCGAGACGAAGGCTGCCGCTGGCGACAAGCAGAAGGTGACGAAGAAGGATGTCAAGAAGGGCATCCGCAGCGTCGCCGCTGCCGCGGCCTCGGCCGGCGGGATGGACGTCGACGAGACGCCGGTCGCTTCAGGCTCGAAAACGGCGGCGGTTGACGAGGAGCTCGACGAGTTTGTCGAGCAGCCGTCCAAGTCGGACCCGTCCTCGACGGCGGCCCTGCCGACGCTCTCGCAGCTCGCGACCTCGTCGGCGGCAACGTCAGCCCTGACCTCGCTCTTTGCGCCGTACAAGGTCTACCTCTCACGCTCGGTCCCGCGGCAGACGGCCGAGTTCATCCTCCGCTCGTTCGGCTGCGCCCAGGTCGGCTGGGACACGCGCTCGATGGGCGAGGGCGCCGACTTTACCGACCCGACCGACCCGGGCGTCACGCACGTCATCGTCGACCGGCCGGCTGGCTCGGACGGTGCCTTTGTCTTTGAGGAGGGCGGCGCACTCCCCGCCGGCCAGGTCGAGCACCGGACGTTTGTCCAGCCCCAGTGGATTGTCGACTCGCTCAACGACGGCCGGCTCAAGCCGGCGGGCGACTACGCCCCCGGCGGCGTCCTTCCGCCCCACCTGTCGCCGTTTGGCAAGGAGGCCGGCAGCTACGCGAGCGATTCGCGCAACGCCGGCGTCGCAGCCGACGACGTTGTCGCCGACGCCGAAATGGCCGCGGCCGCTTCCGACTCGGACGACGACGACGACGAGGAGGACGAGTCTGCCGCTGCTGAGGAGGAGGCGCCGCCGCCGGCGCTTCTGGCCTCGGCCGTCGACCCCTCGAACGAGCTCCTTCGCCGGGCGGCAGAGCTCGAGGCCGAGCAGACGGGCACCTCGATCGAGGCGTTCGAGGCCCGGCTCGCAGCCGAGACCAAGAAGGCGCGCAAGACGGGCGCGAGCAAGGAGAAGGCAAAGTCGAGCGGCAAGGCCGACGAGGACGAGGACCTCCGGCGCATTATGATGAGCAACAAGCAGAAGTGCGTGGGCCGTCGCGGTGTGTTAGTTGCTGCCGAGGATGCTGCTGACCTAGCACTCCCTTCCCCACCCTTCGCAGGAAGCTGCTCGAGAAGATGGAGTATTCGAACAAGGAGAAGTCCGACGAGGTGCGTGTGCTTCACGCTCTTCTTGTCTTTCGTGACCCGTCTTCGCCGCTGACGATATCGCTCCTTTTGTCTCATCCAGGCCGCCAACCTGGAGCGCAAGCGGCAGATCCTTCAGAAGCAGGCGGCCAAGAAGGACAAGGCGGCCCAGCGCGCCGGCAGCCAGCAGAAGGGCAAGAAGTCGCGCGCATAGAGAGCGGCTCATCTGCGGCGCGGTGTTCTCTCAACCTGGACGCATGCAGGTTCGCCCGAGCATTGTGTTCTGAGCTTTTGTGCGAGAAAGATGGACCGAGCGAAACGAGCAAGCTGTCTTGCTGTGGGGCAATGTCGCCGCCGCCCTCCCTCGTAAATGCCCCTCTTGAAGACGTCTCGAAGGACTGGATGACGGCACTGCCACCTTACATGAGGCATCGCCTCTCACGTTCGCCGCTGGTCGCGGCTTTGAGAGGACAGGACCATGACATCATCCGGATCGTACCGCACTGCTTGTCCAGATGATCATGCACGCGGGTATCTACGAAAGAAGGCTCTCAGCGCTCAAGGCTTCTCATACATACTAACGAGCTCTCCGACGCCACCCCGCCAGTCCTCCACGCGGCGTAAAGTGAGGATGCTCAACGTGCTCTGGTCGGTGCCTAAGACGTCAGTAGAGTGGGTCAGTGACAGGCAAGAGCCGCAAGCAGCTGGACCCGAGGCATGAGCGAAGCGTCACCCACCGACGAAGAGCTTGCCGAGCGAGAGGATGGCGACGTCCAGTAGCGTCGGTCCCCAGTGACCGACCCGCTCTTTGGTCCTCATCGCGGCCGCGTCATGATCGACGAGATGCCAGCCCCGCGAAGCAATCTCGAGTAGGTACCTGCACGGGAGGGTTCAGGACGGCGTCAATTCAGGAACGTCGCGAGAGGCGGGAGAAACGTATACGCACTCGGGATCCTTTTCATCGGTCGTGACGACGACCGGCCAGTCTCTGGCGTCGCTCGATCCATTCGAGATAAGCTCGTCTTGGAGGGCGGCCACGGCTTGGCGTAGACGGCAACAGCGCCGCTGAACAAAGGCATGAAGGACGCAGGTGAGGCATGGTTAGGGTTGGCAGGCCCCGATGGGGCAGGCAGAGCGAGAACGTTCTCACCAAGCGCCTTTGGGCTTGCTATTTTGGACAAAGTCGCCTCGGCGGACGTGCATCGTCGCCAGGCCAGAAGGAATGGGTGCGTCGTACCCCAAACCAAGGGTGACGCGAAGCGTTGCCTCGGCCCCTGCCAGCAGCTTGGCATGCCAGCGCAGGTGGCGGCCAACAGTCGACCAAGGGCCGAAGGGAGCTAAGACGTCGGGCTCCCGGCCGAGGTACATCTCGCGCACTTCTTCTCCGCGCTCGCTAGCAAAGTACAAGCCATCGACGCAGGCGATGGTCTTGTTCGTGCCAGTGTCGGGTTCGCGCCACCCGGCGATGCGGTTGCCCCAGACCGTCCGCCAGTCGACGTTGGGCGTCTTCCAGCGGTCCATCAGAAGGTTACCCTCGTGAGACCGGCCGCTCAGGAAATCGCGTCGAGCTCGGTTGTCGGTTAGGCTCAGCAGGCCGGCGACCGAAGGTAAGAGGTATTCCGACGGCCGCCGGTCGCTCGGGGACAGCAGCGAGGGCGACAACGGCGTCATGACCCGCTCTGTCGGCGCAGTCCAGGAAGAGGAGGGAGGCACAGCAGCGTGTCAGCAAATGATGGCGCAAGAACGTCGGGAGGAGGTGGTGGCGAGCCGAGGGGAACGTACGGATGCCAAGCCACTGATCGATCGGTACATTCGTTCCAATATGACCGTTGTGTGACCAAGTTGGCGACCAGCAAGCGAGGCTCTCGACGCCAGCCTTGAGAGCGGGGACATGCTTGATGTCGTGCCAGTTGACGACGGCGAGGCCGGTCGCCTGCTCAAAGGCAGGCAGAACAAAGACGCTGTCGAGCGGGAGCGGGTCGACGTGGGCGTCGTTCGTTGCCTCGAGGTGGGCGTAGTTTGGCGTCACCGGCGGCAGGACGACGACAAGCCGCGGCGACGACGTCTCGATGCGGCCGATAAGGGACGCGATGTGAAGGAGGTTCATCGCTCCGAGGACCTGATTCGTAAACCCGGCACCCGTGAAGCCGGTCAGAGACCGCCGGTCTGCCCGCAGGCTACCTGGAGAGGAGGGGAGGAGCACCAGGCGTCAGTTCTCTCTGCGCACGAAAGTCATCCGCGCTGGACCGACGGAGAGGATCAGCTCACTCTGGTACAACTCTCCGGCTGCTGACCGTCGTTGAGGGCGAGATGCCGCGACGGCCAGGACTCCGGGGTCGAGAGCTCGGGCGCCTCGAAGCCCACAACCGTCGCCACACGGCCGCTTTGGGTTCCGGCGACGTGCAGGAGTAGCAGAGCGGTCACGCACGCCGCGAGTGAAGCCCAGACGAGACGGCAAGCCCTCAAAGGGAGACAGATCTGAGAGCCAGCAGGCCGAGCGGCGGCCGGCCCGCCGTGTTGTCGTCTGGCGACGGGCCGAGGCGCTGCACAGAGTCGGAGTGTTGGACCATCCTGGTGCGTTCGAGAGGGATGGACCGTCGCGGAGGGGTGTCCTGTAGCTCGACAAGTGCTGGTGAACCGGCAGGAAAGGCTGCCTCCGACAGACGGGCACTGCGCCTCCCGAAGGCGGTGAGCGCAAGGCCGTCCTCTGCCTCCCTGCCCGCGACGACGCTGCCCCGACGCCCGCCCATCTTTCTCTTGCAGCTCGGCTTTCGTTGACATCCCCGGCAAGCCGCTCGCTCCCTCTCGCCAGGACAGCAAGAACGATCCGGATCCGCCCTCGCGTTTGCCCGCGCCGGCCAATATTTACCGGCCGGCGAGCTCACCTCCCGCTCACCAGCCCCGCCGAGCTCTTCACCGGCCGCTTGCGGGTCGATTTGACGGACCTCGGCCCGAATTTAGGCGCCTCTGCTCTCGGGCTGACCGCTTGTTCTGCGCCGATCGACTTGTGGCGACGCGAAAGCGAGGCCCTATGGCGCAACTGGCCAGCTGACGCCCTCTCCGCTCAGGTTGCCCTTCGCCAGCCGGCCGGCCGGCCCGCCTCTCTTATGCAGCCCCGGCGGACCTCACTCTCTCCTTCCCTCCCTTGTACAGAGCGGTCGTATCGAGCTCCGCCAGTTGCTGACTATCATCTCTGCCGCTCAACGCCTCCGCCCCTCGCGGCTCACGCTCATCCAGGTCGGTCGAGGTGCGTGCATTGCCCTTCCCTTTGCTTTGACCACGACTGACACGAAGGCTGACGAGTCGCCCGCTCATCGTCTTCCAACAGGTCTCTTGTTGAACGGCCGGGGGATGCCTGTCAAGGGTCGGAGCGGCACGACTTCTCGCCTGGGCCCGACGGGCGGGCTGCGCGCGGTCGGTTAGGCGGCGACGAGGGCGGGCGGCCTGAGGCACATGGCCGCGGCCGTGGGTGCTTGGCAAGCCCATGTTCTCTTCCCACCCTGCTCTGGCGTGCCTGTGAGGCGAGCGAGCGAGCAAGCGAGCGATCACAGGCGGCAGGCAGACTGCTGAGCTGCCAGTTGAGCTATCATGAAGTTTGTGATCGGCTCCTCGCGATCACTTAAGTGCGGCGGGGAGCTCGACCCTGACAGTTGTAATCGGCTCACTCATGATTTTGTAGTGCGCCGAAGTAATGAGATCAGCCGACGTCGACGGAGTCTGCCGAGCGCGCGCTGAGGCGTCGTCGTCGAGCGAGGACCGTCACCTCTCGGTCGCCTCCTTCGTTGCCTCGTCCTCATCCACTCGCCAGACCGACCCACCGCCGGATAGCTTGCCAGCTCGTGCACGCCCACCTCCCGCCCTCACCATCGCCTCTCCCAAAACATCGCCAAGGAACAGCTGCAGCCGCGCTCCGGCTCTGGATGGCGCCCGCCGCCGCCCCGGCCGCCTCTGCGCACCCTCATCCCGTCGGGACGCCCAAGTTCATCAACACCCAACCGCTCGCGGCCTCTTACGACCCGGCCCACTGCCAGCAGCCGAGCCCACCACCCGATGCTGCAGCTGGCCCTAGCGGCGGACGCCCCTCGGGCAGCACAAACAGCGGCTCAACGTCCTCCCTGCCTGCGCCGCCGCCATCGCTCCGGCACCTGTCGCCCTCGATGATTGCAGGCGCCGGCGCCGGTCTCGTCTCGAGCATCGTCACCTGTCCGCTCGACGTCGTCAAGACGCGGATGCAGGCTCAGACCAAAGGCAAGGGCAAAGCGGTCGCGTACGATAGCGCCCTCAGTGAGTCTCCTGCTGCTCGACCGTCTGTTCGGAGCTCGCAGGGCTTGGTCGGCCTTGACGAGAGCGGGGTAGGCGGGGTGTTCGTTTGTCGAGGCCGTCTTGGTCCCGCCAGCGGTTGCCAGGCCTGAAACTGCTACGAACTGGAGCCGTCGTCCTTAGAGCTGGAGCTCTGCGCTGCTCGCGAAGGGCTACGAAGCGGAGAGCGAGACGAGACGTCACCGACCAGTTGCTGCCTGTTGTCCCCGCAACAATGAGCTGATCCTCCCGCACAATTTCTCGCCGACAGCGACGTTCCGCAACATCTTTCGCGAGGCTGGCCTCAAAGGTTTCTATCGCGGCCTCGGCCCGACGATTATCGGGTGCGTCATTCTCGAAACCCGACGACGATCGGGCAGACGCTGAACCCGCTTGCTCACCTACAACGGCCCCAGTTACCTGCCGACATGGAGCATCTTCTTCTCGGTCTATGACGTCGTCAAGCAGGAGCTCGGGGAGCGCTCGCTGTCTGCCTCGTCCGGCGGGTTCAACAGTGCGGTCTCGCTACCCTTTCTTACTGAGCGACCAATCGGTCCGGTGCTCGATACTGACTGCGACCGTTTTGCCGTGCTCGACCTAGTCCCCGCAGAGTCCAACTGGGCCCACATCCTTGCGGCCATGACGGCCGGTGCGACGGGCACGATCGTCACCAACCCGCTCTGGGTCATCAAGACGCGCTTCATGGCCCAGTCGCTTTCAGACGTTGCGACCGGCAAGCGCTATCGCAACACGTGGGATGCGATCCGGACCATCTACTCGCAGGAGGGCGGTCGGGCCTTCTACCGGGGCCTAATGCCGAGCCTCCTCGGCGTCAGCCACGTCGCTGTCCAGTTCCCGCTGTACGAGCAGCTCAAAATCTGGTCGAGTGCGTGTCGTTTCGCTCACTTGCAGCCTTTTATAACGGCTTGGGCGCTCGCTGACCTGCCCTTTGACTACCTCCGGCATCGCTCCAGACAAGGGCGACGGCGCGCCGCTCAGCTCGGGCGTCATTCTCCTCTGCTCGGCGACGAGCAAGATGGTGGCGTCCTTCACGACCTACCCGCACGAGGTGCGACCACCTCCCGCGGCGCCTTTTCGCCTTGGCTCCGATCCGCTCGGGATTTAAGCTAACGCACTCCTGCTGATGCTTCCGCAGGTCGTGCGCACACGTCTGCAAGTGCAGCGCATTCAACTACAACGCGCGCCTCCAACAGCTCCTCCTCAGCTAGAGCTCTCCCCCTCCGCTACCCGGCCGCCGCCGCTTGAACCGCCAATAGCGCCGGCCGCGCCCTCGCCAGCCTACCGCGGGCTGGCCAAGACGATCAAAGAAATTCTGCGCGAGGCCGGCTGGCGCGGCTTCTACCGCGGGCTCGGCGTCAATCTCGTCCGGACCGTGCCCAACAGCGCGGTCACCATGTTGACGTGCGTCTCGAGCTCTCCTTGTCGTCAGATCGCCGGCGTCACCGCTGACGATAGAGTCTCTCCTCCTTGTTGTGCCAGGTACGAGCTGATCATGCGATACCTGACGCAGGACCGAAATCAGGACGATTAGATGCCGCTTGCATGAAACACGCCGAACTAATTGTGGCCCGACTTGAAGGGGTGCATGGCCATCTCGCGACGGTCACAGGAGTGGGGCGCAAGCAGAAGGTTCAGATAGCATGTCCTGCAGTGCTTCGGCGCGGCGGACGAAGCCGCCAATCGACCTCGAGCACAAAGGCCCTCAGTGGCGATTCGATCGCGAACGGCGCTGCTTGTGCGTCCGCCTGCCAAGGGCGCGCCTGCTGGGAGCCGACCCGGCGTCGGCTTTGAAGAGTCGCATGCGCCAGGCACCGCCGCACTTCTGCGATTCGTCGCCCGGGCAAGCGACGGCCTGGCAAGCCGAGTCAGCTAGCGCGGCGCCGACGCTGCCAGAAGCGTTGAGCGTCGAGCCGCAATAGCACTCTGCGCGACCGGGAGATGACACAAGGCGGTCTGTCAGCAGATGCCCACCACGAGCTTCTCTGTGTTGGGACGCACGGTCGCCGTTCTGGACGCCAGCGTAATTGAAGCCTCCGGCAGCACAGGCCGCAATGCAGGCTGCAGGGGTGTTGGTTGTCCTGAGGCTCGTGTACGATCCCGTCAGGAGACGGGCCGAGCCGTCGCCGACGCCTTCAGAGGGGGAGGCCGGAAGCGGTCTCGATCAGCCAACGGTCCAAGCTCGTCTACCAGCGGAGGGGGAGCTCGGATTGGGGAACGATGAGACGCACAGCCTTGAGCCGACCAGCCCGAGGGCAAAGGGGTGTCTGCGCCGGTGAGCGCCTGCCAGAGCCGCATACGGTAGGCGCCGCCGCACTTTTGCGATGGGTCGCCCGAACACGAAACGGCCTGGCAGTCTGCGTCGGCTGCCGGGGTGCCCACACCGCCTGCAGCGTTGAGCGTCGAGCCGCAGTAGCATTCTGCCGATCGACGAGGGGCGGCGAAGCGACGGTTCAGTCAGCAGGCCAAATCTGCTCGCGGTCATTTGCCACTGGCGAGAGACTCAAAAGACACGAACCGATGCCGTACTCGACACCGGCATAGGTGAAGCCCTTGGCAGCACAAGCTGCGATGCAAGCGGCGGGCGTGTTTCCCGAGCCGAGGCTTGGTGCCAGACCGGTAAGAAGCCGGGCCGAACCATCGTTGACGCCTGAGCAGATGTGAGAGCACCAGCACTCGTCAGCGATCGGTCGAGGCGCGCTAGTCGAAGTTGCTGATTGAACGCATGAGCCAGAACGACGCACAGCCCTTTGACTGCCAGCCCGACGGTACGGAGGTTGCCGTGCCGGATGCGGTTGGCGCCGGTGCGGAGGACGATGACGGAGCTGCGACCGGGCTCGATTTGAAGAGCCGCATGTAGAAGGGGCCGCCGCACTTCTGCGAAGCATCGCCCGGACAAGCGGCGGCTTGGCAGTACGAGTCGGCCGCAGTGGTGCCAATCTTGCCAGAGGCGTTGAGCGTCGAGCCGCAATAGCATTCTGCTCGAGCGGGCGGCGACACGAAACGCTCGGTCAGCAGATGCGCCTCTCGAGCAGCCGCTGAAGGAGCCAGGATCGACGCACGGTCGCCGTTCTGCGTGCCGGCGTAGCTGAAGCCTCCGGCAGCGCAAGCTGCGATGCAGGCCGCAGGAGTGTTGGTTGTCTTCAGGCTCGTGTACGACCCCGACAGGAGACGGGGCGAGCCATCGATGACGCCTGTGAGCAGAGCAAGGAAACAGCCAGCAACGGCCGTCAGCCGGGATTCGGGGCGCCGCCGCAGCGGTGATTTACAAGCGAGCGAGTTCACGGTCGACTTACAACCCTGCGTTTGCCAGCCCGACGGCAGAGAGGCTGATGTGTCAGACGCGGCCGGCGCCGACACCGAAACCGACGTTGAAGTGGAGGACGAAACCTTGGCGTAGACAGACAGGCGATTGGAACCCCCGCAGGTTTGGCTGATCTTGCCAGCGCAGGGCTGGATGGAAAGGGCCACATCAGAAACCGGTCGCAGTAGGCCAGGGATGAGCGAGCGCACCATGTTGCAAGATCCCTCGGTCGCAGCCTGGGTGCCGCTGGTCCATTTCGACCCGCAGTAGCACTGCAAGAGAGAGACAGAAGCCAGGAAAGGGGCTTGATTAGTCGTCGAGCATCGAACCACTCGGTCAAGGACAGTTGAGGGCCGCACCTCTGAGGCGTACTCAAGCCCCGCATAGAGGAAGCCCTTTGACTCGCAAAAGGCGACGCACCTGAAATGAGACATGCGTCAGTCATGCTCGTTGAGGGAACGCAAGCGAGACGATCGACTCACATAGGGACGGTCATGCTCGCCGAGGACGTGAAGGCGCCGGTCAGGGATCGCGTGCTGCCGGCATCCGTCATGCACGGACTGGAGTGAGCCGCCCAGCCAGAAGCCAGGACTGGCTTGGCATCAGGCGCCGAATTGCGGTAGACAGTCAACTTGCTCGAGCCGCCGCAGTTCTCGTCCGGCTCGCCGCCGCAAGACTAAGGTGCGCGTGTCAGCTGCAGGTCTGGCTGGCATGAACGGACAAGTCTGGAGTCGTACAGTGCTGCAGAGATCGTCCGTGAGAGTCGCATCGCTGGCTCCGTTTCGGAAGGCGCTGTCGCACTGGTCAGGGGCAAGGTCAGGGAGGCCGGTCAGCGGTGGGTGCTAGTAGACGGCCGCAGAACAGAGCAAGCCTACGCACGTAGCACTCGACGCCCCACTCAGTGCCTGCCAAAGGAAGTCCAAGGCTGGAGACGATGTGAGAGGGGTCTGCCGGTCAGCATCGCGGGTGACTCAGTGGACCAAAAGAGGGGCTCCCACTCACTTGGCGCAGAAGGCGATGCAGGAAGCAACCGACATGGTTGGGCTAGTGGTGCTGGCGGCGGCGAGCGCGCGTCCGACCGAGCCCTCTGCTATGCAGCCGACTTTGTTCCACCCTGACGGGATGCTTGAGCCAGCGATGGTGTAGGTGGCAGCCTCGACGTAGCCGGGCGTCGAAGGCTGACAGGGACCAGCCGGAAGCGCAGATGATCTAGGGTCAGCGAGAAGGGAAGGCAAGGTCGTTAGGGCAAGCGAGCTGTCGCACCTTGGTTGTGCTCAGGCCGCTCCACATGGGGTTATTGCCTGGCAGCTTAGTTATTGGTGACTTCCAGCCGTTCGGCTCGTCGACAACCTGGCCCTCGGGCTTGCATGCAGCGGCCGCGTTGTTGTCCATATGAGGTGCAAAGACGGCGCAGGCGTTGACATCGCCGCCGGTCTCCAAGCCGCAGGTGTCGATGGCCTGCTGGAGCACCGAGTTCGGTCCGGTCGGCCATCTGCGAGTCGATTGATAGGTCAGCAACAGACGAGGATGTGGCCGACCTCGAAAGACGCACCCCATGGTGAAGTCGGCGTGAAAGCCGTAGCCGGTCGTGTCGCCGTTGGCAAAGACCCAGGTCGGCGTGCCCGGAGCGTTGAACGGGAAGTCGCCGACCGTAAAGACCCTGTGATAAGACGGATGCCGGCATCAGTAGGGTAGCGACCAGAGAACCGGGCAATAGAAGAGGCGCACCATTCGTAGAAGAGCGAGATCAGGTGGACCGGGTGGGTAGAGGGGCAGTTGCCGCCCTGGAAGGTGTCGACGGGGTAGGCCATGTGCGACTGGTCGGGCTTGTAGAGATTCTTGCCGTCCCACTGCGAGGAGAGCGGCCCGTCAGCAGCGGAAAGGTATTGTACGAAAGAGCCCAACGACGCAACGCACGCAGGATGGGAAGAAGACCTGGGCACGCATGCCGTCCGGACAGTTGTGCTCGAAGAAGTTGTTGCGCTGCTCCCAGGCCTTGTCGCCCGTGTGGTCATTATAGTAGTCGAGGCAGACGAACGAGACGGCCTGGTCCTCGAAGCTGCTCGCATTAAAGGTCCGTCGGCCGGCCTTTCCGGCGACCATCTGCAGGCCCTTTGGGAAGGCCTGGATCTTCTCATTCTTGGAGCCGGGCCGCTGAAGATAGCTGGAAAGGGGCAGAGGAGCGTGTCAGGAGAGGAGACCGGGAACGAGGTTCTACGTCGCAAACGCACTAAGTATTTGAGTAGGACGGGATCGCCTCGTAGGTCTTCTTGACGGGCTCGTAGTAGTAGAGTTGCGGAGCCTGCGATGAGCAGGGAGGGAAGCAAGACAGGATGAGCGAGGGGCGCGGGGCGAGGAGTGAGGCAGGTCGAGGCCTCACCCAGTAGTTGGACTACGGACGTGCGAGCGCGGAGTGTCAGGCAGTCAGTTGACTGCTGCGAGACAAGAGTTTGGGGTGCAAAGCGCACCTTGTCGATCGAGACAGGTGAGGTCGTGCATGACGACGAAAGCAGGTCGTCGTAGTCATAATCGCGGCCGAAGCGCGAGCCGCCGACGATATTGTGCTCATGCTGAGCGACGATGCCGGGGTTGACGATCGGGTCGAGCCTGTTGTTGTACGGGACGGGAGGCCAGGAAGGGAACAGCGGTTGGGCGAGTCAGTGACGAGGAGGCGTCGTCGAGGGGGATCTGGCCTGCTGCGCGGACAGATTGCGCCGGCCGAACAAGGCAGCGCGAGCTGGCCAACGGGCGTAAATGCGAGCAAAACGTACCTGGTCCGGAGGAGCGTGGCATGACGGAGGATGAAGAAGGCCAGCGAGGGCTGGGCGCAGGCTAGGAGGAGGATGAGAGAGGCGAGCTGCATGGTTTTGGTGGTTGCGTCGGGCCGGCCGTAGCGTTCGTGGTCGATGAGTCTGGGGAAAGGAGGGGGGATCTGCGGGGCGGCGCGAGGGGCGAGTAAGGGATCGAGAGACAGGATAGGATGGGCTGTCGAACGAGAGCTCGGTCGGGTCAGCTACGTCTCGAAGAGCGCGACGTTGCATGGATGCTTTGCGTAGAGCGACTGACGTCGACTGGCTGCGAAGGGTCTAGACGCTCTAAGGCGACGTCGGGTCGGCCAGGTCCGATCGAGAAAGGAGAAAGGAGCGGAAGGGTCGGCCTGGAAAGGGGAGGACCCGGAGACAAGAGGGGTTGCGCTCTAGGTAGCGCTGCTGGTCGGAGGGAAAGGAGTGTCGGGCTGCCTCGATGGGAGCGAGAGTCGCGCGTCGTCGAGACTTGGGGATTTCGATGTTGTTGACAGATCGAGGGTCGAGGGTCGAGGTTCGAAGACGAGGTCTCAGACCGGTCGCGAGGAGGCCTTCGGTGCGGCGCGACGCGTCTGACTGGCCAGCGCGCCAGGCCGATGCGTCGCGCCTGCTGGTGGCGCTTTCGCCATTCCTCGTCCTGCCTGCCGCATGCGGCAGGTCGACCTGGCGGGCGAGCCCACGGTCATTCGTTGCCTCAGGCTGGCCGACGTGTACGAGCGCATAGTACCCGCAGCTGCGGCGGCGACGAGCGATGTCGAGAGGCTGTCGACTCGACGAGCGCTTGCAGCCCGCGCGCGCGCGCCGTGACTGATCTCTCGCCCAGCTAGGCTCTCCCGCACCTGACCCAACGACGATGATCTCCCCTCTCGGGGGCCGGCCACCGCGCTGACCCAAGACCGACCCGAGCATCAACAGCGCACAAGTACCCAAACCGCGCGGATCGAGCGACCGGCGACGCAACCAGACCAGCCGCGGTCTGGGAAGGGCCGCGATTGTCGTACGAGCTACGACGACCGGCGAGCAGGCATGCAATCCTCAGGCCGCGATCATCCGCTTCTGCCCGCTGGCGACGCCGAGCCGGACGCCGGGAGGCAGGGCCGCGATCTTCTCCGAGGATCGCGTTGGCCGGGTGAAGCGCTTCGGTCCCGACGGAGCAACGGCGGGCTCGGCCTTGTCGTCGAGCGAGGCCTTCTCGAGCGCCTCAGCAGCCTCCTCGGCGGCGAGCTCCTCAACCGAGAGCGGCTTCAGATCCTCGACAGTGAAGCCGATGGTCGAAGGCGAAGGCGAGCCCGGGTGGACCGTGAAGTTGCCGACGCGCGGCAGCGTTGCTGCCGTCATAAACTGGGTACCGGTAGGGAGCTTTGCGCTCGCAACTTGGAGGGCTGGAGCAAGGCATGTCGGGAGGTAAAGAGATGGTTGGCCGGTCAGCCTCGTTTGGTCGACCGACTGGCAAGCGCAGCCTCTCGTGCGTGCACTCGTCCTTCAAGACCGAGCGATCGAGGCTCTCGCCCCTCGTGCTCTCGTCGACCAAGCTGTGCGGGCAAGGCCTCTGCCTCGGCCAGTCTTCGCCGCCCATTGCCCGAGCGACCGCCAATAGACGGTCGCCCTTCGCTTGACCGCTCCTCCGCAGACCTGCGAGCCCGACGCCCTGGCGCACACCGATGGGAAGCAGCCGAAGAGAAGCGCAGAGAGACATACCCTCTCTTGCGATCTCGATCCGGAGGTTGCCGCCGCGGAGCTCGAATATGGCGTGGTTCATGGGCACGCTGGGACGCGAGCAAAGGGGGTCGAGCAGGCGCACTCATCAGAGCCGGAGCGAAGAGCACTGGCAGGCGAATATGACGCACTGGCAGGCCCAGTAGTCGAAGGCTCCCTTTCCCTTTCCCATACGAGCTTGGGCGCCCTGCAGGCGAGAGGGAGCAGCGATGCGGGAGGTCAGCCGGCTGCCTCGCACAGCTTCAGACAGCAGCTCATGACCGTCTGCCCCAGCGACGCACCTTGGCCGTCACGGGCCGGTCCGGGAAGACACGCATGATGATCTCGACGCCTTTGAACGGCTTCAGCTTGCGCCGGAGCGACTCGTAGGCGGCCTCAAGCTGCTTGGCCTTGACGCGGACGCCGTTGGTCGCCCTGATGCCAAACTCGCCACCGTAGGCGAGGGTCGTGCCCTTGGTCGAGCCGCCAGTGTGGATCGGCACGCGGCCCTTGAAAGCGTTCATGCCGTGCTTTGTCCGCTTGGGCGCGAACTTGATGCCGCGCGACTGGCCGACGGCCGAGGACGGGGCCGAAGAGGAGAGGGCGGGCGGGGCGAGGGAGGACCGCCGTAGGAGAGCCCGGCAGGACGATGACGAGCCGGCCGAGCTCGAGCTTGAGGCCGCTGCGCTGCGTAAACTAGAGAGGAGGAAAGACATCGCGTCGATAGATGCCTGAGGGCTGTACGAGGGAGGGTGAGGAACGGACGATGGCGGGAGGGGAGGCGGTCGTGCGGCCGAGCCCTCCCTGGGCCGCAGCGGACCTGCCGTGCTGGCTGTAAACCCGTTTGGCAACATCGTTCTCGGAGCCCCGGCCCGCCGTCTGGCCGCTCGCCGTCCCCCTTTTGTCTGGCCGACGTTCCCTTGTCCTCGAGTAGCGCCACCTGTCGAGGACAAGAGGACGGACGAGAGGATCGCCGCCGATCGGACGACAGCTTGGAGACCGACCACCCGGCGTCGCCGCTGACCCTTGAACGCTCACACGTCCGCCACTCATCCGAGCTCAGTTGCCCTCCCTCTCTCAGCTTCGAGTCTGCCGTCTGTCAGATAGGATCGACATGGCGGGACCTCTGCACCACGCTTCGAGCAGCGTCAGCTGGCGCAACCTCCAAGGTCAGGCCCTCGGACGTCGGTCTCCAAGCTGGCCCAGACGGCATGACTGACCTTGTCTGCCTGTCACTCTGTGCAGACCTCGACCCGGGCCGACGCTCGCTAGCAGCCGTCCCTCGGACACCCTCGCCTCCCACTCGCTCACCCTCGTGTTTGCCACAAGTCTCGCTCGGTCCTGCAGCGCCAGGTCGGAACGTCAAGCGCTTGCGCTTCAACGCGCCCCAGCTGCCCACCCTCGCCGAGGAAAACGGCAACGACGACGACGGCGTTAGCGATGCTCAGAGCGTTTGGTGGTCGTCCTCCTCGTCGGACGAGGGCTGCCAGCCATCCGCGCCAGCCGTTCGATTGCCCTCAATCGGTCTAGGCCTCGGGTCCCTGTCAGATCTCGAGCTCGTCGGAGATGGGCCACTTGACAGCAGCGACGGCACCAACCAGCGGTCGTCACCGCATTGGCCCGAGGAGGGGACCCAGCTGCTCGAACTCATGCTTGACTCGCTTCTCCTCGAGGCCGGCCAGCCCGCCAGGCTCCCTGCTCCCTCGCACCCTGCTCCTACGAGCTATAAGAACCGGCCTAAGCGACGTAAGGGACTCCCTGCGCCCCCTCGGCTCAACTTTATCGACCCGGCCGCCTTCCCCCTGCCGCCTGCAACCTCCCCGGCGCTCTCGTCCCGCTCGGCCTCTTCCATCCTCAACAATACGCCATCGTCCAGCTCGAGTGCCTTCCCAATCGCATCGCCCTCATCGGCCGTCTCCTGGTCCTCGGACGACCAGGCGCTTCACACGCCGGACGGCAACGAGTGGCCGACGTGGGACCTCAAGTTGACGCCGTGGATGCTCACACCGCCGCCGTCGTCGTCGGCTTTGTGGTCGGACATGTCGCTCCTCGAGACTCCTTCGCTCTTGCCATCTTCGTCCACGGCTCAGAAATACCGGCGCTTGACGACAGTGTCCACCCTGGCGCGTCCGAGACGTCCGGTTAGCGACTCGCAAGTTGTCGAGGGGTCCACGAGCGTGCTCGTCCCCGTCACCACGTCGAGCAAGAGCCGGCCCGTCACGACGTCAACGCATCCCTTCGCCGGACCAAGCACGAGCTCGTGGAACCGTCCTTCGAGGCCGGCTCCGCCCCCACTCGTCCCTCTCAACCCTTTGGATGAAGTCCAGCCTGCGGAGGGCGGACGGAGACCTTGGTCGGTCTCATCCAAGCTGCCGCCATCACCAAGCCCTCTGTCGACCGTTGCCTCTGGGCGTGCTTTGCCCCGACGCAGCCCCCTACCATCGCAGGCACACTTTGGACTTGCTCACTGGGATTCATGATCCATCATCCTGCGTCAGATCTCGTTTCCTCAGCCGCACGAGGCGCCCGGTTGATCGAAAGTGCAGGCGGTCATCTGATCGCGCTTTTGCTCGCCTACCAACTCCTCTGTAGCCACATCTTTCGTGCGCTTTAGGCAACCCGGTAACTACAACCGGCCTGCTCAGTGCCAAGCCTGACCGAAGTACCCTTCGAGCACGGCACGAGCGACGTTAAAGCCGAGCAACTGAGGAGTGGGCGAAGAGCAGGGTGAGGTTAGCCAAGGGCGCAGGTCGGCAGCCTAGCAGGCGGGCAACGTACCGAGAGGATGTAGCCGACGAGGATTGGCAGCAGCGGTGCGAGGAGGAGCTCTGTCCGCTGGAGGAAGGGCAGGGCGGCGTAGCCGAGGTAGGTGATGTAGATGTACTGGGCGCTCGCAAGCAGGTAGAGCGAGTTGCCGAGCCAGAGACAGACCCAGTTGCTGCGCGTCGAGGATCAGTAATCGGCATCGAGTCGTCAGCGGGCACCTCCAACAGCAGACGCCGGACGAAGGGACGCCAACTGACCTGCGCGTGATGAGACCGACGAAGAGGAGCTGGCCGACGTAGATCCAGAGGAAGAAGGTGAAGAAGGCATTGACGGCGACGTCCAAGGCGAACGCCCACTCGACACGCGTATCCGATGGCGATGAATGCGATCCGGGCGACAGCAGGAGCTTATTGGCGATGAACCTGGAGCAGACGAAGCGGGGGGTCGGTCGGGTGTCAGATCCAGGACGGAAGACGAGGACGACGACGAGAGTGCCCAGTGGCGACGCACCATAGGCCAGTGGCAATTACTGCACTTGCGAGCAGGAAGTCGCGGAAGACCATGAGCAAGACGGTGGCGGCCGTCTGGCTGGCTGTCAGGCCGTGCACGTAGCTCCAGAGCGTGCCGGTGAGCGCGAGCGCGAGCGCAATGAGCACGACCATCGCCGGGTCGTCGCGTGCCCACTGGTTCTTTGTCTGCTTGTGGTGGTAGACGTTGCGATACCTGGCGAGACGTAGGATCCAACGCGGTCAGCGCAGAGGACATCGCATGCGGGACGCGGGCTTAGCGAGACGCACACTCTGCGTGGGCTGATGACCAGGTAGCTGAGCTGCCAGGCGGCGAGCTCAAAGTCCATACGGCCGACCTTGGTGAGCTTGCGCAGAGTCGAAAAGCCATAGCGACCGCCGCCGCCGCCGACATAGCGGAGCGACGAGCCCGACGAGGACGACGAGCCGACCGAGGACGAGCCGAGCGAGGCGTTGAGCGGCAGCAGGGACGGGGCCATCCGGAGAGACGAAGGGGTGCGCCGGAAGAGTTGCGGCGAGCTGAACGCGGATATGATGCCGACAGACTGACCGCGGGCGGAGCTGGGCCGACCGGGGAGGGAAGCGATTCAGGCTGGAAGGGGTCAGGATTGAACGCGTCTGTCGTCCAGCGAGAGGCGGGTCGTGAGGCGAGACGTCGGTCGGGTCGAGATGGCGGTCGGGCGGGCGTCCAGCAAGGGGAGCCGAGCCTGACCTCGCGTCGAAGGCCGGGCGGGCGAGCCCTTCCTCAAACGGCCACCTGCAACCGACCCTTCCCTTCACCGGCAGCACAGTCGCCTCTCTACGGTCGACACCTTCCCCAAGGACCGAACAGAGTACGTCTCGCATGCCGCCCGTCTCCTCGGCCGAAGCGTAGGGTCTCTGACGCTGCAGCCTCTGCCCGCGCCTCTTCCGTTCCCGGCTCGCCTCCAGCTAGAAGTCCCCGACCGCTCGCGCTGATGGACGACGAAGAAGCCGTCGACTGGGGCTACGACGAGTCTGAGGAGGAAGCTGAGCCAGAGGTGCCTGCTGCACCGACGTCAGTGTCGATTGCTGCGACCTCGGTGCCGATCGAGGTCGAAGCGCTTCTGGACGAAGCTCCGGTGACGGTCAAGCCTCCTGTCGCAGCACTCGCCCCAGCTGGAGCTCCTGCCGCATCTGCGGCCTCGACAGAACCTCCAGCCGTCTCAAGAGACGAATCATCTTTTCCTTTGACGGCGGCGGCTGGCAAGTCAGAGGCACCGGTCGCGGCAGCCGCCGAGCCAGCAGCGCGTGGCCGCGCATCCGATGAGCCCACCGCGAGTGGTGCGCCCGTCTCCTTCGCTCGTTCGGTCAATCCCGCACGCATTCTGATGTCGCCAATCACCGCTTCCGGGACGCACAGCTCACGGTTTGGGAGACTCGACGGCCTCGTCGGTCGCCCCAGCGGCCTCAGCGGAAACTGCTTCGGCGCCCGCGACCGCAGGCGCGTCTTCCAACCCTCTGACGGCTTCTGGCGGGGCTGGTCCGGGTCCTTTGGACAGCCCTGCGACGTCTGCCCCTCCAGCGCCAGCCATCGCCTCCGCTCCTCCGCCGTCCGTCGCCTCGCGCCTGCCGATTCCGACCGGTCCGCGGGCAGGGCCCCAGTCCCGCGCTGCGCCCACGCCGGCGCCCGCGCCCGCACTGAACGACAGCCGTTCCTCTCCATGGGAGGTAAGGTACCAGAAAGACACAGGCGCCAAGTACTGGTATGATGAGCGCTCCGGCCGGACCTCCTGGGTCTCTCCCGACGATCTGCCTGCCTCTGGCCATACAGCGCCGCAAGGTGCTGCGGTCGGGCCGCCGACGGGTCCGAGGCTCCGGCGCCGGCCTTCCTCAACTATCGACGGCCCGCCCCTATCTTCTCCCGCGCCGCCTTCTTCGGCGTCGCAGTTTCCACCTCAGCGAGAGCACGAGACCGAGCGCGAGCGTCTGCGACGGATCGGTCGCGAGAAGGAGGCCGAGCGCGAGCTCAACAAGAGTTCGCTCAACCGGCCGCTCCTGCGGACCTCGAGCGGCAAGCCAGCCTTCCCTCGGAACGGGCTTCGGCCGCCTCAGGACCTGCCTGGACAGTTATCGGCTGCCGTCCGGCCCACGACTTCTGTCTCGTTGCGCGACGAGCGGCGTCTCTCGGTCGAGGAGCAGGCGCCCGTCAACAGGTGGCCCGCGCACCTTGATCGTCGCGCCGACGATGAGCCTGGCCGCTCAGCTCCAGCCCCGATTCGTACGTGTCAGCCTCCGGCTCGCGCCCCTGGCCTTCCTTCTCGTGCTTCCTTGCGACCTCGCGGTGTTGCTGGCGCATAGCGGCAGCCCCTCCGCGTTGGAAAAAAGGGCCGGGCGGCTCGTGTAGCCAGGTTCACTGCCTTGTCGACCGATCAGCCGGTCTCCATCCGTCATCGGCCCGGCCAACGCCTGGCCTGGTGCTCGTGCCGATGATAGCACGCCCGGCCGCCTCCTAGTCCTAAGCGGATCCACAGCAGAAGCTCATCCGTCTTCGCCTCGTTCCCTTTGGCGCCCCACTTCCGTCACAGCCGCCTCCTCGAACGGCCGTCCGGTCCAGCGGTCGTCGACACGCGCAGAGCCGCCCTACCGAGGCCGTTCGCCCTCGCCGGGCCGGAGCTCCATCCGCATCCAGCGCGACTACGCCTCGACGCAGAGCGTTCCGCCTGTCGCTGTCGCCGACGGGCGCGATGCCGGCCGGCAGCGGGTGGACCGCTCGCAGTCGCCCTTGCACGGCCAGAGGCAACGCTCGCGCTCACCCATGCGACCGCCGCCCGCCTTGACCTCCCGGCGTCTTTCGCCGCCGCCGCCAGCGCGAGTCGCTCGCCCGCCGCTTACGGGCCCTGCGCCGCCTCGGCCTTCCGGTCGGCCTCGGCCGGTCGTCGGGACGTCCTTCCTCGGTGCCTCGTACGGCTCTGGCGCAAGTCACGACGGGCAGGACGCTAATCATATCGGAGGGACCAAGATGCGCGCCTGGGGCGCCGGACCGCTCGGCGAGGAGGCGAAGGTTGCCGAGACGCACGAGGCCCAAGCCGCGCGCAAGGCCGCCGAGGAGGCACGAGCCGCTGAGGACCGGCGCGTTGCGGATCAGCGGCGGGTAGCAGAGGAGCGGCGGGCGGCGGAGGAGCGGCAAGCGGCTGACGATCGACGCCGCCTCGAAGAGAAGCGGGCTGCCGAGGCCAAAGAGTTGGTCGAGCGGCAAAGGGTATGTCTTCCGCATCCCTATCAGCCCCCTTTCCTCTTCCTCTCCGCCGTTCGATGGCTGACGGATGCCTCTTCCCTGCGCAGCGTGAGGCCCAAGCCCAACAGGAGCCTCGACACTCGGCGCCCGCACCCCTTGGCCTGCAGCGTGTCGACGCGAGACTCGACATACCACGCAATGCGCGAGACACCGCCGACAACGATCGCCGTCGCGAGTCTGACCGCGGACCGAACAGCCATCAGAGCGGCGACCGCGGGCTGCCGCCTCACCTGCTCGCGCCTTTGGCCGGCGCTCGTTTAAACGAGCCACCCCCAGGGGTACGTTGCCTCCGGCACGCTTTCGTTCGGCGTCGAGATGGCCCGCTCATGACTTTCCTCTGCTACAGCCGAGCAACGACCGACCAACTAAGCGTCTGCGGCGGTCGCGCTCTCCTCCGCCGCAGCTAGCAACATCGCGGTCCTCTGTGTCGGTCGCTCCCGCCGTGGGTTCAGCAAGCGGCGTTGCCGCCGGTGCCCGCCCGAGCCCATCAATGCCGGCCATCCATCCATCCCGCCTCGCGCTCGTCGACCCCGTCGCTCTTCAGCCGACGAGGCCCATGGCGACCTCTAGCCACAGCGCAGCACCTCCGGCTTCGGCTCCGTCCCAGGGTGGATGGGGCCGCATGTCCGCCGTCGTAGCTGCGTCTGAGGACGTGCATCGACGCGGAACCAGAGGCGGCGGCGGGTTCCCCGGCGGCAGCTCCGACGCGGGATGGGGCAGGCGGGGCGGGCGATGAGATGGGAGATGTAATGACGCCCTCCGTGCCTCGTGCTCTCCAGATGGCCCCGTGCAGGTCCTACGCCGGCCGCGTCGACAGTAGCACAGCTCGTCTGCCACGGTCTCCCAGCGCCCCTATCGGCCGCACACGTCCCTCCCTTCCCCTGCAAGCGCGTCGTTGGCCTCGTTCTATGCGGTCCGAAGCAGGGACCCGGGGGGGTGGCGTCAGAAGCCGGGGAACAAGGGGGTCATCAACATCGCTTAAGCCGAGGCAGCCTTCTTCTCCTTGAAGAGCGCCTTGCGGATGGCGTCCCGCTTGACCTGCTTTCCGACCATGAGCTCGAACTGCAAGCAAGAAGGGAGAGGAGCACGTCAGCCCGGCGTCCTCTCGTTGTGGCGAGCATGAGCACCGGCACCGGCGGAAAGATGGCAGACGCACGCGCTCGAAGTCGGTGCTCGCCTGCCGCCGGCCCTTGGCAGCGATCTTCTTGGCCCAAGCCGAGGCGGCCCACTTGGCGGCAACGTCGGCAGCCTCAAACTGCTTCTTGACGGTCGAGGGTCCAGCGGCGCGGGGAAGCGACTTGAGGACGAACGGCGTCAGGGTGAGGTGCTTGTAGGTGAAGGCCTGGCGGGGGACCGAGGTCGACGGGCCGTCGATGAGAGCCTGGCAGGAGCGCAGCCGCAGGACAATGGAGACAGTCAGAACGGGACACCGACGGAGCGAGGCAAGCTGCGCTAAACCCTCCAGCGGGCGGAGAGACGGACCCGCTTGTGGTCGATGATCTCGACGATGACCGCGAGCTTGCCCTTCGACGGGCCCTCGTTGACGAGAACGACCCGGCCGACCTGGACGAAACGCTTGAAGTTGGAGGGAGCCTCAATAGGCTGGGGCAAGGACGGACGCAGGGCGGCATCGTCAGGACGCTGAACTGGGGCATCCGGAAGGCGGCAGGCTGTTCGGTGGGCGACAGGCTGGGCGCTGCGGCATGGCACGGCAGGGGCGGCGGCGATGGCACCGACAGCGGCAGCCGTAGCAGCCGCAGCCCCTGGACAGCAGCGATGTCGGCGTCATCCACAGGCGGGATGCGCGCAGGACGGGGCCGCTAATGGAGGAGCGAGAGCTGTAAACCAGACAGGCACCGCCGGCCCGCCCGAGTCGCAGCAGCTCGAGGTCGCCCGGCTAGGTGCTGGCCGGACCGGCACGAGCGGCCTCGACCGACAGCCCCCGCGCTCGACCCATGCTCCTCCTCTGGCCATCCGGACCAGCATGAGGCGTACGTGCCGCACGCGCTGGATGGTCCGGACGGGCCCTCCTGCTGCTGTGCCAGCGCCTGCGAGCTTCCGAGCTCCGAGTTCGAGCAGGAACCTGCTGCCTCGCGCTTGCCGGAGTTGAGGAACGGGACCTGTACTCACAGCCATTTTGACTGGACGCGGTTTCCGAGGTTGCAAGGTCAGCACGACGGCGTCTAGGAGTTGTCAAAAAGGCGAGCTGGACCGACAGTTCTGCTTGAAGGGATCGACAAAGGGGGGAAGCAGGGGCGAGCGCTTGCTGGCGCACGAGGCGAAGTGCGGCGGCCGCCGCGACGGGGGAGGTCACTTGGGGTTGTGCTGGCCCAGACGGGGAAGATGGCCGTTTCCCTCTCCGCGACGTCCCCCCGCGGAAATTGTTCTTGAGGGCCGGTTCGCACCCGGAGGAGGCATCGACGGCACCAGGCAAAGGAAGGAAGGTCGGAGGAGAAGAACGGTCTGCCAGGACGTTCAAGCCGGACGGCCGAGTAAACTTTGTGTGTGTGGTATAGCAGAGGCGAAAGGGAAGACTGGCGGTGAATGGGCCGCTCTCGCGCGCGGCGCCGTTGGTCCCAGCGAGAAGCACTCGTGCCGCTCGTCTCCCCCTGCGCATCTCAATATAACTGATCGCCTTTATGATCACCCGTCAAGCCAGCACTGGCAGTCTTGTTGTCGCGTTGTGTGGCGCGTCCGTAAGAGCTCATGGCTACTTCTGACGCGCGCTCGAGTTCGTCGTCGTTGCAGCTTCCACACTCACTCGCTTGCACGTCGATGTGTGCACCCGGGCGATACCTCTTGTAAGGCCGTCCCTCCCTCCTTGCGAGCCTTCTGTTTACGAGGCCGCTTCTGGCGATGCGAATCCTTGCAAAGTTGCGCCCGTCAGGATCTGCGTCAGGGGCAGCTGGGCTTGTTCGTCCGCGCAGCCGCTACCTCGGCCGAGCTTTCAGTCATCATTGACGCAGCGGACGATGTGGACGACGATGACAGGGGGTAGCAGTTGCGATGAGTCGTGCATGCCCTGCTGCTTCTGTCGTGAGGGCCCTAGCAAGTGCCGTAGACCTAAGTGGCCTGCCGTGCGTACGCCGTCGAAGGACGGCTTTCGCCGGGCAGCTTGAGCCGTCGACAAGCGACCCTCGAACTACGACCCCGCTCCCTCCGACGATGATCGCCATCCACCCCATCTCCCTCGGCATTTCACTCTACCTCGCCATCTCGGGCTTCCGTAAGGGCTCCTTATCGGCGTCTGGAGGTGCGTCGGGCTCACGTTGCCTTCCGCTGGACGACGGCTGGCAGCCTTGACGGCGTCCCCAGCTGCTGCGCGCCATCGCGAAGCACCGGACGCTGCCGCCCGGTCGCTCGCCTTGACCAGCGGTCTGTTGGGTCGTTACTGACACAGCGTCCTTGCACTTTCAGCGGTCGGCGCTGTCATCGCCGGGTGAGGCTCGTCGAGAGTCACGAGGCTCATCGACTGCAGCCGACACCTTGCCCCGCGGACGCTGACCTGGGCCTGCGGCTGTTGACGCGCAGCTATGCGAGCATGGGTAACGACCTGAAGGTGGGTGCATCGATTGAGCCTTCCGAGCGTGAGGAGACTGGCTGTCGCGCAGCTTGAAGAGGATGTTGACAGTCAGACGCGCTCCAACAGGTCTTCGGCGTCATGTTGATCGTCGGTCGCATCCCCTTCATCTGCCTTTCGATCAAAACATGAGAAGCGCTGATCTTGGACAGTTTGTTCGATCACCAGGTCTTCTACCTTGTTGGGTCTAAAGGTATGCCTGGGCAGAGCTGTATCGCGAGCGCATGTGAGCTGATCCATAACGCCGACCGCCAGCGACAAAGTACAAGGCGGCCGTCAAAGCCACGCTCGAGGACGGCCATGAGAAGGCGGCCACTGCGAGCAACGGCGGCGCAGGCGGCAACCGATCGGCCTCCCAGGTCGCGTGCAACACGCTTAGCGCCGTGCTCGCTTCACTGGCATGGCGCCTCCTCTTCAGCCAAGATGCTGTGGGTGGACGGGTGCCGGTGCGTCACTTTCTTGCCTTCGGCCTGCATTCTCTGTCAGATCACATCCTCTGATGTTCGATTGTGACCCGCACACAATCAGTTGGACCTCAGCAGCTCTTGCGCCGTCCTGCCTAGCCCGCACGGCGCGGGTCTCGTTTCCAGGGCGCTCGTCTACGCGGCCATCGGGTGCGGCCGCCTCCGCCTCTTGATGAGCTGCACAAACTGACAGGGCCTACCATCGCAGGCACTACGGCTGCTGCTTCGGCGACACATTAGCGTACGTCTGTACCTCTGCGTCCGTTGCGCTGCATTCTTCTTGTTAACGTCTTCTGCGCCGCCCGGTTGCTTTTTACTTGAAGCTCTGAGCTCGGCATCCTCTCGGTGAGTGATCGGCTCGGCGCCCAACGCTGGCTGCAAGTAGCGACTAACGTCGACGCCCGCACCGAACGTCCGTAGCGGTCCCCTCCACGACTTGTGACCTCCCTCCGTCGCGTTCCCGCAGGCACCAACGGTGCTGTGTCGCTCCTCGGCCTGGCGCTGTCGGCCCTCGGCGGCTTCGTGACAGCACTGACTTGCGTCGCCGCACTTCTGGTCGAGAACGCCGGATGCCGAGCAACGGTTCACGAGTGGGCGGGCGACGTTTTTGTCCTCGGCCTGGCAGCCGGTCTCGGCGGAAGCTTGGTACGTGCTTGCTCTGACCGCGCTGCTGATCACGCGTCGCACGCCTGACATCCCCCGAGGCCTGGCCTCTCAGCTCGACTCTGTTCTCGGCGCGACCCTACAGCGGACATGGTTCTCGAATCCGATCGGCAAGGTATTGACTGAACGTCCTTCCTCGAGCGATGTCGCCACGGGCGTGGTCAAAGTCATCAGTGGCTACGTGCGTCCTCTCGACCGGCAGCGCCTGGGCTTATGACCGAGTGGCGGAGCAAGATAACTGACATCGTGACTGAGGCTGGTCCGGCGACGCAGGATGTGCTCTCCAACTCTCAGATCAACCTAATCAGTGGCGTCACCTGCGCTGCCGCTGCGGCCTGGTGGTCTGGAAGTGCGTGAGCGTGACGAGACGAGTGTTGGAGGCAGACGTTAATCCTTGTCTCTGATGCAGCTTGGCTAATTTGTCAGGAGCCTGAGAGGCGCAAGGCGAGAAACAAGTAAAGAGAGCGCTTGAAGCCCTTCGCGCTGCGTCAGATATCCGACCGGAGACCGATGCGCATGAACGAGCAAGCCGGAGTACCGTTTTTCGCTCGATTGTCCTCGAGCCACGTCAGCAAGAGATGGTTCATGCCAGAGCGCTAGCCGGATGAAGAAAAGTGGTACAAGATGAAGCTGCGGGCTGTACAGGACGGAAGGGAGTGGCCGGGGCAAAGGGGCAGATGGGAGGATGCGAGCAGAGGAGCGCAGGGCTAAGGGCGGGAGCGGAAAGTGAACGGGCATGGGTGCATCTCGAGCGGAGGATCGAAGCAAAGGCGCATGGCCCCTACTTCTTTTCGGCGGCAGCAGCAGCCGTGTTGTTGCGGTCAAAGGTGCCGAGGGCCTCGTCGGCCGAAGCGAGGTCCGACTCAGTCAGCCGCCGACCGCCAGACGGCGTCGACTGACCGCTCTGGGCCGCGCTCGCGACCGAGCTCGCCCGGTCGCGCTTGAGGACGAGCGGGAACGGGTACGACTCGTCCGGGTCGTCCTTTTTGGACATCGACTCCCAAAACTTGCCGCCCATGTAGTCGGACGTGTCGAGGAACTGCATCTCCTCGGTCAGCGTGCCGAGGTCTAGGCGAGGGTCGGTTGCGGTGCAAGAGTCGAGTTAGCAGAGAGCTCGACAGAGGGCAGAAGGGGCAGACGCGGCGACGCACCGCCGGGCGTCATCATGCCGCTCGTAAAGCGGGGCGAGCCGGGCGCGCTCAGTGGCCGGCCGACCTTGTTCGAGCCAGAGAAGTCAAACTCGTCGTCGTCGAACGACTGGATCGGTCGCGCTTACAGTTAGCGAGGGAGCACCTGCAGGCCAAAGTAGTGGACCAGACGACTCACGTCGGGGTAGGCGCGACGGAGCGCGAGCTGCCGAGCCTTGGCGTACTCGAGCCCAAGCGACTTCCAGTCGAGCAGGTCCGACAGGCGCTCGGTCCGGTTGCGCTGGTTGATGCGCTGGCGGCGCGTCTTGGTGACGAACGAGAACATCTGGTCCTGGAGAGGTGCAAGCGGGGCAGGGCAGAGCCAAAAGCGCATCAGCGACCAGGGCTCAGCATCGATGATGGTTTGCGACGCACGGCAAGCTGCTGGCACGACTCGTCGACCGACTTCATCCGCCGGTCGACAATGTAGATGCCGTAGTCTTGCGAGTTCTCAATGAGCTCGTCCATGAAGCAGCCAAAGCCCGAGAGGTTGGTCGTGATCGATGGGATGCCCATGCTGTGCGCGAGAAGGAGGGCGGACGGGTCAGCAAGCGCACGCGCGTGAGTGCAGGCGGTGGCGCGGACGTACACGGTGCACTCGGCTGGGGTGTAGCCCCAGGGCTCGTAGTAGGACGGGAAGACGCCGAGGTGGCAGCCGCGGACGAAGTCCTCGTAGTCGAGCCCGAGGATCGGGTTGTTCGAGTTGAGGAATTCTGGGTGGAAAATGACCTTGACGCGGTCCTGGGGCCGGTTGAAGAGCTGGACGCGCCGGATCTGGTTGAGGACGGGGTCGGTCGCGTCGTCGGCCATGTTGTGGGTGACGACGGGCGGGAGCGAGTTGCGCTTGAGCGCAAAGACGCGGCGCTTGAGCAGCACCTTGTCCTGCTTGGAGAGGAGCTTGTCGTCCGAGAGGACCTCGGTCCCGTGCTCGCCAGAGTAGCGGGCGGCGTGCTCAAAGAGCCGCGAGCCGACGCGCTGCTTGATCTCGTCGACTGTGTCCTGGAGCTGCTTGGTGACGGCCTGGCCCTTGAGCGCCTCGATCGTGTACGACGCCGTCGCGGCCGGCATGATGATAAAAGCGACGACGGTCGTCTTGGAGCCGACCTTCTGCAGCATGTGGTTCAGCCGGGCGAGGCCCTCGATGAACATGTCGACGCCCTTGTTGCGGTACTCGTAGCGGCCGGCGGTAAAGAGGTAGAGCGTGTCGTCGAGGTCGAAGTCGTACGAGCCGTAGAAGTGGCCCTTGATGAAGTCGTTGATCTTCGACTTGGAGATGGCGTGCATGTTCTGGAACTCGTGCATCGCCGAGAACTTGGTGACGTTGAGGCCGTTGGGGACGACGCCGTCCGGCTTGCGCTTGAGCAGGTGCTCGGCCTCGTAAGCGGTGATGTGCGAGACGGTCGTGAAGACGTCGGCCGAGTGCGTCGCGCTGCGCTCGATGCAGTAGCTGCGGCGGCGGGCGGCGAGGGCAAAGGCGTCAGCAAGTAAAGGAGAAGTCGGTCAAAGCCCAGCAGACGCACCGGTGGTAAATGCCGCGCTTGCCGGCCTCCTGGTCGACGTCAAAGTGCTGGAGGTTGTTGTAGAAATCGACCGAGCCGGCGCAGAGGTAGCGGCCGAGGAGCGTCGCGTGCGTCGTAAAGATGGTCGTCACGTCGATATGGCGCTTGCGGCAGAGAGGGATGGCGAGGCCGGCCTGCCACTCGTGGAAGTGAGCGATGATGGCCGACTGGGTGTGGTGGACAGCGAACTGCAGGTGGGACGAAGGGGATGGCGGCAAGCGTCAGCACGTGCGCATGTCTAGTCGAGAGCTGGCGTTTTCACGAACCTCGCCGAGGAACCATGCGACCATGCTGTCCGGGTCGAAGCGCAACAGATCTTCAGCCTTCCTTTTCGTCAGAAGGACAGCAAAGCAATAGTGAGCCGCACTAGCCAAAGACGATCGTCTCGTTCGTCTCGTGGTCGTTGGGCGGGCTCGGGATGCCGGCGAGATTCCAGAGGTCCGTCTTCCACTCGTCCATGCTGCCAGGGGAGGAAAGCGGAAGAAAGCATCAGCGACCGTCCTATCTGCCGGTCCTTCAAGCGGCCGAGAGGAGGAAGGGGGACGGACCGGTGGTACATCGACCCGGTGTCGAACAGGATGACGCGCGGCGCGCCCTCGATCAGCCAGTTGCCGTAGATGAGCTTGACGCCGCGCTCGCGCATGGCCGTCAGCGTCTTCTCGAGCGGCGACCCGGGCTCGGGCTCGACGCTGTCGACCTCCATCTAACCGTTTGCGACAGGGGTTTGAACGACGACGAGTGGGGCGAGGTGATGCGATGGGAGGGAGAGCAAAGGGTTGGTTGGGCGAGAAGGGGTCCGAGTCAGCTCATTGCTTGCATCCTCCTCCTCCCGAGCCTCAGGCGTCTGGACGAACGGGCGCAGACTGTTCACGAGAACGAGAAGACGCGCGTCAGCTTCGAGCTAGCTTCGTACACGAACGGGTAGGAGAGGCGAGACGACGAACCTTGTACGAGAGGGGGCCGATGAGCGTGTAGCGCTTGCCACTGCCGGCGGCGGAGCGGGCCGAGTTCGAAAGGCACGACGTCAGCATCTCCCTTCCTCCCCCTTCTTGAGCTCATCCGGGGCGACGGCTGTCAGGGACGCACTACTCGGCGCAAGTGACGGGCGCCTTGGTCTTGATGACAGTGTAGATACCTCCAACTGGCACGCACGAGCAGTGCGAGGCAACCGACGGGAGGTCAGCGAAGGGCGGCGAGCAGCGGAGGCAGCGACGACGGTCGGCCCGACGGACCCTTGTTGGCGACCTCCCACGCGCACTCGAAGAGGAGCGCGTCGTGGACGGAACGGACGGGAGCGGCGGCGGACATCCTTGTTTCTGCGCGGTGCGTAGAAGGGAAAGGACAGGGATGGGGGTCTAGGAGAGAGGGTTGTCGTTGGACGTCGGGGCGGCGAGGAAGGAGAGGAGATGGACTGGAGAGCCCGACGCGGCCCGCCAGCCCCAAAGCGGGCGGCCCGTGCGGGGACCTCTGACGCAGGCGACGAGGGCGAGAACTCGGTCCGACTCCGAACCCCGCCCCGCACTGGACTCGTCCGTAAGAGAGGCCGAGGCGCGACTGGCTGCCCTCGCGCGCGCGTGCGTACGACCGGTCGAGCGATTCTGGACTCGCGAGGTAGGGGCTGCCAGTCTCGGTTGCAGGGAGGGCGAAGCGGCCGCTCAGCCCAGCAAAAAGGCTGGGCAAGACCTGTGTGTTGAAGTAGCACCCAGAAAGAAGACACGCAGCAGGGCGGCCGGCGATTCGCTTTCGCTTGCGAAGGGCGCGCTTGTGCAAGTTCTCACCATCGCCAGCGAGCCTACTTCCCATGAGCTATTGAGTATGCTCCGACGATGTAGACATCGAAGCGAGAAAGATCCAGGGCTCGCTGCAGGAAGGCTGTCGACGGGCCGCGCAGTCGACTGCCCGAGGAGAGGCCGACCGAGGACAAGCTGGCTGCCCGAGCGCCCTCTCAGTACGCTCGTACCATGTAGCATGCTCGTTAAAGATCCCTGGCTCGTACCTTCTCCCCTCGCATCTCCTCTGGCCCATCTCTCCAACAGGGGCAACAGGGCGAGGGGTCGCGGCGGGCGAGACAGTTTGCAGGCGGGCGGCGCGAACGCGGGGCTCCTCTCGCCCCTCTCTGCGGCCGGGGCTCTGCAGCCAGTCAGCCTGCAGCAGGCAGCAGCCCTCCCTCCCTCCGACCTCCGCACCAACACCCCTTCCATCCCCGTCACACACCTCGCGCCATGTCACAGCACAGGTCGATGTATATGCCCGCCGGACCGACCTCATCACCTTACTCGTTTGTCCCTTTCCTTCTCAGGGGGAACAGGGGCCCTTCCCAGGCCAGGCGGCGAGCCAAGAGACAGCCCTGTTCGGCTCGGCTGCTTGTGTGGGGGGCCCAAGCCTCTCCCCGCCGCGCCCCTTCCTCCGAACCCACGCTGGCCCCCTTTCCCTCTCTCGACCGGTCCATCTCGCAGCCGGCAGCCGAAGGACGACGAGTGGCTGACCCGACCTTGCCTGCCGTCTGTCCCAGGACGGTCCCTAAGCTCAAGCAGGAGGGCTTCGAGGTCCCGCCGTCGCGCGCCCTCTCCCGGCAGGACGGCCGGTCAGCCCCAGGTCAGGCCGACGACGCCTCGTCCCGCCACACGTTCGGCGGCGACGGCCAGCAGCAGCAGCACCAGCAGCAGGATGACTGGTCGCTTGACGGTGAGCCTCTCCTCCCTCATCTCGCATCCCGTCTCCCGTCTCCCGCCCACCCGGCTCGCTCGGCACTCGCGCGCTCGCGCTCGCCGATGTTGCCGTCGGCTTCGGCGCGCGTGTGCCTCCGCGGTGGGTTTTCTCGGCTCGACTCGGTCCGTCGCCCGCCCGCGAGAGCCGCACGATGCTCGAGAGGACGCCGCAGACCTTTGCCTCTGTGGTTGCCAGGATGGCACATCTCGAGAAGCGAACCAGGTCCGCCGCCGCCGAGATGCAGAGAGGTGCCCTAAAGGAGACGATTGACGGGGCTCCCCGCCGAGTGCCCGAGCACCGGGCTCTGCTGCTTATTCGGCCCGCCGGAAGCTGACCCTCCCAACCCCCGTCGACCCTTCAAGGCAACGGCCGGTCATCAGCCTCGTCGTCGTTCGCGCACCTGCACAAGTACGCGCTGCCTTACCCTTCGGTCGCCTCCTTCCCGGCAGCCTCGTTCGCGGCGGCCTCGGCGGCGGAGATCGATGACGCCCTGTCGTCGCTCGTCGGCTCGTTCCCCTCGGGTCGGCTGGCATTCGACCCCTCATCGGTCGGCGGCCACGGCTCGGCCTTCTCGTATCCCCAGCAGCAGCAGCACGCGAACGAGCACCACCTCCCAGCCCCGTTCGGCTCGCTTAACCCCCAGGCGTTGACGATGCCGTCCCACTCGCAACACCAGCCGCTGCACACACCCAACGTCAGTCTCGGCGGCCGAACGTCAGCGACCAACTCGCCCCATCTCGCCCACGCCCAGCCGCCGCCGGCGTCGTCCTTTGGCTCGCTCCACTCGGCCTCGCTCACAAACTCGCTGTTCGACTCGTACAAGGCCGTCACATCGTCGTCCGACTTCTCCTCGTCGACGATGGGCGGCGGCCAGCGCGGTCGGAGCGGCCCGTTCCCGAGCTTGAGCTACACCGAGTCACTCGCGAGTCCTGCGACGTCCGTCTCGATCTCGTCCTGCCACCCTGGCGCCAGCGGCGGCGGTGCGAACGGCAACAACGGCGGCAACGCACCGGGCGGATCAAGCCTGCGCTCGCGCTCGCGCTCCTCGATCCGTGACCACCGGGAAGCGACCTCTGGCCTCGGCGGCCGGAGCCGCTCTGCCGTCCGCCGGGGGTCCTTCACCGCAGCCGACGTCGACCGGATCCTCTCGCCCGCGACTGAAGGCGGGCCGACGACGTCGTCGATTGCAAACGTGAACGGCAACGGCGGGACCAGCCGGAGCAACAGTGCCGCGCCGCATCGCCGGGCGGCATCCATCATCATTCCTTCTGCTGGCAGCGGCGGCGGCAGCAGCGGCTCGCTAGGTTTCCACTCGGCCGCAGGGAGCAGCTTGCCCGCCTTCAGCTCGACGGCCCAGCAGCAGAATAGCGCAGCAGCGGCCGCGCCTTGGGTCTACAGCCCGCCCGAAAACAAGGGCGAGCTCCCGCTCGTTCGCGAGAACGACTCGGGCGACGAGGGCCTCGTCGAGATGAACCGGGTCGATGACCCGAAGAAGTGAGTCCCTTCATCGACGACATTGCGCCTGTTCTGACCCGCTGACGCTCATGCTCCGATACCTCAGCGACACGCTCGCCGAGAAGCGCCGTCGGCGACGAGAGTCGCACAATGCGGTCGAGCGCCGCCGGCGCGACACGATCAACGAGAAGATCTCGGAGCTCTCGACCCTCCTCCCGACTTGCATGCTTGACCCGGTCCGGACGCTGCCCTATTCTGCGCAGGAGCTCGCGGCCGACCTGTGCGCGCTCACGGTCGATCTCTCGTTCGCGAGCACGGTCCCGACCGCCGAGGATGCGATCGACGACGACGACGAGCCAATGATGGTCTCGATCGAGGACGAGGCGAAGGGCGGCAAGGCTGCTGCTGCCGGAAAGGGCAAGGGCAAGAAGGTCGGCCCGAAGAAGAAGACGGGCGGCGGCGGCGGGCTCAATGCGATCGGCCCGGACGGGAAGCCCAACAAGGGCATCGTCCTCAAGAAGTCGGTCGAGTACATCCGGTGCGTCGCGAGCGCTCGCCTGATGGCTTCGTGGGCATGTGCACTGACAGCCGGGTTACTCCTCGCACAGGCACCTGCACCAAATCATCCAGGCCCAGGCCGCGCGGAATGCCGACCTCGAGAGTATGCTCCAATCGGCGCTCCAGATCCAGTCGCCGCCGTCCTCGGTCTCGCAGCCGTCCGTCTCAGCCTCGGACGCCTCGGCCTCGCCGTCCAACGGCTACGCGCCCTCGCAGACGTCCTACGCCTCCCTCACGCGACCTAGCCTCGCGGCTCCGGCACTGAAGCACGAGTCGACGGGCTCGTTCCCGAGCCTGCACGAGATGCTCGCCGACGCCGAGGACAACCACAAGCCCTTTGACGGCTACTCGGCCGACGCGAGCATGGCCGCCGGCGGCCCTGGCGACGGCGGCCTCGCAACGTCGTCCGTCTCGTTCCTCGCCAACGAGCCGCCGTTGACCACGGTCACCTCGGGCATTTCGTCCCCGCATCTCTTTCCCTGGTCGGCCAACCCAGCCTCGCCTTCGAACGACAACGATGTCGTTGGCTCGCGGCTAGACTCGAGCGGCATGCTCGACCCGGACACGCCCTCGACGCCCTCGCGGCGCGACTCGGGCGAGGAGGACGAAGTCGAGGAGCGCGGTCGCGGCCGACAGACACGCTATCTCTCGGGCGGCGGCAACGGCGGCGGCAATGGAAGCAGCAGCAGCTTGCTCGGCGGCGGCGAGGGCTCTTGGGGCCAGGTCGATGTGGCCGGAGCCGACGGCGCCTTCCGCGGCTTCGACGACCGCGGCCACTTTGGCGCCCTCTTTGCCAGTGGCGGCGGATCGCGCTCGCACAGTCGGCGAGAGGATGTCATTATGGAGTAGTCGCAGCGAGGGTTGCCCGCACGGCTGTCCTTCTCCCTCTTGTTCTCGGTTTCTTCTTGCCTCCTCTTGGACTTTGCTACTCCCCCCCGTACGTCCCTGCCCTCTGCCGTCACCTCCTCGCGACGCGCCTCTCTCTTCACACACGTACTTCGCCTCCTGCTCGCTGTACCGCTCGACGTGACCGCTGCAACCTTGTGTACCAACTCTCTCGTCCGAGTGCCCTCTCGCTCGAGGCCGTGGAAAGGCAGAAGTCGCCTGCGGGCCATTCGTGGTCGTATGATAGAGTTGGGCCGGCGACATTCGGCCGCGCAGCCGACGAAGGTTGTCTGCCGGCCGCAGTGTTTGCGATCGACGGCCGGGGCGCCCCCAGCCACAGGCAATCTCGGCCGCGTCCTCGGAGGGGGCGGGCGCCTCTCCCACGGCCTGTCGCCCTCCCCTGCGACAAAAGCCTCTGCCTGCTGCTGTTGCTATCGACGGCGCCCCTTGCTCGGGGGAGGGCGAGGGACGCGTTGCTCTCGACTCCACCAACGGCCACCTGCTCTCTCTCCTTCTACTTGCCTTTCTCCTTGTCGCCGTCGTCGTCGCCGGTCTCCCTTAGCGCCCCACACTTGGCCCACGGCCGCCGTCTCCAACGTCTCAGCCCCGTCTCGAGCCCCCCCTTCTCCTAATCGCTGCCTCCGGGCTAGCCTGCCTCGTGCTTTCCGCTCCCGGCCCACCAACATCAGGGATCGCTTGCGCCCTCGCCACCGCGCCCTTCCTCGCCCGCCGACATCGATCCTTGTCGACATCATCGACCTTCGATGCACCTCCCGGCCTCGGTCTCGCTCTGCCTCCTGCTCGTCGCGTCCCTTGGTTTGCCCGCGCCGGTCGCGGCTGACATTCCCCACGAACGCGCCGCCGCCGCCGCCCACCGACGCGTCGCCGCCGGCTCTGGCCGGACTGCGCTCGATGCGACTCGGACGAAAGCGACTCGGTCGATTGAACCCAGGGCTGAAGGTCCGTCTACCTCTTCCTTTCGCTTACCTGTTCTCTGAGAGCATGAGCTGATCGAGACCCGCTCAACACCAGGAGACATCGTCTTCGGCGGCGTCACATGGCAGTCGCAGGGCTGTACGTCGCTTCCGTGGCTCCCTGTCGACGGCCAGCATGGCAGACGTGTCTCCACTCGATCCTGACGGCCGATGCTGCTTCTCTTGCTCTGCCGCAGGTCTCATCGATGGCTCGCCTCGTCTCTTGTCGGGGTCGTACACGAGCCTGAAGACGACCAACACCCCTGCGGCCTGCATCGCAGCTTGCGCTGCCGGAGGCTTCAGCTACGCTGGCGTCCAGAATGGCGACCGTGCGTCGATCCTAGCTCCTCCAGCGGCTGCTCGAGAGGCGCATCTGCTGACCGAGCGTTTCGTGCCGCCGCCCGCTCGAGCAGAATGCTACTGCGGCTCGACGCTCAACGCCTCTGGCAAGATCGGCACCACTGCGGCCGACTCGTACTGCCAAGCCGCCGCTTGTCCGGGCGATGCTTCGCAGAAGTGCGGCGGCCCCTTCTACATGCGGGTCTGGCAGGCGACTACCGGAGCAGACACCCCTCTGCCCTCGGGCTGGTCTTCACAAGGCTGTGCGTACTCCTCTTACGCCCCACCTCCTGTCGCCTTCCATTTATGAGACTAGCTAGAACTGCTGGCTGATCGAGACCGGTACCGGCCTGCGCCTCTGCAGGCGTCATCGATGGCTCGCCCCGTCTTTTGACGGGGTC
>Ga0308160_10000559_pt1 | contig 68792 bp, 112 predicted proteins | sample PhyFR1_FD_201036 | JGI IMG/M metagenome (GOLD analysis project Ga0308160, IMG submission 201036) | Phyllosphere microbial communities from UC Gill Tract Community Farm, Albany, California, United States - DLSLF.R1 | ecosystem: Host-associated > Plants > Phyllosphere > Unclassified | place... | reverse complement strand
CGAAACCTCGCGCGCGCAAGTGAGCTCCGAGTTCTCGTGCCGCTCCTTGTCGAACAGGTCGATCTTCTGCTGCGGATGACCGTTTTTGTCCACGGCAACGAGCTCGGGATGGCGCTCCTCGAATGCCGAGAAGGGCTCTGTCGGTCATCGGTCAAGGCAACGGGAGGGGGGGGGGGAAGGGGGGAGAATCAGCAGAGAGCGCGACGGAAGGGGCCGTCGCGAGACAGACGGCGAGCGGCACTGACCGGTGACAAGAAAGACGTTGTACCGGACAGGCTCGATGGGGTCGCCATCCTGGTCGACAGCACCCTCGAGCGCCCGCCGACGCTCCTCGAACGTCGCCTCGACGGCCTCGGCAACGCGCTCGGCGACATTGAGGGCCGAGCAACAGAAACCTTGCGGGTGGTAGACGACCTGTGAATGGGGCAAAGAGACGTCAGTTAGACGAAGGACTGGCGAGCTTGGGCAGACGATGAAGTCACGTACGATATCCGAGATCGTCGCGTACTTCTTGGGCTGGACGCTCAGGTTGCGCAGGCTGATGGTGCCTTCGCCGACGTCGCGCTTGCGGAAGACGCCGCGAACGACGCCCTTGCGGCCGAGCGGCATCTTTGCGAGCTCCTCACCCGTCACGCGGTCGTCGGCTGGACCCGCGTTGGTACCGGTGCTGGCCGTGCTCGCCCTCCGGCCCGGCTGCGCAGGCGAGGCCCCAACGCGCCGGCTCGCGTGCGCTGTGAGCGTGACGATCTCCTCGGCGGGGACGGCCGACGTCAGGAGCGAGTGAGTCCCGTTGCTCGCCGTCGGTGGCGAGGCCGGTGGGGTGTAGGCTGCCAGCGGGGCCGGGTTGAGGCCGATCGATCCTGTCGAGGCATCGACGGCGCCGGCGGCGTTGGCAGCGGGGGGGATTGTTGTCGCGCCCGAAGTCGAACCAGCTGGTGGCGCGCACGACGACGAGGCGGCTGTCGAGATGGACGAGAACGACGAGATCGACGTCGGGAAGGAGCTCGCCTCGGCTGAGGGTCGTCGGGGGGTAGAAGCGCAAGCAGGGTCAGCGGAGGCCGACCGGAGATGATCGACGACGACACGCACAGTAGCCCCACGACGTCTCGCTCCCGAGGCTGCTAAAGTCGCTCGCGAGGCTGCCACCCCTCTTGCGGCTGGCGGTCTCGTCGTCGTCCTCGCGCCGGTCAAACAGCGAGCGCAGACCATCTCCCGAAGCGCGAGACGGTCCACCGGTTGAAGAGGGTGGACGAGAGTCGCCAGGGCCAGCAGCGAGGAGGACGGTCAGACCCCGGTAGCGCGGGGCGGGGATCTGAGCGCGGTACCTGTGGGAAGGGTCAGAGAGGAGCTGTGTCAGCGGCGAGCGGCACGGCACGGCCGATCAGATTGTCGAGCGGAAACAGACCCTGGGAAGGAGGAAAAGAAGTCGTCGAGCATGCGGTTGCCATCGCCCATACCGTGCAGCTGATCGGTTAAGTATCGATAGGAGGGTTGACGATGCAGTCAGTCTTCGGACGCTCCAGGGGCGCGCATGCATCCGCCTCTGACGAGAGAGCGCGACGCACCCAAGGGAAGAGCGTCGTCTCGGGCACGTCGAGAGCGAGATGCTGCTGCTCGAGTTGAGCGAACTGCAAATTGTCGGAAGGGGGTCCGAGCGCGTCCACAGGAGGCGAGACGGAGATAAGGCGGAGTCAGCGCGAGGTCTGATGGCGCTTCGCGATGAGATACAGAGGCGAGGGCGAGGCAACGGTACGCACGTCGTCGGCCGAGATGGCGCGGACTTTGGTCGCGCCCTTGACGTCGAGGACCTCATGGCTGTCGACCCAGCCGGGTGCGTACGCGAGGCCGTCGACGCCGGCCTTGCCGTCCGAGCCCTGGTGGACGCCCTCGCGGTCGTCGGTACCGCGGAGGCCAATCTCGACCGGGCTAGCGTCGACGGTTCCAGCGAGCGACGGCGGCAGCTGCGAGGACCGAGCGCCGCCGGCGGACGAGTAAGGGGTCGGCGTCGTCGGCGGCGAGGGCGAGGTCGGTCCGGACGACATGGCCGACGCCGGCGACGGCGGTTGCCGGCTGGGCGCGGCGGCATTCAGGAACGTCGGCACCGGCGGGAGGACGTTGGCGTGAGCGTGGGCCGGGTAGAGCTGCGGCAGCGGGTGGTGCAGCTGCTGCTGCTGCTGCGGGTGTGGGTGGGCTTGATGATGGTGCGACGCAGACGTCGAGGGCGGGGCGGAGGCCGGGTGGCCGGTCGGTCCTCCTCCTCCTGCGGCCGTCGTCGCCGGGTCCCGCGGCGAGGGCGAGGCCGAGCGCGAGAGGGGCGTGCCCGTCCGGGCGATGGGGTCCGGTAAGAGGTCGGGCCGGAGCGCGTGCGGCAGGGCGTGCGGGTGGACGAGCGAGGGCATGGCAGAGGGAGCGGTCGTGACCCGCGGACGGGGGTGCTGCGAGAGATGAGGGGGTCGAGGGAGAGGATTGAGAGAGGGCGGGGTCGGCCGACCTGGCTCTGGCTGGCTGGGCCCTTTCGAGTTGGGGCTGGCTGGTCGAAGGGGCGACGGCGGCAGATGCAGCAGCGAGCAGGGTGGGCAAGATGGTGGCGTAATCGTCAGCCTGATGGGCGCGACCCCGGTCAGTCGGGGATGAGGGCGAGAGGGCAAAGCGGAAACGCACCCTAGAGGAGAAAGAACAGCGTCTGCCCGAGTTGAGAGCTGCCGTTCAGCGGAAGACGGGCGAGAGCGCAGACGAGACGAGCTGCTGGCTGGCTCGGAAAGACGGGAGGCAGCGAGGGCAAACCCGACCTCGGGAGGGCTGCAGGCCGGGCCGCCGCCGCCGCCGCACGCGCAGCAGGCAGGCGCAGGCGGTCGACGCGGCTGGAGAGGCAGCAGGGCCCGGCCGGCCGGGCTGTCAGCCGTCCCCTGTCCTCGACAACCTCTCTCCTCCTTCGCCTCCTGTTCGTCCGTCCGCCTGCCTCCCCTGCGCTCCTCGGAGGCCGACTGGTCGTCTGGCTCAAGGCGCTGACAGGCTATCCGGTCGTCTTCCCTGCTCCTCGCCGAGCAGAGCCCTCCGACGCCCTCCCTTGTTGACGTCCGCGCCGCCCGCCCATGAGCTCGCCCCTCCGACCGCGCCAGAACGCACCCAAGGCGACCTTTGTCGACGTCTCGCTCGACGACTTTGATCCGCCAATCGTCTACGGCGATCAGGCAGCTTGGTCGACGCCGGACCCTTCGGCCGACCCAGGTCGCTTCAACCAGACGGACGCCGAAGGCTGGTCGCAGGGCACCTACCACTCGACCGTCGTCGAGGGCGCCGACCTCACCTTTAACTTCTCTGGTCTGTCCCTTCACTCGGGGCTGTGGAAGAGCTGCCACGGCCTAGCAAGAAGCTTGGGGCCCTCTTTGGCTTCATCCCACGCCCTGTGCACCGCCCAGGCCGAAGCTGACGCATCCCTTCGCCCGCATTGCCCGCCGCCTCGCCGTGCACAGGCCGCTCGGTCGAGATCTATGGCAGCTCGACCGGCTCAAACGCAGCCTTCGACGTCTCTCTCACCTCGCTCTCGACCGGCGAGCCTGTCAACTTTGCGCGCAACGCGAGCCTGCCGACCGGCGTCCTTTTTGCCGCCGCCGGGCTCGACGCGACCGACGAGACAACGGCCCGGCTCGTCAACCGGGCGGGCAACCTGACGATCGACCGAGCGGTCTACTCTGCTCCAGTCGGTGCCGAGGAGTGCGTCGGCCGGCGTTCTTGTTGACAACACGCTGCTGCTGATCGAGCCTTCACCGGTCGTTTCCGGCGGCCAACAGGGCCTCCCTGACGAGGACGGTGCTGGACGAGACGTCGCCGCAGATCGCCTACTCGGGCTCGTGGGACTCGAATTCCGGCGACCTCTTCTACGGCGGCTCGACGACGTACACCAACGAGGACGGCGCCAGCTTCTCGTTCAACTTCTCCGGTCAGTAGAGATGACCTAGCGCGCCAGGAGCCGTTCACTGACGCTCGAGCTCTTCGGCTCGCCCCGTTTAGGATCGGCCGTCTACATTTTCGGCGACCAGGTCAACGACCACGGCGCCTTTGAGGTGACGCTCGACGGTGTCCCGCTCGGCTACACGCTCTCGGGCGCATCTGGCTGCGGCGGGGCGTTCGGTAAGACGTGCGAGAAGCTCGGCACACTCGCCTGGGTCCGCGCCGGCCTCGGCGAGGGTACCCATACGGTCGAGGTCCGCAACGTCGCCGGCGTCAACAACTCTTTCTTTGGTGCGTTCGGTTCAGGACGCCACGGCCTCCCGCCCTGGAGCCGGCTTTTCATCGCTTCGCTGCAAGTCCTTTCCGCCTTTGACGAATGTACTGACTCGCTTATGCGACGATACGTCCGCACGCCGCTTCTCTTGCCCTTCACAGATCTCGACTATATCACCTACTTGACGCCCTCGGCCTACTTTGACCCGGCAGCGCTCGCGGCGTCGACATCCGCGTCCTCCTCCTCCGCCGCCCCCTCAGGCACAGCTTCGTCCTCGGCAGCCGCTGCGGCCTCGTCAAGCGGCGCCTCGGCGGGCACGCCTGGTTCGGCCGCCTTCGCTCGGGCGAGTCTGCACGAGCCGACCGGCGGGATGCTTGCTCTCGGCGCGCTTGGGCTGTGGGCGGTCAGGGCGGCCGGCTGGATCTAGGATGGGGCGGCCGGACCGCCCTTGGCTGAGCCTGCCTCTTGCTCAGCCGAGTCATGCACTATGATAATCGTCCCGAACCGATCGATGGTTGATCGACGATCCTGTGCAGGCAGTTGACACTCATACACGCGCCGGCGACCTCGGTAGATCGCAAGTCCGTCCCTCCGAGCTCAGCCCGGCGCGTCGCTCCTCACCGTCATCTACCGGCCATCGACCACGACCTTCTCGCCTTCCTCTCAACCTCCCAGCTTATTCTTCGCCCTTCCGACTCCGTTCATCCTCCCTTGCCATCAGCCGACCGCCTGCGATGCCGACCGACCTCCCCATCTCGCATCCGGACCTGCCCCTGACGACCCAGGGCAAGCGCGTCTCGCAGCTGATCGCCCTCGACCGGACGCGGGTGGACGAGTACAAACGCCATCACCAGGCCGTCTTCCCGGACGTCCTTGCCGCCCTCCGGCGAGCCCACATCTTCGGTCCGTCCAGGCTTCTGGGGGGGGGGTGGACTGTTCCGTTGGTCGGGCAGTAAGCTCCAGGGCCTCGACGACTGACCGGCCGAGCGCTGCCCTGCCCGTCAGACTACTCCATCCACCTGTACGACATCCCGGCGCTCTACCCGCAGCCGATCCTGGTCGCGACGATGAAGTACCTCGGGACCGACTTTGCGGCCGACATGAAGAGCGTCGCCGATGACCCCGAGACGAAGCGATGGTGGGAGCTCGTGCGTCGAGCTCGACCCCCTCTCTTGCCTTGGGACGCGACCTGACCCGCTTGAGCGACCCTACAACGACAGATGGACCCGATGCAGCAGAGCTTTGTCCCCAACGCGACCGGCTCGGCCTCGGGTCCGGGCTGGTGGGTCGAGGGCGAGGAGGTCTTCCGGCTTGAGAGCTGAGCTCGGCTTGCCGCCTGCGGGCTGCTCGGCCGCGGCCGCGGGCGCGCGCGCGCAAGGACAGGCCCGGGCCGCCAGGCCGGTGTCGAGGAAGGCAGGGGCGAAGCAGCGCACTCGGCCGTTCACACCGGGGGGGGGAAGGCCTGAGCGGGGTATCATGATGCCATTGGCAGGCCGATTGCTCGTTCCTTTGCAGACTCTGGACGGTAGCTCGGCTCGTCGGCTGCCGTCCTCGACCCGTCGTCGTCCCTGCCGGCTGCCCTGCGTGCGATCGAGAGCGCGCCCGCCGCCTCCGCTGGCCGCGCGCCCGCGGCCAAGCCAGCAGCCTGTCGACCGATTGCAGCTCGAGCCCTGGACCGGCCAACGACCACCAGGCCGTCCTCGCTTGCCCTTCCCTCATAAGAACAGCTGCCTGTCATTCTCCTTGTGTCGTGACCTCAGCCCTCTGCTATCGCTCCCCCGCTTCCCTCCTCCGCCATCCAACCATGCCCGAGAAGGTCGTCGGTCGGTCCCATCAGCCCACAACCACCCCTCCAGGCCCCCCAGCTGCTAACGCCTCGAGCTCCTCCTTACACCTGCACCGCCGCTGCTGCAGTCATCGGAGCCGGCGTCCTCGGCCTGACGTCTGCGCTCTGCCTCGCTGAGCGGGGCTATGCAGTCACCATCGTCGCACGCGACAGTACGTCCCTCGAGATCGACAGCTCCGCGTCGTCCCCCCCCCCCCTTCCGGTCGCGAGTGGCTGATAGCGTGCTTTTTGCCCATTGCTTGCCAGTGCCGACTGATCTGACCTCGCAGGGTGAGCACGGACTCTTTGACGACGGTTCAGCTTCTGATCGGACTACTGACGCTCGACGACTCGCTTCGCTGCAGCCTTCGCCTCGCCCTGGGCGGTCAGTTGGATCTCGCTTGCGGGGAGCGTCAGGCCTCCATCCCCGTGATCAATTCGACTGAACTAGCCGATCCTCCTGACCTCTGCAGGGCGCCAACTGGCATAGCTTCTGGAACGACAATCCGTACGTCGTCGATGGTTCGATCTGCCATCCAGGGTCGCGACGATTGACCGCTTCGTCTTCTTGACTCGCAGCCAGACGGCCGCCTGGGAGCGGGTAGCTTTCCGCAAGCTCCAGTCGCTCATACCGACCGGGCTCGTCATGAAGCTGCCGAGCAGGCGCTACTTCAAGTATGACGCGACGGCCGACTTCGAGCAGGACTGGTTCAAGGACCTCGTCGGCGACTGGAGGGTTCTCGCCAAGGACGAGCTGCCAGAGTGCGTCCTGGCGCGCCTACCCGAGCCGCGGATGAGCGACGAGCAGTTGTACTGACCTGCGTTCCTTTGTCGCCACTTACAGGGGCGCCGTCACCGGTGTCGGCATGACGATCCTCTCGCTCGCGCCCTCGTCCTACCTGCCCTGGCTCAAGGCCCAGCTCGAGGCGCACGGCGTCCGCTTCGTCCGGGCCAAGGTCGACTCGCTCGAGGAGGCGGCCGAGCGCGTGCCCGGCGTCGGCAAGGTCAAGTGCGTCGTCAATGCGACCGGCCTCGGCGCAAAGAGCCTTATCGGCTGCATGGACGACAAGGTCGAGCCTATCCGGGGCCAGGTTGTCCTCGTCCGGGCACCGCACGTCAAGACCGACATCGGCCTCCAGGGTTCGTCCTCGCTTGCGATTGAGCTACGACATCAGATCGTCTAATCACGAGTCTCCACTACCTCCCAGGCTTTGAGGACGGTCAGCCGACGTATGTCATCCCCCGGCCAGATGGCCTCGTCGTCCTTGGCGGCTCGCGCGACATCGGCTCGTGGGACCTGAGCGTCGACCCGGCCCGGTCAGAAACGATCCTCAAGCGGGCCTACGCCATCTGCCCCGAACTCTCGCACGGGACCGGCTGGGAGAACATTCCTGTTGTCAGGCACAATGTCGGCCTCCGGCCGTCGCGGCGTGCGTGATCTTCCTCTTTCCCTCGTTCCTGCGCCGCTCCGTCGATCAGAGAAGGCAGACTTGCTAATCACTTCGTCTCCTATAGGCGGTGGACCGAGAGTCGAGCGCGAGGTTCTCGAGCTGCCGCTCCCCGACCCGCTGAAGCCCAAGAGCTCGATGACTGAGGGCCTGCCGTCGTTCGAGCGGCGCAGTCTCGGCGTCGTCCACGCCTACGGTGCGCGCCTCGTCCGACACCCTCCGCCGACGGGTGAGGCCATCGCTGACCGTGACTCTGCTTTCTCCCTCCATCTCGCTCCCGATCAGGCATTGGTCCGGCCGGCTACCAGTCGAGCTGGGGCATCGGCGCCAATGTCGCCGATCTCGTCGACGAGCACTTTGATTCGCTCCCGCGCACGTCCAAGCTGTGAAGAAGTGCTCTTCCCCCTTGTCGTCGTCTACTCCTACCTTCATTATCGGTTGTATAGCATCTCGTGGCGATAATCTATAGACGGGTGTCTGTGACAAAATATAAGTCGTGCCGGCCAGCCGTTGACGCGTCTTGTCTGGTGCGAAGCAGCAGACATCCCGTCGCCAAAGACAGCCGGCAGATCGAGCGACACGGCCAGGGCTACGCAATCGCCTCATGCAGAAGAGCGAGCGAGCGAGCGAGAGTGACCGGCATCACACTGGGGTGATTTGTCTGCTGCCGACGGGCGTCGTCGTCCGTGGTGGCGCGCTGCGGCCCTTTGTGTGTCGACGCGCCGGCCGTTGTTCTTTTCGCTCTGCTGGTCGCGCCGGCCTGCGCTGCTGCCTTCCCTCCAGCACCCGTCTACTCTCCCTCTCTCCCCTTCGACTCTGCGAGCCCGAAGCGTCGTCCTTCCTCCCATCCACAGTCGTTACACCCAAACCAAAGTTCACCCAGCCCTCGCCCGCCCAGCGCGCACAGAGCCCCCAACCGAAACCGCATCACACCCACCACTCCTCGCGCGTTCGCCCAGCCAGCCCGCCCGCCCGCCCCCCTTTCATCCAACCCACCCTTCCCTCTCCCTCTCACCCATCCACCACCTCGCCAGCGATGCTCTTCTCTGCCGCCACCGCCCTCGTCGCCCTCGCTGCCTCGCCCGTGCTCGCCGCCGCCCCTCACCGGGCCCAGGGCAACAAGCGCCACGCCGGCCTCGCCGCCGCCCGGCGCGCCCAGGCCGCCCACGCCCCTCCCGCCCGGCGGACCGTCGCCCTCGGCAAGCGGGCGGACGGCTCGACCTGCAAGGCCCGCCACCACGATGCTGCCTCGGCTGCCGCCGCCGTCGCTGCCTCCTCGTCGGTCGTCGCCGCCCCGGTTGCGAGCTCGGTCATCGCCTCGTCCTTCCAGCCGGCCGCGACCTCGCCCGTCGTCGAGTCGTCGTCCGCCCCGGCCCCGACGCCGACCTCGTCCGCCGAGGACGAGCCGACGACGACCGAGGCTGCCGCCTACGTCGCCCCGACCACCTGGGCCGAGGCCACCTCGACCTCGTCGTCCGAGGCTTGGGTCGCCCCTGCCGCTACCAGCTCGGTGAGCTCCTCCTGTTTTCCTCGCGGGCGCGCGGGCGCGGGCGCGCGCGCGCCGGCCGACGCGCGTGCTTTTCCGCAGAGGCGTCGGCCAGGCTCTTGGCAAACCCTTGGAAGCAACAAGGCGCCCGCCGCCGCCCGCAAAAACGCGTCTCCTGTCGGACTGACGCAACGACCCTCTCTTTTCGTCTCTTCAGGCCGCTCCCGCGCCTGCCCCGGCCCCCGTCTCAAACGACGGCTCGGTCAAGAAGGTCGGCCTCGCCTGGCCCAACGGCGAGTCGGACCAGCCCAAGGCTTGGGCCGAGGCGCTCGGCAACTCGTGGTACTACACCTGGTCGCCCTGGAAGGTCGACTCGTTCCCCGGCTCGATGGAGTTTGTTCCCATGGTACGTCGCCTAGCGAGCTACTCACCGATGCGATCAGCGCATGCAGCCGCTGACCCCTCTGCTCTGTTATGCCCGCCAGCTCTGGGGCTGGAAGCAGATCGGCGACTGGCAGCAGAACGTTGCCAACTACGCCTCGTGGGGTGTCAAGAACGCCCTCTTCGTCAACGAGTCAGTCATCGGCCTGCGAGTCTGGCCCCGCAGCCGAACCGCCTTGCTGACGTCTACCACTTCCCCCTTCCAGGCCCAACGGTGCCGGCCAGGCTAACGTCGACCCCTCGTCGGCGTGCACGCTCTGGCGCGAGCAGTTTGCCCAGCTCCGCAACCAAGGCATCCGCCTCGGCTCGGCCGCGCCCGACTCTGCGCCCTCGGGCAAAAAGTGGCTGATCGAGTTCAACCAGGTCTGCCCCGACGCCCAGCCCGACTTCTGTGCGGCCCCTTTCCATCGCCTTCGTCTCGCATCCCGTGCCCGGCCGTCTGACCCCCCTTGGCTCTGCTCTCTCTCTCGTAGACGTCCTCCACTGGTACGACGTCTCGGCCGAGGACTTCCAGCGCTACGTCATGGACTTTGCCAACACGTTCAACAAGCCGATCTGGGTCACCGAGTACGCCTGCCAGAACTTCAACGGCGGCGCCCAGTGCACGGCCGACTACATGTGCGTGCCCGGTTCCAGCGCTGACGGTATCCTTCTGTGCAAGCCTGACGCTGACTCTGCTTCGCCTCTTGCAGCCACGGCGACTTCTTCACCGGCTCGACCGGCTGGCTCGCCTCGACCCCGCAGGTCGAGCGCTTCTCGGCCTTCTCGACGATGCAGGACCTCCAGGGCGTCAACACGGCCAACTCGATGATGAACTCGGACGGCAGCCCCAACGCCCTCGGCTGGCGCTATGCCCAGTCGTGCTAAGCGCGCTCCGGTCCAGCACGACCCTCTTCCCCCCCTCTCCCCTGCTGTGCGGGTCCAGGGGAATCCTCGGCGAGGGAGTAAACCCGATACCCCCTCCTCCGAACCGTCCGCTTGCTTGCTCCCTCCTCGGCTCTAGCAAACCGTACATACATCGTCGGCTTTCCTTCTCCCCCTCTTCGCTCTCCTTCCTTCCCTTGCTGCGCTCCCGCTGGAACCCGCTCCTGCTCCTCTGTCTGCCTCCTCCCTCCTCGCCTCTCTGATCGACCGCGCACACTGGTTTGTGTCTCTTTCGATGGTCTGCACCTTCCGTCTCTTATGTCTCTGAGTCTGCTCTGCTGTGAAGCAGCGGTCAGCCAAGAAAAGGCTAGAGGGTCCCGGCCCTGCCTGCAGCGAGATCGCGGCGAACAGTCGCTCGCACGCCAGACCAATCGCTAGAGCTCTGAAGCGATGAGTTGTCATGAGTCGTTGAGCAGCCCAGGCCCCTGGAGGCCGAGCAAGCGGCATTCCGAAGAGGGCTCGGCACCCGGGCCTCTCTACCGAGCCATGACGGTCCCTGGTGGGCCGCCCTCCTCCCACGCGCGACCAGATACAGACGCACGGCTGCGTGCGTCCGGCCACCGGTGCGCTCCACTATCTCTCTGCCGACGAGTGTGGGCAGTCTACCAGATGGCCTTGCGGACGCCGGGGGCGTTGCCGCGCAGGACGTCCATCCGCAGCTGGAACTGCGAGGCGCGGTGGACGAAGGGAGGAGCGGGGGAGAGGTCAGTCACCAGCCGACGAAAGAAGCGATGGCCGGATCGTCCGCCGAGACGCTTCGGAGGCGCAGGGACGTACTCTTGACGTCTTGAAGTCGCGGAGGACAGCTGAAAAGGGAAAGGGGAGCGACAGAGCCGGCAGAGAGGAAGCACAGAGGCGAGCTCAGATCGATCAGACTTCCAGCCTTAGCACCTTGAGGCAGGACAGAAGCCCCTCGAGCCATAGCGAGCGACGCACCCCGCTGCTTGCCCGTCTTGATGCACGTGTTCTTGATGAGGTTGGGCGTGCTCCGCCGGGGGAGCTGGGCGAGCCGGTGCTGGGCGCGCATGCGGACCTGGTCCGGCAGCGTAACGTTGCGGGCGACGAAGAGGTAGGCCCGCCGCAGGGCCTCAGTCCGCTGGAAGATCTGGCGCGTCTTCATGTCGCGCAGGACACGCGACTTGAGGCCGACCTGGACTAGAAGGGCGAGCCCGGGTCGGCGAGGAGGGAGAGGGAGGTAGAGCGAGAGGAGCGGGTCAGCATCAGAGCGAAGCAGTCTCTCCTTGCAGAGGTCCGTCGCGGAGCAATCGAGCGGCAGGACGCACTCTGTCCGATGCAGTTGACGAGCGAGGCGAACATGCTGGGCGAGAGGGGCGAGGTGAGGTTTGGGGGGGCTGGGGAGCTCGGGCTGGAATGGAGGGGAAGGAGAAGGAGAGAGGGCAGCGCACGACGACAGGGGACGGAGGTGGGTTCGGGTCGCTGACATAATCGTGATATTGAATAGATATATTTCCGCTTTCATTATGATACTGAATCATGTTGCGCCATGATACCGAGCGCGGCGGCGGCCTCGCTGGAGGGCGGACAGAGGACGCGGCAGCTCGACTCTCGTCGGCCCAGCAGCTGCTCTCTCCATCACCCCACCTTCCGTCCTCCCCAACACTCCTGACTCTTGTCGAGCTCGCAGCTATGGTGCGTACAGCGGGACCCTGTCGCATGCAGGAGCGAGTTGTCTGGCCGCGTGTGTTTGTGGCCGGGCTGACAGTCTCTCGCTCCCTCTGCAACCGCCCTCGTCCTGCTCGGTCCATCTACCGCCCTGCAACCTCGACCTCGACCGTCTCGCTCGCCTCCTCGACCGCTGCAGTTCCGCAACTCGTACGATTCGGACAGCACAACCTTCTCCCCGCAGGGCCGGTGCGTCGATTCCTTGCTGCTGGCAGTTCCGACGTCAGCGAGCCTGAGTCTCCTCGAGCTGACCTCCGCCCCTTCGTCTGCTCCGCTCGCCAGGCTTCACCAGGTGCGCCTTTCTGCTGGGTATGCGCTGGCCCGGTCAAGCTTGCGGCTGACCTCCTCCCCTATCCGTCCATTCCAGGTTGAGTATGCCCTCGAGGCCGTCAAGCAGGGTTCCGCCGCCGTCGGCCTGCGATCCAACACGCACGCCGTCCTCCTTGCGCTCAAGGTGCGAACCCCCCTCCCCCCGAGGGCACTCAGATCGTACCCGACCGGCGCTGACCGTCTTTCACATCTCTGTTGCCAACAGCGTTCGACCGGCGAGCTCGCGTCGTATCAGCAGAAGATGTTTCGGATCGACGACCACGTCGGCATCGCGATCGCCGGCCTGACGCACGACGCTCGTGTCCTCAGGTCCGTCCCTGACGAGCGGCTCCGGCGAGCCTCCAGAAAGGCCCCTTCTGACGCGCACGTCGCTCTCTTGTCATCCGCAGCAACTTTATGCGGCAGCAGGCCATGTCTTCGAAGATGATGCTCGACCGGCCGGTGCCGATCAACCGGCTAGTGGGCTCCATCGCCGACAGTGCGTGCCTGTGCTCGGCTCGCGCTGCAGCTTTAAACTCGCTGATCGCCTGGCGCGCCTCGCTCGTCCTCTTCGCAGAGGCACAGGTCAACACGCAGGTCTACGGTCGCCGGCCGTACGGAGTCGGCTTCCTGGTCGTCGGTCAGGATGTGAGTCGACCGGACCCGCCCGCCCTGCCGAGCTGTTGGCAGGGTCGGTCGCTGATCGCTGCGGCTCTTCCCCTACAGGATCTCGGACCGCACCTGTTTGAATTCTCGCCTTCGGGCAACTCGTTTGAGTACGTGGCGATGTCGATCGGCGCGCGGTCCCAGAGCGCAAAGACGTACCTCGAGAAGAACTTTGAGTCGTTCCCGGAGGGTGCGTACGCCGGACGAACGCTAGCCGATCCAGTCGGTACTCCTCTGTTGACCGAGTGCTTGCTCACGTATTGCATCCGCCCTTGCAGCCGACCTCGACACGCTCATCAACCATGGCCTCCAGGCGCTGCGCGAAACGCTCCAGCAGGACAAGGAGCTGACGACGGCCAACACGTCGATCGCGATTGTCGGCCCGTTGATGGAGGGCGAGCCGGCGCCGGCACACCTCGCCAAGGCCCGCAAGGGCGGCTTCCGGATCGTCGAGGGTGACGACGTCGCCGTCTGGCTCGACCGGCTTGAGCCTGCCCCGCCGCACGGCGGCTTCCCGCCGGCAGCCCAGGCCGGTGCGGCGGCAGCGGCGGCCCCGGCGGAGGAGGGTGCTCAGCCGCCGGCGGCAGGCGGCGACGGCGACGTGGCGATGCAGGAGTAGAGAGAGGGCCGGGGCGCGGCCTGGGCCGGGATGAGATGGACTCCTCGACAGGCCGACATGCGCGACAGGCGCTTCTAAGTGGCCGACGATGGTGGGAGACGACGATGGGAGCTCGTCGATCGTTCCTTCCGGCGGCTTGCTGTTTGAGGGACTGAGACGACAGAATGGCCCCTCATATCAACATCGCTGCACTCGCTCCGACTTGCTGGGGCTTGGGGGGGGCGACGGACGCCCGGCGGGGCGGGCGGGCGGGCGGGACGAGAGAAACGCGCCCCTTCGCCCCGGCTGGTCGCGACGACGACCTTTGAACATCCCTGCAAGGCCGCACCGACCTGCACCCTCCCTCGACCAACGCCACCTCCCTTCATCGAAGCTTCGTCTCGCCTCAGCTCTCATCGATACCAGCTGCAGCAACGAGCCCAGAGACCCGTGTCACGACCAGTCTCATTCGAAGGACTATCCTCCCGGGCGCGCTCACCATGGCCGTCAGTCCTTGACGCGAAGCTCGCGCGCTGGAGGGCGACTGCCGCCACCCCTCGCTGCCTTTGCTCCTTTCGTCACGTCGCTGACCCCTCTTCCTGCTCTCCTTCCTGCTCTTGTGATGTGCCCGGTCGGTCCTATCAGGACACTGTAGCGGCGCTCCAGCAGGAGAACAAGGACGAGGACATGCTGTCGGACGTCGTGCCCTCGCGCGCCGTCTCGTCGAGCGGAAAGGTCGGCCCTTGCCCTCTCCTGCCCGCAGCTCGCCGACCACTGGGGCCAGGACGACAGGCTGACGCGGGACTTGTGTGATCCGATGCGACAGGAGAGTGTCAAGCCTGAGGACGACGACGACGACGAGGACGTCATCCCGGATGACTCTGGGGACGAGCTCGTCATGAACGAGGCGGGTGTGAGTGCCCTCCTCTCCCCTTCCTGGCTCCCGACCTCCGTCGACTGTCTCAAAGCAACAATAGAGAAGCCTCGGCTGACTCTCTGGCCTTGCTCCGTCTCCTTTTACTTGGGCGTTTGTCTCAAACGCGTGCCCTCACTGCTCTTGCCCTCCCTCGATCTTCACCGACGGACGCGTCCCTCGGTACGCTGCGCCCGTCAGTCATCGAACCTGTCGCCGTCCAAGTCGAAGGCGCTGGACGCCAAGGACAAGGCTGCTCGCCGGCGGGCAGAGAAGGATGCTGCCGCGCTCCAGCTCCAAGGCAAGCGCGCCCAGCTCAGCAAGGTCAAGGTCCGTCCAGGCCGTTTCCTCTCCGTCGCGCGCGCGCGCGGCGCGGCGCCGCGCGCCTGCGCTGCAATCTTGCTCTGCAAGCTCTGGGCAGCAGCCCGCTGACGATCTCGCATCCGTTTCGCTCTGCTCGCCTCGATCGGCATAGACGGCCGACTCGATGAAGCGTTTCCAGTACCTGCTCGGCCAGACGGAGCTTTTCGAGCACTTCCTTGAGCTCAAGGTGTGTCCCTGACGCGACACCTCGGACCACTACTTCACTCATGGCCAACGATCGCCTGCTCCTCTCTCGCAGAAATCGCGCGACCCCGACTTTGCGGCCATGCTCGACGCCCAGGTCGCTAAGAAGCAGAGCAAGGCCGGCAAGGGCAAGAAGAAGGAGGCGTACGCCCCCCGTTTCCTTGCCTCGCCTACTGACAGACGCTGACCCTAATGTAACCCTTTTCTCAGCGACGCCCGCCACCGCAAGACTGAGCAGGAGGAGGATCTGGAGCTGTTGAACGGAGACGACGAGGACGACGACCTGATGGTCTTTGAGGAGTCGCCGCCGTGTACGTCCTCCATATCGCCTTGCGCAGTCCAACCATAGCTGACCCGCCTTGCTTCATGCCTCTGAAGTCGTCAAGGGCGGCACGATGCGTGACTACCAGGTCCAGGGTCTCAACTGGATGGCCTCGCTGCATCACAACGGCATCAACGGCATCCTTGCCGATGAGATGGTACGTTGCGGAGATGCGCGCACCGAGCCTAAACCGTCTGACGAGTGTGGTCCCGTCGTTCTCACTCCGCCTTCGCAGGGTCTCGGCAAGACGCTTCAAACGATCTCGTTCCTCGGCTATCTCAAGTTCCACCACGGCATCAACGGCCCGCACCTGATCGTCGTCCCCAAGTCGACGCTGCAGAACTGGGAGCGCGAGGTCCAGAAGTGGGTGCCCGGCTTCCGGACGATCATCCTTCAGGGCACCAAGGACGAGCGGGCCACCATCATCCAGGACATCATCCTGCCCTCCAAGTTTGACATCTGCATCACCTCGTACGAGATGTGCCTGCGCGAGAAGACGACGTTCAAGAAGTTCACGTGGGAGTACATCATCATCGACGAGGCCCACCGCATTAAGAACGTCGACTCGCTCTTGTCGCAGATCGTCCGCGTCTTTGACTCGCGCGGTCGGCTCCTCATCACCGGCACGCCGCTCCAGAACAACCTCCAGGAACTCTGGGCGCTCCTCAACTTCATCCTGCCCGGTGCGTCCGCCCCGCATGGTCGCCGACTCACGTACCCGCACAGCTGAACTCCCCCAATCCCCTCCCAACGTGGTTTCGCACCCAGACGTCTTCTCGTCGTCCGAGGACTTTGACGCCTGGTTCTCGGGCCGCGGCGACGGCGACCAGGACCAGGTCGTCAAGCAGCTGCACAAGGTCCTGCGGCCCTTCCTCCTCCGTCGTGTCAAGGCCGACGTCGAGCACTCGCTCCTACCCAAAAAGGAGATCAACATCTACGTTGGCATGACCGACATGCAGCGGAAGTGGTACAAGAGCATCCTCGAGAAGGACATCGACGCCGTCAACGGTGCGTCCGCCGTCGTCATGCGCGGCTCTCGGTCGGCTAGAGCGCGGAACTGACCGCTCCCCTCGACCACCCGCAGGCGCCGGCGGCAAGAAGGAGGGCAAGACCCGTCTCCTCAACATCGTCATGCAGCTTCGCAAGTGCTGCAACCACCCCTACCTGTTTGATGGCGCCGAGCCCGGACCGCCGTACACGACCGACGAGCACATCATCAACAACGCCGGCAAGATGGTCATCCTCGACAAGCTCCTGACCTCAATGAAGGCCAAGGGCTCGCGTGTCCTCATCTTCTCGCAGATGAGCCGCGTTCTCGACATCCTCGAGGACTACATGATGTTCCGCGACCACAGTGCGTCTCCCTGCCTTGCGAGCGTCCGCTCCCACACGGACCATCCGCTGAGCCTCCCCTCGCCCCTCGCAGAGTACTGCCGGATCGACGGAAACACCGCGCACGAGGACCGCATCTCGGCCATCGACGAGTACAACGCGCCTGACTCGGAGAAGTTTGCCTTCCTCCTGACGACGCGTGCCGGCGGTCTCGGCATCAACCTCGTCACCGCCGACGTCGTCGTCCTCTTCGACTCGGACTGGTGCGTCGTTGTGACCTGTTCGTGGCCCACCTCGTCCGCGGTCGCTGACTACTCGGGACGTCTGTCGACCCTACCCATCTCACAGGAACCCCCAGGCCGACCTGCAGGCGATGGACCGTGCGCACCGCATCGGTCAGACGAAGCAGGTCTATGTCTTCCGCTTTGTCACGCAGGACGCCGTCGAGGAGCGCATCCTCGAGCGTGCCACGCAGAAGCTCCGGCTCGACCAGCTCGTCATCCAGCAGGGCCGTGCGCAGCAGGCGGCCAAGGGTCCGTTGCGCCACTTCTCCCCTCGAACCAGATTGAGCCTCGTCCGCTGACGGATCGCTCGACATCTCGCCTGCTGCAGTCGCTCAGAATAAGGAGGACCTGCAGGACATGATCCTGCACGGCGCGCAGAAGATCATCAGCGCCAACGACAAGTGCGTGACGCCAGCCTAGGGAGACCCGTCTCCTTGCAGCGAACGCTGACTCTTCGGCACGACGCCTCGCGATAGTCTCCTCATCGACGACGACATTGACGAGATCATCAGCCGCGGCGAGTCGCGCACGAAGGAGCTCAACAGCAAGTACGAGGGCCTCAACCTGGACGACCTCAACAACTTCAAGTCGGAGTCGATGGTCAACAACTGGGAGGGTAAGGACTACCAGAACGAGGTCAGCAGCATCGTGTGTTGCACTGCAGGGCTCCTGTCGCTGACGACTCGCCCCTCCTCTCACAGCGCAAGGGCCACGGCATGCTGTGGATCGAGCCCTCGAAGCGGGAGCGCAAGACCAACTACTCGGTCGACAGCTACTACAAAGAGGCCATGAGCACCGGCCCGGCCAAGGTCGCCAAACCCAGGGTCCCGCGGGCACCAAAGCAGCTGGCCATGTCCGTCCTCGTCAAGCTCCTCGCATCCCTCGCGGCGCGCTAACTGGACTCTGTCTCCTTCGATCCGCAGCGCCGACTACCAGTTCTACCCGCCACGGCTGACCGAGCTGCAGGAGCGCGAGAACCTCGCTTGGAAGGTTCGTCCTCTCCAGTTTTCGATCGTGACAATCGAGCCCTCTTCTGACAACTCTGAGGTCCCCTCGAGCAGAAGGAGCAGGGCATGTCGGCAGTCTTTCCCGATGCGAAGGACGAGAACGACACGCACGAGGCGCGCGAGGCTCGGCGCGAGGCCGAGCAGCAGGCGATCGACTCTGGTCCGCATCGATCCCTCCGCGTCTTTGTTCGCCTTTTTTGAAGCTGACCGACCGTCCCTTTGTGACCGCCCCGTGCAGCCGAGCCGCTGACCGAGGAGGAGGAGGCTGAGAAGGAGGCCCTGACCCTCGAGGGCTTCTCTGCGTGGCACAAGCGCCACCTGCAGCAGTTTGTCAACGGCACCGCCAAGTACGGCCGCAGGGCTTACGACATGATCGCGCACGAGGTCGAGGCCAAGACGGCCGAGGAGATCAAGGAGTACGCCCAGGTCTTCTGGGAGCGCTACCAGGAGATTGCCGGTGCGTCCATTCTTGCCTATCTCCTGCTTAATATTGCAGCGCTTTCGCTGACCGCGTCGCCCACTCTCCGCTCGCCCAGGCTTTGAGAAGCTGCTCGACAAGATCGAGGAGGGCGAAAAGAAGATCAAGGAGCTCGAGGCGACGGCCGAGCGCCTGACGCGCAAGATCACGAGCTACCAGTTCCCAATGCAGGAGCTGCACCTCGCCTACGGCCAGAACAAGGGCAAGCAGTACACCGAGGAGGAGGACCGCTTCCTGCTCGTCCGGCTCGAGCACTGGGGCATCAATCGCGAGGACGTCTACGAGCTCATCAAGCGCGACGCCGGCGAGTGGCCGCTGTTCCGCTTCGACTGGTTCCTCAAGTCGCGTACGCCCGACGAGCTCAAGCGCCGGTGCAACACGCTCCTCACCATCATCACGAAGGAGGAGGAGGCGGCCGAGAAGCTCCGGGCGGCGGGCGGCCCCAAAAAGGGCGGCAAGGTGCGCGCTACCCCCGTTTTTCTTTTTGCCCTCGCGCCACAGCGACTGACATCGGTCGCTCGGCCTTATCTGCAGAAGCGGACCATCACCGACGTCGCCGACTCGTCCCGGGCGAGCACACCCGCCTCGGGAACCGCCTCGGCCTCCAAGGCGAAGAAGGCAAAGAAGGCGGCATAGATCTCTTCCCCTTCTTGTCGCGCTCCATCTGTCTTTGGCCGTCTTTGCCCTCGCTTCCCGCCTCTCTCCCCTTGTTGCACACCTATACCGCGCCGATCCCATGATCTCCCTTTTCCAAATCGCTTGCGCGCTCTTGGCTTGAGACGGTCGGGGCGCATGCATCACAACTCAGCCAGCCGAAAGCGCTCCCAGGAGCCGTCGAGCGCCCGACCTTGCTCGCGCACGCACCAGGCGCTCAAGACGCGCACCTTTGCTCGTGGCGACGAGACGGCGCTCGTCATATTACGATAAGTGTCGAGGTCGTGTTGAAAGCGCGGGCAATCCGGGTCGAGGAGGAGGACGGCGTCCCGATCGCTCTGCAGAAGCATCTTGCGGAAGGACTCGGTTCGCGTCAGGTCGAGCCGATCGAGGTGGCTGCTCGACCGCGAGCGGCGGAGCCGCTCGGGGGACGACTGCGCGCGCCGGAGTGGTTGATCCCCAGCGGCCGGCGTGACGGTGCCATCCTGCTTGGGACGGAGGGCGACGTCGTGCGCAGACGGGAGGTGGACGAGCGACGACTGAAGGACGTGTCGCAACGTCGTAGCGGTAGGCCGAGGTGGAGAGGATGTCTGCCCCAGCCTCAACTTGTCCGAGGAAGAGGGGTCGGCGATCTCTGCTGGTACCATCGCTGGTGTGCGAGCCAGGGCGCACGGTTTGGCAGGCGAGGCAGGGGTACGGCTGCTGTCCAGCCGGGTTGCGCTATCGTCGACTTTCGACGACCAAGACGGCGGCGTTGCTGCTTTTCCGGTCGGCGGCGGCGCCCGCTCGACCGAAAGATTCGGCGACGTCGGCTGGAGCGGGATCCGACTGCGAAGTGTGACCGGTGACCGAGGGCTCGGGTCGGGCTTGACAGGCAAGACGACCGTTTGCGGCTCAGACTTGATCTGACAGGGGCTTGCTTCGTCCTCGTCTGAGCTCGGCTCGCGGGTCGTGCTGCGCTGCGACCAGTTCTCGTCGTGCTGGCGCTTGCGCTTGAGGCCACCTTGAGCCCGTGAGGAGATGTAAGACGGAGCGGCCCAGGTCCGAGGCACAGGCCGCAAGGTCGACGAGTGGAAGGTTGCGAGCCCGTCAGACGCGCGAATCGTAGGACGCCGATGAGAAAGTGATGATATTGGGCTGCAAGTGAACTGCGGTGTGATCGGCCCAGGTGAGAAGAGAGCACCGATGTCCAAGGAGGTTCCGGTTCCTCGCTGCGATTCGAGACGAGCTTCAAGCGACTCTCGCACATCGGACGGCTGCTTGCCGATTGCCATCAAGGCGGCCGACTTGTACTCTGCGGCCGACATCGCTAAAAGCGCAGCGTAAAGGTGTCAGTCTCGGAGGCATTGCGCCGGGCAGGGGCTTCCGGACGGAAGCACCTTCTATCCAAGCCTTGCCACCGTTGACCGACTTTGGGGGGTAGATCTTTTCGATTCTCGGCCAACGGAGCTCATAGTGCTGAAAAGAGGCGTCGCGCCCGTCAGACTTTGCCCGCACCAGCGGCAGGCTCGTTGGCGCCCACTCACCGTAGAGCTAGCGATCTTCTGAAAGCTGGCGCCGTAGAGCTCGATGAGCAGAGGTTGTCGAAGCAGCACGGTGGGCGGTGCAACACCGGTCGGCACCTCAACAGAATGACCGAGAGTGCTCGCTCCCTGAAGCGAAGCGGAAAAGACGGATCAGCGTCCAAGGCGGAGAGATTGGTAGTAAGATGGCAGCAACTAACAGACAGGCCGACGGCCCATGGCGTGCACCGATCGGCGAGCCAGGCGTTCCAGTGATCGAGGGCGTCCCGTGAGAGCCCGTACGAGGCTTTGAAAAGAATCAAGAAGCGTGGTCGCGACTGCGAGTCAGAGTCTCGTCAGCATATGCGTCGCCTGAGGAAATCCGACAGTAGAACGGACGATTTGGGAGTCGAGCCGAATTCCGACGTGGAAGGTGGTCAAGACGGTCGGCGCCACTGTCATAAGACACAGACACCCATCCAGAGTCAACATGCGATCCTCCGCCAGACGATAGGCTTGGGCGGACCGTTGAGCTCGCGCGCGCGCTTGGCATCCCAGCTCGCGCCCAGAAGGACGAGATCAACCGTGTCGCCCAGGCCAGGGATGTAGTCGCGTTTCATTTTTTGCCACCGGTGCTGGAGGTAGGTCGCCCTTGCCGGCTTCAGGACCAGGCCCTCTGCAGGGAGAGGCATTCGAGCTGAAGGTCAGCTTTGCATCCGGAAGACAAGGGCAATTGCTGCGCACCTTCAAATCGTTCTGCAGAGGCGCTGAACGCCGCTTCGAGCTCCTGAGGGGTAGACGTCGTCATTTCGATCGCGGCCACCGACAGGTACGACCTCAGACGGACCTTTGTAGCCGGCAGCAAGCCTCGAGAGAGATGGACCGGCGACCTTGCGGCGAGCATCGACCAGCCTGGGATAATGCGGATCAGACGCTCGAGCGCAGCCCTCCGATCCTCGTATGGCTTCTCGATAAGCGACTTTCCGTCGAGTTCAAGTAAATCGAAGAAGACGATCTGGAGGTGTAGTTCCTTGCGGACGCCCTCGGGCGACGGTTGCGACTCGTCGACGACGCCGAGCTGCGCATGCGGATCGGTCGACCTGCGTGTCGACGAGCAATCAGCCTTTCGAGAGCATGACGCGCGGGCCGGAAGGAGCGAGAAACTCACTTGCGTCGGCCGCTCGACCTCCACGCTGACCGGCTGTCGCCCGGGCACTGCACGATCTTCCAGAACTCCTCAATCTTGCCCGAACGCTCGTTGAAGGGCACCATCTCGGCCTCGAGGACGACCGACCGCGCGACATTTTCGATGGGTTTGGAAGCGGTCAGGGCCCGGTTCAGAAGCGAGGGCGCCTGTTTGACCTGCAGCGGTACCGGTAGACCAAGAGCCGCATAAATCGTGCTGGGAGGACAAGAGCGGTCAGCTGCTACGAATTCTGACGCGAGGGCAGTCTACGCTGCGGAAGGGTCAACTTACGCATGGGTCGACGCCCGGTCGTCAGTGCTGTCGCGTGTTGACTTGGAGAAGATGGTGATCTGAGAGCCGAGCGGACGTGAGAGGTCGAGGTGAATCTGCATACTAGAGAGAGTGGTGCGCCGGAGGCGTTCGATGAGCGGCGGCTTCTAGAGCAGAGGAAGTGCACGAAGACGCACCGCTCGCCGTCGTATTTGGTCTCGGCCCAAAGCGTGTCAACGCCGTCGCGGGCGTACGCCTCGAGCGAGCGCTGGAGGTGCATCGTCTTCTGACATTTCGGAATCTGCGACCGGGTCGAGAGCTAGTGTCAGTCGAGCGACGCCTCGCTATACTGATGCCAAGCATCTGGACAGGCCGGCCTGACCTGGACGTTGACCCCGACCCTGACGCGAGGAGTCGTTCCATGCTCCTCGAAGTCCTCTAGACCTTGCATCGCGCGCCGGATGTCGGCACAGCGTTGCCAGATCCGCATTGCCGCCGGACCCCCGACGAGCCGAAGCGCGTCCGTCAGGTCGAGCAGGTAGCGTGACTTGGCGTCGTACTCCTTCAGCGATACGGTACGCCGGGCCGTCGGCGGCGGAGCGAGCAGAGGTGAGATGTCGCGCAGGATAAGCTGGGTGAGGAAGGAGGCTTGGAACGGGCTGATAGATGGCGGAAGAAGGTGGCGAAGGATGACAGAGACGGGTCGAGGTGTCCGGTGCAGGTCTAGACGGACAGTGAGGGTGTGCTGGTATCAGCCTGCGTTCTGCCCGGCTTCAGCGAAAGGTAAGGGAAGGATCACCTTTGATGTACGAGGACGACCAGCTCGAGTGTGCGGCCAGCTCGTCGAGCAACCCGTCGACCTGTAGGAGGGTGAGGTTGGAGCTTTTGCGAGACTACAAGGACGGCAAGGGGGTGGAGGAGGTGAGTACTGCGCAGCGACCACGCGTCGCGGGCGGAGGCCGACATGCTGCTTACCGAAGCACGCCGTCGCTCCCATTCGCGCCCGACGACCTCTCCGAGGCAGACGGGGATCTCACGCCGGGCGTACTGGCCGCCCCAGGCGTCGCCGGCATCCCAGCAGCCGAGGGCATCGGCGTCGAGCCCGAGCTCGCGTGCGAGCGCCGCGCCGAGCCTCCGCTCCTTGAGGTCGTACCGCCGTGCGGCGTCGAGATGAGGCAGAAGGAGATGCAGGAGGGCTATCCTCAAGCGTGTCCGCGTTTCCGGGGAGAAGCGCTCGAGGTCGAAGAGGGGCTTGAGAAGCGTGAGCACTTGCGTCCGGGGATGCGGCGGCGGCGCCTGAGTCGTCGACAGCCGGCGCGCGACTGGAAGGGCTGGCAGGCCGGCAACCTGCTGGAGGATAGAGGTGACGCTGAGGTTCGGACGCGGAAGCTCTGTCAGCCCGCCACGCCTGGGGATCTGAGCTGTTATGGCAGGAACTCACAGGTCGAACGGGAGGTCATTTAGGGGCGGCGTCATGGCCGACGCGTCGTCTTGAGGCGAGCGGACCGGCGCCTGGCCAGACCGAGCCGAGCCGTCTAGATTATAAACCGAATATGATAAATAGAGGATCCTGTACGTCCAGTTGCCTGGTCGCCGAGCTGCTCCAGCGGGCGGGCTACAAGGGGTAGGACGTCTTGCTGAGGAGAGTATGGGCAGGAGCAGCCTGTTCCGGTTCGTCTGGAGGCTCGAGGCGACGACGACACCGACGCGCCGCGCCGCGTCCGCCCTTCCTTAGGGTTATGCCCGGATGCGGCGGCGAGGCCTCGGCCCTCGCCGACCCCGCGGCCGACCCCGCTTTTCCTGCGCGGCGGCCGCACGACCTCCGACCGCCATCGCCTCTGAGCCCTCTCTCCCCTTCCCCCGAACCACATCCTCCCCTCCATCACACCGTCAAGAGACCTCTCCCTCCTAACATGGTCAGTCCTGTGCTGATTGAAGGATGCTGTAGCTCTCCTTCGATCTTTCCCGCTCCTCCGCTAAAGCCGCTCTCTCTCTCCGCCCCCGCGCGAACAGGCCAACGCATCGACCAAGAAGACGGCCCAGTCGAACGCGAAGCTGCTTCAGACGCTGCTCGTCGCGCCCTTCGTCGCCGCCTTGCTGCACCTGCCCCTGCGCTGGCTCATCCGCTCGCGGGCCTTCTTCTCGTGGCCGTCTTTCATCTACCTCGTCCTCATCGCTGGCCAGGTCTTTGGCTGGCGCTTCCTTAAGATCAACGCCAACGTCCGGCGCGACGCGCGCGGCATGATGAAGAGCGCCGGCGTCGACCTCTCGACCGCTGGCGGCCTCGTCGAGGTCATTCAAGACTTGTACGTATCGCCCGTGCCAGGGAACGAGAGGAGCCCTCTGGGACTCTGCCTATCAACCTGCCTGCCTGTCTCTGACCCTTCCTGACCGATCGACCTTGCCTCGCAGCATCTACCTTTCGTCCGGCCTCAACCTGCTCGCTCCGATCCTTTCGTTCAAGCTCTACTGGCTGCTCCTGGCCGTCCCGGCACTCGGCGGTTACAAGCTCTGGATCTTCGCCAAGCCCTTCATCGCCCAGCAGACGGCCAACGCCCAGAACCGGGCGACCGCTGCGCTTGAGGGCGCCAACGCCAACGGGGCCGCCGAGAGCTCGAGCAAGCGGGCCGAGAAGATGAAGAAGAAGCAGGAGAAGCTCGAGCGGGCCCAGACTGGCGGCCGGGGCGCCCGGCGCTGAAGCGGTCCGAAGGACTATCCCGCCCCAGTTGAGGGCCGACGAACGTGTAATCTGTCATGCGTATCAGAACGCAAAGAGCTTGGCGAGGTGGACCTCGAGGTCGAGCCTGCGTGTCGGGAACCATTTCAGGCGTAAGCAGTCGGGCACCGGATGGATCGTGGCTGACGGGGACTGACCAGCCGCCGCCGACGCGAATCATGACCTTGACGAGTTTGACATCGCCCCCTGTGGCCGACGAGTGCCGACCGCGGTGGAGTTCGAGAGCCTGCGGCAAACACGAGGGTTGACGTCTATCAGCCAGGCGCGAGGACGGTCTTTATGCACTGCAGCGCACCTTGCAATTGTAGACCTTCTCGTCTCCGCGCGGCGAGACGAAGCGATACTGGGCCGTATTCAGGTCGACAGCCGCCGCCGCCTGTCCGCGTGGCAGTGGGTCGACGCGCTCGACGGACCGGAAGTATGTCGTCGCACCGCCGTTGATAATGCGAGCGATCTCGAGGTCGAGCAAGTTGAAGCGATTCGGCTTGTAAGACAACGATGACGACGAGGGGTGGATCCCTACCGTCGAGCCGACTGGGATGGGGAGCGATCCGTGCGAAGGCGACCGAGGAACGCCGGTGGGGGCGTGTCGGAAGGATGAAGGCGGCGAGAGTCCAAGCGAGCTCGTCGAAGCTGACAGGAAGCCACGGGATGTCGAGCCTGGCAGTGATGGCCGGCTTCGGGTGGGGTAGGCGAGGCCGCGCCCGGACGGGCTTCCGGGCTCGGGTGTTATCGACTGGTTGCGATAGAAGGTGGAGGGGGGTGTCTGGGGCCGTCCGTTGCCCGGAAACGAGGGACGCGTGAGGAAGGAAGTTGAAGGGTCGTCGCCAGCAAGCACCGACATGGAGCTGCTCTTAGACATGCGGTGGGTGTGCCGGCCGGGTGATGTCGGTCCGGCGAATGACGCATTCGAGTAGTTAGACAGACTCGAGCTCGACCGAGGGTTGTCGTGATCGTTGCGCGATGAAGGACGAGGTAGCCGGCTTGGAGTCAGGTCGTTCCGAGACGCTGAGCGCGGCGGCAGCCGGGTGTTGGTTATCGGCGAGGTCGCGTTCCGAGACTGCGGGCGAGGGATCATGCTCGGCGTTGGCGGGCGGGCCAGATTGCGCGATGGCGGGCGATCTGGAGGCGTTGGTGTGGTTCCCCTGCTGGCGAGGAGCAGAGGCTGTGAGGCCGAAGGCGACATGTGCCGGCCGGCCACTCCGCCGGAGGGGTCGCTGGCTGACTGACTGAGCATAGTCGAGGACGAGCGGCGCCCGATGTGACGAGGCTCCGGCAGAGGGGAATCCTCCAGCTTCGTCACGCTGCTGTTCCATCTCGGACGGAGCGGCGTCGTGATGGGCGGGGGCTGCGAGGTAGCCTCGCGAGCGGGCCTGTAAGACGACGGAGCCGACGGCTTGGCGCTCGCATTGCTGAAGCGCGAGGACTGAGGTGAGGGAGAAGCTGCGACGAATGATGCGTCACCAGTCGACAGGTCCTTCGCGTTTCGGTTGCCTTTGAGCGAGAAGGAGCTCATCTTGCCGAGCATGCCACGGAAGGGTGACATGGAGCGCGACAATGACGACGCGACCGACGACCGCCGGCCCTTGGTCTCGACCGGTGGCGTTTTGACGCGGCTAGAGAGCGACGTCTGCCGGGAGCTCTCAGACGAGCTGAGGTCGTCGGTCTGCGTCGACGAAGACGGTTCCCGCACCCGGTGCGGCCGGCTGTCCGGCCCCTTGGAAATTGGCAGTGGGCTCGCACGCTTGGGCGGGCTGCGAGCGAGGAGCCAGAGGTGGACAGAATTGGTGTCGATCTCAAGGCGACCCATCCTATCCGTTAGATCGCGCCAACGCAGGAGCAGATCGGCATGCCTGGAGCAGAAACGAAAGTCAGGACGTGCTGCTCAGAAGGGGTCGCTCTGTACTCGGCCAAAGCGAGACGTACCGTCGTAGCGCCTCCCCGTTTCGCGTAGCTCGCTCTCGGGAGCCTCGGTCGAGGTTTGAAAGGACCTGCTCGATCGACGGGCGGTACGACTCAACCCTGGCCTCAAATGATCTGAAACTTCTCTCAAAGTCGGCGAGCGAAACGTCAGGCACCGCGTCCGGGTCCCGCCAGGCCTCGATGCCCCTGTGCTGAAGCAGCTTGACATGGTTGATGCTATCCTGCGAAACTTGCAAGGATCAGCGACGCTTCCGGAGTGAGACGCACGCATCGCGACGACCGACCTGGATGCTGATCATCGCCTTCTCGAGCGAGGTCATCATCTCGGTCGCCTGGTTGGCCGCCGTACGAAACTGGCCGAGCCAGCGATCCTCTTTCAGCTCCTCTCGGAGCTCGCCGACGTCTGCGACGAGATCGCGCCATCTGCAGTCGATGTCGCTGAGGTCCTCTCGCAGACTGGTCTGCGCAGGGTTGCTTGCCGAAAGCGCCAACACCTCGGCCTGCACAGAGGCCAGCGCCAACGAGATCTCGGCCAGGAGCGTATCGATAGACAGCAGAGCGCTCTCAACCGGTGTCGGCTGAGAGTTGCCAGTTCCTTCTGCGCGAGGGGCGAGAGCGTGGCGAAGCTCTTGTGCGCCTGGTGACAGGTCAGGGGCTTGGGCGGTCAGCATCCGGCGCGCGCGCGAGAGAACCAGGCGCAGCGAGGTGCGACCCGGGGCAGCCAGATGGAGCAGACGACACGGACCAAAGATCCTCGACTCCAGCACAGACATCTGCTGATGGAGTCTTGCGATGGCTGCTTCCACTGACACCTCCCTCGTGGCCCTGCTCGAAAGGGCACGAGGTCAGCACCGGACGGACGGGAAGCTGCGGGGAGACCGGTTGGACGCACAGAGCGCTGTCGACTGAGGGGGTACTGTCCGCACTCGCCGGCACGAGTCCGTTCGACGCGAGCGGCATTGCGAGCATGCTGACCGAGAAAGGGTTGACCTGGAGCCGAGGACTTCGCGCGCTTGCCGGTCGGCTTCTGCAGTACCGCTGTCGAAGATGAAGGGGAGGACGAGCCGCAGCTGCGGAGGCGAGCGAGCTACCTCGAGAACGCCGAGCCGGAAGGTCGGGCGGCCGGCTTGAATTCAGGGAAGGGCAAGCAGTACTCTTGATGTACTGCGATGAAGCGATCCCCAGCTGTCCAGCAGGTAGGTCGAGATGAGAAAAGGGCGGCACCGGGCCGAGTGCAGATGGCTGTTGGTGAGCCCGCCGAGCTCGCTTCGGAGGGACGACGGCAAGTCAGCCCGGGAGCCGCCGACACCGACCTCGCCCTCGCAAACTGCCCTCCTTTCTCCGACTATCCGACATCCAGCAGTACCATGTCGAACTCTGACTCGGACGACGAGATGCCGCCGTGAGTGTCAGGCCCTCCGCCACTGGTCAGGCAGTTCCCAGAGTGTCAGGGCCGACACTGATGACGCACCTGTCTGGCGACCCTCCTGGCTGGTAGCGTCCTTGTCGGCGCCAAGGTACCTCTGACTCTGCTGACAGGAGCGCTTGGGTCGGGCAAGAGCACGCTCGTCCAGTCGGTATCTCGTCCTTCCGCGCTGTCAATCACCCAGCTGCCTGCTGGCAGAGATGCGCGCGTGAGCTAACTCGCCCGCGCCTCTCACAGACACATCCTCAATGCCGAGCATGGCCGGCGCATCGCTGTCATCATGAACGAATTCTCCGATACGGCCGACATTGAGGCCCGCGCCATCTCGGTCCAATCGAGCTCGGGCGCCATGTCGACACCTCTCTTGACGCTACCAAACGGCTGCCTCTGCTGTGCGGCGCGTGACGACGGCTTCGCCGCGATTCAGGAGCTCGTCGCGCAGCGCGGCGCCTTCGACTACATTCTGCTCGAGACGACTGGCTTGGCCGACCCAGGGCCGATCGCCGAGAGCTTCTGGCAGAACGAGGAGTGGGACGCCGACGTCCGACTCGACGGCGTCGTCTGCCTGGCCGACGCGATGTGGGCGACTAAGGTGCGCGGCAGTCCAGCGTCCTCTGTCGTCGACGACTCGCTAATGTGTTATTCACTACCCGATCCCCAATTCTTGCCCGCCTGCAGCAAGCCAAGGAGGCTTCGGAAGTCAGCGGCGAACCCCCGGAATGGGAGAAGTGAGTCGGTTGAAGATAACTTTCCTCGCGACGTGGCCACTCGCTGACCATCAGGCCGCGGACTCATCCAGGCAGATCGCCTGCGCCGATGTGATCATACTTAACAAGGTCGCAGACGTCGACGCCGCGCAAGTGACCGAGGTGACAGACTTGATCCAGTATGTCCTCCTTCTTTGCTGGTTTAAGGGGGGGTGCGCCCGGCTGACAGCACCTTTGGGCCTTCAGGAACATCAACGCTTCTGCGCCGATCCACCAGACGACCCGATCCGAGATTGACCTCTCACTTATCCTGGACATCAAGGCATACTCGCCCAATCCTCAGGAGTCCCCACTGGTCCCGCAGATCGGGTCGCGTCCCCCGGCAAATGAGGACAAGAGTGCACCCGGACCGGCAGAGGGCACCGGACCTGCGCCCAGCCACGCTCATGCGCACGGGTCGTCGAGCTCAATCAAGTCGCTCGTCATGCCCGTCCCGGCGGTAAGCAGCGATCAGCACAAGCGGCTCATTCGCTGGATCCAGACGCTGCTCTGGGACCCGGTCGCTTTCGCTCCGAGTGAGAGTGAGGAGCCAGAGGTGCTCCGCCTCAAGGGCATCATCTGGTCGGCCAACGAGCCTAATCGCGGCTGGGTCCTGCAGGGCGTTCGCGGCGTGTACGAGCTCGAGGACGTCTCGCGCGACTCGGCCGAACGGGGCGACGGCAAGATCGTCGTCATCGGCCGCTTCGTCCAGGGCCTGGAGGGCAACCTGCGGGCGGCACTCGCTTCGCTGACACCGATATAATGAGCATGCGAACCCAGCGCCGCGACTGCCCGAGGCGGAGGATCGCTGGGCTGCGAGGGCCTCATGTGGCTAGGTCGGTGCGTACGCCGCTCGGCGGTGCAATCGACCTCTCTGTGACTCGGGCGTCGAGCTCGCGCTGCCTATCAGCCCATCCCCAGCTCCCCGCTCGCCGACCAGGATCTATTCCGACCGACAACCCCTCGCCAACCTCTGCATCCCCTATCATAGACTCACTCAGCAGCGACTCCTCTCCCTTTAACGGAGCCTAAAACTTTCACCTCTCGGCCTAGCCCTCAGCCGAGATGCTTCGCCTCACGCGCGCTGCTACGCCGGCAACCTCGCTCCTCCGCCGGGCCTTCGCCTCGGCACCGCCTGCAGCTCCCGTCCTCGACAAGTCGCGTTTCGTCCTGTCGTACGACGAGCAGTCGTTCCCCCGGGGCTTCTCGTGCAGCTCGACCCATGCCGGCGTCAAGAAAAAAGCCGGCGCGCTCGACCTCGGTCTCGTCGTCTCGGACGCGGCCGCCGGCCAGACGTCGGCCGCGGCCTGCTTCACCCGCAACGCCTTCAAGGCGGCGCCGGTCAACGTCTCGCGTGACGTCCTCCTCAACGAGGGCGGCCGGGCGCGCGCGCTGATCGTCAACAGCGGCTGCGCCAACGCCGTGACCGGCAGCCAGGGCATGCGCGACGCCCTTGCGATGGTCGAGTCGGTCGACTCGCTGCTGTCGACCAACACCGAGGGTCAGGCCCCGTCCAAAAAGACGCTCGTCGTCTCGACCGGCGTCATCGGCCAGTGCCTGCCCATCTCGCCCATCTTGTCGGCTATCCCGGGCCTGCACTCGTCGCTGGCCTCGACGCCGGACGCCTGGCTCGGCCTCGCCAAGGCATTCATGACGACTGACACATTTCCGAAGCTCCGCACCCGGACCTTCAAGCTCAAGGGCCACGAGGTCCGACTCGCGGGCATCGACAAGGGCGCCGGTATGATTCACCCCTCGATGGGCCCGCCCCAGCCAGTCGCTGCCCTGCACGGGACGCTCCTCGGTGTCATCGCGACCGACGCCGCTATCTCGCCCCCAGCGCTCCAGGCGGCGCTCACCCACGCCGTCGAGCGCAGCTTCAATTCGATCACCGTCGACGGCGACATGAGCACCAATGACACGATCGTCGCCTTTGCCAACGGCGCGAGCGGGATGGAGGCCGAGATTGAGGAGCACGACCCCGAGTTTGCCGTCTTCCGCGACGAGCTCACCTCGTTCGCCGAGGAGCTCGCGCAGCTGGTCGTTCGCGACGGCGAGGGCGCGACCAAGTTCGTGACCATCACGGTCAAGGTTGGTCCTGCAAGCTAGATACCGAAGCTCAGTCACAAGTCTTGACGCGTGTCTTCGATCTGCCAGGGAGCGCCCGACTACGACCAGGCCAAGACGGTCGCCTCGTCCATCGCGACATCGTCCCTGGTCAAGACGGCCCTGTACGGTCAGGACGCCAACTGGGGCCGGATCCTCTGCGCAATGTGGGCCTAGCTCGTGACTGCTCTTCTGAGCGCGTCTCAAAATCCCGACTGACCACTTACGAACTTTGCAGCGGCTACGCACCATTGCCCCAGCCCTCGCCCATCGACCCCCGCCGGACTCGGGTCTCATTTGTGCCGGCCGACGGCTCGTCCGAGCTGCTCCTGCTCGAGAACGGAGAGCCCGTCGGCTTTAGCGAGGAGCGTGCGAGTGAGATCCTGCAGGCGGAGGACCTCGAGGTCGTCGTCGACCTCGGCGGCGAGGGTGGCGGTGAGGCCAAGTACTGGACGTGCGACTTCAGCCACGTGAGTTGACCGGATACGACGGCTCGACCGTGTCAACACATCGCGCTGACTGCAGCTGCCCTTCGCCCGTTGCAGGAGTATGTCACGATCAACGGATCGGTGCGTTCGAACCCCAGCAAAAGTCATTTTGCCAACCCCTTAAGTTGACTGACAACCGCCTCCCCTTCCCAAACTCAGTATCGGTCGTAGAGACCGCAGCTATGGACTCAATGGCTTGCAATCGAGAGCAGAGCCGGAAGGGCAGAGCGGACCTCGCAGCCGCTGGAAGCTTGCACCCTGCGGCACTCGCGCAGCCCTGGTATGACGGGCGCTCAGTCCCACTCGAGCTTGCCGTTGCTCGACACCGAGGCCGTCATGCCGCCGCCGATGGCCTTCCCACGGCCCTTCCGGTAGATCTCCTCGATCCGGGCTTGTTCGAGCCGCTTCTTGTGGGCGGCAAGGGCACGCAGGCGCTCGGCCTCTGAATCTTGCTTGGCCGCCTTTTTGGCCTCCGCTCGGGCTGCGTTCTGCCGAGCCTTCTTGGCCGACGCGGCCGAAGCGGCGGCAGCTGTCGCCGCAGCGGACGTGGTGCCGATTGAGGAGAGCAGCGGGTTGTTGAGAGGCTCTGTCGAGGTCGATCGCGCAGGCCGGGGGGTGAGCAAAGAGAGACCAACGAGGGGAACCGAAATCGAGGAGGCAAAGTCGGGACGCACTCTTAGCCTTGTTCTTGACAGGAATCGTCTCCCACTGCTCGTCATCGGCCGCGGGGGCCTGCTCCCAGCCGTCGTCAGTCTCATGCACGGGCGGAGCCGCCTCCGTATGCGTAAGACGAGCGTCCGACTCGTCGTCGTCCTCCGACGAGCTGGACGACGGTGGCGACGGCGCCTTCGGCGTAGCCTTCTTCGGCTCCTCGTACGTAGTTGCCGATGCAATCTTCATGACGCGCGCCGGCGGGAGGACAGGAGGAAGCATGCTGGCGGGCGGGCAGAAGGGGGAGCGATCAGTCTGCTGCGCTGTCGACCACGCCACGGGAGAGATGACAGCGGCACTTACTCCTCGACGCCGCTCGTACCAAGCCGCTTAGCCTCACGTTCGGCGTGTAGCTCTGCCAGCGGCTTGCTCTTGTCCTCGGCTGCGAGCGACTTAAGCTTGTTCGACTTCTTCTTGCCCTTTTTGACAACCTCGGCCATCGAGGGAGGCGCGTGCTCGACCGGGGCAGGCCCGGCGGCCGCCGCCGGCCTCGGCTTGGGCTTTCCCTGCAGCGCTGGGGCTGGCGCTGGCGCCTTCGGCTGTTCTGACCGAGCTGTCGAGGCGTCCGCCGGGTTCGACTTGACTGGCTTTTTCTTCTTCTTGCCGGATTTGGCGGCCTGGCCGTTGTTGGTCGAGGTCGACGAGGAGGAGTTGCTCGAGCTCGAGCCGGCGGCGGAGGCGGCTGCCAGCGGCGGACTTGAGAACTTCCAGAGGGCGTAGCCGACTGGAATCAGGAGAAGCGTAGGAAGGTAGCTCGCGAGGGAGGAAGAGGACGTCGTCGACGACATGCTGGCTGACCAGGCTCGAGAGGAGAAAGGTAGGGACGTTCGGGGAGGGAAGCGTCTGGAGCAAGAGATGGCGGTCGGGTGCTGGACGCCGGCTTGGCCCTCGAAAAGGGTCGTCTCCGCAGCTGGCCGCCCTTTCGACAGTCATCTTCGCCTGCCAGCCTGCCGCCGGCCATCCCCTTCGATGGTGCTCTCCAGCGCTCGTCGGAGCGCCTTCCTTTACAGGCCCTCGTCTCTGCAGATGCGGCAGATCGCGTCGCAGCTCTCGGTGAGCGCGGCGCGTGCCAACATCGCCGCCCGCGAGGAGGGACCCGCTGGCGTCCATGCCTTCAGCTTCCTGGCCAGCAGTGCGTCTGTCCTACGGAGCATCTCATCTCCGTAGAGGCTCGTATGGGCTGATACGACTTAGGTCCACCAGATGATACCGCTTCGCCAGGAACAGGGCCTCTCCAAGGGCTCCCGATAGCGGTCAAGGATGCGTTCAATGTCAGGGGCTGGCCTACGACCGCCTGCTCTGACGTCTTGGCCGGTATGTTGTCAACCGAGACTGCGAAGTGTCTGCCGTTTACGCAGGCTGACATGGCTGACTTGCTCCGCCGGATGTCGTCTCAGACTTTATCGCTCCCTACACCGCGACACCGGTCGCCTTGCTGCAGGCTGCGGGCGCGCAGCTGATCGGCAAGACGGCGCACGACGAGTTCTCGATGGGCGCGTCGTCGACGAACCTGCCCTCCTCTTTCGCCTTGCCGCCAGCAAACCCTTGGTGTCCGTCAGGGGTCGCATGGGAGGAACGCGAGCTCCGGTCGTGCGGTGGGTCGAGCGGAGGCAGTGCCGGAGCCGTCGCTGCTGGCATGGCTTGGGCGTGAGTCGTGCTGCTCGTAGGCAAGGCCCTCGAGGCCGACTTGAGCTGATGCTAGATGACAAACGCCGCAGGGCTCTCGGCACCGACACGGGCGGTAGTACGCGTCTGCCCGCCAGCTATTGCGGCATCGCCGGCTTCAAGCCGACATACGGCATGATCAGCCGGTGCGTCGCCTGAGTCTCGTCTTGTGATCAGGCGACGGCACTGATGCCAAACGTTTGCCACAGATGGGGGCTCATCGCATATGCCGACACGCTCGACACAGTCGGCATCATGGCATCGGACGTCGAGTCGGTGGAGAAAGTCTACGGTGAGTCCTCACAAAGCAGGGCGAGCAGTCAGAATGCCCGAGCTGACACCTGATTTGCTACGCGCTCGGAGACGTCATCGCTCAACCAGATCATAAAGATCCCACCAGCATCTCGCCCTCTTTGAGGTCAACGGCGGAAATGCAGGCTCAGCAGTTCATCGCATCGCTACCTCTAGATGGCTCGGCCTCCCTAGCCGGCTTGCGGATCGGCATCCCGCTCGAGTCCTTCCCGTCGCCGTTGACGCCCGCGTCGCTCGCCCCATTCCGGGCCTTACTCGCAAGCCTCCGCGCAAGAGGGGCGACTCTCCACTCGGTGTCGACGCCCCTCGCGCCCCACGCTCTCAGCGCCTACTACGTCATTGCCTGCGCCGAGGCGAGCTCTAACCTCGCCCGCTTCGACGGCGTCAAGTGGGGCATGCGCGGCGCGGGTGGGAGCGGGACGTTCAAGAACGTTGCAGAGAGCACTAGGGCGCTCTTTGGCGAGGAGGTCCGGAAACGGATTCTCGTCGGCGCTTACAGCTTGTCTGCAGAGTAAGTCGGACCGCAATGCTTCGCTCGTTTCGAGCGCCGATGCTGAATGTCATTTTCTTCTCGACCGCAGGGCTTTCGACTCGTTCTACCTGCCGTCGCTCAAGTTGCGACAACTTCTCACGGAGTCGACGCTCGCCCTCTTCCGGCACGGCTCGCCGTTCCACGCCTCGGCCAAGCCGCCCTCAGAACGGGGTGTCGACGTCCTTCTTAGCCCCACCACGACGACCTCTGCCACGCCGCTAGCTGGGAGTGCTGCGGAGGGCTATGCGCAGGACGTCCTGAGCGTCGGGGCCAACCTGACCGGCTTCCCGGCGCTGAGTGTGTCGCTCGGACCGGGCGAGGACGGCTGGCCGGTCGGTGTTACCATCACTGGTGTCTGGGGTGCTGATGCGGTCGTTCTCCGGGTCGGCAAGGAGATCGAGCGCTCGGTCAAGCAGGCGGATGCCATGTGACCTGGACAGGACGATCGCGAGCAAAGCAAGTGCAGCAGGCGGGCGCATGAGATTATGCAGCGGCGACCAGGTCGACCGGGTCCCTCGCTTCAACCGCAGAGCCTGCGACGTCCGCTCATCGAGTGTCTGAGGTGGCCGAATTGCTCGCAGGCCGAGAGACTGGTCAACGTCTGGCCAGGCCGCAGGGCGCTGGCTGCCGCGAGGGGCTGCGAAGCGTGCCGTACAGCGGTGTCGCGCGTGCGGTTATCCGAGGGCGCCCTCGTCTAACCGACTGGAGCTGGGTGTAGAGTTTCGAGCTGCGCCTGGGAACGCTAGTCCTCGCCGCTGTCGCTGCCATAATCGCCGAGCATGCCGCCGAGGCCGAGCACCTCCTTGATCGCAGCCGCCTTTGCCTCGTCGAGCTGGGCCTCGCCATCGGCTGAGTCGGCCCTCATGTCGCCGACGACCTTGAGCAGATCGAGCGGCTCTTGCTGCTGCCTCTTCGCGTCCGACTGGCCGTCGCCCTCGGCCTCGGCGGGCCGCTTGCCCCACACGCGTTGCTTGACGCCCGCGGCCGTCTCAGGCATCTCGACCGCGTCCTCGGCGACAATCTTCGTCTTTCCCTCAGCGAGGGCTGCCTCCCACTCGGCACTCGGCCACAGCTGGAAGCGTGGCCACTCGATCCAGGCCCGGTGGCGAAGCGCGTCGGCGAGCGTGTGCGCGCCATCGGGGACAACCGGCGTCGGCGGGTAGAAGACAGGCGCCGCCGCCGTCGTCGTCGGATGCGGGAGGAGGAGGACGAGGGGCGCTCCCTCGGTCGGCGGCGGGAGGTCGGCCAGCGCAGGGAGCGTGTGCAGGAGGTCGGTCGGCGCCAGCGAGTGTACAAGCTTTGGCGCTGACGGCGAGGCGGCCGGCGCAACAGACACCGTTAGCTGCAGCGCGCGGGTCCTAGCAAGAGGATGGGTCAGCGTCAGCACGGGCTCAAGCCTCTCCCACCACTCATACACCGCTCGCACGCACTTCGGGTTGAACCGCGTCTGGTTCTGGCGCTTGGCCTCCATCCCGGGCGGGAGCCAGCGGACGGCGCCGAAGCCGGCCTTGGTGAGCTCGTTGCGGAGGACTCGCTCGCGGTCGCGCGCCTTCTGGCCGCCACGGCCGTCGTCGCCGTGCCCGGCCTTGACGCCGTCCGACTTGCGGCCAAGGTCCTCGAGGAACGTATAGTCGGACATGAGGCTGCCGTACGAGTAGGCGTTCATCGGGACGAAGGCGGCCGGGTTGCGGACGCCCGAGCAGCCGGTTGCTGCCTTGTGGGCCTTTGCGCACGGGACCGAGCACGTCCGGGCGGCGCAGCCGGGGCACGTGTAGCGTGCGGCGGCGGCCTCGCACTGGCTGCAGCTGCGGTCGAGACCGCTCGTGCCGCTCGTCGAGGCGAAGGGGCTGGTGGCCATCTTCGGATAGGCAGGGGTCGAGTCGTGGGCTACGGGTCGACGGTGCTGCTGGCTGCCGGCTGCCTGCGCGTCGTCGGTCGAACCTGCCGACCGAGGAAAGTGGAGGGGCTCGATCGCCCCTGCGTCGCGCTGCTGCTGCTGCTGCTCGACGACGCGTCCTCCCTGTCCACTCTCTGTCTCCTCCTCCCTGTCGGTTCACCCCTGCCGCCCGCCATGTCGCAGAGCGGCCTCCGCTTCAAGTCGATCAAGGGCTACGCCCTCACTCAGGTCATCGGCGGCGGCGGCTTCTCAAAGTCGGTCTCCCACCGCGCTCCTCCGGTGGCGATGACTCGTCGCAGCGCGGCTGATGCCGCCTCCCTCCCTCTCTCCCTTTTTGCCCGTCTGCTCGTCTCAGGGTCTACCTCGCCTTCAACCCGACGACGCAGCTGACGGCGGCATGCAAGGTCATCTCAATCGCCTCGGCCAATCCGGCCGAGGGCGACCCGCCGAGGCCGACGCGTAAGGAGCTCGAGAAGGAGGTCAAGGTCCACCGCATGCTCAAGCACGGCCACATCCTCGAGTTCCTTGACGCCGTCCTCGTCGAGGAGCACACCGGCTTCGTCCCGGGCCTCTTTGTCCTGCTCGAGCTCGCGGCCGGCGGCGACCTCTTTGACAAGATCGGTGCGTGCCTTCGTGCGCGCCGGCGAGCGGCGAAGATGGACCAACAGCTGAAGCCCCCTTCGCTCGCCCGTGCCGCCGCTCCCGCTGATGCGCAGCGCCCGACCGCGGCATCTCGGACGACCTCGCACACTTCTTCTTCAACCAGCTCCTGTCGGGCGTCGTGCGTGCTCGCCGTTCATGGCCTCGTTGTCTGCTGCTGCCCTGCGTGCTGACGGCCGGGCTCGGCCGCGTCGGAGACAGGAGTTCATCCACTCGAAAGGCATCGCGCACCGCGATCTCAAGCCAGAAAACCTGCTGCTCGACGCCCAGGGTACGTCTACGGGCGAGATCGCTCCCAGTTCCTCCCTTCTGATTCCTGCCTGACTCGCAAGCCTCCTTCCTGCAGGCAACATCAAAATCTCGGACTTTGGTCTGTGCTCGGTCTTCAAGCTGAACGGCAAGGAGCGCTCACTCAGCGGCCGTTGCGGCTCCCTACCCTACATTGCGCCCGAGGTCCGTTTGCGCTTGCTTGCGGAAAAGTTATAGGGAGGGCCGCTCGACTGACTTGGAAGATTGCCCCGCTCGCCGCAGCTCAACGAGGACGGCAATTATCGCGCTGAGCCGGTCGACATCTGGGGCTGCGGCGTCGTCCTCTTCACCCTCCTCTGTGGCAGTGCGGCCCCTGTCCCATCATTAGATACAGCGGGGACGACTATCGGACTGAGATTTGGCTGTGACCTCGACAGACACACCTTGGGACGAGCCGACCGAACACTCGCCCGAGTTTGTCGAGTACGTCCGCGGCAACCTTTGGGCGATCGAGCCCTGGTCTCGACTACACGGCGACGTTCAAGGTCAGCCTCCACACTTTGACCCTGCCTTTGACCCTGCAGAAGACCGCTGACAGCGCCCCGCGCTCAGATCTGATGGCCCGGTTGCTGCACGTCGACCCGCGCGAGCGCATCACGATGAGCGAGCTGTGGTCGCATCCGTGGTGCATCCAGAGGTGCGAGCACCCGCGACCTCATAGACGACATTCCAGCGCCGCTCTTGCTGACCTTCGTCGTTCTGGTTGTTGTACAATTAGGCCGAGCCAATTTATGTCGCGCCAGGTGCTCGCTCAACGGCTCCTTGAGGGCCTGGCATCGCAGGGCGAGATGGACATCGCCGAGCCGCCTGTCCCGCTCGGCTTCGCCCTGTCGCAACAGCCGCCGTCACAACGGCCCGCTGACACGATGGACGCCGACATGGAAGCCGACGACGAGGACGTTGATCCAACGGTACTGATGCCGCCGGGTTCGATGGCGCAGGACCTGGCTTTCACGCAGAACGTTGGCATGGTGGTCCGTCCCCCCTCCTCTCGCTTCTACTAGCAGTCCAAGAGCACTGAAAGCCTGCCGACCTCCGTCCCCTTCGCGCAGTCGCAATGGTCACCAGACGGCACTCGCTACCTCGTCCCGGAGCTCACGCGGTGCTTCTCGCTCTCACCACCGTCCCAGCTGCTTCCGATTCTCTTTGCGATCGTCAGCTCGTTGCCGGCCTCGCATCCGCTCTTGCTCCCCCTCTCGGCCTCTGACACCCTTCCGGCGATGGACGCCGATGAGTCGGCCTTTGCTGGCATGCAGGCCACCCAGGGCGTCCGTTCCGGCGAGAAGGGCGGCCGCATCAAGTTCTTGCTGCGCGACCGCCGGCGGCAGCTGCTCGAGGGCGCACTCCTTGTGCGACCGGTGCGCGACTCGAGGACCGACGCGGTCGGCTCGCTCGTTGTCATGAAACGCGCAAAGGTACGACGCCCGCTCTCAGTCGTCGATCCCGAGCCGGCGACCTGACCTCGAACTGCTGTTTGCCGCAGGGCGACCCGATGGAGTGGCGCAAGCTGTGGTACCAAATCCGCGACAGTCCGCAGATGCAGGTCCGCGTCTACAAGCCAGCGGCCGGCTCGCAGTACTAGACGTGCAGGGTGACGACGAGGCGGATGGAAGGGCTTGACCTATGACGACTTGAACGACCCTCCGAGATGAGCAGCTTCACAGGATGAGAGAGGCGGCGTCTCAGTGCAGCAATTAGATGAAAGCATGGTAGATCAAAAGCTAGTGCGATGCGGTTGCGGTTGCGAGGAGACGTTACGAGGGCGGGGGTTGTAAAGGTTGGGCCGGGAGAGGCAAGCAAAACAGAAGGGCGTAAGGCAGGTGCAGTGCAGAGAGAGCGAGAGAGAGGCAATAGGTGGAAACCCGGAGGAAAGCTAGAGAAGGGAGGGAAGGGTTCGGCCCGGTGAAGCTCTACTTGGTGAGGATCCAGAGGGCGTCGCCGCCGCCGCAGAGCTGCTGCTGGTTGCCGCTGCAGGGCATGTTGCACGACGAGCTCCGGGCGGCGGTGGCAATGTTGACGGTCGACGAGCTCGAGCAGAAGCACTCTGCAGGTAGGAGGCGGAGCAAGGTCGAGGTCAGTCGCGGAACCGTGTGAGCGCACGATGGAGCGGCGGCAGGGGTCACGCACCCGAACCGTACTCGACGCCGGCCTGGTCGAAGCCCTTCGATGCGCAGAAGTCGGTGCAGACCTCCTGCGTCATGGTCGAGCTCGAGGTCGAAGCGCCGTCGAAGAGGCGGCCGTTCTGTCCGTCGAGCAGGCAGACCTTGGCCTGCTTCCAGCCGTTGGTGAGCGTCTGGGACGTCTGGTTGGCGGCCGACGTCTTGAAGATGTTGAGGGCCTGACCACCGCCGCAGATCGCGTCGTCGTCACCAGAGCAAGCTGCGAGGTCGAGAGCGGGCGCGGTCAGTCGGATGCCCTGGCAACTCCGTCTAGAGAGAACGAGAGACGCACTCATCGTGCACTGGTTCGAGGGCGTCCAGGATGAGATCGTGTCGGCGCAGTAGCACTCTGTGGGCGGTCAAAGGCGAGCGAGGATCAGTCGGGGCAGCTCGAAAGAGACGAGCCCGAGCACGATCGAGACGTACCGCTGCCGTACTCGACGCCGGCGTAGGCGAAGCCGCTGTTGGCGCAGTACGAGATGCAGAGGGCGTGGTCCATGTCGTCCGAGGTGAAGCTGGCGCCCTTCATCAGGCGGCCGTCGATCTCGGCAACTAGTGGTGAAACGCAGCAGATCAGCAGGCGCGCGCCGAGAGCATTGCTAGCAAGAAAAGGACGCACTGCAAGCGCCGTCGGTCGTGTAGCCGGTGGCGGCGGGAGCGGCGGCCGAGACCGAGGTGGTCGCAGCAGGGGCGCCAGAGCCGGGGATGACGTTCAGGTTGGCGTCAAGGACGGCCGAGTTGCGGTAGAGCTGAAGGCCCGCCGAGCCGCCGCAGGTGAGGGTCTGGCTGTTGGGGCAGAGCTTGGGCGCGTTGGTGGTGGTCGTGCCGAGCGAGCCGCCGTTGACGAGCGAGTTGCCGCAGAAGCCTGGAGCGAAGGGCAGCAGCAGAGTCAGCGTCTGCATGGGTCACGAGTCAAAAGAAAGGTCACGCACACTCGGAGCCGTTCTCAAGCCCGGCGAGCGCAAAACCCCGGGTCGCGCACTCGTTGGTGCAGAAGGCGGCCGACATCTGGGTCTCGTCCGAGCCCTGCGAGCCGATCAGGACACGGGTGCCAGACTGGACGAGGTCGGAGATGAGCGAGGACGAGGCGAGGACCCAGCCGGAGGTGACGGGGCCAGAGACGATGACCGACGAGGGGCCGGCAGCGGCGGCAACCGACGTCTTGGAGACCGAGGCGATCGAAACCTGCGAAACCGAGGCGACCGAGGCCTGCGAGGCGGCAGCGGCGGCGTTGGAAGCGGCAGCGGCATTCGAGGCGGCGGCAGCGTTCGAGGCGACAGCGGCGTTCGAGGCGGCGGCAGCGTTGGAGGCAGCGGCAGCGACCGAGGCGACCGACTGAGCAGCGGCTCCCGAGGCGACGGCGGCGACAGATGCGCGCGAGGCAGCGGCGGCGACCGAGGCGACCGAAGCGGCAGCGGCGACCGAGGCGACCGAGGCGACCGAGGCGACCGACTGAGCGGCAGCGGCGCCCGCGGCAGAGGCAGAGGCGGCAGCGGCGGTGGCAGCGACCGAAGCACGCGAGACGGAGGCGACCGAGGCCTGCGACTGGACCGAGGCAACCGAGGCCTTGGAGAGCGACGACTGGTTAGCGGCCGCGTTGGCTGAGGATGAGGCGCCAGTGTTGCCGCCGGCCTTGACGATGCACGAGTTATACTGGCGCGAGCAGTCGTCGATCGAGAAGCCCCACCAGTTCCACCAGGTCCAGGTGGCGGCGGCGTTGCACAGCTTGCGCTGCTTGCTGCACGAGTAGGTCAGGGCGGTCACGAGGTCGTTGAACTGCTGGCCCTCGCAGGTGTACTTGGAGACCTGCCAGGTGACCGAGGCGCAGCCCTTGCCGCCGAGCGAGCCCGTCCACTGCTGGTAGTTGTAGCCGCCGTTGCTGACAGCGACCGAGGTCGCGGCAGGAGCGGCAGCCGAGGTCGACGTCCGGCGGACAGAGGCGACCGAGACCGACGAGACTGAGGCAACCGAGGCAACCGAGGCGACCGAGGCGACCGAGGCGACCGAGGCGACCGAGGCGACCGAAGCGGCCGAGAGGGCAGAGGCGGCGCTGGCGGCCGACTTGATCGAGACGGACGAGACGCTGGCGACCGAGGACGCAGAGGCAGAGCCGGTCGAGCCAGACGAGTAGTAGCCGTTGTCGCACCAGCCGTACCAGCAGCTGTTGGTAGGAGGAGGCCATGGCTGTCAGGTCAGGCGCGGAGGGATGCGAGTACGACGGCACAAGGGGGGCAACTTACAACCAGCCCCAGGTGCGCTTGTCGAGGGCGACTTCCTGAGAGACCGGAGCGGCTACGGGCGCGGCGACGGCAACCGAGGCGAGGGAGAGGGCGGGAAGAAGAAGGGCGGCACGCATGGTGAGGGGGAGGGGGGAGGGAGAAGGCGGAGGGTGAGAGGAGGCGGAGGGAGGCGTGGAGGGGTGGGGAGGGAGAGGAGAGGCTGCCGAGAGACTGGAGCGAGGAGGTCAAGAGGAGGGTGAGCTGGAGGAGCAAGAGCAGAGAGGGGCAGGCTCGAGCGCTGACCTTTTATGGGCCGTGCCCCTGCTCGAGCACTCGACGGACGAGCATGCTGCTTGTCGACCGGAGCACGGTCTCGACCGACATTGTTCGAACCGAGGGCCGTTCGCCGGGCGTGGCGTCGGATGGGCCCTTGTTCATCGGGCCCGGTCAAACGGCCGACCGGGGAGGCGGTCTGATGTGATGCGGTAAGCCCGCCGGTCGCCGGTCGGCAGCCAAAGCCGTCAGCGGGCATCGACGGGTGGCCGATGGGGTCGCGTACACACGGGGAGAAAATGTCCGAGGGGGAGTTCGAGGGCGCGTCGTCCATGTCTTAGTTGCGCCAGTCGGTGATCGAGGCCCGCTTGCCTGGACGGCAGAGAGCCCGCGCGCGCGCGCCCCCGCACGGCCCAGCTCGTCCGGCCAGGTCGGCCCCTCGGAACGCCTCCTCCCAAACATGGGCGACCGACGTCCAAGTCTCGCAGGTCAGCACACAGGTGAATCAGTCTCTGCTGGCCCGCCGCCGACGGCGTCCGTCCGTCGCGTCCGGGTCCAGAGCATCGGTCGAGCAGGCGTCGGCCGGGCCGGCTCGGTTGGCGCGTGAGCATGGCCGGCCGGCTGTGCATGCAAGCGGCCGCTCGCGAGGTGAGATGGCGGCGGCGGCGGCGAAGAAGCTGCTGTGCACAGCCCGGCTGGCTGGGCGTCCTGACCGGAAGCCGGTCAGCGCTCTCGCGACCGATCTTGCAAAAGTGTCAGCCCAGAGAGGCGGTCGAGGGGCGGTTGGATGGAAGCTGGCGAGGTCGACGTCGGCGGGCTGAAGAGGCAGCCAGCAGGGAACAGGCCGCCGCTCGCCCGCCCGCCTCGCCCACCCGCTGTCTGTGCGCCTCGCCCGTCCTGCCGACCTCAACCTCGACCGGCGGTTTGGCTGGCCGGTGGGCTGGCTGACAACGACGACTATACATCCGCGCACTCATGGCCGGCTTGGCCGTCCGCGCACTCGTACAGTCGCTTGCAGACTCATACGCGGCGGACGGGGGCGCGCAGGGACGAGCTCGACCGCGGGCTGCCTCCAGCTCGGAGCTCACAAGCGGCTCTCGCACTCGCCGCTCGCGAGAAGGCAAGGAAGACGACGCATGCCGTCCTCGACCGCAGTCCCCTGGCGTCAACCGGCGATTGGCTGACGACAGGCAACAACTTCCGAGACCACTCGCAGCACATACGTCGCTGCCTGGTGTGTCTCGGCAAGCGGCTAACCCACGCCAAGAAAGGGGACGGAGGGAGGCAGAGGAAACGGGGTAATTGTCATCGACAAAGCGGGACGAGGTGGACCGCTCGGTGTACAGGAGACGGCCGGGCTCGGCTCTGGCTGGGCCGGCGACAAAAGGGGTGGAGGTCGTGAAGAGCCCGAAGGAAGAAGGGAAGGAGGAGACGAGAGACTTGGCTTTGCGCGCAGGAGCGCGTTTAGCCGGAGCCTCCAGAGTAGACCTTGCCTGCAAAGGAGAGGAGGGGGAGGGACGGTCAGCATGCCGATCAAGAGGCGAGGCGCGGAGGATGATGGTTTATGGAGGGCGACTCACCGAACTGAGTGAGAGAAAGAGATTAAGAGAAGAGGCGAAGAAGAGAGGTCAGCGACTGAGAGACCTGATAGGCGCAGAGAGGGGAGACCCACCATGAGCTCCTGCATCTTGTCGTAGAGCGACAGGACACCGGCACCGGCAACACCACGGAGGATGTTGGCGCCGGCACCCTTGAAGAGTGACTTGACGCCCTCGGCGGCGACGATCTGGCGACCGGCGTCCATCATCGACGAGTAGTGGACGGCCGAACCCGAGGTCATCATCATGCGACGACGGATGGTGTCAAGCGGGTACGAGGCGAGACCGGCACCGGTGGTGACGGCCCATCCGAGGGCGAACGAGGCGGCGAAGTTGCCCTCGAGGGGGCCGACGAGGACAACAGGCTTGATCGAGTCGTAGAGACCGAAGTAGAGACCACGGTAGACGATGATGCCGACGACCGAGGGGAGGAAGCCACGGTAGAGACCGGCAATGCCGTCCGAAGCGAGCGTCTTCTTGTAGACGTCGACGAGGCCGTTGAACTGACGAGCGCCACCAGTCTTGGTCGACTTGTTGTCGTTAGCGAGACGGGTACGGGCGTAGTCGAGCGAGTAGACGAAGAGGAGCGACGAGGCTCCGGCGGCTCCACCGGAAGCGATGTTTCCGGCAAACCACTTCCAGTAGCCCTCGTTCTTCTTGAAGCCGAACAGGGACTTGAAGTAGTCCTTGAAGGCGAAGTTAAGGGCCTAAAGAAAGGGAAAGAGGCGTCAGTGACGGTGCTGGGCCAGTGCAGGCGACAAACGCCGGACGGACCTGGGTGGGGAAGTAACGGATAACGTTGGCGGTGTTTCCACGCCAGAAGGCGGTGAGTCCCTCGTCGGCGTAGGTGCGCTTGAAGCAGTCACCGATGCCGTTGTAGGGGGTGGCGAGGCGGCCCTGCTTGATCCTAAGTGAGAGGCAGGCGGTAGTGGTCAGCGGCTAATCTGGAGCTTTGCAGTAGACCGGCAAGGGAGGAGAATTCAACTTACATCTCACCCTGGTTCTGGACAAGAAGCTTGATGCGCTCAATGGGGGCAGCAGCCGTCTTGGAGACGGCCTGTGGAGCAGAAGGTAAAAAAGACGGCAGACGGGTCAGCGCTCCGATCGCAGGCTGAAGAGACGAGCAAGGAAGCGCGACGCACGGCGGAAACGCCACCTAGAGGCGGAGAAAGGGGAAGAGCGCGGAGGATCGGGTCAGTCGGTGGCCCGGTGGGCAAAGATAGCGTCGTGCGCGCGCCGTGGTCTCACCCATGAGGAAGTCGGCTACGAAAGGGCAAGCGAGACGTCAGCGGCAGCTCAATCGAAGGCAGCGATTGGGCAAAAAACGATGGGACGCACTAGCGAACTCCGCGGGGGTCTTGGACTTCTTAACGGCGGCCATCTTGTTCTTTCTGCAAGCGGCGAGGTAGGTCGGAGGGAAGGTCAGCCCCGATAGCGGCAGAAAAGACGCGCCGGAGCGGCTCCAGGTCGACCGAAGGAGCGAAAAGACGCACCTGTTTCGTCAACAAGCGCGCGAGAGCCATCATCGAGGCGCCAGGTGGGTTTCGATGTCAATGGGTCGAGTACAAAAGGCAGGGAGGCAGAGGGTGGGCGCAGGCGAGCGAGGCAGGGCGTGGTTCGAGATGGGCCAGGCGAGAGGGAAAACGACCGGTCGGGCAGGAAGGAAGGGACGGAGAGCGACGGAAAAGGCGTCAGTGTGCTGTCGAGAGGCGTGCGCTGCTGGCGAGCGTGCAGGAAGGGCCGGTCGTGCCTGAGCAATGGGTGGACTGACGGGGAGAGAGAGGGTGCTGAGGGTCAGAGGCCAGCCCCCCCGGCCGGGCGCGCAGACATGCAAAAACCGGGCGGCGGGCGGACGGAGCGGGCGGCAGGGAGGACGGCCAGGGAATCCGCCGGACTCTCACTCCCAGCTTCGCGGCCCCGGTCGGCCCCGCCTTTCGCCTCGTTGCAGGCCGGCCCGACATCCTGAGCGAGGCAGGCAGGGCGACCGGTCCGACAGCAAACCAGCAGGGGTGCGCAGATGGACTTGCTTGCTGACGCGGGGTGTGTGCGCGAGAGGAGGACCCTCTGTAGAGCGAGGCAGACCGGCACGCCCGGGGGCGAGAGACAGAAGGGACGGTTCGACAGCACCCGGCCCCGCGTCGGGTTCGTGTCGGCCTTGGCCCGAACGAGGCGGCGCAACGATGCCGCGCGCTACGGCCGGGCCCTCGCACTGCTCTCATCTGCCCGACCAGGAGGAAGCTTCATCAAGGGGGTCATGATCTCGTGACGTGCAGCGGGCGAGGGAGGTAGGAGGAAGGGAAAGGCTGGAGTAGATGTAGACGGCAGACCGCCCGCGAACGAGGCCAGCCCAGGGATCACCGGTAGCCATTGCTGTACGGTGGGCCGACGTTGTCGCGGTATGTGGGCGCCGGCCGGAGGTCCGGGCTAACGTGCGACGGGTCGCCGCCCTGGACCGACCCACCAGGGATGGTGACCGCCGGCCGATAGGCTTGGTCGTAGTAGCGCGGCTCGTAGTGGCCCTGGCCGCTGCCGGCGCCGGACGCGTTGTCGTGGCCGTCCAATGGCCGGAAGTCCTGTGCTGAGCCCGGGCGTGATGAGGACGACGAGGGTCTCGCAGGCTGGAAGGGGGAACGATAGTTCGAGCCTGAGGCAACAGCTGGGCGTTAGCAGCTGACAACTGAGACGTTACCGGAAGGGCGGGACCACCAACCTCCATTGCTCTGCGCGGGTGGGTCGTGCAGGGGCGGGTCGTAGCGCGGGCGCTTGTCGAGCTCAGAGCTCGCCTCCTCGGTCGCCGAGCGCTTGACGGCCGAGGCACCTGGGACCATCAAGGTGTCGCCACTCGAGGGCCGACGTGGCGGCGGCGGCCGCGCCGGAGGCTCGTCCTCGTCCGAGCTGAAGGTAAGGTCGATCGGCTCGTCCGACGTGCCAAAAGGCGCTGGCGTCTCGTCCCGGGCTGATGACGGCGGGTTGTTCGGCGGCAGGAAGCGGGCCGCGAGCGGGACATCGCTGCCCTCGTCATCGCTGTCGAGGATGAAGACTTCGACGTCCTCGGCCTTGCCCTTGCCCTTGGCGTCGCCCGCCGGCGATGATCGCAGCGAGACGGCGGCCGACGCCGGCCTCGAGGCCGCGTGCGCCTGGAGCCAGGCCGGGTCGCCGTACTTTTTGTCGGCCGTGTGCCACTGCGCGTTGGGCTCGACGACAACCTCATCGACGCTGGAAGGGACCGTCTTGAGAATCGTGCCGGTGAAGCTGGAGGAGCCGGAGGAAATGAGGGTCGATCAGCGCTGAGTCGCGCAGGAAGATCCCGTTTCAGGCGACGCACTCGTCGATGAAGAGGTGCTCGACCTTGAGCGCCTGCTCGCAGATCGGGCACGTCCACGTCGGGGTCTGCTCGTTGATTTGAAACCAGCTCGCGGCATCGAAGCACTGGATGTGATTGCAGCGCGTCGAGCGCATCGGGTTGCTCATCCGAATGTACGACAGCTGAGCGAGGCAGACGTGTCAACATGAGTGTCAGTTGCAGGACGCAGACTAGCCGCGCGGACGAGAAGGACACGCACAGGGCACTTGAGGCCGAGAGTGAGCGCGCCGACGGTGATGTCATCCTCGTCATCGTCTGCAGGTTTCGTCACTGGTGAAGCGGGAGAAGGGGAATGCTCAGCCGAAGCTAAGTCGTCGAGGGAGCGGGCGTGAGTCGACGCACGCTCCGAAACGACGTCGGACGCCGTTCGGTGCTTCGACCCCTGGACCTTCGTTACGAGGTCGTCTGGCGAGAGCGACTTGGCGAGGCAAACCTGGAAGTAGTAGGCAAGCTGGGGGAAAATCATCGTCAGCAAACCGATGGCCCACAGGACCCGAGGGCCGATCGGCGTACCTTTGGCGCGGCGGTGTTCTGGCTCTGATTGATGTGTATCAGCTCGACCGAGCTCCGGCCGGATGGGTTCAAGTCGATCATGCGCTCGCCGGCAATCTTGGCCTTGTGCAGATTGGCTGGCGGACAGCTGCCAATCTTCTTCTTGACGCCCTTGAGCGAGGCGGCGATTAGGTAGTTGTTGACGCGAATTTCGGACGTCGGCGGGAACTCGACCGGCAGGCCTTCGCTCGCGCCCGAGCCGATTGGGCCCTGAGTGGAGGTGTAGTAGGTCGACGGCGTGCAGTAAACGCGAAGCGAGTACTGCGGCGACTTCTGAGGGTGTGACCTGGCGCAGCAGATGACGGTGATTCGGCGTCAGCGCGCGAGGCCTCTAGTGGCTGAGGCAGAGGAGCTTGGCAGACTGACAGCGAGTCGATGATCTTCAGGCGCACGTCCTCATTGAGGATGACATGCGTCGTCGCCGCTTTGCGGTCAGCGGCACCTGCCGAAGCTGAAAGAGGCAGAGGCACAGTCGTCAGTGGGTCAGGCACCGCACGACCGGCAGACGACATCGGACTGACCGGCCACAGGGATCATCGCAGAGACCGTGGAGACGACCGAAACCATGGGCGACTCGCGCCACCGGTGGCCTAGCGAAGGGCGAGCAGGGCGGTCGACTTCCGAGCGTCAGCGCAAGACGCGACCAGGTAAGGCGCGAGCGGGGAGGACTGACCCCGTATCGGCGGGACGTAGGCGTGCGCACTCGGACCAGCGGCACGGTTGTCCCAGCTGTTGAGGGCGGCCGCAGAGCCGGGGCCGTAGCGCGGAGGGGCGACGGCGACGTTCGGCACAGGCGGCCGGTAGGGCGCAGCGGGCGGCGGCGCAGCCTGATAGCCGTCGCGGTACCTCGACTTGGTGCCGGCGATCTCGGCTGCGTATGCGAGCGCAGCGAGAGGGAGTCATGGAGTGGTCAGCGCGCATCTTCTGCCTGAGCGACCGACGTCCCGTGAGGATGCGACGAAGGATCGCACCCTTCTGGTGGTTGTAGAGGCGCCCGAACGTCGCGTAGCTCGCGGCGTCGCCTCGGGCCTTCCAGAAGTCGAGCTGAGTCGTGATGCTGAGCGACAAGAGAAGCGAAGAGGGGCACGTCAGCAGTCGTGCTTGTCGATCCCGGCAGTCTGACCTCCCGAGCACGCGGTGCGAGCCGATCTCTACGGCCGCCGGCCGGGCCAGCGGCTTCGCGCGAGGTCGCTCACTGCCGCACGGTCGCCGCCACACGCGACCGATGCCCTTGCTTCGGAGGAGGTCGGAAGAGATGGCACGTCCTTGGAAAGAGCACGCACCGGAGGACGATGTCGGCCTTCTTGGCCTGCGTGGTTCGGATGCTGAGGCCCATCTGGGTATTGAGCACGCGGATAAACTCGTTGAGCTGCGTGATCGTGAACGAGTTGAGCTTCTGGAAGTAGGTCTGGTAAAGCGAAGCAGACGGAGGCCGATCAGCGCAAAGATCCAATCCCGGAGGTGGGCGGCAAAGCCGGACGGCCGACAGCGACGATGACCTAGGAGGGCTCAGCGGGCAACGGCGGGCGGAGCGGCGTCGGACATACGGGCAGGTCGTGGAAGACGCTGTAGGACGACGACATGGTGGGCTCCTAGCTGCTGCTGCTGCTGCTCTTGCTCAGACTTGGGTCGCAGGCTCTTGAGGTGAGGCTGGCCGAGAGCTAGTTCCTGTCGCCCGCCCCAGAAGCAGACTGGACGAAAAGCGAGGAAAGGGGACGGTGGCTCGAGCGGGTCGGACTCGTTGCTTGCTGGCAGAGGTGGCAGGGAGGAGGAGCGGGCGGCGGTCGGATGGATGCGCGAGGGCAGGTCCCGCGTCCTGCACGCACGCGAGCTTCACTGGAACGAGCAGCCGTGATTGCGGTATAGCTCTCGGTCAGGCTGTCGAGTCGTTGTGCAACGTGGAAGCGGAACCGTCCTGCATAGCATTCAATCACGCATCCGGGCGGGCACGAAGCGCCGGAGGACGAGCTCTCGGACGCTGTACTGCGCCCAAGACGCTGCCTCTCCGGCGCAGAACCAGCCCTCGCGCCCGTCGAACGCAAGAGGCGGGATCGTGACGTAGGTCAGGACGAGAGTCTGGAGCAAATCGGAACACAGAAGTGGCATCAGCAAGACGAAGGTGATGCTCTGGCGCAGGGCGCGGTCGGGAGCCGTACCTTCTTGACCTGCGAGTTGACGCGGTTGATCGTGCTCAGCCAGGCCCAGTCGATCGGGCCAGCGTTCTCGAGCTCGTACGGCGACGAAGCCTGGTCAGCCGGCTTGCTGTAGACCGGAATGATGACGATGGCAAATCTGCGAATGGGCGTGCTTCGTCGTCAGCTGGCGGCGCTCATGAACGCAGGTCGCGGACGTACTCGGCGTGCGAGAAGACGACGCCGCGCTTGTAGAGCAGCCAGTCGACGCAAAACTTGACGCCTGGACGGACGACCCAGCCGAGCGAGCGGTAGTGGTGGTAGACCGCGTACGAAATCAGCAGAGGATTGTCGGGCCGCGGCGCCGGATCGGCCGGGGTCGCGGGCAACGATGCAAAGAAGGTCGACCGGCGGTGGAGCAGTGCGAAGAGAGCCTTGAGCGAAAGCGGCTCAGACTGAGCGAGCGGCCAGGAAGACGTCAGTCCTCGCCCTCGCACAGCTGTGGGCGTCGAGGCCAGAGGCAGACATACCTCGTTCGGCAGGTACACCGTCAGGCAGCCGAGCGCCCACGCGAGGAACCAGACCTCCTCCGGCAGGACCTGCAGGTGCTCGAAATTGACGATCTCATCCTCCCTGATCTCGCCGTCGTTCTCGCGCGCCTTGCCCTTGGCATCGGCCGACGGAGGTGGGGCGACGATCATGCCGTTCGCCGGCCGCTTCGGCCGCGCAATCTCGAGCTCCTCGAGCGTCATCCCGCTCGGGTCCTCCTCGACGACAGCGCCCTCTGCCGCAGCCGTTTTGGCGAGGAACTCGCGCTCGGCCGCCTCGACCGTCGCGACCGCATGCAGCGCCCGGGCAATCTTGAATTGCTTGCGCTCTTGCCGCCTAAGCGCCGTGACCTCCTCCGGACTGAGCGCTGCAGGAAGCGGTGAAGACGCGGTCGCAGCGAGTCAGCTGGGTGTTGAGCCGAGTTGCGCCGGCCGATCAAGACGTACTGTTGGACTCGTTCGTCAGCTCTGCTATCCGCCGCTTGAGGTAGGTCGGTTCGCTCCGGCTCAAGCTGCCCTTGCCGAAGTTGCCCCTCGTCCAGAGCGCGAGCATGCCGGCTGGGTCGGTGACCCAGACGCTGCCCGTCATCTCGTCCCAGACGCCGACGACATCAGGCGCGAAGCCGCTGTCGGTATGCGACGTGAGAGCCGCGGCCGTAGTCGACGAGGTCTGGGCAGATGCGGTCGGCTCCTCCGTTGCCGGCAGGAGCGTCGGCAGGGGGAAGCGGTACGTCTGGTTGAGCAGCGCGCGGTGGGCGCTCACGCCACCGCCGCGGCCGCCCTTGTAGCCGCCACGCTGGGGTCTGCTTGCCGAGGAAGGCGGAGCCATGATTTGGAACTAGGGCCGGCGAGAGCTGTTATGCTACAAGGAGAGGGCGCGCAGAGTGCAGGGAGGAGGAGGTGCTTTAGGGCTGGAGGTCAGGAGGCGCCTTGCTTCGTCTCGGTCTGGCGTTTCGGTCGGGTCGGCTCGCCGCCAACGACGATCTGCTCGAACGGACCCCTCCCAGCAGCTTCTCCGGCCCCCCCTTCCCTTCCCCGCTCTCAAGCCCGCTGCTTCGGTGATGGCGCCCAAGTCGACGCCGCGTAAGGCGTCCGCGTCGTCTTCAAAGGCGGTCAAGAAGCCTGACGGCGGGCCACAATTCTACGTGCGTCCCCTTGGCTCTCCTGCCCGGCGAGCTCGAGCGCCGGCCGTCCAGCCTACGTCAGAGCCTGACGTGTTGCCCACTCCCTGCGCTCCCATCACTCGCCGCTTTTAAGAACGGGCCGGCCGAGATCGCAACTAAGACAACGCGGTCCCGCGTCTCCGACACGCCGCTCGTACGTCTCTCATCAGCTGGACCCCTGCAGAGCAAAGCCAGGACTGATCCAGCAACGAGGGGTCTCACACGACCGGTGCTGCTACTGCTCTGCCTCCAATCTGGTCATCAACAGACCATCAGCGTGCGCAAGCCGTCCCGGCCGCCGCGATCCGGACTGAGGCAGCTCCTCGTCCGGTCACTCCTCGCCTTCACCTTCCTCTCGCTCGTCTTCTGCCCGCCGCAGTTGACGTCGTCGACGCCGGCCATCTGCCGGCCAGCGAGCACCTACCATGCGACGCTCCAACCCTACATCCAACCGCACATCAATTCGGTCGCGGCAGCGACCAAGGCACGCCTCGGCCCGTACTACGAGCCTTATCGTCCGCAAGTTGAAGCCGTCGGCGCGAGCATAGCCTTTGCTGGGCGTAAGGGTCTGGGCGTCGCCGAGCCTTACGTTGTCCTCGGCCGGTCGACCGTCGTCAAGAACTACAGGCGGCACCTTGCTCCTCGGGTCCACTATGCGAGCTTGCGGCTATCGGCGCTCGCACGGCCCTATGTCGACAACATCGTTCTGCGGTACAAGCTGCTCATCCGGCCGTACATTGTACGCGCGCAGGCGGCGCTTGCGCAGTCTTCTTCGGCGCTCGCCAACCACCGTCTCACGGCTCTCGTCAAGACACGCGCCCTCGCCACTGGACGCGCCGTGCGGGCCAGCACATCGTCGGCCTACCGCAAGGCTCACCCAGAGATCCTCCGCCTATCGGCCATCGCGTCGAAGCGCGCCACCAAGCTGGCCGAGCACGTCCAGAGGCACTCTGCTGTTGCCGTCGCGGCCGGTTCTCGCTTCGCGCAGAAGAAGGCACTGCCTTTCGCTCGCAGAAGCTACCTCTCTGGCAAGCACCTCGGGTATGCCGGAGGCAAGCGGATCGCTCTGTGCGTCTCCTCCATAATACTGGTCGACAAATGTGCTCGCCGGGCTAACTGCTGCGTGACCCTAACTTGGACCTGGTGCAGCGAGGCGACGACGCTCAACCGCGAGGTTATCCAGCCGCAGCTCCGCCGTGCCGGTGCGGCGTTCAACGACAAGGTCTACGCGCCCTACTTCGCCGAGCACCTCGAGCCACTCATTCAGCCGGCAAAGCTCATCGTCAAGACGTCGGCCCGCCAGGTTGTCCAGCTCGGCCGGCCTGTCGTGCACTACACGGCGCTTGCGCTGGAGCTCACAGCCCGCTACACGATGCTCGTCTTCAATCAAGTCGTCTCGCCTGCCGTCTCGCGCACGGCGACGTCCTTCACTCGGCAGGTCTACACGCCGTACCTCGCTCGGCATCTCGACCCGGTCGTCGGCCCGGTCCAGGTCGGCCTCGCTGGGCTCGCCCTCCAGGGCCGCAACGTCGCTACGCCTATCTTTGGTGAGGCGCGCAAGCTCGCGCTCCCTGTCTGGCAGCACTACTTCCCGGCGCCCAAGGAGCCGACGCTCGCGGAGAAGCTCTCCAACTCGGTCGCGGCTGCGGCCGACCAGGTGGAGAGCCTCTTTGTTAGCGGACAGAAGGTTGAGGCCGTACCGACGCTCGTCGAGCAGATCCAGGAGGCGGCCGAGGCGGCTGTCCAGAAGGTCGAGGACGCCTTTGTCGGCATCGCCGAGGATGCGGACACTAAGACCGAGCCGGTCGATGAGGCTGATGAGCCGGCCAAGGAGGCCGACTTGGTCGAGGACGCCGAGTGGGCCGACGAGGTCGACGTCGATGGCTCACCTGTCGAAGTTGAGGACGCCGCCGCCGTCAAGGAGGAGACCGTCGAGATCGCTCTCGACGAGACGGAGCCGACTCCAGCCCCGGTTGTCCCGAGCAGTATCGTTGCCGAGGTCGAACCGGCCGAGTCGATCATTGAAGAGCCGGCGGCTCTTGACGACGAGGTCTCGACGGACGAGTCCGACGAGGACGAGGATGACGAGGACGCAGCTTTCCTCGCCTCATTGGAGGCCTCAGACGACCCAGTTGCTGTCGAGGTCCCGGAGATCCACGAGCCCGAGCTCCCCGAGCTGCCCGACGTCCACGATACCTCCGCCGAGCTCGCCGAGAAGGCCGCCCTCAAGAAGGAGGCCGTCAGCGAGATGCGCCAGGAGATCGAGAAGAAGCAGCACGACTTCGAAGAGAAGGTCCGCCGTGTCGGAGAGCTCGAGGAGCAGAAGCTGATCGCCGAGGTTCGTCGCACCCCTCTACTCCCTCCCCTCCGTGTAGCGTACATGCTGAACGACTCCTCCTAACTTGCTTTAGATTGTCGACATCCGCACTCGCGCCGTGTCGTCCTTCCCTCGTTTAGCTGAGCACTGGCTGTCGACCGTCGAGAAGGACGCCAACAAGGCTGCCCGCAGTCTTGAGAAGTACTTCCGTCGCTCGAACCTCAAGTGGGACGACATCGAGTCGGCGGTCCTCAAGGGTCGCTCGCGGGTCGATGGCAAGGTCGATGACGCGTCCGAGGGCGTCAACGCCTGGCTGGCGGAAGTGGAGGGCCGCGAGGAGCTGGCCGTGACCAAGGCCGGCGACCGGGTCGACGCCGTCGCAGCCGAGGCCGTTAATGTTCTTGGACTTGCCTGTGCGTTCTATCTCCCGCAGTACTTAGCCCGGGATCGCTGCTGAACCCTTGTCCATGACCACAGACGCCTGGCTCGACGACGTCACCCGCCACGACTGGGCTCGTTACCACGGTATCACTAAGGGTTTGTCCGCGCCCTCCTTTATGTCAAGCAGATCCGCAACCGGCAGCCCATCTGACCGGATCATTCCTCACCACAGCCGCCGCCGACTGGCACGACCGTTTTGCCGAGCAGGCCTTGACCGAGACGTCCAGCGCTGAACTCGCCGCGCCCGCGACCGACGTCGACGGCCTGCTCGAGGGCTTCCGCGAGGAGCTCGACATGATCCAGGACGGCTTCGCCGCCAAGGTCGGCATCGCCAAGACGAACGCCATGCTCAAGCTCGACCGCGAGAAGCGGAAGGCTCAGGGCTTGCCCGAAGAGGATGCCGACGCGCCGCTCGTCTCCATCCAGCCCATCTGGGATGCCATCGGCGGCAGCAGTGCGGCTGCTGCTGCTGCTGCTGCTGGCGCCGGCGTCATCGGCAAGGGCAAGGAGCAGATCATCGACGCACTGGCCCAAGCCAGCGCGGCTGCGGTCGGCGCCGTGAAGGTGACCGAGACCGAGACGGGCTTCATCGCACAGGCGACTGAGCAGGCGGCCGCTCTGGTCGAGGCCGCCTCAGAAGCGGTCCTCGGCGCGACGACGACGACAATCGGGACTGGCTACGTCGAGCAGGCGACGCACGCCGTCGAGGTCGCCTACGACGAGGCGGCTGCCCAAGCGGCGTCGCTCGGAGACGAGGCTTCCTCGCTTCTTCACTCGGTAACGCGGGCGGCCGCCATCGTCGTTGGTGCGACGCCGACGCCCGAGTCGCCGGCCGAGCACGTTGAGTCGCTCCTCGCTGCCGTCACGGACAATGCGGCCTCGCTCGTCGAGGTGGCTTCGGAGAGTCTGCACGAGGCGACGCGGGCCGCTTCGCGTGCGGTTGGCGCTACGCCGACGCCCGAGACGGTCGGCGAGTCGCTCGCTCAGGCCATTGAGGACGTCAAGAGCCTGGCGGAGGAAGGCGCCGAGCGCGTCCAGGAGGCGCTTCACCTGTGAGCCTGGGCGCTAGCGCCGGCTTTGCTGCCGGCGGGAGGGAGAAAAGACGGGCCGACCCAGGCATTCGCACACCTTCGTCGGCTCTGACGACGGCACCCGAGGGGAGCCATCTTATATACGCATGCGAGCTAATACAGACAGGATGAGGCGTGACCGCGGCTCGGGACTCGCGGTCAGGCACACGAAGGGGCCAATCGGATGGGAATGGAGAGGATACAGCAGACGGAAAAGACGCTCCGCTCTCAGCGCTGCGGTGCCGGGCGGCCGGTCGGTGGCTCGGTGTGCGCAAAGCGCTGCATGTCTGCCAGGGGGACCGTCTTGAGCGCATCGACCTGCGAGATTTAACGCGGCGTGGCCGGGGGATAAGCCAGGCACGAAACCCACGGGCTTCAAGTGGCAGGGCCTTGGACTTACATGGGTTGCGCCGAGGACGACCTTGGGCACGATCTCGTCTCCGTACTCGCCCCTAGCCAGGAAGGCCTCCTTCCAACGCTGCGAACGAGCAAAGAAGAGGTGATCGTTAGCGGAGGAGGACGACTGCAGCCGGGCAGGCCAGGGCCTAGGGAGACGTACCTCGACACAGAGGCACCAGCGGCAGCCGTCCTTGAGGCCGGGGAAGCCGTACGCCGGCCGAGGCGTACTCAGGTCGTTGCCTCGCGATTTGCTAAAGTCGAGGAAGGCCGGTGTTAGAACGGCGGCGAGCGTGTGCTTGCCGCCATCGCCCGGGTGGGAGCGGCAGAAGCCGTCGCGGGTGTAGCCTGGAGCGCCAGGCGGGCCGGCACACAGGTCAACCCTCGGGTCCCGCGCGCTCGGCTAGTCATCAGCCCTCCTGATGTCGTCTTATCAGGCCACCCAGCGAACCGCCACTCCTCTGAGCGACTAAGACTCAAAGAGACTGGCGGACGACGCTGGCCCGATGATCGATCGGCGACCGACGCACCTGTGACGGGATCCTGCGGCCGAACCGAAGCTCGCTCGAGAGGGCGGTGGAGAACGTTCAGGTCGACGGGCTCAGACATGACGGCGAATTGGCGCTTGAGCAGGCGCTTCAGGGCCATGGGGGAGGAGTGAGTTGAAGGTGGGAGAGAGATGACGGCGGTCGGCGGGCTCGAGGCGCTGACGCTGCTGGCTCGAGCTCGGGCGGCCCAAGCGCAGCAGCCCATCGCAGGGTCGGTCGTTCGGCGAGCTCAGCAACGACGCCTGGCTGCACATCCTTGCAGCTCCTGTTGAGCCGACGCGCGAGCGAGTCAGTTGAACTAGGCGACAGGCAGGAGCATATAAATCCACAGCGTGTGTTGTCGCCGATTCCAGGTCGCTCGGCATGCCTCTGGGGCGCTCAGCCCGCCCTCGGAGCCGAGATCAGCGGACCGCCTCCTTCGTCTGCCACTCGAGCTCTCCTGCAAGCTCTCATCCCGGCTTGTGCTCGACGACAGGCTGCTGATCTACTCGACGCCGGCCTCTCGCTGTCTGTCTGCTTGTCTGTGATCTCTCGCCTTCGCCGCGTTCCCCCTTGTTTGGTCGCAGCCTGCTCGCTCGTCGGCCCCGGCGAAAGCAAGGCCCGGCGCGCCGCTCTAGATACTTGACTCCTGACCATCACTACACCAGCTTCTCGCCCTTACGGCTCACAATGGCCGAAGAAGAGAGCGCCTACGATCTCGAATACCGCCGGCGGGGCGGGGTGGCTGCGCTCGCCGGGTGGGAGGCGGCCGTTCGAGCCAAGGCTGACTGGCAGCGCAAGATCCTCGACGACGACCGCGGCCTGTGTGCCAAGTGGGTCGCTGAAGGGGACCTTGGCCGGTGGGAGGTCGAGTCGGCAGACATCGACAGTCTCGCCCGGTGCGTGCGCCCAGCTACGACATGCATGCGACAGAGGCTGACGCGCTGCTGTACTCACCCGGTTGACAGGGAGCTCAAGGCCGAGGCGGCCCGAACGCTCGCCTTCGACCAGCTGTCGTTCGTCGCCTCGGGCGGCCGCACCGACACTGCTCCTGCCGGCACACCGCTCTCAACGGAGCAGGTGGATCGGATCGAGGCCGAAGTCCGCGAGGCGCTCGGTCGGGCAGCCGAGCTCATCGAGACGCCGACCTTGCGCGACAACCTCGGCGTCCGAACGGCCGACGGCTTCGTGCCCGAGAGCCTGCACTCGCTCGTGCGTCCCCGACATCTGCCGCGCTCTTGAGGCAGTAGATCCTTCTCACCTCGAGAGACCTCTCACAGCTCGTCTCAGAGCTCGAGGCGTTCCAACGGCAGTCGCCCATCAAAGACTTTCATCCGGGATCAGACGGCAAGGTGCTCGACGTCATCCATCCATCGCTCTGTACGTCCCAGTTTGTGGCCGACGCCGATGCACAGTCACTCTCTGACTGCGGAGACGCCACACAGACCCCTTCGTTGCCGGCCGATCGCGCCTCGTGTCGGGCACGGGCCCCGACAATGATTTGTTCGAAACTCGGACTTATCTGCAGCTTCACGACGAGTATGCGGAGCTGGACGGAGAGGTTGCCCACAAGAGGTGCGGCTGCTGCGCGCGCAGCGATCACTTCAGCCGGGCGCAGGCAGGCTGATCTCCTGCTTTGATGAGCAGTCGTTTCGCCTGGCTGCCCTCGGTCTTTCACATCTCGGAGACGGGCCGGGCGTCCATCGTCGGCTACGTCAACGGCCTCGGCGTGCGCTCGGATCACCCGGCCCTCTACGCGGCGCTTGAAAACGTCTTCACGCTCGCCCTCCCTCTGATCGAGCAGAGCCTCAACGCTCCCTTTGAGCGCGTCTTCACCGAGAGCTACCAGCGCTGGCAAGAGCGCCGGGCGTTCCTCAACCAGCCCGAACGCTACGACGGAATGAAGCCGCAGGCGTGGCTCGACTTCCAAGCTGAACAGCAGCGCAGAAAGGCCGAGGGCTTCTACTCGCGCAAGCTCGACGACAAGCAGCCCGCATGGGAGGTCCAGTTGCGAGGTCCGATCGATCTTAAGGGCCGGGACCTCAAGGTCATCGTCAAGGTGCGTCGGTCTGGGTCGACACAGCAACCGAGAGCTTTGAGGCTGACGCCTGTTTTCCGCGCATCATCCAGGTCGCCGAGTATCACCTCAAGCCCGGTCAGACCTACGAGGGATCGTGGCACATCGAGGGAGCGGTTCGTCCCGCATGATATGCAAGCTGGAGTTCCTTTGCCCGGCTAATGCTCTGTCTTCCGCACTTTTCAGCCGCACGAGATGATCGGCTCCTCTCTGATCTACTACTACGAGACGTCGCCCGACATCCGGGACAACGGACTCAACCTACGTCGCGTCCGGATTGAAGGCGACAAGCCTGACACGGCCGAGGAGCATGGCGCCGTACGTAAAGGCGTCTTTATCATCGCTCCTTTGCGAGGCTAACCAGTGGACGCGCTTCGCTTCGACCCCCTTAGGAGGACTACAGCGTATATTTCGAGCCTGATGACGACAATGATGATGATGCCCCAGATGAGGACAGCAGCAGCTCGTACGCCCACCATCCATCGTCTCTGAGCGCTGAAGAGGTGCTGATCGCCGCCTCAATCTCGCAGGAGAAACGTGCCGAGCGACTGGGGATCCGACTTTGACCCTTACTCGTTTGGCGGCTCGGTCCCGCTCGGAACTGTCAGCACGACCGGCGGGCCCGACCGAACGGCGACGGGACGCGCTCTCGCCTTCCCAAATTGGGTGCAACATCAGGTTGCTGGCCTTAAGAACACCGCCCGTGCTAAGGGGAGCGCGTCGGACGAGGTGGCGAAGCGAAAGATCGTGCGTCACCCGCCGACTCGCTAAATGTGCATTAGCTCTGATGTCCCCTGTACCTCTCATCACAGCTCTGCTTTTTCGTCGTGCGCGAGGATCGCGACGGCGGCAACAAAGACCAGCTCACGCTTCCTGGCCTGACGTGCGTACGGGCGCCATGCTTATGCAGCGCTCCCTGGCTGACGAGACCCTCGCCCGCAGTTACTCCGGCCTGCAGGCGATCCCGCCGGTCATCACGACTCGCCAGGTCCCTCCCCAGCAGCATCATCTCACCTTCCCGCCGACCGCATACTGGCTCGCGAAGGCGTGCGAAAATTCTACCGGCACGGCCCTTCCGATCGAGCTCTGCCACCGCATCTTCCTGGAATCGGGGACCGGCCTCTCGCGAGCGGAGGCCGAGCACGTTCGACGCGAAGTCATGAACGACCGGGGCAAGCTCACGAAGGATGAGGGCGAATTCTGGGAGATGGCCGACTATGGGCTCTGCGAGCACTGAGCGCAGCCCGAGCCGTCTCTGTGTGCCGCCAGGTCTGTCGCCACGACCTCTTGTGTCGCGAGCCGCTCTCTCTTCTACCATCCTTTGCCACCCTTGCGCCAGACAAGCCGTTGAGCGTTTGCTTCGAGAAGGGCATGAGAGACGGGACGACGATAGGCTGCGGCGACGCAAGAGCGCTCCGAGCGCGCACGAGCCTCAGGCAGCGTTGCGGTCGTACGACCAGAGGAGGCGCAGGTCGGTGCGCACGACGGGCGGCTCGACCAGGTAAGCTTTGACGACCTCGAGGTAGCGCTTCATGCAGGCCGTCTCGAAGAGCGGGCCGGTCCACCAGGCCTCGGTCGCGGACCAACGCTCGGTCCAAAACCACCGGCTCGGCTCGGCGAGGTCGTGTGCGAGGTGGATGCTGAGGACGCGGATCGGGTCAGATGCATATCAGCGTCGGCACTGGCGAGCAGAGCAATGCAGCGCAGCGCTTACGCACTACTCGCACTCTGGGAGCGCCGCTAGTTCGGCGAGCAGGATGCGTGCGGCCTTCTCGAATGCCTCGTTGTCCTCGACGATGATGGTGTCGGCTAGTGCGACCCAGAGCATCGGCTTGTCGTCGCCTCCGCCGCCGTCGCCGGCCGACTTGCCTGGGGCCAGGCGGGCCGAGCCGTGCTCGACGATGGTCATCGGGAAGCGGACGACGGTCGGCTTGGCCTCCATCGGGCGCGTCTTGTCGAGGTCTGACAGCATCGTCAAGGAGGATCATCCGTCAGAGAGGAGAGGCGAGCGCTCGAACCACGAAGGAGCCGAGCCGACGGACAGGCTTGGTAGCCGGGCGACTGCGCCATCGCCGTCTGGATAACCTCGACGCTCGGCGCCTCCCAGGTCTCGCAGATGAGGAAGGAGCCCGAGTCCTTCGAATCCTGGAAGAGCCGAACCCTGCCAGCAGGCGGTGACCGCCGTCGAGAGGGAGAGGGAAGTCAGGTCGAACGCCGACAGGCCGGCAGGACACGGATCGATCTCGCATGATGGACGCACGCGACGGCGTCGGGCCCGAACTGGACGGCGCCGGCGAGCGCCTCGCAGACGACTTGCTCGTAGGCGGCGATGCAGTCGGCTTTGATGGTGACTTCGGTCCGGACGTGGATGAGCGGCATGCTGGCTGGCGGAGAGACTGGAGGTAGGGTCTGGGTTGCGGAGGGGCGGGAGGATGAGAGATGGCCGCCGGCTTCGACGGGGGCGACCCCTTTTGAAGCCCGGCCCGCCCATCTTCAGCTGTCAGCTGCCAACGCGGCGATCAGCCGGTGACATTCGACAACTCCACGCTCGCAACCTTCACCATGCCACGAGTGTTTGCAGTCGATAAGGAGAATGAAGACAGAGGAGGGGGGGGGGGAAGAGGACGGCCGCGACAGTTGCAAGAAGGGGTCCCTGGGACGGACGGAGACATGCGCAGACGAGGAGCGTGTTCGGCGGAGGAGGGGAAGAGGCGATTGCAGAGGAAAGGGGGAAAGGGGGAGGTGGGGCGAGATTTGACTTCGTTTTGAGAAAGAAAGCAAAGAGAGGGGGGTTTGGAGGAGGGGAGTGTTTTTATGAGGCTGGCGGGCGGGGCGAGTGACCGGCGCGCCGAAACCTACGGACGGCCAGGGGGCTTCAGAGGAGGGGCCGCCCCGGCCTGGCGGGTGTCCGTGCGAAGTCTCTGCGCGACTTAGGCGAGCGACGGGAAGGCCGACTCGTCGGCAAGGTTGACCGCGGGGGCCTTCTCCTTGCGGGCGACGGGGGCGGCCCGGGGCGCACCACCACGGAAGGCACCGCCGCGAGCGCCGCGGGCACCACCACGGCCGCCACGGCCACCCTCGGCACCGCCACGGCCGCCGCGAGCGGCAGGGGCCCGGGCGGGCTTGTCCTCAGAGGCGAACTTGCCGTCGATCTCGATCTGCAAAGAGGTCGCAAACCGTCGTCGGCGTCAGCGGCCTGGCTCTGCTGCGACGGGCATCGGTCAAGCTGAGAACGCACGGTGTTCTTCTCCTTGCGGGCCTTGAGGGCGCGCTCCTTCTTCTCCTTGGCGGCAAAGAAGGCGTCCTCGCCCTCCTTCTTGACGACCTCGCCCTCGCCGGTCCACTCGCCGACGACACGCTTGGTGAGCTCGGCGACGCCCTCGATCGCGGCCGAAGCCTTGGCGGCGAGGTACTCGGCGTACGACTGCGTGTTGTCCTCCTCCTCCTCCTCCTCGGCCCGCTTGGGCCGGGCGGACGCCTCGGCGTCCTTCTTCTCCTTGACCTCGCCCTCGGCGGGCGTGGCGACGCCCGAGGCGGCGGCAGCCTTGGCGTCGGCCTCGGCGTCGGCAGCGCCGGCAACCTCGTCGGCGAGCTCGGCGTCGCCGGTCACGTGGCCGGAGCCGTTCTCAATCTTCTTCTGCGAGTCGCTACAGGAAGCGAGGTCGACGTGCACGAGGACCGGTCAGCTGCCGTAGAGAGACGAAGGAGGCCCGAAAAAAAGGAGGACGCACACGTGACCGCCAGACTTGCGGTCGAAGCCGCCGTGCGAGGCAGCGCCGGCAGGAGTGCGGCGAGCGGCACCGCCACGGCCGCCACGGGCGCCCGAGGGCTGGCTACGGCGCTCTGAAGACGAGAAGGGTCGCAAAAGGTCAGCGTCGGAGAAGCCCTCGAATCCGTGCTTCATGATCGGAAAACCGTCGCCCAACCAAGCACGGCTCGACTCGCAAGGCTGTCGTCGACGTGACCCGCCTCGCGCGCACGAGACGCAACACAGCAAGTGAGGGCGACCAACGAAAGTTGAAGGAAGGAAACGTACTGTCAAAGACCTCGCCGACGGACGCTCCGGGCTCCTCGCCGCGGGGGGCGCGGGGCGCACGCTCGCCACGCTGCTGCTGCGACTTGGCGGGCCGGGCGGCCTGGTCCTTCTTGGCCGGGGCGGCGGCGGCCGGGGCAGCCTTGGGCGCGGGAGCGGCCTTGGGGGCGGGCTTCGGGGTGGGGATAGCTCCGTTGCCAGAGTCGTCCTCTGCGAGAACGACGGGGCAGGCGGGAGGGCTGGGATGTCAGGAAGGATGGACGGCGGGAAGGGGACAGATCCGGGCTAGCAGTCGAAGACCAGAGGGCCGCTCGAGGGACCCCAAGAGCCCTGCGAAGGCTGCAGGAGGAAGTGGCCCAGAGGGAAGCCTCTGAAGAGACAACGCCGACGTCGTCGTCGGGCGCCTCGGTCTCGCCGACAGGGCCAGGCACGACGGCCGTCCCTCGGAGCGACGTAGGACGTCGAGCCCGGCGAACGCGCGTTGCGAGCAAGCCTTCGAGCCCGCCTGGCGGCCAACCTTCGAGGCCTGCTTGGCGGCAGACGGCAAGATGGGCCCTTCTCGAGCGAGCGGGAGACCGGCCTCCGAGGGACAACGGGCTCAGAAACCCGCCCTCGAGTCGGGTCGGCCGCTGCTCCATCGCCCGCGGCCGCGGCCGCTCCTCCCTTCCCGCTGGATGGTTGGTGGGTACTGACCTCCGAGGAGCTCGAACAGGTTCTGGGACCGGACGGCGCTGGACATGCTGGTGTCGGGTTGGGTGGGGTGTGAGGTAGAGAGAGGGAAGGGTCTGTTCTCGAGGGGGGTCGGGGACGAGGGGAGCGGCCGCGAGACTTTTCGCAGGGCGCACGACCGCCAGGCGCGCGCAGAGGCCCAGCAGAGGCCGGCGGTCAGGCGGCGGCGGCGGCGGCGGCGGCCAGCGAGTTTCAGACTCCGCCCCCAGAAGGACGAGCGGCAGCAGCCGTCGCCCACGCGGGACACGGTACTTACCAGACGAGAGAGAGCCCACCAGGCTCGACCATGGTGGCCTGCACCTGAGGAACGACAGGTCCATTCGTATGCAGCGGAGGGGAGGCGTCGACCTCCGGGCCAGGAGAGGCAGACGACGCGCGGATGCCACAGGCCCGCGCGCGCACGCAGCGAGCAGGTCGTGCACATAGGCCTTCGCCGGCGATGGGGCCGCAGTGAGCCCAGGTCATCTCTCCCAGGCCGCCAACTCGTTCCAGCTCTGTCGTCGGTTCGGTCGTTGCGAGATGTGCCCCTCGCTTTCGTGCTTGCCCTGCACGCTGAGGGCCTGCCTGCCTGGCCCGGCTATTGCTCGCGCGCGCCGGGGTTTCGCACGCGCGCGCCGGCGGGTTGGCCGGAGGGCGACACCCTGACGACCGGCGGCGGCGACAGCAGCGACACCCAAGCCCCCGCCTGCCTGCTCCCCTCCGAAGCCCACGACTTGCACCTCCTCACTCTCTCGCTTCACTGGTCCGACCCTCCGATGGGCAGTCCGCCGCTCGGCGACGGAGATCACCACCTCTCGGCCCTCGAGCTCTCGCACCGGCGCGCAAAGACCGACAAGAACAGCTGGGACTATGGTCCGTCTCGCGCGCCTCGCCTCCACCCTCCCCTCTGGCAGCGTCCAAGGCGCTCGCTCCGCTGACGACCTCTCGTTGGGCGGTGCGCTCGCAGCGATCCGGAGCGGCATCGCCGGTGGTGTCGCGGGCTGCGTCGTACGTCGTCGTCCTGGCGCTCTCGACCTTGAGACTCCGTTGAACCTGCAAGCTAACCTCGCTCACCCTTGCGCGCGCGCGCATGTGCTTCCCTCCCATCGTCAGGCCAAGACGGCTATAGCGCCGCTCGACCGGGTCAAGATCCTCTTCCAGACGTCCAACCAGGACTTTCTCAAGTACCAGGGTGCGTCGCTCGCCGGACAGAAGCCCTCAGCCGAGGATAGCACGCTGATGAGCACCCTCCCTGACGTCGCCTCGCCGATGACGACGACGACGACTCAATCCAGGCTCGTTTCGTGGCCTCTACCTTTCGATTCACGACATCTATGCGAGCGCGGGCGCACGCGGCCTCCTCCAAGGCCATCTGGCGACCTTGCTACGTGTGTTCCCTTACGCCGGCATCAAATTCATGCTCTACGACCGCGTTCACCACGTCCGTCCCCTCTCCGGCCCACCTCTCGCATTGCTGGCGCGCAGTACGCCGGCTGACGCTCACTCTGCCCTACTCCCAGTTTCTCATGCCGACCAAGGCGCAGGAGACGAGCGCGCGCCTCTTTGCTGCTGGCTCGGCCTCAGGTACGTCCGACCATTTTCTGAGACGATTGTCATGCGCCGGGCGCCGCGCGCTGACCCTCCTATGTGCCGCCTCGCCATCCAGGAATCGCTGCCGTCTTCTGCACGTACCCGCTCGAGCTCATCCGCGTGCGGATGGCCTATCAGACGCGGGCCAACGAGCGTGTCTCGCTCAGCCAGGTCGTCCGGCTCATTTACAACGAGATCCCCGCCCCGGCCGGCGCTAACAGCAAGCCGACGACGCCGCCGCCGCCAATAGCGGGCGCGCCGCCAGCAGCAGTCGCCACTACGACGGCCGAGTCGCTAACCGGTCGGGCCTTCCGTTTCTTCCCGCTCGCGCCCTTTTACCGCGGCTTCAGCGTGACGGTCCTCGGTATCATCCCTTACGCCGGCATCTCCTTCCTCACCTACGGCAACCTCAAGGCCCTCTTCCCCGAAGCCACCTACCAGCGGCACCGGACATCGGTCGACCTCGCCTGCGGTGGCCTCGCGGGCCTGATGGCCCAGTCGGCGTCGTACCCGTTCGAAGTTGTGCGCAGGCGGATGCAAGTCGGCGGCGTCTTCCGGCCGGGCGGGCTCCTCACCTGGCGCGAGACGGTCAAGGCCATCTGGAAGCAGGGCGGCTGGCGGGGCTTCTATGTTGGACTCGGCATCGGCTGGCTTAAGGTCATCCCGATGAACAGGTCCGTCACTCTGCAGACCCTCGGTTCCCTATCACCCTTCACGCTGACAACCCGGCATGTGCCTCGCTCGCTCAGTATCTCCTTTGCCACCTGGCAGTTCATGAAGCGGAGTGCGTCTTCCCCCGGTGTCGCCCTACTTTCCCTGTCGCCAACTGACGACCCTGTCGCCCGTCTGACGTCCGCAGCCATGGACATCTGAAGTCGTCACCTTCGGCCCTCGCTCGCGTCTTCACACTTCAGCCGACTATTCTCCCCCCGGGGAAATCTTCGTCACCTTGCCGCTCGCTCGCGCTCGCTCGCTCGTACGCACGCACAGATTCACCCTAGATGCGCCTGGCTCCCTCAACGTTTCCTCCTTCCACCCTACTCGTCGCGCTGCCCCTCTCGACGTGACGCATCCTTGCATGCCGGGGCCGACCTCTTTCGCGCACCCCTACCCCGGCCTTCCCGGCCCCTCGATCGTCCTTCTCTCTCCTCCTGTATTCTACGTCCTCCTGCACCACGAGATGTAAGATGCATTGTGACCGATCTGTAGACTTCTGCTCGGCCAGGTCGCCATTTCTATGACGACGGAGCTGGTCGGCTCTACGACGGCGACGCTCGATCGCCTTGTGGGCGAGAAAGCGTCCGACGCTCGCAGCCGCTTCGACGACGACGTCGACCACGCAGCCGCCCTCGAGAGCACCAACCTCGATCCCCTCGACCGTCGCCATTTCTCCGTATCCGACGTAGCCGTGCTCCGACAGTGCGTTCTCATCCTCAGGCTGCGCACCTTTGCCTGTTTCGGAGCGGCAGCGTCGACGAGACGGTCACTCGCCAGCTCGAGCTGCTGACACCTCCACCTCCGTCCTCGCTGCCTCGCTCGCCCGCACGTCGCAGTGGTCGCCGATACCGCCTATTGCACGTCCTACTCCTCCCCTCGATGGCCAAAAGGAGCGTTCGAGCTAATCCTCGGTTACGACTGTTTACAGATGATCTGCTCGGCGTTTCGGCCGAGGCGACTGAAGCTGAGCTTAAGAAGGCTTACAAGCTAAAGGTGCGAGCTCGCAGCCGTCGGAAGTAGCTCTCATCGACTGTCAAAGTGGTTGAGCTGACTGTCGGACCTCTGTGTCAACTCGGTCGTCTCAGGCGATGCAGCACCATCCGGACAAGAACCCTGGTGCGTCGACTTCCCGAGCCTGCAGTCTCGCCGACGGCTACGGCCGACGTGCTGACAGCGTGTGCTCCCGTTGCTTCCAGATGACCCCGACGGCGCACACGCCAAGTTCCAGGAGATTGGCCAGGCCTACGCCGTCCTTTCTGACGCCAACCAGCGCGCTGCCTACGATAGCTTTGGGCCCGACTTCAACGAGCGCGGTGGTGGGAGTGGCCGCGGCGGCGGCTCGGGCGGCATGTACGACCATGGTGCGTCTTTCGCTTCCGCTCGCCTCTAGGGTCTCTCACCGCTCGACGCTCGTCGCTGACAGTCCCTCTATGCCCAGGACCCTCGCCCGAGGACATCTTTGCGTCGATGTTTGGCGCCGGATTCGGCGGCGCAGGCACTTACTCGTCGAGCCGATCGAGCCGGCCCCGAGGGCCGCCGCGCAAGAAGGACTCGATCGTTCAATACGCGGTGACGCTTGAGGAGCTCTACAACGGCAAGAAGGTGCGCTGCGCACACAAGCCACCGCACTCAGGGATGATGGCTGAACCAGGCGGATGGGCGGTATCTTCGCAGGTCATGATGAACCTCGAGCGGCAAGGCATCTGCGGCACGTGCGAGGGGTGCGTGCGAGAGCTGCGCCCCACCTGTCGCTATAGTCGTCGCTGATTGTGCCCGACTTCCAGCACCGGCGGAAAGCGCAATGCCAAGGCAAAGCAGTGTGTCAAGTGCGGCGGGAGGGTGCGTCCGGGCGGACTTTTACGTTGGGCGAGTTGAGAGGGCTGATCGCTGCGCTACCGTCTTTAGGGCTCAATCATGGTAAACCGACTCGTGCGTCGTGACGAAGAAGGGACGCTCAGTGTAGACATTCCTCCCTGACACCCTTGCCTTTCGCCTTGTTGACAGCTCAACGGCGGACTTATGGCCCAGTCGCGCGGCGAGTGCCCTGTCTGCCTCGGCGAGGGCTTCAAGATCCGTGATGTCGACCAGTGCGTCATGCTTCGGGCGGCTCGAGCCTTCTACACCGCTGAGCCTGCGCTCCTCTCCCTCCTAGGTGCAAGAAGTGCAAGGGCGCAAAGACGATGAAGGAGAAGAAGAAGTTTGTGTGGGAGATCAAGCGGGGCATGCGCCACGGCGAGCCCGTCATCCTGCACGGCGAGGGCGACAAAGCTGTTCGTCGAGATCGACCGCTCACCTCTTCGCGAGACTCTGGTCGCGATGCTGACCCTCGCTCGCACGTCGCCCTCGCAGCCAGGAGCGCCGCCCGGAGACCTTGTTTTCGTCCTGCAGCTCAAGCCGCATCCGACCTTCACTCAGAGCGCGACGAGCGAATACGATCTCCTGACGACCGTGCGTGCCTACCCATCCTTCTCTTCCCTGCTGATCGGGCGCTGCTGACCTGATCTGCCGGCCCGCAGGTGACGCTCACCATCTCCGAGGCCCTCACCGGCTTCTCGCGCGTCGTCCTGACGCACCTCGACGGGCGCGGCATCTCGCTCACAGTCCCGTCCGGCAAGGTCGTCAACCACGGCCAGTCGTTCCGGATCAAGGGCGAGGGCATGCCCAAAAACTCTGGCCGGTCACCCGAGAAGGGCGACCTCTGGATCCGCTGCGAGATCGAGAAGGCAAGCCCTTGCTGTCGGCGCTCGAAGTGCTTCGCTCGAGAATTCTGACGTCTTGCACACCCGCCCTGACTTGACAGCTGGACGAGGACTGGGCGCGGAAGGTAGACCTCGAGGTACGCGATCTGAAATGTCTTGATTAAGCCTTGGGCGCTGACGCCTGACACTCCCGTTCTGCCGTTCATAGGCGCTCGCCAGACTGCTCCCTCCGAAGCGCGGGAACCCTTACCCTGCGCCTGAGACGGTCACGCAGGCCCAGTACGTCGTTGACGATAAGCCTCCTGTACGTCAACTCCTCCACGTACGCCTCGCCGTCGGTCACCTTCCGCTCTCGGTCCGTTCGCTGATCGAGACCCTTGATAATGCAGCAGCCTGGCCTGCGTCGGCACGACACGAGCGCCGGCGACTACTCGGAAGAGGACATGGGCGATTACGACGACTATGACGACGACTGTGCGCTCTTTCCTTACTCATTTGTCCCCCCTTTCCGTGTCTGCTGCCCCAGCTGCTGACAGTTTCGTCCTTGTGCGGTCACAGCCCACGGCCAGCCGACGCC
>Ga0308160_10000558_pt1 | contig 69002 bp, 72 predicted proteins | sample PhyFR1_FD_201036 | JGI IMG/M metagenome (GOLD analysis project Ga0308160, IMG submission 201036) | Phyllosphere microbial communities from UC Gill Tract Community Farm, Albany, California, United States - DLSLF.R1 | ecosystem: Host-associated > Plants > Phyllosphere > Unclassified | place: USA... | reverse complement strand
TTGAGGGACAAATTTCGCCAAAACAGAACAAAACCTAGCAAATTCAAACAAAATTATTATTCATAAATTTGTTCATTATCAAGTGTTTACCTTGTTTCATTTTGTTCTACTACTTCCCGATACAAAAATAGTTAATATTGATTATCAATAATTTACAATTAATAGTAACAATATAGAATCCAATGATTTGAAATTTTGAAATTTTCATCAAAATCTTATCGACTTTCAATCTACAAAAATATTCATATAGATATTATATGACAGTAAAATTTGCCATTGTCAAATTTTGATTATTTTTTCTTTATTACTCATACTCTCGAAAATTGTGGAAAATTATTATTTTTGAAAAAAGAACACGTAAAATTACTTGATACCATTTTAAACATATAGAATAATAAAGCTGTTGATTGACTGCTATGCAAAAAAAGACTCTTAATCCCGTTACTAATATACATTAATATCTGTGGTTATTTATAGGATGAGTGGGTGATTCCTGTTTTGTTTCACACATTGAAAAGATTTCAAAAAAAATAAATGAACTTCAAATGTGTCCGAAAACATTTGCTCAATTTTTCAAAGGTGGGGGTAACACCAAAACTTGTTCTAAGGTGGGGTACTTTTGTATAGATACCTACTATATTGAGAGATATTGTTGAGATTTATAAATATCTTTGTAAAAAGCATCAGATGAAGTATATCGAAAAGCATAAAACCTTAATTATTTTATTAGTTTTTTTTGTAGCCTTTAATCATTTTCTAATTTCAAACTATCAAGAATTTATTGTTGATAAATTTTTGGTAAAAGCAGACAATTCAGTATTGATGGATGTTTTTATTATTTTACTTTTTATCTTCTCTATAATTTGGACTATATCGAAAATAAAAAAAGGATTTTTTGTAAAATCCGAAAAGCTGATTTATCCAGTCATTGGCATCATTGTTTATACAATAATTAGATTAAACTATTGTGATTCATTGATTCCCTTCAAACATTTTGAAGTTCTAAAATATTTTGACTTTATATATATCATTTGTTTAATTCCTGTTGCTTTAACACTTGCTTTACCAAAGCCAACTAATAATAATCAAAATGATAAATTTTATGATGATAACCCTATTGACAAAAGTGATAATGATATTTTAGGAAGGAAAACAAAGGCAATTCAAATTGCCAGATTGGTAAAAAATAACAAATCAAAAAGTTCAATTGCTATTGGAATTGTAGGTAAATGGGGTGATGGAAAGTCTTCATTCATGAATTTAATTGAAGAAAATTTAAAGGAAGACAAAAGATTTATAATCGTACAATTTAACAGTTGGCTTAATATTTCAGTCAAATCAATTATTCAAGACTTTTTTAATACCGTTGAAAAAGAAATCGCACCTCACAGTTTTGACATTTCTAAAGAACTAAAAAAATACGCAAGTAACGTTTTATCAGTAAACAAAAATACTACTACTGAAACTCTTTTAAATGCCATTAATTTATTGCCCGAAAATAGCCTTTCGGACGATTTTGATAGTCTAAACAAGCTTTTAAATAGGTTGAATAAAAAGGTTATTGTTTTTTTTGATGATTTAGACAGACTACAGCCTAATGAGGTATTTGAAGTTCTAAAATTAATAAGAAACACCGCATCATTTGATGTTTTCAACTACATTGTAGGATATGACAAAGAATATATTAATGAAGCACTTAAAAATAATCAAATCCCAAATCCTGAAAAATATTGTGAAAAAATATTTTTGAAAGAATTTCCATTGGCTCCGATAACACAAAAAGATATTAATAAATACATTAAAGTAAAATTTATAGAATTTCTGCCAACAAAGCAGGATGAGATAAATGAAGCATTTTCTGATATCAACTTACACTTAGATTACTACCAAGGAAATGTTTTTGCTTCTATTAAGAATATCAGAAATGCTAAGAGATACTTAAATGAGCTCCGAATAAGTATAGAAGGAATAGAAAATGAAGTTGATTTGAAAGACTTCATGTTAGTAAAACTCTTAAAATTCTCATACTATGATGTTTATAGATTATTGTTTGATAAACAACAGTTTATTGATAATCGAGGGAACGATGGCTATAATGGACAAGAAAAGTTCAATAATTATAAATTGAGAGAAAAAGAGAGTGACACGAAAAGCTTACCTTTTTCTCTCAACAAATCATTTAATAAATCAGTATTGAAAGATACAATTGAAAAAATGGGAGTTTATAGCAGTTCTGATATTATTGATATTGCGGTAATCTGTAATAGAATCTTCAAAGATAATTACATAAAGGGAACTACTACATCACTTTCTTTAGCTTATGGTCAAAACTATTATAAATATTTCAATGATGAAATTAGTGATACAAATTTTCTAAAAGAGGATTTTTTAATTTTCATCATTTCAGATTTTTCAAAAATGACAGAAATTGTTAATAAAGCAAAATCTGAAGAAAAACTAGTTGATTTAATGTTGTTTATATATAAATTGAACATTTTTGAAGATATAGCTACAAAAAGTCAATACGAGAACTTAATAAAAATATTATTTTACATTGCTAATTTAGATTCGAACGGAAGGCAAAGATATTTCGGTATAGATGAGAAATTTCTTTACGAAACCATGAGTAACTATAATAATAAATTGGTTACAACATTTGATTATAGTAACGAAAATGAATTAAAACAATTTCTAAAGTCAGTATTTTATCAAGAAAAGATTTATTATGACTTTGAACCCGATTACTTAAAAAATATATACAATTATTACGGCACAAGTGATTCTTTGAAAATACCTTTTACGAAGGAAGAAATCATAGAATACTTAGTGTTTTGTTTCAATTGTAATATTAAACAAATAGAGTGCATAGATTCTGTTTTTTGGGATTGCTATGGTCTATGTTTCATAAGAGATTGGAGAAAAGCAGACTCAAGAAATTACACTAGTTACACAAAATTTATTGAGCCAAATAAGGAGAAATTTTTAGATGAAATTATGCCAAGATATTTGGATGATTACTTAGTGCGTATAGTTATGCCACAAGATTGGTATGGAGAAGATAAAAATAATTTTAAAGTAGGGGTATCAAACAACTCACCAATTGGATTATTTGGTTCAATTCAAGGTCTCATTGATTATCTTGAATCTGACAAACTGAAACAAAAACTCTCCGAGTATCCGTCAGAATTTATTACTGAGTTTTTAGATTTCGCAAAAAAACTAGAGAGTGAAAAAGAATTAATTGATTATAATTTCACTTATCATCCTATGAAACAAAAACTTGAAAACTCAATAAGAAGTTATGACTAATTCAAGAAGTATAAAATTTGCCAAAGACAAAATCACAGGAAAATATTTAAATGCTGACGAAATCTTCAACGATAGACAAGTTGGCTTTGAGTATAGAACGCAATACAACCGCAAGGAGATTCAGCCCTATTGTGTTGAATGTGGCGAGAAATTAATCATTTCTTCGAGTAAATATCATAATATTCATTTTAAGCATACTGATTCGGAAATACCTTGTATTTTAAAAGAAAACCTTACACAAGAAGAAAAAGATATTTTTTCTCAAATTAGTCACGCTAAAGAATCGAAAAGACATATTTATTTGAAAAATTCTATTGGTGAAAAGCTTTTAACAATAAAAGATGTTAGAAATGTAAGAGTGGATGACCATTTTATTTACGACGGTCACGATAAAAGAAGACCCGACGTTTATTGTGAGTTTTTAGATAAAAAAATTGTTTTTGAGATTCAGCTTTCACAAATTTCTCAGAAATATATTTTAAGTAGATATGACTTTTACAAAAAAAAGGGAATTTATTTAATATGGGTATTAGATGATTTAAACATATTAGAAGGTACTTCCCAAATGGCAAAGGACATCAAATATTTATCAACCCATCAAAATTATTTTAAATTTGATGAAAGTTCAGATAGTCTCTATCTTGAATGTAAATACAAGTCGACTCATTTATCATCCATAAATGAATTTTATGATAGATGGAATACTGTTAGGATAGGATTGGATTCTCTACATTTTGACAATGCTAATAATGAAGTATTTTTCTATGATTTTGGAAAACAAAAATCTCTAATTGAAGAAGTTCAAATAAAGAATCGGATTGAAGAACAGAAGCGAAAAAATGAAGAAGAAAAAAAGAGACGGCTACAACAAATTCAGTGGAAAGTTGATGCTATCTGTAGTGAAATTAACGATGCCAAGAATAGTGTGTTAAAAAATTTCAGCACAATAAAAAATAAACTTTTCAGCTTTGACTATGAAGAACTTAATCAATTAAATAAAAAACTATCAATTGATTCTAAATTTGCACTCCAACGTTGGTTAAAGTTGGCGGATAATGAAAGTTTCAATTTCCTAAAGTTTATTTATGAAAATTATGATTTTGTTTATGACATTAATATTATTGACCCAGAAGGAAATACAGTATTAGATATTCTTTTCAAAAGAAAAGATTTGAAGAACAAAGAATTAATATTTGAACTCATTATTAAGCGTGGATATAAAATCAATGACAGAGATGAAAAATACTTATTTGAATTTTATAAAGACACTCCAGAAGTAGCTGAAAATATGATTATACTTTCTAACTTCTCTAAAAACTTTGATAATCCGACTTATAGAGGATATTTATTTCAGTTTAAAAACATAATCAGAATAATTGAATCAGCAAAGCAAGGCAGAATTATTGGATACGCCTTTAAGGATAATGAATGGGTAAAATTCGCTAATAATATCCTTTATTCAAACGCAAAGTATTGGGAGTACATAGAAATTGCTTTCAAACACTACGGATTATATGATAAATTAATTTTACTTGATAGAAAAAAAACTTTTCAAAATAAGCTGAATCAATATTATACTAACCCTGAAAAAACAGACCATAGCTTTAAATGGATTTTTAGAGAATTGTATCCTGAATTAGTAAAACCTGAAAAAGATTTTGACAATCCATTCTAAAGAAAAATTCAAAATCAGTCAAATGGTGTTGATTTTTTTAGCACTTTTGCAAACTATAAACATTTAAAACGGTTTAATTATTGATATAGAAAAATTTATCTAAAAAGCTAACTAGCTATTTTAGAAGACATCGACGATAAAATAAGTGTTGACTTATTTGCTTTGGCAGAATAAAATTTGGCGATTTTAAAATACAAACAAATGCAAATAGTGGATACCCACCCTATGGTGTGGGGATTCTGCTTTTGTTTGTAGGGTTACGCCAAATACCTTTTCTGACGAAGTGTGAATTCCTCACACTTTTTTTATTGCTTAAAATCAATCATAAAAATTTAATAGAAATGGGTATTTTATTTTCCACAGACACCGTAAGAAGCCTTAACAAAAGGCAAAAATTGGCAATGCTAACAGTCGTAAAATCAATTTCCGACAATGCAACAGATTCAACAAAAAGACTAAATCAACAAAAAATCTTTACCAAGTATCTTTCAATATTCGAGTTGAACGACATTGCTATGTCAAATTATGAGCAACATTTACTAAGAATTGATTTAAGAAGTCTAAATCCAAATCAACGAGATTATTTTATTGTAATGGGTCATGAGTTGCTTGGTGCAATTCAAGACAGACGATTGGAGGATTATAATATCTTATTTGAAGCTTTTCAAAGCTATGGTAATATCAGTAGTTCAGAATTTTCAGGCACAATTGAACGCTTACGAGGAAACAGCTATTAATATGAGCCGATTATTTACATTCTTTTTTTTGGCAGTCTTTACAGTATCTTGTTCAAACAATGGTAGCGGCGAGCTTGAAATTAATTGGGGAATTGTTGGCTTACTTTCGTTTATTGCATTTGGATATTTTTTAAGCAAAAAGGAAAGAAGAGCCGAAGATGAAACCCGAAATCTTAACGAACAAGTCAGAAATCAAAGAGGAAACCCATTGACACAAAAACTTGTCTTCAATTACAGTAAAATCAAATTCACACACGAAATAACTTTTAAACCGATTCAAATTGCAACAGCTGAGGTTTACAAAGACAGATTTGAAATTACAATTTACCCCTACTCCGCATATTCGGGAACTTACGTTATTGTCAAATCTCAAAAGCTGGGCGACGGAATTCTAAACACTGTTGTCAAAGTTGACGGCGGGAATTTTTCTCAATACAATTCTCAAAAGCCTTGTTTCGTTCACATATCCGAACGAGCAAACATTCTTAAAATATATGATGAAAATCGAATTGGAATAATCTTAAAATTTTAAATACATGAAAAAATTAATTTTTACTTTAATGTTCGCATTACCAACTTTTTATTTCGCACAGGAAGAGAAACCGAAAGAATCACAAACAGCTAAAGAATGTGATTTGCCGAAAGATTTCAAAGAACCAATCAAAAATAACAGATTAAAGAAATTTGTTGCCATTGACAACGGTGTTGATGAAAAAGAGGTAACTATAATCAGAGCGCAAAATGGATTCGGTAGTGGGATTTATACAGCCTGTGTGAAAGGACAACCAATCCAATATCAAAAAATGGGAACTGTGTTTATGCGCGAAGGGAAAAATCCTTTTATCAATGCAAAATGATATTGCAGTTTCAGAGAGCGTGTACTCCACCATTTGAATTTAAACAGTACAGCATTTGGGATGATGTATCAATTATTTTGATACTGTTTGTATATCTCATTTTGTATATCGGAAGTGCTTATTACCTAATGAAAGGGTTGAAACTCACAATCAATACACTGAAAAAGTACTTCAAAAAAGAGAAATACTAATGCTTTAAAACCTGTTTATAACAGGTTTTTTTCTTGTATTCACTTAAAAGCAGTAGTAATTTGTAATATTTATGGTTTCCCATAATTCAGAGATTGCAAAAATTCTTAAATTGTTAAAAAATAAAAACTAATTCCTAAAAATGTTTATATCACAAATTAAAATTGAAAATTTTAGAAATTTCAAAGAGAAAACTATATTACTCAATGATGGCATCAACGTTATTATTGGGCATAATAATTCAGGAAAGTCTAATCTTATTAAAGCTCTTTCTTTAGTACTAGACAATCAAAGGTCAAAAAAATTAGATATTGACGATTTTAATCAAAATATTACGTTACCAGAGCTTAAAGCTAATCCCCCTAAAATCAGTATTGAGGTAACTATCAAGAAAGGTAGCTTTGAAAGTGAAGATGATTTGGTTACTGTAGCAAATTGGCTTACAAAATTAGATGCTAATTATGAAGCTACATTAACTTATGAGTTCTTTTTACCCGAAAAACAAATAACAAGCTATAGAGAAAGATTAGCCGAAATTCCTGATGACGCTTCAGACGCAATTTTCAAATGTTGGAAAACTATTAAGCATGATTTTTTGAGGTTTTATACTCATAAAATTTGGGGAGGCGATGTTCTTAATCAAAATAGTGCAGATTCAGAATCATTGAACAAATTTGATTTTCAATTTTTAGATGCTATAAGAGATGTTGAAAGAGATATGTTGACAGGCAGAAATACTCTTTTAAGGGAAATTTTTGATTTCTTTATGGATTATGATATTAAAATTGATTCGACAAAAGATTCAACACAAAAACACGGAGAAATAAAGGTTAGAAAAGTTGATTTTTCTCATAAAGCACAAGTTTTAGTAGATGACTTAAATGTTAGAATAGCATCTGGTAAAACAGAAATACTTTCTTATGCCAATGATACAGGAGCGTCATTCAACAATGCCAAGCCAGATTTTGAGGGAATAATTTCGGAATTAGAAATGTACAATGTTTTAAAGTTAATTGTTGAATATGAAAGCGGAATAAAAATACCTGCAACACATAATGGCTTAGGGTATAATAATCTAATTTATATGTCATTGCTACTCGCAAAAATGCAAGTCAATGCTGATGCCAATTATTTAGATAATAATGCAAAGGTCTTTTCAACATTAGTAATAGAAGAACCAGAAGCACATTTGCATCCTGCAATGCAATATAAGTTTCTAAAATTTTTAAATGAAAATAAAAGAAAAAGAAAAGTAAGGCAAATATTTGTGACAAGCCATTCAACACATATTACATCTGCTGTAAACTTAGATGAAATTATTTGCTTACATAATGATGGTAGTCAAACAAACGTTGGTTATCCTTCTAAAACTTTTGTTGATGCAGCAGGAGTAATACAAGAAAATAGCAAAAAATATGTTGAAAGATTTCTTGATGCAACAAAATCAGATATGCTTTTTGCACAAAAAGTCTTATTTGTTGAGGGACTTGCAGAACAAATTTTAATGTCAATTCTTGCAAAATATCTTGATAAATCATTAGAAGATAATCATGTAGCTATCATTAATATAAATGGAAGATATTTTGACCACTTTTTATATCTCTTTGATACTAATAAAGAATTTGCAATTTCAAAACAAGTTGTTTGCTTAACGGATAAAGACCCCCAAAGAAAAAATAAAACTATAACGGGAGCTCGATTTAATAAATGTTACCCTTTTGAATATGATATTGACTCTACTACCTACGAATATCAGAGAAATAGTATTGATAGTTCATACAATGAGGGAAACCATCCCAACATAACCTTCTATTCACAAAACGATACTCAGGGTAAGACTTTAGAATACGAGATTGCATATCATAATCCTAATTCAAAACTAATCTTAACAGATTTCATTGATAATCGAGAAGAATTAGAGGAATTGATGAGGTTGTATAATGATGGTACTTCAACAATTGCACAATTCATTGAGGAATTGAGAAAGAGTAAAGAAAATGACAGAATTATTGAAAGTATTAATAATGCAACTACTTTATCTGACGATGAGAAGAAAAGGTCAATAATTGCTTCTCGTTATTTAAATTCAGTAGGAAAAGGAGAAAATGCTTTAGACCTTGCACTAAAATTGAAAAATAATCTTGAAAAAAGAGGAAATCCAGAATATCAAGATTTTGTAATACCTGAATATATCCAAAATGCAATTAATAAGTTATGTCCGTAATAGAAATACATTCAGATACATTATTGACCAATATTGACACTCATTTTAAAGTTTCAGCGGGTCCAGGAGCAGGAAAAACACATTGGATTGTAAATCATATAAAAAATATTCTTTCTAATTCTAATAAATTAGCTAAAGCAAGAAAAATTCTTTGTATTACCTACACAAATATTGGTACAGAAACAATATTAAAAAGATTAGGTAATGCATCTGTACAAGTTGAAATTTTAACTATTCATAGTTTTCTTTACAATCATATTCTTAAACCATATGCTTCATTTATTGCGAGTGAATACGGCTTAAATGTCTCTCAAATTGACGGTCATGATGACACAATATTATCAAACTATAGTTTTCTTAATGATTGGAAAGTTCGGACAGCTCAACAAAGATTAAATGATGATAAAATCATTATTAAGGCATTCAATAATTTGAAATGGAAATTAAATCATGAAGGCGAATTAGTTCCAAAAACCGATTACCCCTTTGTGATAGGTGGATATGCTATGAGAAATGATTCATATATGGAATACAAAAAGATGGCATGGGAAAAAGGAGTTATTCATCATGATGATGTTTTATTTCTAAGCTATCAAATTATAAAAAAATTCCCTTTTGTATCATCTGTCATTTCTGCAAAGTTTCCTTACATTTTGGTTGATGAGTTTCAAGATAGTAATCCTATTCAAGTTGAAATACTAAAGAAGTTTGCAAATTTATCTACAATAGGAATTATTGGAGATATTGCTCAATCTATCTATGAGTTTCAAGGTGCAGATTTAGAACAGTTCAATTCTTTTAATTTACCATCACATCAAGATTATTTTCTGATACACAATAGAAGGAGTTCTAATGAAATTATAGATTTTTTAAACCTAATCAGAACTGACATTTCTCAACAGTATCATAGAAATGTTAATATAACTAAACCCACCTTATATGTTGGTAATATGGTTACTGCACTACAGCAAAGTAAACTTGACTCTGGTGGTGATGTATACACATTATCTCGAGAAAACATAACTTCAAATGCTTTAAAGTCAGAAATTAACGGAACTGGGATAGATAAAAGTTTACTTGAAGAGTTGAGGTTCAAAGATTCAAATAAGGAAAGGGCTAATCTAATATGTGCTTGTATAAAAGCTGTTGCACTAACAAAAGAGTCAAAATTTAAAGATGCTTTTAAAGTGCTAGAAAAATACTTTAATTATAAAACGGATAAATTAAAAGGTAGAAAAAGAGCATTGAAATACATTTCAATTTTGATGGAAAACTATGAGATTTACAAAGACTCTTCTTTACTTAGTTTCGCTTCTTTTATAAAAGAAAAGATTGATAACTCGATAGCAAGAGTATCATCAGGTGCAGTAAAGTTACATTATGAAAATCATACTTTTCAACAACTTTATTTATGTGTTAACATTCCAGAAGATAAAAGTTTTCACAAAACCATTCATAAGGCAAAAGGAGACGAGTTTGAGAATGTTTTATTAATCTTACCTACTGAGGATGACCTTAAATTTATAACCGAATCAAATCTACAGACTAATGAAGAGCATAGAATAAAATATGTTGCTGTAAGTAGAGCAAGAGACAAATTATTTATAAGTGTACCAAGTTTAGACAGTGCTTTAGAGACTCAGTTATTAACAAATTTCAATTTTAATATTATATGGCTTTAATTAGTTGCTTAATTTAATCTTTAAATCAATAAAAATTTATTTTTAACACTAAAAACAGCTATATTAGATTATAAAAACTTAACCATAAAATCATGTCATTAAAGCCAATTACTCTTAAAGGAGAGCAAAAAAAAGTTTTGTTCTTACAAGCTACAGAACCCATACAAATTAAAGGTGTTGCAGGCAGTGGAAAAACTACAGTTGCGTTATACAGAGCTAAGCATTTGCTTGACACTCAATCAAATTTGTTTCAAGAAGCTAAAGTTGTAATTTTCACATATAATAAAACCCTTGTAAAATATATTGAAGCTATAAAACCTTACATTTCTGGAGGTTACCAACAAAACAGTGATGAAATAATACCTATAAAACCAGATGGAATAAATGTAACTGTTACAAATTTTCATAAATGGGCATATCATTTTCTTGAAGAAAATAATTTTCCTTTATCTAAACAAGATAGTAAATCGAAAATAATAAAAGAATGGCAAAAAGCTGATTATCTTAAACATATAAAACTCAAATATTTCACTAAAAGCATTACAATTAAATCTACAGATTTTTTTATTGAAGAAATTACTTGGATAAAAGGAAAAGCTTTTAAAAATAAAGATGAATATATAGAATCGAGAAGAACAGGTAGAGGAACAAGTGACAGAGTAACAAAAGCTGATAAAGAAACTATTTGGGATATCTATACAGACTACACAAAAAAATTAGAGGAAAATGACCAAGTGGATTTTGAAGACTTTGCATTAGAATGTCTAAATATTATTGATTCTAATCCTGATTTCAATAAACCATTTACACATATAATTGTTGATGAAGCTCAAGATTTAAGTAAGGCACAAATTTTAGTGATTTCTAAGTTAGTCTCAGAGGAAACTAGAAGTATTTCAATTATTGCAGACGCTGCTCAAAGAATTTATAAAAGTGGATTTACATGGGCGGAAGTAGGTTTAAATGTAAGAGGTGGACGTACTATAGAATTTAAAATTAATTACAGAAATACTATTCAAATTGCTGATGCTGCAATTTCATTATTATCAAACGAAACTGAAACTGCTGAATTTACAGAAGTCAAACGCGCTATAAAAAATGGCGAAAAACCAATCGTTGGCTTTTTTTCAAATTGGGAAGAACAAGAAGATTATATTGTTGAACAACTTACCACTCTTAAACAGAATAATAATCTAGATTCAACTGTAATTCTTCATAGAAATAGAAATAATTTAAAATTTGTTCAAAGCTTTTTAAAAGCAAATAATTTTGAAACTCAAATGCTTCAAGATGCTTACAACATTAATTTAGAAGATGATAGTATAAAAATATGTACACTTTCCTCAGTAAAGGGACTTGAATTTGATAATGTATTTATTATTGATTTAAATGATGATATCATACCTTATCCTCCAGGATTCATAGATAAAGATGATGAATTTCATATATCAACTGAAAGAAGGTTACTATATACAGCAATGACAAGAGCTAAGGAACGATTATTATTATCTAGTGAAAATCCTTCTAGATATCTTTTTGAAATTAATCAAGATTTGCTTGAAAAAGTTAATAATTAAAATTTGATTCATGAAACTAAAAGCTGATCATCTTGAGTTCCAAAAAGAAATAGAACAAAAAGGAATTGATTATTTAATACATTTTACACCTACAATCAATCTATTAAGTATTTATGAACAAGAAGGGTTAGTATCGAGATCTTTACTTGAACAATTTGGTATTGATAATACAGATATTTTTGATTACGTGAATTTTACAGATGATATAAGATTTGATGATAAAAGTTATATTAATCTATCCATTCAACACCCAAACTCATTCCTGTTTAATCGTTTTCGAGAAAAAACAATAAAAGAAACCCACATTTATTGGTGCGTTCTTAAAATTGATAAGAAATATATCTATCATGACGAAACACTGTTTTCCGTAACAAATGCGGCAAACAGTCATAATAAATACTCCGTTGGAATATCAGGAGACATAAATAAATTTAGACTTTTATTTCAACCATCAATACAAATTGTCACTTCATATAATAGAAGGACAATTAATAGAAATGGTCTTAATAGCAAATATCCTACTGATGAGCAAGCAGAGGTTTTAGTAAAAAATAAAATACCCCTCACAGACATTTTAGAAGTGTGTTTTGAAAATGAAAATTACCTAGCAAGTGGAAAAGCAGCATTCAACGAATATAATACGGCTAATTTTGTTGTTGATTCCTCATTATTTACTAAAGAAAGATTATAATGAATCCAGAAACAAAATATAAAGGAAGTCTTAAATTATCAGCCATAGGAGATGCTTTAGGCTGGATTACCGAATTTGAAAAAAATCAGCAATCTGTAAAAGATAAATTTGGCACTGAAAAAATTGAAAACTTTCAAAATTGGACAAAGACTGTTGGAGGAAGATTCTATGGTTACATAGATAATATTAGGGCTGGTTCTTATTCAGACGATACACAATTGCTTCTCGCAGTTGCAAGAAGTATTAGAAACGACGGTAGTTTAGACCATGAATATTTTGCTAAAAATGAACTTGTTAATTGGTTGGAATATGCGAGAGGTGGAGGAAGAACAGTAAAAGCCGCAGCTAATAAAATCCAAAGAAAATCAGCAAATTGGTTTAACAATTTTTATAGTTTAAAGATCAACAATGAAACTTATGATTATAGACAAAGTGGTGCTAATGGTGCTGCAATGAGAGTATTACCAATCGCCTTAGCGAATTTAGGAGATACTGGAAAAATTAAAGAGGAAATTTTTTGTAATAGTATTATAACTCATGGGCATCCGAGAGCGATTATTGGTGCTATGCTTTATGGCTACGCTGTCGACCAAATTATAATTTTCAGAACAGCAGATTTTACATGGGAAAAGTATATTACACAAATAGGTTCTGATTTTAAAGAAAAATTTGACTTGTCATTAATTAAAAGAAAAGAAGTTACGGAATGGATTAACCAATGGAATAAAACAGAAAATAAATTGTTTGAAACTATTTATTTTGAAACTTTATTAGAGACTCAAAATTATTTAAGATTTATATTTCAAAGTTTAAAGCAAAATTTAAGTGTTCATGAAACATTACAAAAATTAGGATGCTTTACTCCTGTAACAAAAGGGTCAGGAATATCTACTGTAATTGCAGGAATATATTTGGCAAGTAAATTTCATAAATCCCCCTTATCAGCAATAATTGAAGCCGTCAATGCATTAGGCTCTGATACTGATAGTATAGCTGCCTTTGCAGGTGGACTAATAGGTGCATTGCATGGACATAATATTATTCCTGAAAAATGGAAAACTGTTCAAGATTTAGAGTATTTAGAAGATGTTGCAAAACAGCTCTTAGCTATTTCTGAAGATAGATATATTGTTGAGCAGCCCCCTTCCCTTCATATTGATCTCAAACTATTAAACAAAATCCAAAAGGATAATTTCAAAGTTGGTGAAGATATAGTATTCACTCCTTTAGGTGAGGGGAAAATTGTAAAAATTGATAGACAAAACACACTGACAAAGGGTAAATATAATTTATTAATCGAAGTTCACCTAAAAAGTGGTCAAAGTATCTTAGTTTCTAAATTATTTGATCAAGAAAACAATTTGAGAAATGTTAATGAAGAGTATAATGTTGAAAAAATATTACTATTAGCTAAAAATAATCTAAGAATAGAATCATTCAATAAGTTAGATACGTATTTAAAAAAACATAAAACTATTTCAAAAGAATACTTAGAAATTTTAGAATTGATTTTAAAGGATAGAGATAATGTTTGAGCTGAATTAGTCAACACTTAATCTGATAGTTATAATCAAATTAAATAACTTTACATCAGATTAAGTATTATACATAACACAGCAAAAAATCATCAAAAACAAATTAGGCGTATTTGAATTGGTTGTTAAATCAACAAAATGCCATCTATTAATACTAAAGAATATATTAACTTATATAAAAACTAATTAACCAATATTATATTTCAAAATGAGACAAGAAATTGAAATTTCGAAAACTGAATTTAATTCCTTCTATGAACCAATAATTAAAAGCTATAACAAAGATTTTATATTTTTATTTGAAGAACACCAAAAATTATTAGATCTATTATTTGGTAAACTAGCTAAAGTAACTATCCAAGATTTATACAATTTTATAAACTCCTCAAAAAACAATTTCTTGAATGCTTATCTATATAGACTTATTGGAATAAGAGAAATAATTTATTGTAGAGAAAATAAATTTGATTTATCAATAAAAGATGTATGGGAGTGGATTAAAAATTCAATTATTCTTATTCCTGATCAAATAATCTCAACAATTGGATCTCAAGGGTTTTTATCAATACCATTGTATAAATATGAGAGTGGAGACGATAAAAGTAGGTTTGATTTTATCAGATTGCATATTTGGGATGATTCTCTTGACGAGTACATGGATTTAGAAAAAAATAAAGATTTCTCCATTCACACTCATACATTTTTTGCACAAAGTTGGATTCTTACAGGAAGTGTTATCAATAATACATTTGATTATGAAATTAATTCTGAGAATTCGCAATATTCTTTTTTTAAAATTCAATATAATGATTCTTTAAATGAGGTTAATCAGCATACTTCAGTGGCAGTTAATGAAGAAATAGATGTTGAGTTACAACAAACATCCAAAGAAATTCATTTTGCAAAAGGATATTACTTTGTAAAACAGGGAAAATTACATCAATCAGGACATCTAAGTTCTCCCGAAGCATCTGCAACTTTTTTTTCATTTACAGGTAAAGATGGATTGACAAACTCATCAATTGTAATTGGGCCAAAAAGTATTAAACTATCAGAAATCAATCGAAAGGTCAACATTTCTCCAATAAAGTTATTAGAGAAGATTGATCTACAAATTAAAAAAAATATCAACCATGAATGACAGAGAGAAAATGTTATTAGATTGGATGAGAAAAATTCATCAGTTAGAATATGCTCATTGCTACCAATCTATTAAATATGGTAAAATACAAAATTTCATTGGCATTTCAGCATTTCTCTTATCAACGTTTACAGCATTTTATTCTAAGTTTCCTGAATTCGTGGATGAAAATATAAATGAATTCGTTAAGAATTCAATAATTCCTTTTTTCCTTTTGATGACTGCTGCACTAACTGGTTTTCAAGCTTTTTTTAAACCAAGTGAAAAAGCGGAAAACCATCGGCGAATAGGATTGGAATATGAAAAATTAAGACATTCAATAGAGATAATTTTAACAAATAGTCAAAATGTCAATTTAGATCAAGAAATTCAAAAAATAAAGGAAACTTGGGACTCTATGGATACTGTTTATGTAAATAATAAATGTTTTAAAGATGGTAAAAGAAAAGTCCAATCCTTAAATAAGTACCCTGAAGAACTTAGCTTTTTACCTACAGTAATACCTTAAAAGTGTTGTCTCAAAAACTTAATTCAATAGTCTTCCTAATGTAAAAAATCCGTTAAGATGAGTTTTTGAGACAATCTTCTTACATATTACGCCTACTTATACAATGTCCGTAAACTAACTATCTAATAACTCTTCAAACTTGCTATTCATGAGGTCTAACAATGTATTTTTGTGTTCTAATAAATTATTTTTATCAAAATATGGATAGACTTTTTTTGATTCAATTTTTAATTTATCGTCATCCAATTCTGACCAAAATTTATGGGCGCAATATTTATAAAGTTTGTTTTTCTTGTAACTTGTGAATTGCCTGTTTTCAATATCATCTACACACATTAGCTTAAATTTCACAAGATTGTATAGTTTATCATACAAGAAAATAAGATTATCTCTATCTTCCAAATCACTTAGCACAAAGATTCCATTTTTATTGAATTCTCTTTTATCTAAAAACTTAACTTCAACTCTCAAAATATTCTCTCCATTACATTGTTGTCTACCTTTGTGGTAAATTTTCAATCTGTAATTACCTTTTTCAAATTCTTTATACACTTGCTCATCATTGGGTGGAGGTAATTTTGATGCAGGACAAAAATCGTAAAGCACACATTCATTAAGAATAAAGTGGTCTAAGTCAAAAGGTAATCTTAAATTCAAACCAAATTCCAAACTTTGTGAAAGGTGTAGATTTTCAGGAGAAAATTTAATTTGCTCCTCCAAAAAATCAATGGAATTTATAATCGCAGAGCGACTAAAATCATTATAATTCCCATCAATGTTATGCACAAACTTATTATAAAAATGATGTAAGGAATTGTGAATATATGCGCCTTGATTGGTAATTTTTAGTTCCATATTTTCAAATTCCTTTTTGTATGTTTCATACAAAACAGCTTCATTTTTAGTTTTATCAAATCGAGAATAGCTGATTTTTTCGAGATTGTAGTTTTCTTTCATAATTCCAAGAATTTCATTTTTATCGGAAAAATATGCTTTGATGTAATCTATCATGTCTGTAAGAATTAAGATTAAACATATTTTCTATTATCAAATCCCTGATTTACTTCAGTACTTATCATTGAAATTGATTTGTACTGTGTTCCTGAAGCAATTTCTTTGATTAGCTCACGCTTCAAAACAAGAAACTTATTGGTAATCTTGCATTTGTAAGCAGGAATTAAACCTGAATTAATCTTTTGAACTATTACTCGCTCATTCATATCGAGAAGTTCTGCAACATCTTTTACTGTTAAAACAACTTTTGAAAGAGCTATTTCACTCAATTTTTCCAATTCTGTTGCGTAAGCAGTTAAGTAATTTTTTACTTCTGTCTGCACCAATTTTTCGATTATTGAATCGAAATTTCCGTTATGGCTGGTTTTCGCCGTCATGATTTCATTTGTCATGAATCAGTTACATCAATAACTTAGCGAGTATGCCAAAAACGAAAAAACTCCCACCTTATAGTAAGAGTTTTAAGTGTTTGAATTACAAAGCATTATAATATCAATAAAATACTATTTGATTTATCAGCTCAAATTTTATCAGAAAAAATGAAAAAAAATGAAAAATTTTTCAAAGGTGGAGTGTAGATTATGCGATAATTTTTTTCAGTAAGTCAAATGTGCTTTCAAGGTCAGCTAAAATTTTAAAATTAGTTGATTTCTTTTTGCTTTTAAGTTCTTCTCTTGAAATCTCGGAATCATTTCTAAGAATAAAGTAATCAGCCAAAATTTTCCAATGTTCACCTTCTGCATCCTGAATAATTTTATCATCTTCCATTATCTTATACAATGTAGCCAAAGATGTAATGTTTTTCAGCCAAATGATTTTTGGTAATTCCCTTCTTTTGTTATCGAAAAGGTCATAAACCTGTTCAAAAGTGGTTATCTCAGAAATAAATTCTTTATCTATCAAATTTTGTTTAATGGATTCAACAATTTTTTCTCTTGCCTCCATATCTTTTAAATTCCTATATGTTTCTCTCGGCGCAAATCTAAAAGACTGAACCTCTTTTTTTGAAGGATAAACAAGCTTTTTTAAAGCTTCGAAATTTTCTGCTGTAAGATAATCTACAAAATTGGTATAAAAGTCTCTAAAAACTTCTAAATACACCTCCTTAACAGCTATTCCATATTTTGCAAAAACATTTTTCTCTTTCCTAATTGCATCATCTAAATCATAGTAATCATTGAAAAGTAGTTCAGTAAGCTTGTTGATGTATAAATACTTATTTTTAGAAACAATATATTCGTGTCGGAGTAATTTCTGAGATTTGATTTTCTCCTCTATTAAAGCATTATACAGTGGCTCAAAGAAAGAAACAATCTTTAATTCTCCGTTTCTATCTTCAATTCGCATTTTACCCTCAACTTTGTATTCAAATTCATACTCTTTAACATGAGTAAAGTAATGATAGGCAATAAGATAAAAATAATCTCCTCTGATAAAGATATTTTTAAACATATCAAATCTTTCTATTTTTTCTTCATCAATCTTCAATGCCATCATTGGCAATCTTTCTCTATCCAAAAAGAAATATTTAAGCCTGAAGAATGGATACATTCCAAAATCAGTAACATTTGTATGACCTTCTTCATAATTTTGAAATAATGATGAAAATATAAAATCCTCATCCTCAATTGGTAGAAAATTTATCATAACCCTAATACTATATTTTTAACTGTACTTGCCTTACGACTGTCAACAATTTTTGCATAAATCTCTGTTGTACTTACATTCTTGTGACCTAGCATTTTAGAAATTAGATAAATATCTGCTCCTGCCTCTAATTGTGCAACAGCATAAGACGTTCTAAAGTTATGAAAAGTAACTTTCTTGTCAATTCCAGCTTTTGACAACCATTTCCTTAGATTATCATTGAGCGAATGATAGGCAATTCTATCAAAAACAAAATCTGTTCTGAATTTTCTATCTCCCATTAGCTTTACAGCTTCTTCCGAAATAGGATGGTACTGAAATGCTGAAGTTTTCTTCATTCTGAAGTATATATAATCAATTCCTTCCCGATTAGTTACATCAAGCCACTGCAAATTATTAATATCACTGTACCTTAAGCCTGTTAAAAGGGCAAACATACAATACTTCTTCAACGCTTCATCTGGAAAATCAGTCATAAATAATCCTCTACATTCATCTAAGGTCAAGAAATTTTTCATAGGTTCTTCTTCCTCAATCCAATCTATACGCCCTTTGAAACTTTGAGAAAGGTAGTTTTCATCATAAGCCATTTCTAAAGCCTGTATAAATTTGATAAAATAACTTGCTGCCGAATTTCTACTAATTTTATGTGTTGTGCTTCTTAACTGATAAGCATTGAGTAATTTACTTTTAAAATCCTCTATTAAAATCTTATTGATATCTTGAAAGATAATATTACCATAAAACTTAACAAAATGTCCGTAGCTCGCACTCCAAGCTCCTGTTGAACTTGTTGCACTTTCCGCTTTCTCTCTAAAGTATTCAGTAAAGATTTTACTTCTATTTTCTGCCAGTTCCAAAGACTTTAACTCGGTTTCGGTATAAATATCAGGCTTAGTAATTTCTTTAAACCTTTTTGCCCTATACAATTCAACCATTTCTAAGGTTTCTTTATTATGAAGTTTCTGAGCAGGCGTTAATGTTAATTTTTTAGGACTCCCTTTTTTATCTGTAGTAATCTCAATTCTTGATTGCTTTTTACCTTTTGCATCTGTATAATAAACAGTCTCACTCTGAAAATCATTATATAAAAAGTAACTGGTCTTTTCATAACGTGTGTATTTCCCTGTCTTTCTATTGAAAACGGGCGGATAGAAGTTTAAAGATAAATTACTTTTGTTGTCTTTTACAAGTTTTTTAAGTACCGTAACTTTTTTACTCATTATTGAAGATTGTATTTACTAAGTTTTTGGGAACATACACATTTTTACCTTTTGGAATTTTCGGAATATTATGTTTTTTGCATAAATGATAAAATGAACCTGCACTCACTTTAAATACTTCTAAGACTTCGTTAATCGTGTAATAATTATCATCACAGAAATATGGTAAATTATATTGTTTTTCTTCGTTATTTTCGGCTTTTTGTCTAAAGAGTACATCTAAGTCAATTTTCCTAATCCTAACCGATTTAAAGTCTTCTAATTTGCTTAATCTGCCATCTTTTAACATTCGATAAATTGACGTTCTACTAATATTGAGTAAAAGCATAACTTCTTTAATTGATAAGTAATCTTTCTTTTGGATTTCTTCAATATCATAACCTTTAATTTGTACTTCCAAATCCTTATCACTCGATTGAATCTTTTCATCACGCTTTCTCTTTTTGTAGAATTTCTTAGCACAGTCATCGGAACAACATTTTGTTGTAGTCTTTTTAGCTATAAATCTATTTCCGCAGAATTGGCAAATTTTATTGACTTCCATAATGTCTAAATTCTCCTCAAAAATGTTTCACATTGTTTCCCCATGTTTCTCATCGTTTCAAAATGTAACATTTTTCAACGATGAAATTGCAAATTTTATTCCAAATCAAATTCATAGAAACGAAATAGAAACAAATAGAATGTATAAATTATGCAATATTGAATTTTGAAATAAAATAGAAAACAAATAAAAACCCCTTAAATACTATGTTTAAAGGGCTTTTTGTATTATTGTAATTGCAATCTATATACAATCTAAAACATAGCCTACTTTCCGATACAAAACTTAGAAAAAATATTCCCCAGCACTTCGTCATTGGTTACTTCTCCTGAGATTTCACCGAGATGCTCCAGGGCGTTGCGCAGTTCGTAGGCCAGGAGTTCGGTGGAAATCCGGAAGGTGATGGCTTCTTTAACTTTATCGACGGCTTCGTGGGATTTCCGTAAGGCTTCAAAATGACGCTGGTTGGTAATAACCACATTGTTTTCAGAGGCTTTCAGCTGTTCGACATAGGAAGACAGTTCGTTTTTGAGATCCTGGATGTTCTGGTTTTCGACGGCAGAAATTTTAATGAAATCGAATTCGTGGGTAAGTGCCTGCCGGAAAGTCTCCTCCACTTTTTCGTATTGGGTAGGAATGACTTCATCTATTTTCGTGGCGCAGATAATCAGTTTCAGATCATCCCGCAACAAAGATTTTATCATTTCGATATCTTCTGAGAAATCGGCGGTTCCGGCATCGGCCAGATAGACGAGGATGTTGGCATGGGCTACTTTCTCCCTGGCCTTTTTTACCCCGATGGCTTCGATTTCATCCATCGTTTCCCGCAGTCCGGCCGTATCGATCAGCCGGAAGGCGTGGCCTTTGATATGCAGCACTTCTTCAATCGTATCCCGCGTTGTCCCGGCAATGTTGCTGACAATCGCACGCTCTTCCTTTAACAGCGCATTCAGCAGCGTCGATTTTCCGGCATTCGGTTTTCCGATGATGGCAACCGCCGTCCCGTTTTTGATGGCATTTCCATATTGGAAGCTTTCGATCAGGGAATTTAATTTCAGCGTGATTTTATCCAGCAGCTGGTTCAGGGCGCTGCGGTCTGCAAATTCCACATCTTCCTCTGCAAAATCCAGCTCCAGTTCGATCAACGACACAAAGTTCAGCAGGTCCGTTCTCAGAAAAGAAATTTCGTTGGTAATCCCCCCTTTCAGCTGACTGATGGCAACTTTCCGTGAAGCTTCGTTTTCGGAAGCAATCACATCCGCAATCGCTTCAGCCTGGGACAGGTCGATACGGCCGTTGATAAAAGCCCGCAGCGTAAATTCTCCGGCTTTTGCCATCCGCGCGCCGTTCTTCATTAAAGTTTCCAGAATACGTTTCCCGATATGCGGTGATCCGTGAAAAGCAATTTCCACAGAGTTTTCGGTGGTAAAGCTCTTCGGTGCCAGGAAAATCGAGAGCATCACCTCATCGATCACTTCCTCCCCTTCCATAAAGTAGCCGTAATGGATGGTGTGCGACTTCTGTCCGGCCAGGTTTTTCCCCGGGAATGACTTTTGAACCACCGCCAAAGCTTCATTCCCTGAAACACGGATTATCCCCAGAGCCCCTACGCCGTTGGCCGTAGCCAGCGCACAAATCGTATCGTTATTCATGCCGCAAATTTACGGATTTTAATCGCAAACCGCCATACCGTTTGTCTATTGCCGCCATTGGAAGGTAAAAAGTGAACGGTCAATGGTGAATGGTCAATCCGCTTCGCTTGTCAATAGTGAATGGTGAGATTTTAACAGAATGCCGGTGTTGGCAAACGCAAGGACGCAAGAGGTTTTTAAGTCGCAAGGATTTTATCTTTGATAAATTGAATACCGCTTATTTTGAAAAGATTAAAATTCTACAGTTAGTATTAGCAATACACAAATTTGACAGCGTCAAATTCTTTGCGCCTTACTGCGGCATGATAATCCAACCCTTTTGCGCCCTAGTGCATTCCAACCCAATCGAAAGTCGAAAGAACTTGCCTTAATCTCGATTCCCTTCTGAATTGGAGAGTGGCGAAAATTCCCTGAATCTGGCGGGTGGTTTTTGCGGCGAATAGTGAATGGTCAATCCGCTACGCGTGTCAATTTTTAGTAAAGATTTACCATTCACTTATATAGCAAAACTCACTATTCCCCTTTACGTTCAATTTTCAATACATCAAGGTTTACCTTTCACTTGAAACGCAGACTTCGCCTTGATTAAACCGGTATTTTTTCAGGAGCTTTTTCCGGCTATCCACTCATACTCCTCACGCCCTTCCGGCCTGTGCTCAAGCCACCGCTCCCCTTCCCTTGCTGCGGGGTATCCGTTACTATCCGGGCTAGGCAGTCGTAAATAAAACAACCAATAGCCGAGGTCTGCCGATTGATGATTGCTTTGACCGGATACTGACCGGCACGGGTAAAATTCATCCTTTGGTAATGGATGTCTGATGAATGGTCAATCCGCTTTGCTTGTCAATTTTTTCAGCACATAAATTGACCAATTATTTGCAAGGCAAAATTCACCATCTTAAACTACCCCCGTTAAAAGATTATTTCACAATTTCTGGCACTCCTCCAATGCAGGAAAATGTAAAACCACCTGATTAACATCTATTTATAATAAAAAAATCACCCCAAGAAGCTGAGATGATTTGCCTGTTTTGAATTTACTATTGAAGATATGAATGATGTTTCTTGAGACAAAGATAAGACCGGCGGTCTTCAGCAACTTCAGGGGAAACCCTAGAACAATATCCGTAAAAATACGGTACTCTTCTATAAAAAATCGTCCTGCAGGATTTGCAGGACGACTCATTGATTTTAATATTTTAAACCGGCAGTAAATTTAGCAGGGGTATTAGCCGAAAACTTTCAGCATCCCGCTTCCCTTTTCCGGCGTTGGCATTCTTCTAAAGCGGACTTACCAATTCCAGGAACCATTCTTTAACGTCCCCTTCCAGGAACGGTGCCAGTTTTTGTTCACAGGTTTTATGATAAGCATTCAGCCACGAAATTTCTTCTCCGGAAAGGATTTCTCTGACGATGGTATCTTTGAAGAACGGGCAGAACGTCAGCGTTTCAAACTCGTAGAAAGTACCGTGGATCGTGGTTTGCGATTCTTTTACCGCGATCAGGTTTTCGTGGCGGATGCCGTATTCCCCTTCCAGGTAATAGCCCGGTTCGTTGGAACATACCATACCGACCATCAGTTCCTGCGGATTTAGATCTTTCCGGATGTTCTGAGGGCCTTCGTGTACGTTCATGAAACTTCCCACTCCATGGCCGGTCCCGTGGTTGTAGTCCTTACCTTCCATCCACAGCGGAAGTCTTGCAATGGCATCCAGCTGAACACCTTTGGTCCCTTTCGGGAATTTTACCGTCGAAAGACGGATCAGCCCCTGAAGAACCAGTGTTGAGTTTCTCTTGAATTCTTCGGAAACCGCCCCTAAAGCCAGGGTCCTTGTAATATCCGTGGTTCCCTCAAGATACTGGCCTCCGGAATCCACCAGGATGCTGGCATCGTTGGTCACCTCTTTGCTGCCTTCTTTTTTCGCGGAGTAATGCATGATTGCTCCGTTATCTTTGTATCCGACAATGCTTCCGAAGCTTTCTCCGACAAAGTTCTCGCCTTCCGCACGGAAACCTCTCAGTTTTTCACCGATGGAATATTCGTTCATGGCTTCTTTTCCGGCATTATGCGTCAGCCAGTACAGGAATTTTACCATGGCCACGCCGTCACGCACCATCACTGTTCTGAAACCTTCCAATTCCGTGTCATTTTTCTGGGCTTTCATCAGATTCCCCGGAACCGCTGCCTTGATAAATTCGTTATCCGGTTTCAGTGCTTCAAAGATCGACTGGTTGCTGTTTGGAGAAACCAGTACTTTTTCATTGCTGAATGCTTTCAGGCAATTGTAGAATTCTTCGTAGGGCATCATTTTCACCCAGGCTTCATCCATCTGTCTTCTCGATTCCACATCCAGTTTATCCAGGTCCGTGAAAAGTTTCGCGTCGTTTTTTGTAATTACCAGGTACCCTAAAAATACCGGATTGCTTTCAACATCGCTTCCCCGGAGGTTTAACGTCCAGGCTACATCATCAAGGCTCGAAATAATATGAATGGTGGCACACTGATCCTCCATTTTCTGGCGGATGGCCGCAATTTTATCAATCACCGATTTCCCGGCTCTTTCCACGGGGTGTATATAAATCGGATTTTTAGATGGGACTCCCCGGTCTTTCCAGATTTCCTTCAATAAAGGAAGATCGGCAAGGGTAATATTTTTGGCGTTTAATTTTTCAGTCAGCAGTTCCCAGTTGGCATGGGAAGTCGCCTGGGCATTAACGGCTGCTTTTCCGTTTTCGGGGATTTCAGAGATGATCCAGTCAATGTAATTTGGAGTTCCTTCCATTCCGTCCTTAAAAAGATCGATCCCCGACCCTTCAAGTTCGAGGGGTGCCTGGGTGAAGTACCGGCCGTCGGTCCACAACCCGGCTTTGTCTTTGGTAATAACCACAAAACCTGCCGAACCTAAAAAACCCGATAACCAGGCTCTTTCCTGCCACTCCTGAGGCAGATATTCGCTCATGTGAGGGTCTGCGGAATATACTATAAATGCATCAACATTATTTTTCTGCATCTCTTCACGAAGCGCAGCTACTTTTTCCTTTGAAGTCATTTTTTTATAATTTTTTTAAAAGGTGAAGTTACGAATTAAATGGTTATCAGACAGCGTTTGGTATTGTTTTATCGGATTTTCCTGCAGCCTGTTGCCTGCCCCGATTAAGGCTCAGATAAATACCACCCTGCTGTACCGTTTTTGATTGAATTACGATACTGCCTTTTTCACTTCCCAACGATGACTTTCCGGTGTTCAGTCCCCCAATCAGCCAGAGTATCGATGATCTTTTTTAAAGTCAGACCGTATTCTGTAAGCTGATACTGAACCGTTACAGGTTGCGTATCGAGCACAATGCGCTTTACGAGCTGGTTCATCTCCAGCTCTTTCAGCTCTTTGCTGAGCATTTTATTGGAAATCCCTTTCACATCGTTCAGAATATCAGAAAAACGCCGTTTGTTATAATAGCAGACGGATGAAATGATTGAGATTTTCCATTTGCCGTTCAAAACGTCCATGGCGTCATGAACAGCCATAATCTGTTTTTTATTCGAGTCGTTATCCGAGCATTTTATTTCCTTCATAAGTTACCTTGTTACTCAAAAGTTACTGTTACTTTTAGTTACAAAGTTACCAAAATAAATTTATTCATCTTAACTTTGCCTCATTAAAGAAACCGGTTTCAAAAACAAATCATTCAGGAGTCTCAGACAAAAATTAATTTCATCATTTAAAATTTAAAAAAATGAATTTCACAGATAAAAAAATAATCATTACCGGCGGAAGTGCGGGAATCGGGTTAGCCACTGCAAAAACGTTTATTGCCAAAGGAGCCGACGTGCTGGTGACAGGAAGAAATACGGACAGCTTAGACCGGGCATCAGCAGACATTAACAGTCAAAAATTCAAAACTTTAGCCTCTGACGTCTCTAAATTTGAAGATATTGCAATACTGGAAAAAGAAGTTTCGGAAAGCGGAAAAAAAGTAGATGTACTGGTGTTGAACGCAGGCATTGCCAAACAATTTTCGATAGAGGAAACCACAGAAGAAGTGTTTGATGATCTGTTCAACATCAATGTGAAAGGATTGTTCTTTACGTTGCAAAAACTCATTCCTCACTTAGCGGAAGGCGCTTCCGTAATCCTTATTTCATCCGGCGTTTCAGTAAGCGGATATGCGCAGATGGGCGCTTATGCCGCAACAAAAAGCGCAGTGGATGCCATTGCACGTACCGCAGCCATCGAACTGGCAGACCGGAAAATCCGGGTAAATACCGTAGCTCCGGGGTTAACCGATACCCCGATGAATCATCAGACGCCGGAAGACATCAAAAATGCCATCGCCGCAGCGGTTCCCCTGAAACGGATCGGAGAAGCTGAAGAAATCGCCAATGCCATTGTGTTTCTGGCTTCAGACGATGCGTCATACATCTCAGGTTCGTACCTGTCGGTTGACGGAGGGGTAACGATTCGCAGATAAAATTCCTTCATCCGCTTTTGGATCAGCGTCGTTAAGTTTCACATTCAGGAACCTGACGACGCTTTTTAAATTTTAGTTCACAAATATAACACAACGCGAATTTAGCCGTATTTAACTAAAATTCAGTTAATTAATTAAAAATAAAATTAAGGTTAATTCAGTCCGTGTTTTAAATAGGATTTCCCTTCAGTTAGAATAAGTAAGATTCATGATTTTCGTTTGATCATCAAGACCTTTGATGGTACTTTTGATAAGAAAAACTTCCCGCACCCAGCTTCCATCTTCCATCCTGTTAATCCGGGTTTTTCGTAGAGTCGATGTTAATAGATCAATTATCAGGTCATTGTTACGGTCTATTATCTTCTGCAGACATTTTAAAATTTCTCGTTTTCATATAATTCCAGATCAGGTACAGCAGAAACATAGCCAGCCACACCCCCAGGACGACGGTCATAAAAATAATCCGGATCGAGGGATGAAGATAATTGGGTGTATAGAACAAACGGTCGAGGGTCTTCAACCGATCTTTTAGCTTATCTCTGTCAAACGTATTCCGGATCCCATTCAGGAGTTCCCCGCGGTGATCCCGGTAATAAAAGACATCATGATTCAGGTCCCTGGGAACGACCTGCGATTCTATATGATATTTCTTCAGCAAAGCAGTGAAGTTCCGGAAGGAATGAAGCAGCGAATCCTGATCATATTTATAAAGCAATTTGTATCGGGTTACGGCACTCTGATATTGTTGTGCGGTCTGAGAAATTTTATGGACGGGACTGTATAACATTTTATTTTCCAAAAAGATACAGACCTCATCATCATTTTCCGGATAGGTCTCAACCCCTTTGAATATAATTTCCGTACTGTCCCCAATTGTTTTTTCCGAAATAATTCTTTTGGTAAAGGTTTCAGGTTCAATTCCCAGATCACCCATTCCTGAAAGGATCTTAGAACTTATGTTTTTGTAACTAGTACTTAATATTTTTAATGTATCGATGCTGTAATAGTTTGTCTGAACGGAATAATACTCATGATTACCGGGATCATAAAAAGTGGTGTCTTTTTCAGCGATCACCGGATAAGGTTCAGGATATAAAATATTCTCCGGATTGAATAATTTATCGGAACTGTAGGAAGTATAATTGTATAAAAACGGATTTAAGACATTCAGCAGAGTCTTGTCTTTATTAAAATCTTTTTCAGGAAGTTCCGTTCTCATTTTGGCATTCAAACCAAAGCTGTAGCTTATGAAAAAAGTCAGGGAGAGAAAGGAAACAAGCAATACGGAAGCCCCGATCTTTACCTTATCGGCGATGTTGTATTTTTTTTTGGAATGGTTTCTCAGTAATAAAACAAGAAAGCAAAACAGAAACAGGCCGGTAATAAAAAAATGGGAAATCGAAACGTCGTCATAAAATTTGAATCTGTAAAATTCTGTGTACATATCAACTTTTTGGATCCCTTCAAACTTGAAGTATCCGTAGATAAAATAGGCCAGATGAATTACGCTTAAAATAACGGCAGATCTGATCAGGAATATTTTTAATTTTTTGTCCATAATTAATAGTTTATTCTTTAAATATTAATGTTCAGAAAGCTCTATGGAATTATTATTTTCCTTAAAACTTTCCTGTATTTTCTTGGTTCTCATTTTTTCATATTCCAGATCTGAATATGAACTTCCGTCAGGCATAGTTGACGTCAAGCTGGTAATATTATATCTTTGCTTAAATTCCCTCATGCTGCTCATCGGATCTTTCATGTAATCTTCAACGGCTTTTTTATACCGGCTTTCCGTCACCGGAATGTAAGCGGATAAACTAAGTTTAATATTTCTGAACTTTTCAATTCCTTTCAATTCCCAGAGGTGCTGTTTTTTGGTGTCTTCAATCTTTACGATCAATCCCGGAAGTCCCCAGAATTTATAAGGCCCTTCAGGAATAGGAATTTCATTAGTAAACCATGCATTATACTTTCTGCCTTTATATTCAACTGTTGCCAGCTGGCATTTCTTACCCTGTATCAGGGCGGTTTCTGTTCCGATCTGCCAATTCAAGGTAAGGTGCTGCGTGATTTTAAACCGGTCTGTGTTCAACGGAAGGTAAGATATCACTTCATTGGATCGCCAATTTTTCCGGATTATACCCCTAATTTTTCCTTGTGGAAAAATGTCCGTTGAAACCGCCCCATCCGAAGGCATCCCGTCCGGCCCTGTTTTGTGTGCAATAGCAGAATCTCTTCTCACTTTTGCCAGGCTGAAGTAAGCGGATCCGTTTTTATCGATAAACAGACCCATCATCTCAGTTTCGGTCTTTTCTAAATTCAACGAGTCAGGCTTAAATGTGTACGCATAAGTAAAGCTGTATCTTTGGCTAAAACAAAATACGGAAATTAAAAAACCAAGTATGGATATTCCTTTTCTGATCATTTTGCACAGACGTTTAAATTAAAATGTTAATATACTCAAATATAACCACGTACAGGTGAATTAAATTACAGATTTATAACAAATCCGTATTTAACATGATATTGAAGCTTTGAATCCGTATTTCTTCTGCTTAAAATTTGCCCAACTCAGAAAATAAAAGATTTTGGAAAGGTTATTGCTTACTACAGATTATGGAAAGCCAGAATTATAAAAACCACAGGAAATTTTATCCGCCGCATCATTTCATCTACCTTCCGTTATTGATGGTGCTGCAGATTTTCGGGATTTATAAAATTTTTAGTGATGAGACCCATGAGTTGATCTGGATTTTATTTTCCGTTGTTGTTTTTCTGATTTCATATCTGGCCATTATGGTGCGGCAGCATTATGCAATTGGGCTACAGAACCGGATGGTAAGACTGGAATTCAAACAGAGATATTTCGAGCTTTTCCAGCTGAGGTCTGATGAAGCGGAAAGCAAACTTACCTTTGACCAGATTGCCGCTTTAAGGTTTGCCTATGATGATGAATTTAAAGAATTGCTGTACAAGGCACTTCACGAAAATATCAAGGGCGATGAGATCAAGAAATCCATTAAAAAATGGAGGGCCGATCATCACCGGATTTAATTTTAATTAATAAACACCAAAATAAATTATCATGAGAAAACTGAGCTTATACAGCATGACGGTATTCTGTCTGCTGATGTTAACAAGCTGCGAAGCAGTAGAAACAATCTTTAAAGCAGGAATGTGGTGGGGCATCATTGTCGTTGTCGCCGTAATAGCTATTATTTTGTGGCTATTCTCAAGGGGTAGAAACTCTTAACCAAGTCTTATGGAAAATTCAGACCTAGAGCTTATATCACATCTGAAGCCATCGAAGATTGTAAAAATTATGAAAGATCCGGTAGCTTCTGCAAAGGCGGTACATCTTATTTATACCTCCGATGCAGAAACAGCCGGAATTACCCGCAAAAAAACCGGTAAAAAATATTCGTATTACAGAGACGGCGAAAAAATCAAGGACAAGGAAGAAATTACCCGGATCAATAAACTGGTGATTCCTCCGGCCTGGGAAAATGTCTGGATCTGCGCATTGGATAACGGCCATCTTCAGGCTACCGGAATTGACGTTAAGAAAAGAAAGCAGTACCGCTATCATCCGCTTTGGAGTGCCTTAAGAAACCATACGAAATTCTACAGGATGCTCCAGTTCGGCTATGCCCTGCCCAACATCAGGCTGCAGGTAGAAAAAGATCTGGCGCTGCGGAATTTCGAAAAAAGAAAAATCCTTGCGCTCATTGTAAGCCTGATGCAGAAAACCAACATCCGTATCGGAAACAATGCCTACGAAAAACTCTACGGCTCTTTCGGACTGACGACGTTAAAAGGTAAACACGTCAAGGTTCAGGGACAGAAAATTACATTTCACTTCAAAGGCAAAAAAGGGGTGATGCATGATATCGACCTGAAAAGCAGGCGCCTCTCTAAAATGATCCAGAAATGCAAGGATATCCCGGGAAGGGAACTTTTTCAGTATATTGATGATGAAGGACACCGGCATACCGTCGATTCGGGAATGGTGAATGACTACATCAAGGAAATCAGCGGTGAAGACTTTACTGCAAAAGATTTCAGAACCTGGTCCGGGACGGTCAGTGCACTGATTGCCTTTAAAGAAATCGGCTATGCGGAAACCCATACGGAATATAAAAAGAAAGTAAAGGAAGCCCTGGAAATGGTCGCCTCTCATTTGGGCAATACCAGCACCGTCTGCCGAAAATATTATGTCCACCCTTTGGTAATTAATCTTTACGAAAACAATACCATTAAAAAATACCTTGACGAACTCGAACAGATCGAAGAAAATGACGGAAAGGCTGATCTAACCCATGAAGAAAAACTGGTGCTGAAGATCCTGGAAAATGAGAAACTTTAAAACGTGAATGGTGAATGGTCAATTCGCTTTGCTTGTGATTTTTTTTTGAAAAATTACAATTTGCTGATGCCTTACTCAAACAAAATTTGATTATAGGCTATCCGAAAACTGACCATTCATTATTGACCACCTCCTGTAAAATTACCCTGTTAAAAATTATTTCATAATTTTCGCAACCTCTCGAGAGGAGTGGAATTGCGGTTAAGGTTTCGCCGGTTGTTTCTTATACCATTTCAATTTAATAACTGATTTTTTTTATATTCGGCAAATTGACAAGCACAGCGAATTGACTATTCACCATCTACCATTCAGCATGCTCTTTGCCGGAGACCTCAAATAAATGTTGTAAATTTGTATTCTTAGCAAATAAAAAATATACAACGAATATGGCAAAAGCAATTTCGCAAGTACCCTTCGCGGTCAACGAGCCGGTAAATTCTTATGCACCGGGAACCCCGGAAGTAAAAAGCCTGATCGCCCAATATAAAAAAATGTGGGCGGAGAAAGTAGAAATTCCAATGGTCATTAATGGTGAGGAAGTAACGACCGGAGATAAAGTTCAGCTTCAGTCGCCTCAGGATCATGCCCATGATTTTGGGTTTTACCACAGAGGAACGATGCAGCATGTAGACGATGCCATCAACGCGGCACTTGCTGCCAAGAAAGACTGGAACGCACTGGGCTGGGAGCACCGGGCAGCGATTTTCTTAAAAGCGGCTGATCTTTTGGCCGGACCTTACAGAGACGTTATCAATGCAGCAACAATGATCGGACAGTCTAAGAATGTTCATCAGGCGGAAATCGATGCGGCATGCGAATTCATCGACTTCTTAAGATTCAATGTGGAATTTATGACGGAAATGTATTCCGAGCAGCCGGTTTCGGATGCCGGAATCTGGAACCGCGTAGAATACAGACCGCTGGAAGGATTCTGCTTTGCCGTAACGCCATTCAACTTTACGGCAATTTCCGGAAATCTGCCTACTTGTATGGCGATGCTTGGAAACGTAGTGGTATGGAAACCTTCCGACAAACAGATCTATTCCGCAAAAGTGATCATGGACGTGCTTACGGAAGCCGGTCTTCCGAAAGGGGTAATCAATATGATCTTTACCGACGGGAAAGAAACGGCTGAAAAAGTACTGGCGCACAGGGATTTTGCCGGACTTCACTTTACCGGTTCCACCAAAGTATTCCAGGGCATGTGGAAAATGATCGGGGACAACATCCATCATTACAGGACGTACCCAAGAATCGTCGGGGAAACCGGAGGAAAAGACTTTGTGATCGCTCACCCTTCTGCCAACGCCGCAGCGGTAGCCACCGCTTTGGTACGAGGTTCTTTTGAATATCAGGGACAGAAATGTTCGGCGGCTTCCAGAGCCTATATCCCGCAGTCGCTTTGGGCTGAGGTGAAAAAAGTCATGGAAACGCAGGTTTCTTCCATCAAAATCGGTTCTCCTGAAGATCCGTCCAACTTTGTAAATGCGGTAATCGATAAAAATTCTTTTGAAAAATGCAAAGGGTATATCGACAGAGCCAATGCATCGGAAGAAGCGGATGTAGTTATCGGCGGAAAGACCGACGATTCCAAAGGATGGTTCGTCCACCCTACCGTTATCGAAACCACAAATCCTCAATACGAGAGTATGGTTGAAGAGATCTTCGGCCCGATCTTATCCGTTTATGTATATGAAGATGCCCAATGGACGGAAACCCTTGAGCTGGTGGATGCTTCATCGCCTTATTCACTGACGGGTTCTGTTTTCGCACAGGATCGTTATGCGATCAACGAAGCTTTCAAAGCTCTGGAAAATGCATCCGGAAACTTCTATATCAACGACAAACCGACAGGAGCCGTTGTGGGCCAGCAGCCTTTCGGAGGCGGAAGAGCTTCAGGAACCAATGACAAAGCCGGTTCTAAGATGAACCTGTTGAGATGGACTTCCGTAAGATCAGTTAAAGAAACTTTTGTTTCACCTAAAGATTATAAATATCCGTATCTTGGATAATGAATAATAAATAATCATTGGCGAATGATAACAAGTCCCCGGAATTTCAGTTCCGGGGCTTTTATTTTGCAGTTTTGTAATGAATTTAAGTTCAATTTACTGATATTTAGCAGCAAACTGAATTTTCGGAACGGTTATTGAACTGGTGGAACCACACAACCAAAACAAAATATTATGAAAAAATTAGTGTTAATAGCAGCGGTCGGAATGTTGGCCATCAGCTGCGGGACAAAAGAATCATCGACGTCGATGAGTAATACGGACTCCGCTGCAGTAGACAATACTGCCGCGATGGCACCGGCTACTACAGATACCATGACAACGGCACCGGCTAACGGTACTCCGGACAGCATGAAAATGAAAATGGATACGGTCTCTACAGCGAGATAGTATTCAGTTACCCCCCCAAACAATGAATCCTCAGACGAAAGTCCGGGGATTTTTGTTTTACAGCATCATTGCTACCTTGAGCCTGTTAATTCAATATTCAGGTCTTGTGATTTTGCCGTGTCTTTAAAAAGAAATATCAGTTTCTTCAATACCCAATAATTGAATTCCTGTCTTAACGTGAACCCGAAGAAAATCCGGATTAATAGGTTGGAAAATAGATGCCGGATGCCGGAATTTGCTCTTGTCAGAAATACGACCAAAAGTCTTGATGATTACACTAAATCATTTCAACTTTGTCAAAGTTCAGAATTTTGACGAAGTTTTTCAAATAGCCTTAGCTTTTTATCAGGCGTCAACATAACTATTCCTCATTCTTCTCTAAAATCCTGATTTTCTCTTTCAAAGCTTCGATCTCTTGCTGTAAGTCAACATATTTTATGGAAGACGATACGGTATAGGGCTCAAAAATTTCTTCTGCAGAAACTCCCAGCAATTTCGATATTTCCAGCCATTCATAAGCTGAGATTTCGATTTTCCCGACCTCTCTTTTATGATACTGTGTTTGGCTGATTTTCAGATAGACAGCAATATCCGCCTGGGTTATTTTTCTGGCCCTCCGTGCAAGAAGTAATTTTTTATTTTTCATTTGTGCATCGTATTGATTATACAAAGATATACTATTTTACATTTTTTAAGTTTTACAGCCTATAAAAAGCTTTAAAATGCAAACTTTTTCATGAGATGAATTTTTTAGATTTGTTCATTAGCAATAAAAATTGTTGTTAAAGGCTGATAAGGGCTTTATGAATTATTCTTCTGCAAGTGCACTTGCAGCCAGGATGAGGAAACGCCCGGATGAGCAAAGCCCATGTCAGGGATGGTATAACAAAAATAAATTATTCAATACAAAATAAATTTTTACGAATGAAAGATTTAAAAGTAAAAAAAGTTGAGAAAACGAAACTTTCTAAAATTTATGGAGGAAAAGTAGTGAGTACGCATGGATCACAGAACACCGTAGTAAATGGGACTAAAGTGGTTGAGATCATGAGTGATGCATTTGACGACAAAGATAATGACGGGAAATGGGACAGCAATGAGAGTGGAAGCAAGTGTTATTCATATTTATATCAATAAAATAAAAAAATGAACAAAAAATTAAACCAAAAAAAGATTTCTACTGAGAAGCTTAATAGAATTTATGGAGGGATTTGGAGAAATACCCAAAAAGGAACTACAACAAATAGTAGTGGTTGTGTAGTTACGGTATCTGATCTTTACTTGGATATTGATAATAATGGTGTGATGAATGATGATGAGTGGAAAACAAATCAGACTTGTACCAATATAGCTTGTCCTTAACCAAAGATAAGACTTTGATAAACATCAGTTATGATGTAAGTCTTTTTCAATAAGCAGTACACAATTGTGTACTGCTTAATAAATTAATATCGATAATTTATGAAAAACCTCTTATTTTTATTTTGTTTTCAATTTTTGCTTTCGCAGAACATTTCGCCGGAAGAAAAGTTTACGGCATACCAAAATTATATCAATTTAGCAAAGTTCGAGTTTTATAAAAAAGATTACAAAAAATCCGGCATTTTATTTAAAAAAGCATTTAGTTTCCATTCTGCAGACGATTCTTATGATCTACTAGATGCGGCGGCAAGCGCTTTATACAACGGAGAAAATGACTTAGCTGAAAAGTACATCGCTGAGTCCATAACAGATCATAGAGCACCTCTAGAATTTATTATGGGTTATGAGAAACTTAAAAACTACGAAAACAGTTCTTTTCTTAAAGAATTGCCTGATCTGTATGATGCTTATTTTAATGCCTTTTATGCAAAGCGGAAAAATTTACAAGCCTACCTGGCTGCTGATCTGTTGATGGAAAAAGACCAGATGATCAGAAATCTTATTACCGATCTTGATAATAATCCTGAAGAAACCCAGACAACTAAAAAACTTATTTATCAGGAATTAGATAGAACAGACGAGAAAAATGCCCAGGAGTTGATTGAATTAACAAAAAAATATGGTTACCAGGACAGAGCATGGTTGCTGTTATGGCATCATAGAGGACAGAAATATGAAAATACAAGCAGTCCTTTTTGGCAGTTTTTTAAACCTGTTATAGAAAAGGAAATTAAAGAAGGCAGACTTCATAAAAGCTTCTTCGCCCCTTTTGAGGAAGAGAATTACGCGGATTTACATCAAAAACAAAAATATGGCTTATTTCCACAGATGTATATGGAAAATCCGATTGATGATCTCAAGAATGTGGATAAACTTAGGGAAGAGGCCGGCTTACCCCCCTTATCATTTGATATCATTGTGAAGGGCTATCCTCAACCTGATGGATATAATGCGTCAGAATCTGATTTACGAAAAGAACTGGAGAGAAGAGTATCGAAATATGAAATGATCGAATTTCATGGTAATTAACGTTATCTCTGAAGAAAGTGATAAATCTACCGATAATATATTAAAGTGGCTCATATATTATAATCAGCCATTTCAAAGATTCAATGTGGAGCAATATACCCCTTTTACCTATCTTTTAGGAAGCGGGAATAAAAACCGGACTAAAAATATATTACACAGAAGGGCAAAATTGCGTACTTATTTATATACCGGTTCTAATGCCCTGGATAATTATGTTAAGGAAGAAACCAACATGCTGATCAAAGCATGGGAAAAAATTATCAGATCCGATGGCCGGTCAAACTACATGGGAGGCTTTAACGAAGAAGATCAACACGACAAATTATTCGATCTTTTTATTGCTGAATCCGTAGGACTGAAAATTCCTAAAACCCTTATAACGAACTCCAAAAAAGAACTGATTGATTTTGCGGAAAAACACAAAGTAATTACGAAAGCCATCCGTCAACCTATTAGGTTGGATTTAGAAAATATATCCATCTCTGACCAGGGAACTCTTTTAGTAGATGAACAAAGTATTGACGAGTTGAACGAGGATTTTTCCTTAAGTATTTTCCAGGAATATATTGAGAAAGAATTTGAAGTCAGAGCATTGGTATATGAAAAAAGAATATTTGCCATGGCTATTTTTTCACAAATGGATAACTCAACGAAAACAGACTTTAGAAATTATAATCATGAAACGCCTAACCGTTGTGTCCCATTTAAATTGCCCATAGGAATAGAATCTAAAATTTTAAAATTCTTTAAACTTAAGAACATTAATATGGGCTCCATTGATTTGATATTCAATGAAAATGGTTTTTATTTTTTAGAAAATAATCCGCAAGGCCAGTATGAATGGTTATCTGAAAACTGCAATTATTATGTTGACCGGTATATAGCAGAACAATTAATAAAATTCCAAGATGAATAGAAACGAATATCATTCAATCTATATTAAAAAGTCAGTAACAGAAAGACGAATAAAAAAAAGAGATATTGCAGAGAAAATTCCGGTACATAAACTTCACAGCAAAAACGTTATACGCCAGAATTTTCACAAGCCTATTACAAAAATAATAAGTTTTTAGAAAATGTATCTTAAAATATTTTCAAATTGCCGCCTGGTAAGAGGTTTTAAGAACTGTCTTATTTATGATATGCAAAGGGGAAGCATAACAAACATTCCAGAAGATCTATATCACACTTTATTAAAGTCTGATAATCAAAAATATGATTCTAAATTAAAATCTGAGCTAGAAGAGTATATAGATTTTTTAGTAGAAGAAGAGTTTGTTTTTATTACTAAAAATCCGCAGTATTTTCCGGAAATAAGCGACGAATTTGCTTTGCCCGCCAGGATAAGTAATGTCGTTATTGACATCAAGGATGATAATACATTTGATTTGAATGAAATTTTTTTACAGATAGATGATTTGAATTGTGAAAATATTGAATTGCGTTTTTTTAATACGGTAAAGGAAGATAGAATAAGAAGCATAATTAATTTTATTAATGAAAATGAATTGTATCTGACTAATATAGGCATCGTATTACCTTATAAGGAAAAGGCAAACTATACTCAAATATTGGAAATAAATAGAATCTTATATTTACATATTTATAACTGCAAATCAGATGATAGGGTTATATTATCTGAAGAAAAGCATATTGTATTCAGCTCACTTCCAATTTTTTCTCACAAAAACTGCGGAATCATAAATTCAAACGACTTTACATTAAATAAATATTTATTTTTCGAATCCCTCCATCACAACTCCTGCCTTCACAAAAAAATTTCTATAGATTCTGACGGAAACATTAGAAATTGCCCATCGATGCCTCAAAGCTTTGGTCATATTAAGGACACGACTTTAGAAGAAGCGTTGGCACATCCTGATTTTAAAAAATATTGGAATCTCACAAAAGACCAGATAGAAGTATGCAAAGACTGTGAATTCCGCTACATCTGTACAGATTGCAGAGCTTATACCGAAAGAACCCATACAGACGCAGACGGACTGGATATTTCAAAACCTTTGAAATGCGGCTATAACCCTTACACCGGGGAATGGCAGGAATGGAGCACCAATCCGTTAAAGGAAAAAGCCATAAAATATTACGGAATGGAAGAACTGGTGAAGAAAAATTAAAACAGATTTAAGTGAAATTCATTTCTGTAGCCGATCAGATTTCAAAGATTAAGTTTCTCTGCACACATTGATAGGTACATATTATAGAAAAGCATTTAATATCAGCAAAAACCGCAAAAATTATCCTGGGTCATAACGATTTTCATACCATGAAATGAATTCTTTTAACCCTTTTTAATGATTTCAACCGTAAGATCCCGGAATTTTGGTATATTCTTAATCCTTTTTACTTTCTACTTTTTACATTTTACTTTTTACCTTCTACTTTAATCACTATATTTGATCTACGACTAAACATTAAAAAATTTACTATGAAAAAATTAGGAATAGCCGCGGTTTTAGGCTTATTGTTTTTAAGCAGCTGTGCCGATAAAAAAGAAAACAGGGAAGAATTCAAGGAAGAGCATAACAAGGAATATATGAGAAACAGCCTGGGCGATACGGCTAGTGCCCGTTCCGAATCTTCCGCTTCCGACAGTACGGCAATGAAACGGGATACCGCAACGACAAAATAAAAACAGACCGCAGATTTTTCTGCGGTCTATTCTTTATAAACGGTCTTTAACCAGGCAACCGTTCCAGATTACAGGGCCATGCGAATTCGATTTCATGATAACGTTTCTGACAGGATTTTATCCTATCCTGTAGAAAGCCGTCCCTCCGGGACTTTAAAACAACGCGAATTCAACCGTAGTTATCATTTGTTTGGTTATTAAAAGTAGGCTAAATCCGGATTTTCAGATAAAATCCCTTTTGATAGCATGACAATTGATCTTGTTCAATCATCAATACTATTGATCAATTTTTTGACAAAACAAATTTCCGGCATCCGGCATCCCTCTTCCAGCCTGTTACCTGATTTCTAATTCGCATTCCCATTAAGAATGAATTTATTCGCCTAAATAAATAAAAGTATTCACCACCAGATAGGCCGACCGGTTATCCATTGATTTACCGGCTCCTCCGGTAGGTACCGATGCCGTTCCGGTAACGGTATGGATGTGTGCGCCTGCCGCTGCGGTATTCGACAGCATTCCGATGCCGCCCCACGCCGTAGCATTAGGGTCGGGCACATAGCCTCCGGCTCCGCCGTTATTTACCAGGGTTCCTCCCAATAAAAATCCGCCGTCGGGAGAGCCGTGGGTATGCGATCCCGCCGTTTGCGCAATGCCCTGGATGGTTCCGGGAAGGGTGATATCCGGCAGATTGAGCTGTGAAATCCATAAATAATTATCTCCTCCCACGCTCCCCGGGATCTCCCCGTCTGCCTTTGTTTTCAGGGTACGGTCTGTCGCATCGGGAATATTTGTTGTAAAGCCCAGAAGCTGTGCCGTGGCTTTGGCCCCATCCGGAAGTGTGGAAACAGCCCTTCCGTCCAAAGCATACCAGCCTGCATGATCTGTATTCATTACAGAATTCTTAATGTCGCCGGCAGATACCGTAAGGAAATTCCGGCTGTCGCCCTGCATCATTTTGATCCATACATTCCCGTCGAAAACATACATTCCGACTGAGGTCATATTAATGGTTTTGGGACTGGCGGTACTTACCGGGTCGGTGACGTACACAATAACTCCTGCATGCTGTGCAGAATACCGGCTGTCTGCCGCTTTGATCTGGTCTCCCGTAAGTCTCGGTGGCAAAATGCCTTCCGCAGAAGACCCGTCGTTTGTTCTGGCAACGACATCCAAACTCGTTAGCGGCAATACGGTATTGATACCAACCTGCGAAAAGGCAAGATTGGAAAATACGGAAGCCAAAACGACTGTAAAAGTTGTTCTCATCCTTTTTAATTCTTTGCTGTTTATGTTCATGATTTTTTGTAAAATATCGGTTACCGATTTTACAATATGAAGCCAGCCGTTTTCTGGTTTTAGTGTTCAGGTGTAGTTTTTAAGGTTCAGAGGGGAAATGTTTTTGCAAACCGGTCAGATCCTTAAAACCGGTGGCAAATATAGAACCCCCCGTGCTTACGGAAAAGCAAACGCATGTCTGTTTTCCTGAAAATGGTAAGTATTTCTGCGTAACGGACAATTTTACACGCTCATTTCTTCTATGCAAAAGCTCCTCAGATCGGGCTGGATTCCGGAATCCAGCAGTTTGATGTAAGCTGAAGGGGAATAGTCGGTCATCGCTTTAAAGATGGCGGCAAACTTGCTGTGGGATGAAAAACCGCATTCTTCGGCCAGGATACTGATTTTGTATTGCCGGTATTTCTCATCTTCCGAAAGCTTATCGACAATATATTCAATCCTCAGGCGGTTGATGTACGTTTTGAAATCTGCGCTCTTATAGTGGTTGATAACAAACGAAAGGTATTTGGTATTGGTATTCAGTGTTCCGGCCAGAAAAGGCAGGGACATGTTTTTGCTGTTGTACAGGGTTCCGTTTTCAAAATCATCCAGAAGCTCCAGCAGTTTGTTTTCGGTTTCGGAAGTCATTAATGACTCGGTTTTCGGCCGGATTGATTCTCCGTCGTCCCCGAAAGATTCTTCAATGGAAATATTGGGGAACCCATAGCCGGCCGCTTCGTCGGGACCGGATAGGTGAACTGCAGATAAGCGATGCTGGTTCCTGAGCATCTGCCTGAGCCTCGAACGCTGTTTCTTCCGGGTTTTCCTGAACCTGACGAAGGAGACAATCAGTACGCTGCTCAATAGGATAATAGCCATATCTTTACTAAGATTCAGCATGCTGTTTTCCGGTTTTAAAAGAAGAGCAGGTTTCGTCCGGGAAGTTCCGGGAAGCAAAGTTTCCTGTATTTCAACAGAATCCTGTGAATACCGGTAAACTGATGCCATCGGATTTTTATAAAAAGCAGAATGCAGTATTTTCCCGCAAACACCCGGAAATCTGTTTTTTCCCTGTGCCGTAAGCGGTATCGAAATCATAAGGAAAAACAAAAGTTGCTGAAAACTTTTAGACATAAATCAATAAATTATCATGGTTATTACAATAATTCATCATGTTCGGATTGTGCCTTTTTAGTTTTCACAAAATTAAGAATAATTTATATTTTAATAAAATTTAATATATACAATTAATTCTATAGTAAAATATAAGCACTCCTATCTATAATATGAAATTAATTTAACTTATGGTTTAGAAAATAATCAAAGTACCGCTGTAACTATTTTTATTTTATACAGACTGATTTGTCGACATAATTATTACATTTGCAACCAATAAAAAGTATTATGAAAAAATTAGCAATATTCTCGGCCCTGTTTATCGGCGCTTTTGCGTTTGCCCAGGGAATTAAATTTGAGGAATCCAATTTTCCGGCGGTTCTTGCCAAAGCTAAAAAAGAAAACAAGCTTGTCTTTATCGATGCCTACACCACCTGGTGCGGACCTTGCAAGCTGATGGCCAAAAACGTATTCCCACAGAAAACGGTAGGTGATTATTACAACGCCAACTTCGTTAATGCCAAGATTGATATGGAAAAAGGCGAAGGTATTGAGATTGCTAAAAAATACAATGTGAAGGCCTTCCCTACTTATCTTTTTGTAGACGGAAACGGAGAATTGGTACACCGGACCTTAGGGTATGTGGAAGAAAACGACTTTATCCAGTTTGCCAAAGACGCGGGTGACCCGACCAAAAGGCTGACGGCCCTGAAACAGAAATTCGAGAGCGGGGAAAAAGACCCTGAATTCCTGAAAAACCTGGCCGGCCTGACCATGTACAGCGATCCTGAGTTTTCAGGAAAAGTAATGGAGCGTTATTTCAATGCCAAAACGGAGCTGAACCAGGAGGATATCCAGATGCTTGTTTTTGCTGCCCAGAATATCGACAGCCCGATGTATAAAACGTTCCAGGCTAAAAAGGAACAGATTTCCAGCATCATTACCCCTGAAAAATTTGAGGCTATTGATAAAAGCATCAAAATCAACGGTCTCTTTAAGAAGTCATATAACGCTGATACCAAATCCTGGAATGACAATTATTTCCTGACGGAGGCTCAGAAATTCATGCCAAAAGAAGAAGCTGAAAAAATACTGAAAAAAGCACAGGCAAACAGAGCCCTGAAAAATAAAGATACGGCAACCTATGAAAAGCTTACCCTTGAGCTGAATAAAGACACTTCTGCCATGAGTTCGGAAGAGTTGAATGCTCTCGCCTGGAATTTCTTTGAGAATGTAACCAATAAAACTTCTCTGGAAAAGGCCGTGGCCTGGGCGCAGGAATCGGTAAAGAAAAATGAAAACTACGCCAATACCGATACCCTGGCCAACCTTTACAACAAAACCGGCGACAAGAAAAACGCAAAGCTTTGGGCCGAAAAATCCATCGCCCTGGCGAAAAAATCCGGTGAAGATTCAGCAGACACCGAAAAGCTGCTGAAGAGCTTGACGATACAGTAAAATAGAGAAATCCGCAGAGAAATCTGCGGATTTTTTATTAACTCTTTAAATCTAATCTTTAATTTTCTAAAGGAATTTCCTTTTTATAAGCTTGAATCATTTTATCTCTTTTTTCCTTAGGAAAATTTATTCTTTCAGGATACGGGTTACTTTTAAATTCCTCTCTTTTTATTAAATATTGCTCACGGGTCACAGGCACTTCTTTAGTAATTGGTTTTATTTCAATCTGCTTTTTTTCAAGACCTATTGCTTTAAATGAGTGATACATCTTTTCATCATTAATTTCTAAAATTAAACCTCTAAGACCTTTAAACCTGTAAGGTCCTTTCGAAATGGGAATTTCCTTGGTATACCATGCTGTAAATATTCTATTATTAAAAACTGTTGTAGCTTTATTACACTTATATCCAAGAATCGTTTTCATTTCATTATAATCTGTCTTCCATTTTAAATAGGTACTTTCAAAAGTAAAAAAATCACGGGAAATATTTCCGGTATAATATATTTTGGGCCCTTCTCTATAAATACAATATGATATTTTATATTTTGGCAAGTCCGCAGTGCGGATTTCTACATTTGCGGAAGTCTGTGCGGCAATAGCTGCCTGTTCAAAAACTTTTCTTGCAGCTAAATACTGCTGACTATAATATATTGATGAATTAGAATTAAAATCCAAAATCATAATTTCTTTTGATCTATGGGTGGGATCTATATCTGTAGTATCCCGAATAAAAGAATATTCATACTGCACCTCAAGATTAGAAAAAGATTTTTCTTCTTTTTGCTGAGCAAATGAAAATAAACATGAAAAAATCGATAGTATTGAAAAGTATTTATACATTTTGAATATCCTTTTTCTAAACTTTTAGCTATAATTAAGATTTGCTAAACAATTTATGCTTTACAAATTTTATCACCTTTCCAATGTATTATTAAATTTTCTTTTCATAATCTCTAATTCATTATGCCTATTTAAATCCATGGATTTACCGGGAAAGGGATCATTTTTAAACTCTTCACGTTTTTTCAAATATTCTGATCGTGAAACTTCGATGCCTTTTTGTAGTGGTGAGATTTCCATTTTCTTTTTTTCAATTGATACAGCGACAAACTTATCATATTCATTAGAATCCTGAATTTCCAATATTAAACCCGGTAAATCTTTAAACCTGTAAGGACCTTCAGATATCGGAATTTCCTTCGCATACCATGCCGTATACAGTCTTTTATTAAAAAGAGTTGTTGCTTTCTTACAATTATATCCGATAATTGTTTTTTCGTCTCTGTAATTTGTTTCCCATTTTGGAGCAATGCCTTCAAATGTATATAAATCTTTTCCTATTCTGCTTGTTACAGATGTTTTGTTATGATCTCTATAAACTGAATAATCTATTTTAGGTTTTGCCATTTTACGGGCATCAATATCTGCCATTTGTCCACTGCTTTTAGCAATAGCCAATTGCGATTCAATGGCTTTTCGACGTTCTATAAATGCTTCACTATAATATAGTGATGCGTTTGAGTTAAAATCCAAAACCATTATTTCAGATATTCTCTCTTTTACATTTGTTGTGTCTTTAGCTGTCGAGTAAATATACTTGACTTCCAGATCCGACACTTCTTTTTGAGCTGATACAAGCCCTGCAATTAGCAGGGCTATTAATAAGTATAATTTCATAATTTATTAAGCATATCCCCAACTTTCAAAAGGTGAATAACACTCTTCCTCCATTCTGTCAATTTCCACTTCAATACAGCTTATCGGAGAGCCTCCCAACTCGATGAACTCTGTATAACCGCATGATGATGTTATACGAATAGGATCGTAGAAAACAACACTTTCACTCTCTTGTTGGCTTGTTTTCAATTCTTTAATTTTATTATTTTTGGCACTTAACATTCCGGCAACGCCAAAGGCTGCCAATAAAAAAATTCTTTTCATGTGTTTTGAATTTTGAAATTAATAATAATTTTTTACACTAAAAGTATTTCGCGAAACTTTTTTCAAAGATCATCAACAATTCCCTAGCTAGCAATTCCAAAAGAAATAAAAGGCTATTCCGGTTGGAATAAAAATATTCTCGTAAAAACAGTATCTTTACATTTCAATTTCCATCATGATGAACAACAGTATCGGTTTTAAAATAAAAAAATTGCGTGAGCAGAAAGAAATGTCCCAGGAGGATCTGGCTTTTCAGCTGGAGGTATCCCAGAGCTATCTCAGCAAAATTGAAAACGGAGCCATCGAAAAACTGGATTTCATTTTCATGCAGAAGATTTCCGATTTTTTTAAAGTGGAACCTCAGTATTTTTTAGAGGGAGATACTTTCATTAATGATGTTGAAAATAATAATGGGATGCTTGTTAATAACTTTAATAATGCAAATGGAATTGTTAATAATGTTTCCGAAGATTTATTAAAAAATGTAGTTAATAATCAACAGCAAATAAGTCAATTAATGGAAATGCAGAACAAGCTGATCGAAAAGCTGCTGAAAGATTAAAGTCTGGTAAAAGCATAAAAAACCCGCTGTCTCTTCAGACAGCGGGTTTTCTATTTCAAAACGTTTTTATTTAATATTCGAAAAGGACACTTCCCCAGGTAAATCCGCTTCCGAAGGCCGAAAGCAGAACCAGGTCTCCCCTTCTGATCTTCCCCTGCTCAATGGCTTCGCTTAAAGCGATCGGGATGGAGGCGGCCGTTGTATTTCCGTATTTCTGAATGTTGTTGAAGATCTTTTCGTCCGGCAGTCCGAATTTCTGCTGCACATACTGGGCGATCCTTAAATTTGCCTGATGCGGGATAAACATATCCACGTCATCGATGGTCTTCCCGGCTTTGTCCAGGGCTTCCTTCATCGTTTCCGGAAATCTCGTTACCGCATGCTTGAAAACGAAGTTCCCGTTCATGATCGGGTAGACTTCCTTATCGGTTACGTTTTCCGGCTCCTTTCTCATCCGGTCGCTCCAGCCGTATTTGGAACCCGGAAACTGGGTGCACAGCTCGTCGGCGTATTTCCCTTCGGAATGCATATTCACCGCCAGCACGTCTCCCGCATCGTCGTTGATGGTCGCAGAAAGTACGATGGCCCCGGCTCCATCCCCGAAAATAACGGAAACGCCCCTGCCCTCATCGGAAAAATCCAGTCCGAAAGAATGTACTTCTGCCCCTACGACAAGAATATTTTTATAAGTCCCCGATTTGATGAACGCATTGGCCACGCTCATGGCGTACACAAACCCCGAACACTGGTTTCTCACATCCAGCGCGCCGATCGTCCCGCAGCCCAGCATATCCTGCAAAAGAACGCCGCAGCCCGGAAAATAATAATCCGGTGAAAGGGTGGCGAAAACGATATAATCGATATCTTCTGAAGTCAGGCCTGCATTGGCAATGGCTTTTTCGGAAGCTTTAAATCCTAAATAAGCGGTGGTTTCCTGCGCATCGTTACGGTGTTCCCGGTGTCTTCTTTCCTTAATTCCGGTACGCTCCGTAATCCACTCATCATTGGTGGTCATTAATTTGGCTAAATCATCATTCGTAACAACGTGATCCGGAACATGAAATCCGATCCCTTTTATGATACTTTTAATCATATAGTTTTTTAATTTTGGTAAAGATAAACTTATTTAACACATAGTTTTTCAAAATATTATTATTTTTACCCTATGGCAATTGTTACCATTTACCGAGACTCCCAGTGCGAATGGGTGGATGTGGAGGCTCCTACGGCGGAAGACCTCACGTTTCTGCACGAACGATATGAGATCAACCATCTTCTCCTGGAAGATACGCTGGATCCGAACCACCTTCCGAAATATGAGGAAGACGGCGACGTGAAATTTTTCCTGCTGCGGGAAAGTACCGAACTGGAGCGGAAAAACCTCAACACCATCAGCGATATCAGCACCAAAATCGGGATCTTTATTATGGGAAGGACGATCATCACCATCCACCGGATGAAGACCAAAAGCCTGACGGAAACAAAAAAACAGCTGTCTGCCCTGAAAACCGAAACCTCGTCTAAAAATATAGCGTTACGGATTGCCCTGCTGATCATGAAAAGTTTCGATGACGAGTCCGTCAGCCTGCTGGAAACCATGGACAATATTGAGAATGAGATCTTCCTTAAAAATACCAACCACACAAACCAGATCAAAAGGCTGTACAAGCTGAAAAGAAAATCGGGACTTAATTCGAGGGTGCTTACGGTTTCTTCAGATGCCATCGATAAGTTTAAGCTGCTGGGACTTCAGGATTCCGAAGTCTCCGATTTAAAGGACAAACACAAAGATGTGGTTGCAGATTTCGACCATCTGAACATCCAGGTGACCAACCTTATCGGAATGTTCCTCGCTCTTTCTGACCAGAAGGCCAACCAGGTGATGAAAGTACTGGCTGTCTATTCCGTCTATTTTTTACCGATCACGTTTATCGCCGGCGTTTATGGGATGAATTTCGACAATATGCCGGAGCTGCACCATAAAAACGGGTATTTTTATACGCTGGGATTAATGGCTGTCGTCGTCATCTGTACGTTTATTTACGCAAGAAGAAAGCAGTGGTAATGTTAAATGGGCCGGCTGTTCTATACTGCAAAGACTGAAAAAATTCCTGCAGGGATAATTTATTAGGTTAGAATTAAATATCTTCGTTAAACGCAAAATAATTAACCACCAATCACCATGAAACCCGAATCCCTGCAAAAAATCCTTGGAGACCCTACCCTTTCCAAAACGTCCAGAGAAAAACTTTCTGCGCTGCACGATCTTATTTCGGCCAAAGAATTTTCGGACCTCCTGGATAAAGAAGGGCACCAATATGTGGAATTCGTACAGGAAGGCGGCGGGGTCTGGGGAAGCGCACTGGTGGGCTACCTCTATGCCCTGGAAATTTTCGGGATCCGTTTCCTGAAAGTAGCCGGAACCAGCGCAGGAGCTATCAATACGATGCTGATTGCCGCCTGCCGCACCAAAGAAGAAACCAAGAGCGAAACCATCAGGGATATTCTGTTCAACTGGAACTTTGCCGATTTTATGGATGGAAAGCCCTACATCAGATCCACCATCTATTCCATGCTGAATAACAAGAATTTTATCCGGAACAATGGCATTATTGCTGCGATAATTATGCTGGTCCTGCTGATTCTGCCGTTTGCCATCCCTTCGGAAACCACCCTGCGGGCGAAACTGCTATTCCTGGTCCCGATTATCCCGGTTCTCATTGCCCTGATCTGCCTGCTGAAACTCTACAACGACCTGAAAAAAGCCAATTCCGGCCTTAATCCGGGAAATACTTTCCTGAATCAGATGGAATCGGTGCTGGACGGTTTCGGGATAAAAACCGTTGCCGAACTGAACGAAAAATTTGTGCAGAAAGGCAAAAACCTCAACCTGGACTACCGCTACGGAAACGAAATGCAGTATTACCATATGGCCGTGGAAAGCATCGGGGAAATCTATACCAATAACAAAGAACACATCGACGAGATCCGCTACCGGATTTTCTATGAAGGGACCGTCAACAACGATTATTACAAACAAGACCCTTTCTATCTGCTGCAGTCGGAGTATGTCGTAATCACTACGGACATCAATGCCAAGATCAAGGTGGAACTGCCGACCATGGCCAATTTATACTGGTCTGAAGAAGAGCTCAAGCACATCAGTCCGGCGGAATTCGTCCGCGCCTCGATGTCGGTTCCCTTCTTTTTTGAGCCGTTTCAGAAACCGATCGACCGGAATGACGATTCGGTAAAATATGCCTGGAAATTCTGGATGAATACGAAGCCGGAAGATATCAATCCGGTCGGGGTTTTTATCGACGGCGGAAGCATTTCCAATTTCCCGATCGACCTCTTCCACTCCGCCGATATTTTTTACCCGAGAACACCGCTATTCGGGGTGCAGCTCACCAGCGATTCCGATCTCCTTTCGGAAAAAGGAAAAACCAGCGAAGAGATTTTAAAATCCCCGTTTTCCTTTGGCGGCAATATCATCAGCACCCTGAAAGGCTTTAACGACAAAACCTTCCTCACGAAACACACCTTTTATCACCTGTTCAGCATCCAGACCGTAAACTGCGGAACCAGCAGCTGGCTGAACTTCTTTATGAAAAGAAACGAAAAGGAAGAACTCTTCAACCGCGGGTTCTCCGCCGCCCTGGACTTCCTCCATCAATTCGACTGGCAGAAATACAAGTGCGAACGGATGATGCTTTCCATGAAAGAGAAAAAGATTCTGAAAGAAGAGGATACGAAGACGGTGGGGTAAAGAATTTTTGAGTATTTTTAAAATCTTTAATTTATAAATTGAACAAGATGCGGGATTATCTGCAGGGCGTTTTGGATGCATATGCCGTTTTCGGGATGCCTGCCTCCGAACTGAGCTATGAGTATAAACTTTTTGAGCTTGAGAAATCAGAAAAAGTTGAAGAGCTTTTACTGAAATCCGGTTATACATTTTCTCACGCGGAAATGATTGCAGAATCCTATTTTAAGGATAAAGTATACGGATGGCTGTTCAGCGGATCACTGGGAAAAATGAATTTTGACCCTCAGCGGAAAGAAACTGAATTTAATATCTTCTATGATTCTTTCATTTTAATGGCAAAACCTGATTCTTTCAGCAGATGCATTTTAGTTCAAAAAGGCTTCATCGGGGTGATGTATGATTTTTTCCTTATAGAAGGCAAAAACAGAAACTACATTTTATATTTTGTCAGCTCAGACTAGTTTTACCATGAACCCGTTTCATAATTATACAACAGATCATCTCGCCTATATTTTTTTTATGGATCATCCACGTTACAGTGCTGATGCCTGCAATCAGATGAAACTGGAGCTGGCAGAGAGAAATTTCAATTTCGACAATCTGAACCAAAAATCCTATATACGCCTTGTCATAAAGGATCTGTTTCCCGGTTGGGAAAAACAGGTCGGAAAAATGTTTGCCGCGCTTATCGCTCACGGATGGACTTTTCAGCAGCCACTGGATTATAAAGAATCCTGGGGAAGGCTTATATTCAGGGGATTTCACACTGATGTTCCTCCAAAATACGAAGAGATCCTAAATCAATACATTAAAATATTCGAATCTACCTGCGGACATTGCGGAAGCAGAAGGAATGTAGAAAGCCACGGTGACGAATATTTGTGCAACAAATGTCTTCTGAAACGTTTAAAGAGAATGAGAATCAGTAAAATAGACCGAAACGGATTTTCTTATTTCAGCAGAACAAAAAAACACCGTATTTTATGGACGGAAATTGATAATATTCAATGGAAAACGGACAGCTACGACAGCTTTGTGATTACCCTGAACAGATTTTCACAGGAAGAAGAACTTGCGAAAAATGATCATCAAGAAGACTCCGTCCTGCTTTCGAATGAATCGTTTAATTTCTTCAGGTTCTTAAGAAACCTGCCGGCACATCTTCTTTCAAAATCGCAGACCGATGAAATTAATAGTCTTTGCGAGAGCCTTGAAAAATGCATCATCTGCAGAAGAAAATCGGTACTCGGTAAGATGATCAATAAAAAATGCCTGGTTTGCGGAACATTGACCGAAAAGTTAGAAAATCCAACGGAAACAAACCTTAAAAGATTTGGGAGCCGGCAAGGAATGACCGGTCATAAAAAGAAGAGGTTCAGATGGTCTATACAGAATATTGCCATTATCCGGTACCGTTATAAAACAGACTCTTCATTTAAATAAACAAAAGATATGGGTGGCTACCTGGAAATGTATAAACTGGATCCATTTAAAATAAAAGAAAATCTTTATCCGAAGCTTGTTAATGCGGAATTAAAATCAGTATATATTCCTGAAACCGGAAGATGGATCGAGCATTTCAGAAAGTTTTTTGAAGTCAATAAAAGCAGTTACCGGAATACCTCTTCAGAAACGGTTATCCGGAAACTGGAAAGCCCGGAACCTTTTATTTTTGATTATGATGAATTTTCACTAATAATCGATTGGCTTACCTGGTATTTCAGGGATGAAATAGAAACTAATGATTACTTTTTAGATGAAAACGGATTGGTAAGTATAGGCAGCCTCAACAGCAAGTTTGAAATGACGGCCTTATTCGGATTAGGCTGCGAAGGTGTTGAGAAGTATTTTTTTCCATTAAAGCAGCCCATGCTTACCTGGAATTCAGGAAACTTTCCATTGAGCCGACGCGAACTGGTTCTGATGATTGACTACATGCTGGTATTGTGTATTACTATCGCAGAATTTTTAGAAGACTCTGCTGTCGGAGAGATGATAGAAGAGGTACAGCCTGATGCATTTACTAATATCGAAGCATTGAAAAAAAGTACTGAAAAATATTTGCAACACTATTTGTCAGAAGAGGAAAACTTATCCTACCAACAGGAAATGAATCTCCTGGTCAACGAAAAATATTATGAGCATTACTATTTTATTTTGTTAGAGATAAAGAAAAATCTGAACGGCTACAAAGGGTTTATTTATACCGATGAATATTTTTGAAATGATAACTAAAATCAACAATCTATGATCTCACCAGAATATGCCAGGGGATTTATCAGGACCTTCGGGTACCTGAACGGGCCGGGTGCCGATACTACCTGCAATTTCGATATTATGGAAATCGAAAAAGACTCAGACATCGGCAGTGCCATTGCTTCAAAATTCGGGACCGACGAAAACAACATCGCCTATATTAATGAAATTGATGAAAGAACTCTTTTCACCGATGTCCGTCAATGGCTTCTGAGCGGCGAACTTATCAACAGAAAATTAAGCGATTACCGTTTAGACTCTGAAGCCCATAATATTTCAGGAGTTTTATCAGAGATGTCCATAAAAAAGAATTCTTTAAAAGTGATCATATTCAATGATGAAGCCTATAAAAAAATCGGAAGTCGTCTTGACTTCTTTATTATTGAAGGCTCTGATAAAGACTATATTGTATATTTTATCAGGAAATAAAGTATCTTCGAAATCCTTATCTGTAATAAGTGCGGCATGATAAATGAACTTTAAATAAACAAAAAAAATATAATGCCAGGCAAAAGTGATCTCAGAGAAAAACTTGATCTCCCCGTATTCGACGCCACCAGCGCAACAGAAACATTCCAAAACCAGACGCTCCGTCCTGTCTTGAAATTGCAGAATGAGATCTACCTGATGTTGTTTAAGGACTATGCGCTGCGTAAAACATCAGATTTTGAAACCCTGAAAAAGGAACAGAAAATAAATTTCATCGATCAGAGCCTGCAGAAAGATAACGCGTTGAGAAATACGATGATCGGAATGACCATCGGTATGCTGACTCCTGAAGAAATGCAGATTTACTTTTCCGATACCAAGGAATTTAATAAAAGAATTATTTCGATGCTTACGGAAAGGATCAAAAGCCAACTGCAAACATTATAACTTGAGCAAGTTACTCAGATCAAGTACTTAAAGACTGTTAGTTGTATTATTGATGAAAGAACTTCCAGCACCCGGCTTCCATCTTCCAGCCTATTTCATCAAAGTTTCATACTTAAATTAAAAATATAATCCCGATTTCTGAGTTCATCCCATCAACCTTCCAGCCACTTGGGATTCTGTTCCAGCACTTTCTGATACACCGGACAGCTTTCCGCATGACAGCCTTTCAGGTAACCGGTACTCATCAGGAATTCGTTGACAATTTCCCCGCCGGTGAATTTAAAGGTCTTCTTAAAAAGCTTCATCCATTCCGGCAATGTTTTCGGATGGTGATGGTCCAGCCATTTCTCGAAGGAACCGAATTCCTCCTGCAGTCCGACAATGGTTTTGGCATTTTCGATGGCGGCGTTTACCTTTAATTTATTTCGGATAATCCCCGGATCGGCAAGCAGCCGCTCACGGTCGGCTCCGGTATAGGCCGCTACTTTTTTTATCTCAAAATTGTCATATGCTTTTCTGAATCCCTCCTCCTTTTTCAGGATGGTTTCCCAGCTCAGCCCTGCCTGGTTGATCTCCATCACCAGCCTTCCGAACAGTTCGTTGTCATCATGAATCGGAAAACCGTAATAATTGTCGTGGTAGTCTTGGTGAAGAATCCTTCTGCTTTCGGGCTGCATGGTTTCGATAACGGTACAATAGCTCATAATGGTTCTTTTATGATGCAAAGATAAGACAGATAGTGACAAGGGGATGGCAGGAGGAAATTTTAAAGAAAGAATTTCTGCCTATTTACCGAAAAGCATTATTTTCGTTCTGAAATTAAGATTCAGTCAACCATGAAGTACATTACTGTTTTCCTATTGCTTTTATTAACTAACTGCCATAAGAAAGAAAATCAACATCTGATTAAGCCTCAAAATATGCCCCGGGAGAATGTTGCCTTACTGGTCGATAATTCCCTGACGATGCTGGCCTCCGATTTTCAACCCAATAGGATCATCACGATGAAGGAAGTTATCGGAACCCTGATTAAAAAGAAAAAAGAAAATCAGGCTTTCTCGATTGTGGTTTTTGCCGGTAATTCTTTCCTGCTTTGCCCGCTGACGAAAGATAAAAATCAATTGTTGTCAGCCGTTGATAAGCTTGACCGTGGAATTATGAAAATGAGACCGGGAACCAGTTTTTCCAATGCCCTGTTTAACGGAATTGCTTCCCTTAAAAGTCAGTCCGGTAGCAAAGCTATGATCCTTTTTACCGACGGGAAAGAAAATTTAAAACCCTATCCGCATCAGATTGCGGTGGATGATGCTGCCGGAAAAAATATAAAAATCGATGCGGTGGTCATTACGGCAAAAGATTCCGTGATGATGCCCAGCACGATGGATCTGAACGGGAATATCCAATTTGCCAAAATGAAATCAGAACCGATAGACCGTATCCTGATCGGGAAAATAACCTCAGAAACAGGAGGCGGTTTTAAAGTATTCTATACTAAAAAGGAGCTGCTGAAATTTGATATCAGTAAGTTTATTACTGAAAAACCGGGAGTAAAATCAAAACCTGAAAAAAATACAATGAAAATCAATGAGCAGAAATTAAGTAAAATCTATAAAGAAATTCAGAGAACCAATGACAGCCTGAAAGGCCGGTTTGAAAAATAAATTCTTATTTTACTAAAAGATAAAAACCTCCTTCCGGAGGTTTTTTGTTTATCTGATAGATCTAATGTACACCGCTGAGATCTATTTTTTCCTTGCTTTTCCGCTCTTTCACAAAGAGGATAAACGGAATACAGACCAGGAAGATCACTCCCAAGTAGAGGAAAACATCCATATAGGAAAGCACGGTGGCCTGTTTTGTGACGGAGAGATCGAGCATTTTATAAGCGGCATTCAGGGCTGCATCAGGGGTCATTCCTTTGGCCATGAAACTTCCTTTCAGGGCCTGCAGCCTTTGCTGAACGGCAAAATCCGTTTCATCAAGGTGGGAAATGAGATTAAGCCTGTATTTCTGGCTCGCGTTGGCGATGAACGTTGTGATTCCGGCAATTCCGAAAGAGCCGCCCAATTGCCTCATCATCCCGGTAAAGGCAGCGCCCTGCCCGATTTCCTGGCCTTTCAGCGTACTTAAAGACAGTGAAGTGATCGGAATAAATAAAAGTCCGAGACCTGCCCCCCTTACGATCAGCATCCAGAAGAATGCATCTTTACCGGTATCTGGGGTAAGGATCTTATATCCCCAGAAACTGTAAATAAAGAAAATGAATAAACCTAAGGAAACAAGAATCTGCTGTTTTGCCCCTTTAGACAGCAATCGTCCGATAATCGGCATCATAAAAGCAGTCGTCAGTGCGGCGGGAATCATCAGCGCTCCCGACTGAAGGGCCGTCCAGCCCAGAATACTCTGGGTATACAAAGGAACAATAAATGTTGAACCGTACAAACCGAATCCCAAAACAAAAGACATGATGGTACCGATCCTTAAGTTGCTGTTTTTTAAGACCCGGAGTTCCACAATCGGATATTTGAAGGTAAGCTCCCGCCAGAGGAATAAGATAAATCCTAAAACGGCCGATGTGGTAAGGGCGACGATCCACCCGCTGGCAAACCAGTCTTCTTCATGCCCTCGTTCAAGGATATACTGCAGCGATCCCACGGTTATTGCCAGCAAGGCAATCCCCAGCCAGTCGACATCGGAAGCTTTTCTTTTTTCGGCAAACTTCGGGCTCCGTACAAACTGCAGCGTCATTAAAGTTGCTGCAATCCCAATCGGAATATTGATGTAGAAAATATACGGCCAGCTGAAGTTATCCACGATATATCCTCCGAGCGGCGGACCTAAGGTAGGACCGATAATAACTCCCAGACCGTAAATGGCCTGGGCCATACTTCTTTTTTCCACCGGATAGGATTCCGTAATAATCGTCTGGGAAGTTACCAGAAGGGCTCCCCCGCCGATTCCCTGCATCAGACGGAAAAATACCAGTTCCCAGATATTCGTTGCATTTCCGCAAAGAAAGGAGAACACGGTAAATATAATGATGGATGCGGCAAAGTAATTCCGCCGCCCGAACTGCTGGGAAAGCCAGCTGGTCATCGGTACGATAATAACGTTACCGATCGCATACGCCGTAATCACCCAGCCCACTTCGGAAAGAGTAGCTCCCAGGTTCCCCTTCATTTCGTTAAGGGCAACGTTTACAATCGTGGAGTCCACAATTTCAAGCAGGGCACAAAGGATGGCCGTAATCGTAATGATTACCCTCCGGGCTCCATATTCTACTAATGAATCTTGCATAGTTTTTTTTCGGTATTAAAAATCAAGAGATCCTGAGATCCGGAAATTTCTGATCAGAACAAGGGTTTACGAACTAACTTTATTCTGTTTTAAATGAGATTGTGATTCAGGCTGAGGTGGATTCAGAGATCTTTCCTCTTCCTTACTTTACATCTTAAGGTCTAATTTCAATCATTGAGATCCGGATCACTTGACCTCCCGTATTTTAATGGTATTTTTATAAAAGTGAATGGTCAGTAGCTCATCAGCATGGTGGTCAGTACGACTTCATTAATCTTCTGCATTCAGACGGAATCCTTCTTCAAGCCCTCTTCATCTCCGCCTCTGCTTCATCTTCTCCCTGCATAACTGATTTCTTTTCTGGCGGTTTCCTCTTCATCATTGGTTCTCTTCTCCTTCTTTTCCGGCCTCATCAGAAACCCTGCTTCAGGCACCGCTTTCTTTTTCATCAGTTTTTCCTCCTCATTTCCTCTTCACCGGCTGATTCCGTTCTCCGACTCCCGCATCATCAGTCTGCCTCTTCAATCCTCATCATTACGACCTTCTTCCGCAAACTGACCATTCACTTATAAATTATTTTATAGCAATAAAGGAATTGTCAATGGTTCTCCCGTTTCATAGTTAATCTTTGCCGCTTCATTTTCTCTTTCGATCAACCTCCTCCGCAGCATTGACAATTCACTTTAAGTTTATTATTTCAACGAAACTTCCGCTTTTACGTTCATTCCGGTTCTTAATTTCTGGGCAATATTTTTATCAAGATTTACGAAATTGATCTTCACCGGAAGCCGCTGGACCACTTTTACGAAGTTACCGCTGGCGTTATCCGGAGGAAGGATTGAGAAGGTGGCCCCTGTTGCCGGAGAGAAAGAGCTTACCACGCCTTCAAATTCCTTGTCGGGAAAAGCATCGATTTCAATTTTCACTTTCTGTCCCTCTACCATTTTATCCACCTGGGTTTCCTTGAAATTGGCCACGACCCATTTCTGGTCATTTTTTACCAGGGCAAACAGCTGGGAACCGGCCTGCAGGTATTGTCCGGCCTGGATCGGCACTTTTCCGACGTACCCGTCTTCAGGGGCTAAAATCACGGTATACGACAAATTCAATTTGGCATTTTCCACATCCACTTCTCTTTGTTTCGCTACGGAACCTGCCACACTGATCTGCTGGGAGCTTGCCGCCGTCTGTGAAGAAGCGATATTGGTCTGCTGGGCAATCTGGTTTCTCTGGTCGATCAGCACCTGTAGTTGCTTATCAGCGGTTTGTTTTGCAGCCAGTGCCTGCTCGTATTGCTGTTCCGTAATCGAATGGTCTTTTACAAGATTCGCATATCTTTTAAGATCCTGGGATGTTTTCCAGACATTTACCCTTGCGGCTTCAATCTGTGCATTGGCTGTCGTCACTGCTGCCTGGGACGAACCGATATTTTTTGAAGTAGCCGTCGTACTCGCCTGGGCATTGGAAATATTGCTCTTTGCAGTTGCAAGGGCAGCTTCAGCCTGTGCCAGCGCCAGTTTCTGATCTCTGCTGTCCAGAACAATCAGGGTATCTCCTTTTTTTACAAACTGGTTGTCTTTTACTTTTACCTCCGTTACATATCCCGGAATCTTTGAAATTACCGGGGCAAGGTTCGACGCAATCTGTGCATCGTCGGTTTCTTCATGCGACTGTCCGTAGGTATAGGTATTATATCCGTAGATTCCTCCGCCAATCAGGACAACTGCTAAAATAATAGGAAAGACGAGGCTTTTCTTCTTTTTAGGTTCAGTAGCTGGGGTAGTATTATTTTCCATGTTGGGTTTCGTTCTTTGTTTATTTAAATGTTAAAGTTCCTGTAGTCTGTAATAGTTTACGGTAGGCCAGTGCGGCATCTGCCTTTGCATTGATAACGCCTACATTGGCGGCAATCTGGGCGGCATCGGCATCCAGGAGTTCCGTCATCGTTGCCAGCCCGTTGTCATATTTATTTTTTGTAATCCGGTAGTTCTCATTGGCCTGCTCGGCAGATTTTTCGAAAACGGCAATTCTTTTTTTAGAATAATCGGTATTCTGATACTCCCTGTTTACATCCAGCTTGATATTGTCGTTCAGCAATTCATTATTGGCGGCCAGCTGCATTTCTCTTGCCTGCGACTGCTTCAGGGAAGAATTTTCTTTCCACAGGTTGGATAAATTGTAAGAAATCCCGACTCCGACATTCACCGCATTGTAAACGGTTAAAAATTTCGGGATATCTGCTGCTACGTACCCTCCGGTAAAGGCAATCGACGGCAGGTTTTCCGCTTTTGCCGATTTGGTTCCCAGAGCAGCGGCCTGTCTCTGTTTGTCCAGTGCCTGAAGATCCTTACGGTTTTCTCTGGCTTCATTGAGGTAGAAATCCACAGGCCGTACTTCGGTACCCTCTTCAATATAATTCTGGTCCACCTCTATTTCCGTGGTTTCCGGAAGGCCTAAAAGCAGGTCCATATTGATGTTGGCAATATTGTAATTATTTTTGGCTTCCAGCAGCTGCAGCTCAATATTCGAAGTCTGAAGATTGGCTTTCAACCGGTCGTTTCTGGCAATGACCCCGTTGTTTTCAAGTTTCAGGAAGGTTTCATCTCTTTTCTGGGAGGCCGAAAGGTTTTCTTCCAGTACTCTGATCGACTGGTTGGCTTTAAACAGATTGTTATAAGCCTGCGCAACGTTGTACGCAATCGCCACCTTATCGCTTTCGGTGTTCAGTTTAGAAGCTTCTACCAGGTATTTTGCCGATTCGATCCCGTATTTTATTCTTCCGCCGCTGTAAATCGGAATGCTCAGGTTTGCCGATCCGTAAGCTACCTGATGGATTTCAGGGCCTCCGCCGGCAACTCCGGGAAGCTTAATGTTTACAGTGGGTTTCAGAGGAAGGTACATATAACTTCCTGAAACTTTAAGCTCGGGCAGTTGTCTGTTTTTTGCTTCCAGAAGGTCTGCGGTCGCTTCTTCGATTTTGGCGGCATCAATTTTCAGATTCTTGCTGTTCCGGATACCGAGCTGTACGGCTTCATCAAGGCTAAGTGTTTTTTTCTCCTGGGCATTGGCGTTTGCCATTCCTACAAACAAAGCCAGCGCAAGGACGGAGTTATTTATTTTCTTCATAACCTAAAAGGTCTTTAAGTAAGTATTTAATATGGGTGTTAAGTTCTGTGTAATACTTTTCATCAAAAACGGTTTCTTCATGAGTGTCATTCAGGAATTCCTTATACATTTCCTTGGCATTGAAGGCATAAAACAAAGTTCCGCTGATCGTGGAATGCAGCAGGTAGATCGGAGGGTTTTTGGTAAAAATCCCATTCTTCAGACCGCTTTCCAGTATTTTGGAATACATGGCGATAAATCCCAGTTTCGCCTGCTTCAGAAGTTCCACGATATGGGGATTTTCCGTATAAAGCTGTTCCCGCTGCATGATCCTGTAGAAACATTTCTGGTGTCTGATCTTGCCTACAAACTGGTCGACGATCTTATTTATCTTTTCCCAGTCATCAATATCCGTTCTTTCAAGAATGTCTTTGGAGAAAAACTGCCCTTCATTCATCCTGTATTCCACCAGCTTCTCGTACAGCTTCTCCTTGGAACCGAAATAATAAGAAATCATAGAAATATTTACATTGGCTGCCTTCGCAATTTCCCGGGTGGAAGTTCCTTCAAAACCTTTTTCTGCAAAAAGCCTCTCGGCGGCAAACAATATATTTTCTTCTTTTGAAATCATCTCAGTACGTTCTCATTTTTTGACGTTGCAAATTTACAACCAATTCCGAATAAATCAAACGATTGATTGATTTTTTAATGTATTTTTAATATTGAATTTCGTAAAAAGCTAATTTTAAGATCCTTATAAATTATCCAAAAAATTAATAATTATAATAGACCGGAGTTTTTAAGAAAATCTGAAGAATATGATGAGATTTAAGATCTAAAAAACATAATCGACAGCCTGATTTTAAGGTCTTGATTATTCCGGATGATAAATTCCGAAAAGGACAATAAAGATTTTACGGAATTAAATATCAGCATTCTCTGCCTTCTGTTTTTACATGGTGTCCGAATGATTGTTGAAGATGCATTGGCATTCACAAACCTAACGGGTTTTAAAAACCCGTTAGGTTTATTCATTTACATAATTCTACACGATGCAACTTGGTTTTGTTAGTTATAAAAAAAATAAGAGGTCCTAAAATCAAATAAAATTCCGGGATGTTCCTGATAAAATTGACAAAAAATGACTGTCCACCAATTTCGGATGCCTGTGTTTACGAATTCTTATGAATATACCGTGATAATTTGATCCCCAGGTCGGTCCAGACGATACGGGGATTTCCGTTCCGGGTCAGATGAAGATCGGCGGTGCTGATTTCCTCCAGAATGCTTTCGATATTCGCCCCGCTGATAAACTTTGAAAAGCCGGCCCAGTTGAAACCGTTGGCATTGATTTTTTTATAAACCAATTCCTCCGACTGGTAATTCTGCAGCAGTGCCAGCCTGAAAATCTCCGAGCAGTAGTTTAAAAAGTTTTTCTGTTTCTCCCGGTTCCAGCCTGCGATTTCCCTGGCCCAAAGGATGATGCTTCTCAAAAATTCCGGTTTCTTTTTTACCATGAAGGCATCGCGTACCCACTGCACAAAGAGTTTTTCGAATTCTTCGTTCTTGCTTCCCGACCGGAGCAGTTTCAGAGCGTCGTTCAGATCGCCCTGTGCTTCATGAACCACTTCTTTTATCTTTGGATCATCGATGCTGAAGTTCTTTTTCAGATACGCTTCCAGGTCGGCATCGGTAATCCTCGGAACTTCCACCGTCTGTGTCCTGGAAAGAATGGTCGGCAGAATATCATTTACCGATTCTGCCGTAAGCAGGATAATGGTTCTGGCAGGCGGTTCCTCCAGGAATTTCAGGAATTTGTTGGCGGCCGCGATATTCATTTTATCGGCTCTCCAGACAACGAGGATCTTGGTCCCGCCTTCATAGCTTTTTAATGAAAACTTCTGGTTCTGGTCATCGATTTCGTCGGCGGAAATAAAAAGCTGCTTGTTCTCCGACTGTAAAAAAGCCGTCCAGTCGTCATAGCTGGCATAAGGGGATTTCAGCACCATTTCCCGGAATTCTTCAAATTTATTTTTACTTAAAGAATTTTTATTATCGGTAAACACCGGAAAGCTGAAATGCAAATCGAGGTGGTTGAGATGCTCCACTCTGGAAGCAGCATGCTCATTTTCGCGGCTCAGAACTTCTTTGGCATAAGCCAGAACCATAGGCAATGTTCCGTACCCTTCTTTTCCAGTGAAAAGCTGGGCGTGGCTGACTCTGTTTTCGGCAATGCTGTCTCTGAGAAGTTTCTTCAGGTTTTCCTGTCCGGCGATGTTCTCCCAATTCATGGCCCAAAGATAAAAAAATTGTAGGTTATTATATTGTCAATTTTATTTCATAAGTGAATTTCGCTCTGCAAGTCAATGGTGAATTTCGCTTCGCGGGTGAATGGTGAATTTCAGGCTGAGGTTAAGATTGCTGTTGACAAGAAAGTGAATGGTGAATTTTGCTGATGCAAGTGAATTGTCAATTTAAATGGGTTAAAAATTGACGAGCGCAGCGGATTGGCCATTCACCAGTTACTTTTAAAGCATGCTTCGGAAAACAAACCTGTCAAAAATTCTCTGAATTTTCGCCAACCCTCCAATGGAGTGGAATTTGCAATGAAGGGTAGATCTGCTCTGTTTTGATTTAATTTATCTCTTTATCACTCTCATAAAAATTTACAAGCGAAGCGGACTGACCATTCACCATTGATTATTGACTATTGACTATTAACGAGCGAAGCGGATTCACCACCCGTCATTCACCTGTACAGGCAGTCATTTCCCCTCCGGATCTGCCTTAACAAACTTTAACCTCATATAATTTTTACAATTCATTAATATTTAAGATATTTGCGCATTATTTTAAAAATAAAGAATGAAAAAAATCTTTGTACTATCATTCATATCGGTTGGGTATTTCCTTAATGCGCAGAACCTGAGTAATTCACCTTATGCGGCTTACGGAATCGGCGATGTGAAATATGATAATACGATCGAAACGACCTCGATGGGAGGTATATCCACCGCTTTCATCAGCGATTTTACAAGTAATTTCAATTTTGCAAACCCTGCAAACAATGCCAATTTCGAGCTGACCAGCATCAAACTGGAAGCCACCAACGAGAACAATTACTTTAAAACAGATTACAACAATACGAAGGCCACCAAGCACTCTACGTATTTATCCAATATTTCACTGGCTTTTCCTTTATCTCCGAAGCTGAAAATGGGACTTTCCTATCAGCCGTACAGCTCAAAAAGCTATAACATCCTGCATGAAGAGGATAATCTGCCGGGCGGCATTACGAGATACAACCGTTTTAAAGGAAGCGGAACACTAAATACTGCCCAGATTGCTTTGGGCTATAAAGTGACGGATAAATTTGCCTTGGGAGCCAGGGCCAATTACTATTTCGGGAACCTTTACGACCTGAATGAGCTGGCACAGTCCAATGCTGAACTGATCAACGGATATGAAACCAGAAACAGCATCCACAACTTCAACTTTACCTTAGGGGCAAGTTACCAGAACCTGAATACCAGCACGGACCGTAAATTTACCATCGGGGCCACCACTACTTTCGGGAATACCAGTAACATGACCACCGATTATGTAAACAGCACCTATTTCTATTCTGATGCGGCGGCTACTACCAAAAGCAACGAAAGCATCATTGAACAGAGAAGCATGAAGTCTAAGAACCTTCTTCCGATGCAGGCTTCCGTAGGGGTTGGTTACGGAGAAGAGAACCAATGGTTTCTTTCGGTACAGGGAGATTATAAAAAAGGGGAAAGCATTGCCTATTTCGGAAATACCCTGGATCTGCAGGATTCTTACCGGATTTCCGCCGGAGGATGGTATTTGCCGAACTACAATAATTTCAGAAGCTATTTTTCCAGAATCGTTTACCGGTACGGAGCCTTCTATGAAAAAGGAAATCTGCAGATTGCAGGGCAGGACATCAATAAATTCGGAGTATCCGGCGGTGTTCTTCTTCCTTTCAAAAACAGCAGCATCACCAGGATGAGCGGATTGGAAATAGGCCTGGAACTGGGAAAAAGAGGAACGGTGAAGAACAACCTGATCAACCAGAACTTCATCAACCTGAAGGTTGGTTTCAATTTTGCCGACCGATGGTTCAGAAAAGCCCTTTACAACTAATATGATGTTTTTTAGAAACATATTCCATAAAAAAAATATAGCATACCTTTTTAGTTGTGCTATATTTTTTATGATGACTTCCTGTGAGGAAGACCTTACGAAAAACAACTCCAAACAGGGTAAAAACTTCGCGTCACAGATCATCAACAATGCCTATATCATCCAGCGGGATTCAGGGTTTATCAGCATGAAGGCCAAAGCCCCGATCATTGAAAAGTATGAGCTGATCGACAGCCCCTATACCGTGGCGAGAAAAGGGATCGACATCCAGTTTTTCGATAAGAAAAAACCGAAAATCCCGGGAACCATTAAGGCAAAATATGCCAAGTTTTACGATTATAAAAAGTTTTACGAAGCCAAAGGCAACGTGAGGATTACTACCAATGAAGGCGATAAATTTGCCATGCAGAGCGTTTACTGGGATCAGATCAAGAAAAGCATCTATACCCGCGATACCGTGTATGTAACCCGAAAAGACGGCAGTACGCTGATCGGTGCCCACGGGATGCGGGCCAAAGACGATTTTTCGGAATATGTATTCTTCCAGAATTCCGGAGATTTTGCCGCTCCTGAAATTTCCCAAAACAAAAAATAGCCATGGTTTTTCATGCCATCGGACTGATGTCCGGAACCAGCCTGGACGGACTCGATATCTGCCTGGCAAGATTTGAAAAGCAGCACGGCTGGAGTTTCCGCATTCTGAAAGCCGAAACCCTGCCCTATTCCACAGAATGGGAAAGCAAACTCAGAAATTCCATTTTTCTTTCTGCCGAAGAACTGCTTGAATTGCATTCGGAATTCGGCTTTTACCTGGGCAGATCCGTTAAAAATTTTATTGAAAGACATCAGCTCACAGACATGGAACTGATTGCTTCCCATGGCCATACGGTTTTTCATCAGCCGCACAAAAAGTTTACCCTGCAGATCGGGGACGGCAGAGCCATTAAAATGGAAACCCATCTGCCGGTGATCTATGATTTCCGGAGCCAGGATGTGCTGATGGGCGGCAACGGGGCTCCGCTGGTACCCATCGGTGATGAGCTTTTATTTCCGCAGTACGATGCCTGCGTCAACCTGGGAGGTTTTTCCAATATTTCACTGAAGATCAATAAGCTGAGGATTTCTTTTGATATAGCACCGGTGAATATTATTCTGAATGCGCTGGCAAAACAATTCAATAAAAATTTTGATGAAAACGGTAATCTTGCCAGAGCAGGAGAAATTAATGAGCCGTTGTTAAAGAAATTAAATTCCCTGCCCTTCTACCGGCAGCCTCCTCCGAAGTCCCTCGGCATCGAATGGTGCAACGAACATATTTTTCCGCTGTTTCAAGACGTAAAAGCCCTGGATCTGCTGGCTACTTGTACCGAGCATGCTGCCGTACAGATTTCGGAAGTCCTGAATGAAAACCGGTTGGAAAAAGTACTTTTTACCGGCGGAGGAACTTATAATGCTTACTTAACCGAAAGAATTCAGGCTAAAACAAATGCCGAAATCATAATTCCGGATAAAGATCTTATCGATTTTAAGGAAGCTCTGATCTTTGCTTTTATGGGGGTTCTGCGAATGAATAATGAAATCAATGTCCTGGCTTCGGCAACGGGCAGCTCACGGGATCATTGTTCGGGAATCATTGCCTGAACGGAACGTGCCGCTTCTGACGGATTAGTCTGCTTTGGTCACCTTAACACCGGCAAAGTGCCCCAATGTTCCCGGACCTATCCATAAGCCGATACTTCCCCGCCTATTTTTGCCCTGCTTTAAGTCATTAACGATCAGAGCCGGTTGCGGGGAACCGTTTACATATAGCTTTGCCACTTCATCCCTGACCACAATTTTTACGCTGATCCATTCCGCAGGCACGATATCCACATACGATTCATACTGCCCCGGCGTATCTTTTCTTAGCTTTTCCCATGGGGATCCCGGAATGGAAATATACTGGCTGGAATGGTTTCTCCGCAATTGGTCTTCGGCCCGGCCATTGGTAGGACGTAAATAAAAGACCTCCATTTCAGAAGCATCGGAAGCAGCTCTGAAAGCAATCCCTACAAATCCGCGGGCGGTCTCTCCGGCGTTGGCAAGCGGCTGTCCGGAGACCATAGCTTCAATAGTCCCGTTATGAAAATCAATGTTTTTGAGGATTGCCAGGGTTTTGTCGCCGTCGGCCTCACCTTTGATTTCAAGTGCAAGCGCATTTTTACCTTTAAAAAAAGATTTTTCGACAGTGACCTGAAACGGTACTACATCCGACGGAACCATTGCCGTATTTTGTGCTTTGCATCCTAAACCGAATGACAGCCATAATATGAGAGCAATCCACAGCTTTTTATTCATTGGGAAATAATTTTTAAATTTGGAATTGTTTAACGAAGATAGATGTGGTCAATTTCTATGAATTTCAACTTTGTCAAAGTTTTTCAAATCTATTTCAAATTAACAATACCTTAAATTTTAACCGCTCTAAAATAAGAAAATAAAATTTCGCAGCACCTGATTCGGAGCCTGATGGACAATAGATTTTGAAAAATGACCATTTTATGCGCAGAAAATTTCAATCCCAGTATTTGTAACTGACGGTTCAACTCTGCCACCTGTTCTATGGCAGTAAGTCTGTTGAATATTTTAATCTGCACATGAAAATACTTTTACCTAAAGTTTCTATCTTTATCCCTGACTCATTTATTTGAACAACATTATTTGAACAGCAAGAAACTGTAAAGAAATGGCCCCAGTCCCAAAAATCAAAACCTATCATTTTCTGCCCTACAAGTACGGATCAGAACTCTTACTGGATATCGGACGCATTGAATCACTGAAAAATTATGTACTGGATCAGACCCTGCACCAGCTCAGTTTTTATGAAATCATTTTTATCACTGAAGGTTCGGGAACGCTGATACTGAATGAAAATAAAATACCCGTCCTTCCGCAGACCATTATTTTCAACTCTCCCGGGCAGATCCGCCGCTGGGAAATTGAGGAAAGCGTCAAAGGATATACCCTGTTTTTTGAAAAGGATTTCCTCCATCTCTTTTTTGCAGATGAACTTTTTTTATACCGGTTTCAATACTTCCACCAGTATTCGCACCCTGCCTCCATGCAGATCGGTGAAGCGTCCTTTTGGAAATGCCTTAATCTGCTGCATGAAACAGAGCAGGAATTCAGGCAGATTCAGAATGACAGCAATCATCTCATCAGATCGCTCCTTTATCAGCTTCTTATTTTACTTAACCGCTATTATGCAGAAGTTTATGAAGTCCAGCGGGATACGTATGTCCACACCGGTTTTTACCGGTTCCGGTCTTTGCTGGAAAAAAGGTTTTTACAGGATCAGACCGTAGAAGCTTACACCGGAATGCTTAACGTCAGCCCGGGATTCCTGAATAAAATATGCAGACAGTTCAGTGGATTGTCTGCACAGCAAATGATCCATCAGAAGCTGATCTCGGAAATTAAGAAGGAGCTGCATCAAAACAAATCCGTAAAGGAGATCTGCTACGAATTCGGATTCTCGGATCCATCTAATTTCAACCGCTTTTTCAAAAAACTTACCCATACTACTCCTTTACAATACCGGAAGAATATAAAATGACCTTTTTAAAGATAAAATGACCTTTTTGAAAGACAGGGATGTTTCTAATTTTACAGAAAAAAAGAAATATGACAAAATCTACAGCACTTGGTTTTTTATTTTTTATCATGAACCTGCTCTGGGTACAGGCGGAAGAATTATATGTGAATCCCCGTACCGGCAATGATGTCCATTCCGGAATGAAAGCCCAGCCGTTAAAAACCTTATCGGAAGCTGCAAGACGCATCAACCTGAATAACAAAAAGGAAGAGACCGTCGTTATTCTTTCAGAAGGAATTCACTTGTTAACCCAGACCGTCCTGTTCCACAATGATAAATATAGCAGTACCAGGCGTCTTACCATCCGGGCAGAAATAATGCCGGACGCTGCCGGCTGGAGCCCTGAGAAAATGCCGGTTATCATGACAGCAGTTCCTCCTGAGCCGGGTGTAGGCGGAGAAGAGGCAAAAGGAATACAGCCCGAAGTAAGCCATGTAACCATTGCCGGCCTCCGCTTTACCGGAAGTCCGGATTATACTTATCTTGATGCCCATAATTTACGCCGGTCTTACCCGGTATGGCGTGACGGAAAAAACCTGGACGACCTGCTGGTAACCCAATGCCTGTTCGCCGGAAATGAGGATGTCTTGCCGCTCCATGTAGGCGTTATAGCAAATGGGTATGGACTGGTGATCGACCATTGTGTTTTTTTCAATTGTAAAATTCCGGTTGTATTCTGGAAAAACGATGGGAAGACCGGCAGCCGGAGCGCCATGCGGCATTCACTGGTATATGGCGGTTATTTCTGCGGTGTCTGGACTACCCAGGGTACTAACGGGGAAGCATTCGATTTTCATCATAACATCATCGCCAATACCGGTACCATCTGGATCAGGGAAAAAGGAAGCACAAAACGGTACAAAGCTTCCGACTGTATTTTTGTAAATTACGAAAAACTGGCCGGATACGGAAGCGGCCCTCTGAGTGAAAGTGATGCGACAACCACCGATTTTCTGGAAATGAAGAATATCAGGACCAACGGAACCGTCATCATCGAAAAAGACCAGAGCAAACGCAATTACCTCCAGCTGGCGGAAGGTTCTACAGGTTTGGAATTACAGGCCGGGCTGTTTAAAAAGTAAGATTAAAATTAAATGTATTCTGATCTCGTCATACAAAACAAAGAATCCGTCTCACCGCTGAGGCGGATTCTTTGTTTTGTAAGCTCTTATCTCATCCACTAAAGCAATTCAGCAGATAAGATCAAATTAATATCTTAAAACAATATTGAGCTAATTTCTACAATACATCCTCCTTATAGATATCTTTATAGCTTCCCACAAAATTTCCTTTTTCGAAGTAAAGATATCTCTTGCCGATTTCCTGTACCGCACCGGTATCTTTGATAAATTTTGATAAATATTTACTCGTCAGATCCGTATGGTAATACCGGGTATCAATCCCAAATACCGGAAATTCTATATGATAAGGTTTACGCATTGATTCTGAATCATAATATTCCGCCACCACATACAATTTTATATTTTTCTTATCGCAGATTTCCTGTACCGTATCGAGAGGAAGGCAAAGCTCACTTTTACAGTGAGGACCCCAAATATAAATGAGACTTTTTGGTTCCTTCCTGATGCAGTTCCGGAGCGCAGCTCCGTTTGTAACATAAACATGGTGATCATATTTAAAATTACACCCCGTTTCGTTATTCTTAAAAAGATAAGGATTAAGTTTTTTAGTTTTACTGTAATAACTGTAAAGTCCCTGTAAACTGAAATTAATATTAACGGAGCAGGATGTTACGGTAAAGAAGATGCAATAGAATAATACGATGTATTTTAATATTTTCATAAAGTTATTGTATTCCTCATTAAAAATCAATATCATTTTTTTAAGGTCACATTTATTCGATAACCGCCATAATCCCCGATAGATGAATCAAAGATATACGCCCCTTTATGCAAGATAACATTTTCACTCATCATATCTTCATCTACATATAAAATTTCTCTGTCAGTAATAGCTTCACTCTGCTTAGATCCATCCTGCTTCAGCTCGATGTACATAATTTCTTCATTAGTTTCATTATTGATTTCAATTTTGCTGGAATTTTCCTTAGGTTCACAAAACAGGCACACAGTAAAATGGCATAAACCAAATCCTTGACACTCTTTTGATGTTCTGCCCCATTCACCGTCCCAGGTTACATGTATTATCTCTATCTTTTTAGCTGTAATTGATTTAGATTTATCTCTGATAATCTGATGATTTATTACCGCTTCCTGTTGCTCGTCCGTACGACAAGAATTAAGAGACAAGGTAAGTATAGATGCTATACCAAGAACTGCAATTAATAGTTTTTTCATTTTTTATTATTTTACAGTACAAAAGTGGGAGTTTATTCTTTGTGCTATGATATAATAATCAGTGGATAAACTTCATCATTCAGCAAAAAAAGAGCATATTCTAGGAATATAAAATTTTATATTTTATATTTGCTTTAAACACATCATATGAAAACCGGAGAAAAAATTAAAAAAATCCGTAAACTAAAAGGTTTTTCGCAAAATGGGATTGCAGAGCTGCTCTGTATTTCACAACGTGCCTATTCGGATATTGAAAATAATAAAACCAAGATCGATTTGGAGCGCCTGAAAAATTTAGGGAAAATTTTCAATATGGACCCGTCAGATATTCTGAACTTTGATGAACATCAGGTTCTTAATCCTATTTTTCCATTTCAGAAGGATGATATGAGTAAATTATCAGATTTTGAAAATGAAAGACAATCGTATCAGCAGCAAATAAAACATCTCGAAGAGGAAATCCTGTTTTTAAGAACGCTGCTGCATGATCCTAATTAAAAAGTCCCGAATAATTCAGGACTTTTTTTATTTGTAAGCTTCAATCTTATCCGTTAAGGTATTGATAAAATTCTGAAGCGGCTTCTCGACCATCATTTTGATGAACGGGTTGAACTTTCCTTCAAACAGCATCTGCACTTCAGTCTGGTTCTCATTCAAAGGATTGATAGTAGCCGTCAGTGAGAAATCCAGGC